>JAABUN010001352.1_pt1 | contig 53082 bp, 50 predicted proteins | sample 5559311 | NCBI WGS metagenome assembly JAABUN01 (sample SAMN10711877, study PRJNA513370) | rock metagenome | isolation source: Antarctica rocks | place: Antarctica: Victoria Land, Siegfried Peak sud
ATGGACGGGACGTTCGAGCACGCCGACTCTGAGGGCGGCGGAGGCCTGATCACCGACGGCGACACGCAGTGGATGACAGCCGGTTCGGGGCTGCTGCACATCGAGAGGCCGCCGGAGTCGCTGGTGCGCAGCGGGGGGCTCTTCCACGGCATCCAGCTTTGGGTGAACCTGCCCCGCTCGCAGAAGCTGCACCGGCCCCGCTACCAGGACCTGCGCGCCAAGCAGAACACCTTGCTCACCAGTACCGACGGCAGCTCGCTGGTGCGGGTCATCGCCGGAGACGTGGACGGTCACACCGGCCCGGGCAGCACGCTGACGCCCATCACCCTGGCGCATGCAACGGTGAACCCCGGGGCGCAGCTGGACCTGCCGTGGCGACGGGACTTCAACGCGCTGGTCTACGTGCTGTCCGGGCACGGCACGGTGGGCGCCGACCGACGCCCGATCGGCAAGGGCCAGCTCGCCGTGCTGGGGAAAGGCGGTGCCCTGACGGTCTCCGCCTCCGCACGCCAGTCGGCCTCCGAGCCGGAGCTCGACGTGCTGGTCCTGGGAGGCCTGCCGATCCGCGAGCCCGTCGCCTGGGCGGGTCCGTTCGTCATGAACACCCGTGCCGAGGTGATCCAGGCCTTTGAGGACTTCCAGGCCGGTCGTCTGGGACGGATCCCAGCTGTGCACGGTGCGCCCCGCGAAGTCCAGACGAACTAGACCCGCACGGCTGCTCGGCTCAGCACGGCTCTGCTCATAGGGTTGGTCCATGACCCTCGCCCCGGACACAGCCCGCGCCACCGGAGCCAACGCCTGGTGGCGCGTGGCGGCAACAGCGCCACAGACACTTGCCGACCTCGTGCGGCACCACGCCCAGGCGGACCCGGACCGTCGGCTCTTCAGCCGCCGAGACGGCGCCTCCTGGGTCCCGATCACCGCAGCCGAGTTCTCCACCGCCGTCAGCGAGCTCGCCCGCGGCCTGGTCGCGGCTGGGGTGCAGCCGGGCGACCGGGTCGCCCTCATGGCCAAGACCCGGTACGAGTGGACGTTGGTCGACTTCGCGGTCTGGGCGGCGGGCGGGGTGAGCGTGCCCGTCTACGAGAGCTCTTCCGCCGAGCAGCTGAGGTGGATCCTGGCCGACTCGGGCGCGGTGGCCGTGGTGCTCGAGAACGACGGGCACGCCAAGGCGCTGACGCAGGTGCGCGGGGACCTGTCCGACCTGGCCCACCACTGGGTGATCGACGGCAAGGACGCGGCACGGAGCCTGGACGCGCTGCGGGCCGGCGGTGCGTCCGTCCCCTACACCGAGCTCGACCGGCGCCAGGCCACCTTGGGGCGGGACTGCCTGGCGACCCTGATCTACACCTCGGGGACCACCGGACGTCCGAAGGGTGTCGAGCTGACCCACGCGAACTTCCTGGCGGAGGTCTCCGCCGCGATCGAGGGACTGCCCGAGCTGTTCGAGGACCCGGGCGCCTCCACCTTGTTGTTCCTGCCGCTGGCGCACGTGTTCGGTCGGATGATCCAGGTGGCCGTGGTGCAGATGGGCGTGCACACCGGCCACAGCGACATCGCGCGCATCACCCTGGACCTGCCGACCTTCTCCCCCACGTTCGTGCTCGCCGTCCCCCGCGTCTTCGAGCGGGTCTTCGACGGCGCTCGCCGCAAGGCCGTCGCGGGTGGCAAGGAGCGGATCTTTGACGCTGCCGCGGGCACAGCCATCGCCTACAGCCAGGCTCTGGACAGAGGTCGGCCCGGCCCGTTGCTCATGGCCAAGCACGCACTGTTCTCCCGTCTGGTCTACGGCAAGATCACCGACGCCCTGGGCGGACGGGCCCAGTGGGCGGTCTCGGGGGGCGCACCCCTGGGCGCGCGCCTGGGTCACTTCTTCCGCGGCATCGGGGTGACCATCCTGGAGGGCTACGGCCTGACCGAGACCACCGCGGCCGCAACCGTGAACACCCGTGCAGGACAACAGATCGGCTCCGTCGGCCGGGCCCTGCCCCGGTTCGAGGTCTCCATCGGCCCTGACGGCGAGGTGCTGCTGCGCGGGGAGAACGTGTTCACCCGCTATTGGGGCAATCCCGTTGCGACGGTGGAGGCCTTCGACTCCGACGGGTGGTTCCGCACCGGTGACCTGGGCACCCTGGACGGCGAGGGCTTCCTCACCATCACCGGCCGCAAGAAGGAGATCCTGGTGACCTCAGCCGGTAAGAACGTCTCTCCCGCACCGTTGGAGGACGTCGTCCGATCCAACCCGTTGGTGAGCCAGGCCCTGGTCCTGGGCGACGACCGCCCGCAGATCACGGCACTGGTCACGCTGGACGGCGACGCCGTCTCGGCCTGGCTGCAGCAGCAGGGCCGCCCCGCCACGCCGGTCCCCGAGCTGACCGAGGATCCCGACCTGCTGGCCAGCATCAAGGGTTCGGTGACCCAGGCCAACGAGACGGTCTCCGGTGCCGAGGGGATCAAGAAGTTCAGGGTGCTGCCCGTGGACTGGACCGAGGCCGGCGGCCACCTCACGCCGAGCTTGAAGATGAAGAGGAACGTCATCATGGCGGACTTCGACGCCGACGTGCAGGCGCTCTACCCCCAGCGCTGAGGCCACCGCAGCAGCCGCGGTCCCCGCGGGTCGCTGTTGTCGAGCAGCACGTCGGCGTGCGCGGCGGGCGAGCACTCCTCCAGGTAGAGCTGCTGACCCTGGCGGTACCGCACGTTGGCAGGGTGCTCCGGATCTGCTGGGCAACCGTCCCGGACGGCCATCCGGCGGTACGTCTCGGCAAAGGGGACGTGCAGGAACACCACGACGTCCCAGACGTCGCGCAACGGTGGCCGCTGCAGGAACACCCCGTCCAGCACCAGGACGGCGTCGTCCGCCGACGGGTGCACCGGCGCCACGTCGGGGGTGTCGGTACCGACGTCCCAGACCCCTGCCCGGTAGCAGCCGTCCCCGCCAGGACCGAACGGGTCCAGCAGCACCGAGCGCAGCTGCTCGTCGTCGAAGGAGTCGCGGTAGAAGCCGATCGGGCTGTGTCGTCCTCGTGCGTAGCGCCTGGCGGCGGGGCGGTGGAAGCGGTCCACCGTCGTGCTCACGGCGCTTCGTCCGGAACTCCGGATCTGGGCCGCGAGGGCTGATCCGAAGACCGTCTTGCCCGAGCCGTCCACACCGTCGACCGCGACCCTCAGGCGTCGCCCGGGGTGCAGTGCCGTCAGGGCGTGGCCCAGGTGTGCCGCGACGGCGGGACCGCACGGCGTTCCCGCCGACCCCGACGTCACGACGGACGCGGTCCGGCCTCGGAGACCGGGTGGGTGTCCTGCTCGTCCGAGCCCGGCGGGACCACCCCGTACGGTGCGGCCGCGATCGCGGCGGCGCTGATCGTGGACCATGCCCGTTCGCTGGCCTCGACCTGGTCTGCCGGCGCCCCGATCTGACGACGGTGCTTGAGCGCGGCCGTGGCGTCGGCCAGCGCACCGTCGACGTCGCCCGCGTCGTACCGGCTCGCGGCGCGGAGCTGGAGTGCGAGCCCGACCAGCAGCGGGTCGTGCTCGGCCCCGGCGTGCGACAGTGCCGAGGTCAGCAGCGCCTGCGCCCCCGGCAGCTCCCCGCGCCAGTGCTTGACGTGTGCCAGCCGCATCACGGCGGCGGTGCTGCTGCGGGACTGGCCACCCTCGACCAGCCGTGCGTGGTCAGCCGTTGCCAGCTCCAGCGCCTCGTCCAGACGGCCGAGGATGCGCAGCAGATCGACCCTCTCCCCCGCCGTCCTCGGCTCGTCCGCCAGGTGGGCGAGCCGGCGCTCGAGCTCGGGCTCGTCGGTCACCACCTCGCGCAGGGTCCGGTCGTCGACGTACCAGGGCTCGCGGGGGCGCGAACCCTCGACGCTCATGCCGGTGCCGCCTCGTCGAGCTCTGCGAGATCGCGTGCAGAGGGCTGCCACGCACCCGCGGCCACGTTGGCGCGCACCTGGTCCGGGCTGGTGGCGCCGGCGATGACGGAGGCGACGCCCGGCTGGGCCGCCAGCCCGCCGATGGCGACCTCGAGCATGCTGAGGCCACGCTCGGCTGCGTACGAGCCGATGGCCTCGATCCGGTCGAAGTCCGCCGCGGCGAGCCGATCCGGGCGGTCCACCAGCCGCGTCCCGGCAGGCGCACCACCGCCTCGGCTGTACTTGCCGGTCAGCAGGCCGGAGGCTAGCGGGAAGTACGGGAGGATGCCGACCCCTGCGCTCCCGCAGGCGGGCACCAGCTCTGCCTCGATGTCTCGCTTGAGCAGGGAGTACTCGTTCTGGGCAGACACGAACGGGGAGAAGCCGCTGGTTCGGGCTGTCCAGCTCGCGTCGACCACTTGCCAACCGGTGAAGTTCGAGCTGCCGATGTAGCGCACCTTGCCTTCGAGCACCAGCTCGTGCAGAGCGGCGAGCGTCTCCTCGATCGGTGTCGAGTCGTCGTACTGGTGCATCTGGTACAGGTCGATCCAGTCGGTGCCTAGCCGGCGCAGGCTGGCCTCGACCGCCGTCCGGATGTACCGACGCGAACCCCGTACGCCCCAGTCCGGACCGTTCGCACCGCCCATGTCAAGACCGAACTTGGTAGCCAGCACCACCTGGTCGCGGCGCCGGCCCAGGGACCTGCCCAGCAGCTCCTCGCTCTGGCCGGGCGTCCCGCCGTACATGTCAGCCGTGTCGAACAGCGTGACCCCGGCCTCGATGGCTGCATCGACGACCGCTGCGGTCGCGTCCGCGTCGATGCGTCCTCCGAAGTTGTTGCAGCCCAGACCGACGGCGGAGACGGTGAGGCCGCTGGCGCCCATCTGGCGATGCTCCATGTGCGGCACTGGCCCGATCGGGGAATGCGACATTGGGCTGGACGGGTCACTATCGGTGGGGTCGGTCACACCCAGCACACTACGGCTCAGGTGAGCAGCAGGGTGGCCGAAGGTACGTCTGGACGCAGCCAGGACCTCGTGCGCCACGTTCGCGCCTGTGCAGGGGTTAGCACATTTCCCTCTCGGCATGGCACGGTGGACCACGGTCAGGGCAGCGACCCAGGTCCCGGGGACGTGTGGAGCTCACGTTCTCCGGTCGCTTGTGCACACCGTCGTCGACACAGTGAGTCTGAGACTTGAACCTTCTGCCCGTTCTGCTGCCCTGCCCCCGCCGCCGGCGGCCGCTGTTCACCACCACGCTGACCGTGCCCCTGGTGGCGCTCGGCCTGCTGCTGGCTACGCCTGCTGCTGCTGCCCCCGACGCCGGGCAGACCACGCCTGCTGCCGCCGTCCCCGACGGCGGGCAGCCCGCCCCCGAGGCTGCTGTCGTTGACGGCGGCGAGACCGCCCCCGCGCCGGAGGCCGCCTTCGTCGGCCCCACGATCGAGGAGGTCGCTGCCCAGCGTGCAGCGGCCGAGCGGCTGGCGGCCGAGGCCGGAGACCAGGAGAAGGCGCTGGAGCAGGCGCGCCAGGCCATCAACGACCTGCAGGGCACGGCCGAGCAGGCGACCCGCTCGCAGGAGTCGGCGCTGGAGTCCCAGGCCGCGGCCGAGGCGGAGAACATCAGGCAGACGCTGCGCCTGCAGGCCGCGACCCGGATCGTCGGCCAGCGCAAGGGCGAGCTCGGTCGCTGGGCCTCCCAGACCTACCGCAACGGCGGTTCGATGGGCGACATCGAGGGCATGATGACCCTGCTGGAGTCGGACAACAGTGCTGAGCTGAGCCAGCGGGCGCAGATGCTGGACATGGTGGGCCGCTGGCGCGGATCCGTGGTGAACACCGTCGAGGAGGCCGAGGCGGTCCAGCAGGACGCCACCCAGAAGGCCGAAGTCGCCGCCGAGACGGCCACCATCGCAGCTGCCCAGGCAGCGACGGCGAAGGCCGAGGCCGACGCGGCCCTGACGAAGCAGAGCGACGAGGTCGCACTCCTGGGTGCCCTGCTCCGGGCCACCCAGAACGCCGCAGAGACCGCCGACCAGAAGTCGCTCGCCCTCGCAGAGGCCTTTTCGGCGGCAGAGCTGGAGCGTGCCGTCTCCGAGCAGCTGCGGCTGGCCGCCGCTGCGGCCGGTCAGGTAGACAACCGCGTCACCGGTGCCGTCGGTGAGTGCCAGGGCCTGCCCGTCGAGGGCTTCTCCAACGGCGGGATCCCGGCTGAAGCGCTGTGCCCGCTCTGGGCGGCGTCCGGGCAGCTGATGCGTGCCGATGCTGCCTTCGGCTTCAACCAGTTGAGCGAGGCCTACGCCCTGCAGTTCGGCACCCCCATCTGCGTCACCGACTCCTACCGCTCGTACGAGGGGCAGGTCGGCGTCTTTGCGAACAAGCCGGATCTGGCCGCAGTGCCCGGCACCAGCAACCACGGCTGGGGAGCGGCCACCGACTTGTGCGGAGGCATCCAGAACTTCGGTACGCCCCAGCATGAGTGGATGCGTGCCAACGCCCCCTTGTATGGCTTCTTCCACCCCGCCTGGGCGAAGCAGGGTGGCAACCGCGAGGAGCCCTGGCACTGGGAGTACGGCAGCTGATCCGTCCACCACGATGGCCGTCCGCCGTCGTAGGGTCAGGGCGTGCGCTCCACCTACCTGGACCACCCGCTACCCCTGCTGATGGCTCACCGCGGCTTCAGCGAGCGCGGGCTGGAGAACTCGATGGCAGCCTTCCAGGCCGCGGTGGACCTGGGGGTGTGCCATCTGGAGACGGACGTGCACGCCACGGCCGATGCCCGGCTGGTCGCTTTCCACGACCGGGTGCTGGACCGGGTCACCGACAGCAGCGGCACCGTGTCCCAGCTCGGCTGGGACGTCGTCGGCAAGGCAAGGATCGGGGGCACAGAGCCGGTGCCCCTGCTCGAGGACCTGATCGGGACCTGGCCGCAGGTCCGGCTCAACATCGACGTCAAGGCTGCTGGTGCCATCGGCCCGCTCGTGGACGTGCTGAACCGGACCCGGTGCTGGGACAGGGTGTGCATCGCCTCCTTCTCCGACGCCCGTCGTCGCGCGGTGCAACGACGGCTGCCTGCGGGAGTCGCCTGCTCGCCGGGGCTGGGCACCGTCGCCGCGTTCTGGGCCATGACCCGCGGGCGCGCCTCCACGGCGGCGCTGTGCCGCCTGACCCAGGACGTGGTGTGCCTGCAGGTCCCGGAGCGGTATCTGTTGATGAAGGTGGTGGACCAGCGCTTCGTGGACGACGCGCACCGCGCCGGCCTGCAGGTGCACGTGTGGACGGTCAACGACCCGCTCGCGATGGGTCGGCTGCTGGACCTGGGCGTGGACGGGCTGATCACCGACCGCGTCGACGCCGCTCTGGACGTGCTACGCGGGTGGGGCGTGCAGGGGCCATGATCTGCCCATGACGCGCAGCGGCTGCACGAACAGGGCGAGGCCGGCATGAGCACCGCCACGGCTGTTCCCCGGGGGGTGGAACCGGACCCGCGGTCGCGGCGGCGCCAGCACCGGGCCTGGTACTTCTACGACTGGGCGAACTCGGCCTACGTCACCACGACGGCGACCGTCCTGCTGGGCCCCTACCTGATCGCGGTGGCCGAGGCGGCTGCCTGCCCCGGGCTGTCGGCGGACCAGTCCTGCGAGAACGACCTGTCGGTGCTCGGGCTGCCGGTGGCACCGGGGGCCCTGGTGGGCTACGCGGTCGCGTTCTCCACGATCTTCTCGGCCCTGCTGCTGCCGCTCGTCGGGGCGGTCGTTGACCGGACCGCCAGGCAGAAGCAGATGCTGGGTGGCTTCGCGTGGTTGGGAGCCGCTGCGGCAGCGTCGATGTACTTCATCGCCGGCAGCAACTGGCAGCTGGGTGTGGCTCTGCTGCTGGTGGCCAACGTCAGCCTCGGCGCGTCACTGGTCGTCTACGACGCCATCCTGTGCCACATCGCGACACCGGACGAGCGGGACGCCGTATCCAGCCGCGGCTGGGCACTGGGCTATCTCGGCGGCTTCGTGCTGCTCGCGCTCAACCTCGGCCTGGTTCTCTCCCACGAGGCGCTGGGCCTGAGCGAGGGGTACGCCGTCCGCCTCAGCCTGCTCTCGGCCGGCGTGTGGTGGGCGCTGTTCACGCTCATCCCCTTCCTGGGGCTGCGCAACCGGAAGCCGGTCGACGTCGCGCCGGTGTCCCGAGAAGCGCGCGGGTCGCTGGTGAGGGAGTCCTTCGGCCAGCTCGTCGACACCCTGCGGCACCTGCGCGGGTACAAGCAGACCTGGATGTTCCTGCTCGCCTACCTGTTCTTCACCGACGGCATCCAGACCGTGATCGGCAGCTCCAGCATCTACGGCTCGCAGGAGCTCGGCTTCTCCTCCGCGCAGCTGATCCAGACCATCCTGCTGGTGCAGATCGTGGCCTTCGGCGGTGCCCTCGTATTCGGCAGGGCCGCCTACCGTTTCGGCGCCAAGCGGTGCATCCTCGGTGGCTTGGGCCTGTGGTTGGTCGTGGTGGTGATCGGGTACTTCCTGCCGGCCGGCCAGTTCGGGCTCTTCATGGGGCTGGCCGTCCTGATCGGTCTGGTCCTAGGCGGGACCCAGGCCCTGTCCCGATCCCTGTACAGCCAGCTGGTGCCGGTGGGCCGCGAGGCCGAGTACTTCAGCCTGTACCAGGCGGGTGAACGCGGTACGAGCTGGTTCGGCGCGTTCCTGTTCTCGTTGATGTTCCAGCTCACCGGCTCCTACCGGCCGGCGATCATCTCGCTGATGGTGTTCTTCGTGGTCGGTGGGCTGCTCCTGTCCCGCGTCGATGTGCGCCGTGGGATCATCGAGGCCGGCAACACCCCGCCGGCGGTGGTCTGAACGCAGCTGCGCTGGCCTTCACGAGACCTTCACGGTCGTCCGGAACAGCGCCCAGTGGCTAGGCGTTGTGACGGTGTGGGCGGGCAACGCTCACGCTGATGCCACGAGGAGCCGCTGCCATGAGCGAACGAAGCCTGCGAGGAACCCGCCTCGGTACGTCCAGCATGGAGTCCGACAGCGGTGTGGCCAGTGCCCCGCGCCAGCTCGCCGAGTACGTGTGCCCCTCCGGACACGTCACGACGCTTCCGTTCTCTGTCGAGGCTGATGTGCCCGCGCTCTGGGAGTGCCGTTGCGGCAGCGAGGCGCTGCTGCGCGACGCCGACAGGCCGGACCGTGCGCCGGTGAAGCCCGCCCGCACCCACTGGGACATGCTGATGGAGCGACGTACCGAGGCCGAGCTGGAAGAGCTGCTGGCCGAGCGCCTGGCGCTGCTGCGCGCCGGACGGCTGCACAAGCGCAGCGCATGAGCCTGGTCCGTCCAGCGGCACCCTAGTCCTTGCGCTCGTGCGGGGGCTCGACGATCCGCCCCTGGACGACATGACCCTGCACGGGGCCGTCCCGAACACCGCGCAACCGAGCCCCGAACCGGGTGGCGCGGCGCTCGAACAAGGCGATCAGCATCCGCCGGGGCACCTGACGGGTGAAGGGCAGCAGGCAGCAGATGCCGAGCAGGTCGGTGATCAGGCCAGGAGCCAGCAGCAGGCCGGCGCCGATCAGGACAAGCGCCCCGTCGGCGAGCTCCTGGCTGGGGACTCGGGTGGGCACGCGGGCGACCCGCACCCCTCCCGTCTCCACGGCGCCGACCCGCAGGGCCTCGCGCAGCGAGCGCCAGGTGCGAGGTCCTTCCCTCGCCAGCAGGGCGCCGCCGACCAGGGTGCCCAGCACCAGCATCGCGATCAGCGGCCACACCCCGACCCACCTGCCCACGGCGATCAGGACGACCAGCTCGAGCACCGGCAGCACCAGCGCCGCAGCGACCAGCCAGCGTGGCCACCGCCTGCGCGTGCTCAGCTGTGCCACTGCCGCTCCTGCCTGCGAAGGGCAGCCGCGTGCAGCCGCTCCCTGCCTCGGGCCATGCGGTGGCGCGCACCCCAGACGGTGATCTGGGTCAGCGCCTCCCGCACGATGTCGCGGTTCATCTTGCTCGAACCCAGTTCTCGCTCGACGAAGACGATGGGCACCTCCGCCACGCGGAAACCGGCGCTGAGGGCGCGCCAGGCGAGATCGACCTGGAAGCAGTATCCCTGCGAGGTCACCTCGTCCAGGCCGATCTTCTCCAGCACCTCACGCCGGTACGCGCGGAAGCCGCCGGTGGCGTCCTGCAGCGGGATGCCGAGGGCCAGCCGGGTGTAGAGGTTCCCCCCCCTGCTCAGGAGCTGGCGGTGGGTCGGCCAGTTGCGCACCGCGCCCCCGGGCACCCAGCGCGATCCCAGCACGACGTCCACAGGGTCGTCGACGTCGGTGAGACGGTCCAGCAGGCTCTGCAGCTGCTCGGGCTGGTGCGACCCGTCTGCGTCCATCTCCACCAGGACGTCGTACCCCTGCGCCAAGCCCACCCCGAAACCAGCCCGGTAGGCAGCTCCGAGGCCGAGCTTGCCGTGACGGTGCAGCACCTGCACCTGGCTGTCGCCGGCGGCGGCCCGGTCGGCGACGTCCCCCGTCCCGTCCGGGCTGGCGTCGTCGACCACCAGCACGTCCGCGGCCGGCACGGCAGCCCGCAGGCGCGCCAGAGTCCCCGGCAACGACTCGAGCTCGTTGTAGGTGGGAGTGATGACGAGCACCTTCACGGTGTCTCCTCCGCTTGACGTCGGCCGGCAAGTGCACCGCAGAGCGCCCCCAGGATGCCACCCACCGCTAGCAGGCCCTCTGGCCAGGCCCCCAGCCGGCTGGCCAGGGTCAGGGTGGTGCGGCGCGGCAGGTCCGCCTCGAGCAGGGCCGGCTCGAACAACGGCGCCTCGACCAGCACCGTCCCGTCCGGGGCGATCAGGGCGCTCACCCCCACGGTGGACACGTGGGCGACGGCCCGCCCGGTCTCGACGGCTCTCAGCCGGGACATCGCCAGCTGCTGCACGCTCTCGTCCGAGAAGCCGAACGTGGCGTTGTTCGTCTGGACCACGATGATCTCGGCGCCGCCCTCCACGATGTCAGCGACCAGGTCGTCGTCGACGACCTCGAAGCAGATGAGAGCCCCCACCGTGAGCTCGCCGGCGGGCGTCGGCACCTGGAAGAGACCGGGCGCCTCCCCCGCCGCGAAGTTCCCCGCCTGGTCCACCAGCGGGGTGATGCGGCGGAAGAAGTCCCGGTGCGGCACGTACTCGGCGAAGGGCACCGGATGGCGCTTGTCGTAGCTCTGGACCGGACCCTGCTCCGGCAGCCACAGCAGCGTGGTGTTCGTGGTGCGGTCGTTGTCTCCCCGTACGAGCGTCCCCACCAGGGTGGGCGCGTCCACCGCCCTGACCGCGGCGCTGATGACCCGTTCGGCATCAGCGTTGGCGAGGGGGTCGATGTCGCTGGAGTTCTCGGGCCAGATGACCAGGTCCGGGGCGGCGCTGCGGCCCTCGTCGACCGACGTGGCCAGGCTCTGGGTCAGCTCTGCGTGGTTGTCGAGCACGGCACGGCGCTCGGCGTTGAACTCCATGCCCATCTGCGGCACGTTCCCCTGGACGCCCGCCACCCGCACGGTGCCGCTCTCGGCGTCCGCAGGGTTGGGGACGGCCAGCCCGCTCAGCACTGCCACGACCGCGGTAGCAGCGGCGGCGGCCAGCACCGGCCACCGCCGGCCCCGAGCCGCCAGCAGACCCTCCAGCAGGGCGGCGCCCGTCAGGGCCACGGCGAATGACACCAGCGGAGCACCTCCGACGGCCGACAGACCCAGCGTGGGGGCCTCCGACTGGGAGAACGCCAGCCTGCTCCACCCGAACCCCCCGAACGGGAGCCGCGCCTGGGCGGCCTCGACAGCCACCCAGGCCGCTGCGGCGCCGAGCACCCGCAGGGCGGGGTGATGCAGTCGCTGCACGCAGGCGAGGAGCACCCCTGCTGCCGCCAGGAAGAGGGACTCCATCGCGCACAGCACGAGCCAGGGCAGCCAGCCGACCTGCAGACCGGTCCACTGCAGCAGCGGCAGCAGGAAGGCGGCACCGAACAGCGCGCCGAGCGCACCGGCAGCCGGCAGCCGACGACCACGGACCGCGAGCATCAGCGCCGCCACGGCTGCCGGTGCCGCCCACCACCAGGAGATCCCGGGAAAGGCCGCCCAGGCCAGCAGCCCGCCGCAGACGGCCAGCGGCGCGGTGACCGCGAGGGGCAGAGGGCGGGGAGACACCTGAGAACGATAGGTGAGAACCGGTGCAGGCTGGCCCGCGCGCCCTTCGGGCCGAACCGGACCGCGGTGGATCCGCAGCCTCGGCACGTTGTCTATAGAGCGCGCGGGCCCCGACCTGGAACCGTGGTCGAGCGCCATCTGGTGACGACCGCTGCCGAAACTACTCCCCTGCTGGGGCGTGTCAACCCTGCTCTGACCTGCGCCTTCGGGCGTCGTCCCAGGTCAGAGCAGGGTGGTCCGAGGATGACAGATCCGGAACTTCCGAACCAGGCGGCGTGTCGCCCGGCGTGTCCGATTCGTTATCCGACAACGCGTCTGAGCATCCGGTACCCGGCTCCGGCCGAGCCCGCGAAGATCACCCTGGGACGACGACGGTGCCGGTGGCGGTCGTGGCGACCAGCGGCTCGGCCAGCACCTGGGCCGCGGACCCACCCGTCTCGGCGTCGCCCCGGCAGACCACCCTGACCACCAGCGACAGCTCGCGGCTGCGCCGACCCACCCGCATCACGACGGCCTCGATCTCGAGCACGTCGCCCGCTCGCACCGGTGCCAGGAAGCGCACGTCGGCGTACCCGGCGAAGAGGCCCTCGTCCCCGTCGGTGCGGATGCACACCTCGGTGGCCACGTCACCGAAGCACCCCAGGCTGTAGGCACCGTCGACCAGGTTCCCGGCGTAGTGGGCGTGGCTGTAGGGCACGTACCTGCGGTGCGTCACCGTCAGGCCCAGCCGAGGGTCGGTGCCGGCCCGCGGGCCGGCCGGGAAGGTGCTCATGATGCGCTCCTGGTGGTGGTTGACGGGGACACCCGGGGGGCCAGCGCGTGCACCAGGAACGAGGCGACCTCTCCCGGGGTCGTGCCCTTGCCGAAGATGCGGTCCACGCCGAGCTCGGCGGTGGCCTGCGGGTCGAATCGCGGACCGCCCACGACCAGCAGCGGTGCGGTGCCCCGCTCGTAGGCTTCCCGGAAGGCCGCCGACATCTCGCGGGTGTTGTGCAGATGCGCGTCGCGCTGGGTGACGACCTGGGAGACCAGCACGGCGTCGGCCCGTGCGGCCTGGGCGCGCTCGACCAGCTCGGGGACCAGCACCTGGGCCCCGAGGTTGAGCACCGTGAGCTCGCGGTAGTACTCCAGGCCCTTCTCCCCCGCGAACCCCTTGATGTTCAGGATCGCGTCGATCCCCACGGTGTGCGCGTCCGTGCCGATGCAGGCCCCGACCACCACCAGCTTGCGTCGCAGCCCCCGCTTGATGGCGGCGTTGATCTCCTTGGCGCTCAGCAGCGGGTACTCCCGCTCGATCACCTGGACCTCGGACAGGTCCACCAGGTGCCGGACCGGGCCGTAGACGACGAAGAAGGTGAAGTCGGGCCCGATGGGCTTGGAGTGCACCACCAGCGCCGGCGCGATCCCCATCTTGGCGGCCAGCTGGGCAGCAGCGCCCTCCGCCCGCTTGTCGTGCGGTATCGGCAGGGTGAACGAGACCTGGACCATCCCGTCGCCGGTGGTGTCCCCGTAGGGGCGCACCACTGTGCTCGGGCCGTCCTGCGCGCTCATCGGGTCGCACCTTCCTCGAGCAGGTCGACCGCTGGGTTCTGGTAGCCCGGCGCCTTCTGCACCACGCCGTCCAGTCCCTTGCCGGCGTCCGCGGGGCGCTTCATCAGGCCGAAGGTGCCGTCCGCGATGGCGGTCAGCAGGGGGGTGCGACCTTCGTCGTCGACGATGCGCTCCAGCAGCTCGATCGACTCCGCCAGCACCTGACGGGCCCGGGTCTGGACGAACCCGTCGCGCGGAGGGTGGAAGTCCTCGGTCAGCCCGCCCGCCGCGTTCAGCACGTACCTCACGTTCTGCAGGGCCAGGTCACGGTCGGAGATCCAGGGCGTGACCACCGCCTCGGTCATCATCCCGACCAGCAGGATGCTCTGGCCGGTCATGGCCCCCACCAGGTTGAAGAATCCGTCCAGCAGGTAGCCGCGGAAGACGTCACCGGTCATGTGCTTGGTGGGAGGCATCCACTTCAGCGGGGCGTCGGGGAAGAGCTGGCGCGCCAGCAGCGCGTGCGCCAGCTCGAGCCGGAACGACTCGGGCAGGTCCGGATTGATCTCGAACGCGTGCCCGAGCCCCAGCTGCCAGTCGGCCAGGCCCGCCTCGTGCGCGAAGGCCTCGTTGAGCAGCTGGGAGACGGTCACCGTGTGCGCCGCCTCGACGGCGTCGGCGGTGGTGAGGTAGTTGTCCTCGCCGGTGTTGATGATGATGCCGGCCCGCGCATGCACCTGCCGCGAGAAGCGCTGGTCCACGAACGTGCGGACGGGGTTGATGTCGCGGAACAGGATCCCGTACATGGAGTCGTTCAGCATCATGTCCAGGCGCTCGAGCCCCGCCAGCGTCGCGATCTCGGGCATGCATAGTCCCGAGGCGTAGTTGGTCAGCCGCACGTACCGTCCGAGCTCCTTAGAGACCTCGTCCAGCGCCGCCCGCATCAGCCGGAAGTTCTCCTGGGTGGCGTACGTTCCCGCGTAGCCCTCGCGGGTCGCGCCCTCGGGGACGTAGTCGAGCAGGCTCTGGCCGGTGGAGCGGATGACGGCGATGACGTCGGCGCCCTCTCGGGCCGCGGCCTGCGCCTGCGGGATGTCCTCGTAGATGTCGCCGGTGGCCACGATCAGGTAGATCCAGGGCCGTTGTGCGGGGTCGCCGTGCTTGGCAACAAGGCGCTCGCGGGTGGCACGGGCGCGGTCGATGCGCCTGATCCCGGCCGCGACGGACGTCCGGGCGGCTCGTGCCGCCCGGGTGGCGTCCCGCCCCTGCGGGATCCGCAGGTCGACGGCTCCCGAGGATGCCTTCTGGGCGAGGGTGAGCAGGTCCGGGGCCTCGCCGCGGGCCAGGGCGTCCCACACCGGCAGGGCGATGCCGTGCTCGAGGCCGGTCTGCCCCCGGACGGCGTCGACGAGGTGGTTGACCCAGGGCACCTTGTGGGCGTCGGCGCCGGCGAGGCCGGCCATCCGCAGCGCCGCGCGCTCGACGGAGACCGTCGTGTGCGTACGGGCGAGCTGGACGACGGGTCTGGTGGCCCGCTTGGCCAGCCGACGTGCGGCTCGGACGGTGGCCGGGTCGAGCTCCAGCAGGGGCCGAGCGCGGCTCCGCGAGGTGCCGGCGGTCGCGGAACGGGAAGAGGACATGCGGCGAAGAATATCAGTTGACGGAGTATTTCCGGTGAGACTCGACCCGGACGGGACGTCTTGCGGCAACAGCGCGGACCGGACCGGCGCTGTTAACGTTCGCCCTCGTGATGTCACGGTGATCTACACGGCGCTGCGGTTGGGCTACATGGTGCTGCTCAAGGTCTGGTGCCGCATGTCGGTCCGCGGCGCGCAGCACATCCCCGCGCAGGGGCCGGTGATCGTGGCAGGCAACCACCTCTCGTTCCTGGACAGCGTGGTCATCCCGCTGGGGGTGCCTCGACGGGTGCGCTTCCTGGCCAAGGCCGACTACTTCACCGGCACCGGGGTCTCCGGGGTGTGGAACAGGTTCTGGTTCGGCGCGATGGGTGCCGTCCCGGTTCCCCGCGGGTCGCACGCCGACGCGCAGGCTGCGCTGCACCTGGCCACCGAGGTCCTCGGTCGCGGTGAGGCGTTCGGCATCTACCCGGAGGGCACGCGTTCGCGCGACGGGCGGCTCTACCGAGGCCGTACCGGGGTCGCGTGGCTCGCCCTGGAGACCGGCGCACCGATCGTGCCGGTGGCCGTGCGCGGGACCGATCGGGTGCAGCCCATCGACACCAGGTTCCCCCGGCCGTTCAAGATCACGGTCGAGTTCGGGAAGCCCATCGGCTTGGACGCGGTCGCCCACCTGCGCAGCGCCGGTGCCAAGCGCCGGGGGCTGACCGACCTGGTGATGGAGGAGATCGCGCGGATGGGCGGGCAGGAGCCTGCAGGTCGGTACAACGACCACCAGTCCCCCACCGGTTAGCCCACGGTCAGCCCACCGGGCTGCTCAGGCGGAGTTCAGGGTCGAGCCCCGCAGCACCGTGGCCCTGCACCGCGGCAACGGCACCCCCGGCGAGACGTCCGGCAGCCCGGGGGTTCCCGATCGCGCGTCGGTGCTCCAGGCCGCGACCCTGGCATCGGGTGCCTGCACGACCAGCTCCGTCGGCTCCCAGATGGCGAAGGTCGCCTCCGCCCCCGGGACGAGCACGCCCGCCTCGTCGCGCAGAGCTGCCCGGTGAGCGCCCCTGGTGGAGGCGGCAAAGGCAGCGCGGGCACTGATCCGCTGCTCCGCCACCTGGTGGAAGACGGCAGCACGTATCCCGGCCCACGGGCTGATCTGCGTCACCGGGCTGTCGGAGCCGAAGGCCAGCACCACCCCGGCCCCGGCCATCTCCCCGACGCGGTTGAGCAGCGGCCCGCGGACGGCACCCAGGCGCTGGGCGTAGAGGGAGCCGGTCCCGCCCCACAGCGCGTCAAAGGCCGGCTGCATGCTGGCCGAGACGCCCAGGTCGGCCAGCAGCGCGGCGGTCTGCCCGTCGGCTCCCTCCAGGTGCTCCAGGCGGTGGCGCGAGGCCCGCAGTGCGGCGGCTCCGACCTGCTGCACGGCCGCGCGCAGGCCGTCCGCCACCGCGGCCACGCCTGCGTCCCCGATGACGTGGAAGCCGCCCTGCACCCCTGCCTGCGTGCACGCAGACAGGTGCGTGGCCACCTGGTCCGGCGACAGGTAGAGGTGACCGCAGGAGTGCTGCCCCGACAGGGCGCTCCCGTCGGCGTAGGGCTCGAAGAAGGCCGCGGTGCGTGAGCCGATGGAGCCGTCCACGTTGAGGTCCCCTGCCAGGCCGGCCACGGCGATGCCCTCCTCGCCCAGCTCGGCCACCAGCTGCCGCGCCTGCTGCGCGTCGTGGGCGCGCTCGCCGCGGTAGGCCACCACGTCCGGCAGGTCAGGAGCCTGCGCCAGGGCCAGCAGGTCGGACAGGTCCTGGCGTGGTGCGATGTGGGGCGCGCTCATCTCGTGCACGGTCGCCACCCCGCGCGAGGCGAACTGCCGCAGTGCCACGGTCTGGAGCTCGCGCCGCGTCGCCGGGTCCATGTCCCGGCGGGTGGCGTCACGGACGGCGGCATGGGCCTCGCGCTCGACCCGTCCGCTGTCGTCCCAGCCGGGCAGGGACGCCAGCCCGAGCGAGGACGCCAGCGCCGTGGAGACCACCGCCGAGTGCACGTCCACGCGGGAGAGGTAGACGACCCCGCCGTGGGACGCGCGGTCCAGCTCCGCCCTGGTGGGTGGGCGTCCCTCGGGCCAGGCCGTCTCGTCCCAGCCGTGACCGAGCACCGGCCGGCCACGCGCGGCCCGGCACGCGGCATCCACTGCCTGGAGCAGCTCACCGAGCGAGCGGGCCGAGGCGACGTCGACACCCGTCAGGGCGATCCCGGTGTCGGTGACGTGCACGTGGGCGTCCACGAAGGCCGGTGCCACCAGTGCTCCACCGAGGTCGACCACGTGGTCGACGCCGGCGATCTGGGCGTGGGCGGCCTCGGCGGAGCCGATCCAGGCCACGTGCCGGCCGCTGACCACCATGGCGGTGGCGAAGGGATCGGCCGGGCTGTAGACGCTGCCACCGCGGTAGAGCGTGGTTCTGGGCTGGTTCACCCGCCCAGTCTGCCTTCAATCCACCCGGTGCCTTCAGTCCACCCGGCGCTCGAAGAGGGTGCGCACGCCCGGGACCTCGCGCAGGACCTGCAGCGCCAGCTCCACGTGCCCCGGCACGTACCCGTTGCCCACCAGCATGGTGACGTCGGCGGCGAGCCCCTCCGCACCCAGGGCCGCGGCGGAAAAGGACGTCGCCATGGAGAAGAAGATGACCGTCCCGCCGTCGGCCGTGGCCAGGATGGAGCCGTGCTCGCACCCGGGCACGTCGACGCACACGACGGTGATGTCGGCGGGGCTGCCCAGCGCGGCGCCGACGGCCGCCGCGAGCGCCACCGGGTCGCGGGCGTCGGCCAGCGCCACCACGTCCGCCAGGTCCGCCTCGACCAGCCGGTCCGCCTCGGCCTGCACCGGGACGATCCCGACGACGCGGTCAGCGCCGCCGCGGCGGGCCGCAGCCAGGGACATCGATCCCGACTTGCCCGCGGCCCCGATCACCGCGACCTGGGGCGCCCTGCCGGCGGCGAGGTACTGGCGCACGACGCGGTCGACCAGCGCGGGGGCGCCGCACACGTCCATGACCGCCAGGGCCAGGTTAGGCTCCAGGTCGGCAGGCAGGACCGCGGCGATGGAGCGGCCGAAGAGGATCGCGTGGCCCTGCGCGGGCACCTGCTCGCCGCGCCCGTCCCACCCGGCCAGGCCGTCGGTGATCTCCAGCGGCGTCAGCGACAGTGACACCAGGGTGGCCACCCGCTGCCCCACCGCCAGCCCCAGCGGCGACCGGGGGCCGACCTCCTCGACGACGCCGACCAGCATGCCGCCCGAGCCGGTTACCGGGTTCTGCATCTTGCCCCGCGCCGCCACGATCGAGAGCACCTCGGCACGCAGGCCCTCGCCGTCCAGCGTGCCGTCCAGCGTGTGCGCCCCAGCAAGCTGGCGGTAGCTGGCTGCGTCAAGGTTCAGCCGCTCCAGCCGGATCCGTACCTCGTCGGGCCACAGCTGCGCGCGGGCGTCGAGGCGGGCAGCGGCCTGGGGCAGCACGCCGGCAGGCTCCAGGACGCGGTGCAGCCCCACGGGGGACCCGGCTGACTGCACCGGAACGGGACGCTCGGACATCTGAACCTCCATCTGAGGGAAACTTTCCGGTGAAGATACCGTGGTTCCGTAAGTTCTCCCGTACCCTGATGACGTGACGCAGACAATCATGCCCCCCGCCGCCCGCGACGACCTGGAGAGCACCGCTCCCGGTCGGCTCCCCCAGCCCTACTCCTACGGACGCCGCCCTCTGGTCGAGCCGGACTGGACCCGGCTCCCGGGATACCAGGACGTCACCGCCCAGGACTGGGCCAGCGTCCAGTGGCAGCGGGCGCACTGCGTCAAGAACATCAAGCAGCTGCGTGAGCTGATGGGGAACCTGCTGGACGAGGGCTTCTACGCCGACCTCGAGCGGGACCAGGCCGAGCGGGCCACCATGTCGATGCTGGTGACCCCGCAGATGATGAACACCATGGTGCCCGCGACCGGTGTCTTCACCGGCGACGACGGCCAGATGCCTTCTGCCGGTACGGAATTCACCACTGCCTTTTTGGCTGATCCGGTCCGGCGCTACATGCTGCCGGTCTTCTCCGACCGGCGTGCCGACTGGCCCAGCCACCCGCACGCCGCCCGCGACTCGCTGCACGAGCACGACATGTGGGTGGCCGAGGGCCTGACCCACCGCTATCCCACCAAGGTGCTCGCCGAGCTGCTGCCCACCTGCCCCCAGTACTGCGGGCACTGCACCCGGATGGACCTGGTGGGCAACTCCACGCCGGTCATCCCCAAGCTGAAGTTCACGCTGAAGCCGGTAGACCGTTACGCCTCGATGATCGAGTATCTGCGCAACACCCCCGCGGTGCGCGACGTGGTCGTCTCCGGCGGTGACGTGGCCAACATGCCGTGGAAGAACCTCGAGGCGTTCCTGGACCGCCTGCTGGAGATCGAGAACATCCGTGACATCCGGCTAGCGACCAAGGCCCTGATGGGCTTGCCGCAGCACTGGCTGGCCCCTGACGTGGTCGAGGGCGTCGCCCGGGTGTCGGCGACGGCACGCGAGCGTGGGGTGTCGCTGGCGATCCACACCCACGTGAACGCGGCGGCTTCGCTCACCCCGCTGGTCGCGGAGGCGGCCAAGGCCATGCTGGAGGCAGGTGTGCGCGACGTGCGGAACCAGGGTGTGCTGATGCGCGGTGTGAACGACACCTCTGAGCAGCTGCTGGACCTCTGCTTCGGGCTGCAGGACGAGGCCTCGATCACCCCGTACTACTTCTACATGTGCGACATGATCCCGTTCAGCGAGCACTGGCGGGTCTCGCTGCGGGACGCCCAGGACCTGCAGCACTCGATGATGGGCTACCTGCCGGGCTTCGCCACCCCGCGGATCGTGTGCGACGTCCCGTTCGTGGGCAAGCGCTGGGTGCACCAGGTGCACACCTATGACACCGAGCGCGGGATCTCGTACTGGACCAAGAACTACCGCACCTCGATCGAGACCGCGGACGCCGAGGCGCTCTCGCGCGAGTACGTCTACTTCGACCCGATCTACACCTTGCCCGAGGCCGGTCAGGACTGGTGGCGCGAGAACGGGGACGCCGGTGCGGCGCACGAGGCCGCGCTGGAGCAAGCCGCCGTGTCGCGCGGCGTGGCGGCGACCCAGCACGCCGAGCACGAGCAGGGCAGCATCTGAGGGCAGGGCTCACCCACCGCGGCACAGTTGTCAGTACCAGACCCGCTGATCAGCCGGTCTGGTACTGACAGCTCCTCAGATCGCGGGGGGGCGGGACTCGTACGGGGTGGACAGCACCACGGTGGTGCGGCTGGAGACGCTGGCCTCGGCGCGGATCCTGGCCAGCAGGTCCTCCAGCGCCGACGGTGTGGCCACCCGCACCTTCAGGATGTAGGACTCCTCCCCTGCAACCGAGTAGCAGGCCTCGATCTCGGCGATCTTCTCCAGCCGCTGGGGCACGTCGTCCGGGGCAGCCGCGTCGAAGGGGGTCACGGAGATGAAGGCGGTCAGCGCCAGCCCGACGGCCTCAAGATCCACCACCGCGGCGTAGCCCCGGATCACCCCTCGCTCCTCCAGCCGGCGCACCCGCTGGTGCACCGCCGAGGTCGACAGCCCCGTGGACCTGGCCAGGTCGGTGTAGCTCATCCGGCCCTCGCCCGCGAGCAGCCGGACGATGTTGCGGTCGGTGTCCTCCATGCGCGAACTCTAGTGCTCGGTGCGTGCCATGCTGCGCGCATGCCGGACCGTGCCGAACGACTGCTGCTGCTGGACTCCGCCTCGCTGTACTACCGGGCGTACTTCGGTGTGCCGGACACGATCACGGCTCCGGACGGGACACCGGTGAACGCGGTGCGTGGCTTCCTGGACATGATCGCGCGACTGGTCTCGCAGTACCGTCCCACCCGCCTGGTGGCCTGCTGGGACGACGACTGGCGCCCGGCGTGGCGGGTGGAGGCCATCCCCACCTACAAGACCCACCGTGTGGCCGGTGGCGACCCGGTCGCCGGACCGGTGCCGGAGGAGACGCCGGACACCCTCGCCCCGCAGGTGCCGGTGATCGCCGAGACCCTGGCCGCGCTGGGGATCGCCCGCGTCGGGGCGCCCCGCTGCGAGGCCGACGACGTCATCGGGGTGCTCACTACCCGGGCCTCCGCAGGGTGCGCGGTCGACATCGTCACCGGCGACCGGGACCTCTTCCAGCTCGTGGACGACGCGCGTCCGGTGCGGGTGCTGTACACCTCCCGCGGCATCCGCAACCTGCAGGTCGTCGACCAGGCCGAGCTGTTCGCCCGGTACGGGGTCTCCACCGGCGACGGGTACGCCGACCTGGCGGTGCTGCGCGGGGACACCAGTGACGGCATCCCCGGCGTGGCGGGCATCGGGGAGAAGACTGCAGCCCAGCTGCTGGATCGCTTCGGGACGCTGGCGGGCGTCAGAGCCGCTGTCGCGCAGGGGAGCTCGCAGCTGACCAAGGCGCAGCGGGCGCGCCTGGAGGTGGCCGCCGACTACCTCGACGTAGCGCCGGCCGTGGTCCGGGTGCTGCGCGACGCGGACCTGCCCGAGGCGGACGACAGGGCGCCGCGCACACCGGCCGACATGCAGCACCTGGGGAGCCTGTGCGAGCAGTGGGGGCTCACGACCAGCGTGCAGAGAGTGCTCGCAGCGTTGAGCGAAGGAGCCTGAGCCACGCCGGCTTTCAGCGCCTGCCCCGGGAACGCAACGCACCTGAGGGCATCGGCGGGGCCGGCAACCGCGAGGAGCGCGCGCCCACCACCGCGCCGAAGCGCGGGGCGTGGGCGTTCCACAGCGCACGCGCGGACACGATCTCCCCGTGGCTGCGTCCGATGAAGTTCCACCACATCAGGATCTCCTCACGGAACGGCTCGCCCCCCAGCAGCAGGAACTGTGCGCCCGGCCCCGACGTGAGCTCGACCCCAACGCGACCGTGCCCGAGGTAGACCAGCTCCGAGTCGTCCAGCGCCTGACCGTCCAGGCTGACCTCGCCCTCGATCACCAGCACCGCGTACTCGAAGAGACGCTGCAGCGGCAGCCATGCCGTGTAGCCGTCGAACCCCGCCCCGGCCTGGACGTCCACGACCGCACCCACCAGCGGGGTGTGAGTGGTGGCAGGCGAGGTCACCCCCGCCAGGGTGCCCATCAGCACCACGGCGCTCAGTCCCGGCAGCGGCAGCACCGGCAGCTCCTCGTGGTGCTCGAAGGCAGCCGGCTCAGCCCTGCTGCGATCGGGCAGTGCGACCCAGAGCTGGAGCCCGTGCAGCCGGGCGGGGCGTGGCTGCGGCGACTCCTCCGCGTGGCTGATCCCGTTCCCGGCGGTCATGAGGTTCAGCTGTCCGGGCCTGATCGGCTGTCGGGAGCCGATCGAGTCCAGGTGCAGCACCTCCCCCTCCAGCAGCCAGGTGACGGTCTGCAGGCCGATGTGGGGGTGCGGTGCCAGCAGCATCCCCTCGGTGCTGGAGACGTCGCCGGGGCCGAAGTGATCCACGAAGCACCATGCGCCCACCATCCGCCGACCCTTGGTGGGCAGGAAGCGGCGCACCGACAGGCCGAGTCTCGGGTCGTCGGGCGAGGGCGCCAGGCGGGTGGTCAGGGTCACCAGCCGTCCGGGCAACCGCTCGAAGACCGCGGTGTCCGCCGGGTCGTGCACCCCACCGCAGCTGATCAGCGTCGGACGTGCCTGGGTGTCGCTCACCGTTCCACTGTCCTCCGTGCGGCCCGCAGCCGCGACCGGTTCACCGCATCCCGCTGTAGGCAAGCACGCCACGGTCGATGGAGTCGATCCCCGCCCGGGCCGCGACCGCCACCGCGCCGTCGTGGGCGGGAGTGCCCCTCGCGGAGCACGCCTGGGCGATCTGCCCGAGCAGGTCGATGGCCTGCCGCGTCCAGCGGACGAAGTCCCCGGGCGTCAGGTCCCCGTCCTCCAGCACCTCCTCCAGCGGGAAACCCAGCGCCCACCGGTGGATGGGCCAGGCCAGCCCCAGGTCCGGCGTGGCCGTCATCGCCAGCTGGTGGGCCGCCTCGGTGTCCTGCAGCCGGGACCACAGCCGCAGGGTCTCGTCCAGGGCGGTCCGCACCGGGCCGCCGGGGACGCGCGGCCCCAGCCCGGTCTCCTCCCGTCGAGCCTCGAACACGATGGCAGAGGCCACCGCGGCCATGCCTGGGCCGTCCAGGCCACGCCAGACCCCGGCTCGCAGGCACTCCGCCACCAGCAGGTCCTTCTCGGTGTAGACCCGCCGCAGGCGCTCGCCCGCCCCGGTGAGCTGGAGCCCGCCGGGCCGGGTGCCGCCCTTCTCCAGGTACCCCAGCTCGACCAGCAGCTCGCACACCCGGTCGAAGGTGCGCGCGATCGTGTTGGTCCTGCCCTCGATCTTGCGAGCCGCACCCGCCCGGTCCCGACGCAGGCGCTGGTACCGCTCGGCCCAACGGGCGTGGTCCTCGCGATCCGGGCAGGAGTGGCAGGGGTGTGCGCGCAGCTCACGCCGCAGGGCGGACAGCTGGGCCGCGCCGGCGGAGGTCTCGTGCTCGTCACCTTCGAGCTCGGGCGCGGGCGGGTTCTCCACCAGCCGACCCTCGTGCAGCGCGTTGCGCAGGGACGAGGCGAGGTCCCGGCGCGACCCTGGGTTGCGGGGGTTGAACGAGCGCGGGATGCGCACGGTGGCCAGCGTGTGCACCGCGGTCGGCACCTGGTGCAGAGCCAGGCGCTTGACCTGACGGTCCAACGTCAGGACGGTCGGCCGGGGTCCGTCGGCACGGCCCGCCGACCCCGGGTCCAGCACCACCGCGTAGCCCGACCGTCGCCCCGTCGGCACCAGGATCACGTCGCCCGGACGCAGCCGCTCCAGCGCGGCCAGTGCCTTGGTGCGCTGCCGGCCGGCGGACTCGCGGGAGGTGTCCTTCTCCAGCTCGCTGATCTTGCGGCGAAGAGCGGCGTACTCGCCGAAGTCGCCCAGGTGGCAGGTCATCGAGCGCTGGTAGCCCGCCAGCGCCTCATCCTGGTCGCGCACCTGGCGAGCCAGGCCGACCACCCCGCGGTCAGCCTGGAACTGCGCGAAGGAGGTCTCCAGGATCTCGCGGGCTGCTGAGCGGCCGACCTGCGCGACCAGGTTGACCGCCATGTTGTAGGTGGGCCGAAAGCTCGAGCGCAGCGGGTAGGTCCGGGTGGACGCCAGCCCGGCCACCTGCTCGGCATCCAGGCCGGGCCGCCACACCACCACCGCATGACCCTCGATGTCTATCCCGCGGCGACCGGCCCGGCCGGTGAGCTGGGTGTACTCACCCGGGGTGATCTGCGCGTGCGTCTCCCCGTTGAACTTCACCAGCCGTTCCAGGACCACCGTGCGGGCCGGCATGTTGATGCCCAGTGCCAGGGTCTCGGTCGCGAACACCGCCTTGACCAGGCCCCGGACGAACAGCTGCTCCACCACCTCCTTGAAGGCGGGCAGCATCCCGGCGTGGTGGGCGGCGAGCCCTCGCTGCAGGCCCTCCAGCCACTCGTGGTACCCCAGCGTGGCCAGGTCGCGGTCCGGTATGGAGGCGCACCTGGCCTGGACCACCTCGCGGATCGCGGTGCGCTCGTCCCGCGTCGTCAGGCGGACCCCCGAGGCCAGGCACTGGCGCACGGCGCCGTCGCAGCCGGCGCGGCTGAAGATGAAGGTGATGGCGGGCAGCAAACCCTGGGCGTCCAGCTTCGCCAGAACCTGCGAGCGCGAGGGCGGACGCAGCGCGGGCAGGGCCGAACCATCGCGGGCGCTGTTGGAACGATCACTGCCGGAGCGGGCACCGGCGCCGGGGCGGGCGCTGCCGGGGCGGTCCTGGTAGCCCCCGCGACCGCGGTACCCGCCGCGGGCGCTGGGGCGCGGGAAGCGCCCGCCGTCGCGTCCTGGGCCCGCGAGCTCTGCGGTCAGCCGGACCAGCTCGGGGTTCACCACCTGCCTGCCGCCCGGGTCCTGCGCGAACAGGTCGATCAGCCCCGAGCCGGTCACCACGTGCTGCCACAGCGGCACCGGCCGGTGCTCGGACACCACCACCGCGGTGTCCCCGCGCACCGTGTCGAGCCAGGCGCCGAACTCCTCGGCGTTGGACACCGTCGCGGACAGCGAGGCGACCTGAACGTGCTCGGGCAGGTGGATGATGACCTCCTCCCACACCGGGCCGCGGAACCGGTCGGCCAGGTAGTGGACCTCGTCCATCACCACGAACGCGAGCCCGGTCAGGGTGCTGGAGCCGGCGTAGAGCATGTTGCGCAGGACCTCGGTCGTCATCACCACTACCGGTGCCTCACCGTTCAGGGCGGTGTCACCGGTGAGCAGCCCGACGCGCGCGGCGCCGTGGCGAGCCACCAGGTCGTTGTACTTTTGGTTGCTCAGCGCCTTGATCGGGGTGGTGTAGAACGCCTTCCGGCCGCTGGCCAGTGCCAGGTGCACCGCGAACTCGCCCACGACGGTCTTGCCCGCACCGGTGGGCGCTGCCACCAGCACGCCGCGCCCGTCCTGCAGCGCCTGGCAGGCCTGGACCTGGAAGGGGTCCAGCTCGAAGCCCAGGGCAGCGGTGAAAAGGTCGAGCTCAGCCGGTGCGGACATGCTCTGAATCTAGGCCAGGACGCGCACGGTGCCAGGCGCGACCTCGCACTCCAGTGGCGTGGGCCCGACCCGTTCGCCGTCCGCGTAGACCACGACGTCCCGATCCAGGGTCGTGATGCTGACACGTCGCGCCCGGCGCACCGTGACGGCCCGGTGCTCGACGTGGCTGCCCGTGTAGACCGTCGGGAAGACCCGCAAGAACTCGGGTGTGGACACGGGCCCGAGCACCACCACGTCGAGCTGGCCGTCGTCGAGGAGCGCGTCCGGGGCGATCCTCATGCCGCCACCGAAGCTGGTGCCGTTGGCGACCGAGACGAGCATGCCCTCCAGCTCCTCGCGGACCCCGTCCAGCTCGAGGCGGTACCGCAGCGGCTTGAAGCCAGGCAGCTCGCGGGCGGTAGCCAAGTTGTAACGCATCCTGCCGCGGGGCCAGCGCCAGCCGTTGGCCCGCTCGTTGACCAGCGCGTCGAAGCCCGCGGAGAGCACACCGAGATAGAAGCGATGGGTCCCGTCCGCGGTGCGCACCCGGCCGGCGTCGACGACGCGGCCCTGCCCGCGCTGGAGGCGGGAGATCGCCTGCGCCACCGCTGCGGCCGGATCGAGCGGCAGCCCCAGGCCCCGGGCGACGTCGTTGCCGGTGCCGGCCGCGATGATGCCCAGCGGCACCTGGGTGCCGGCGCACGCGTTGGCGCCGAGGTGTGCCATGCCGTCGCCGCCGACGACAACGAGGGCGTCGACCCCTGCCGCCACGGCGGAGGCGGCCTGGTGCCGGGCTGCCGCAGCCGTCGAGGCGCTCGCGTCGCGCACGTCGAGGCCGGCCCGTCGCATCCGCTCCAGCACCACGGCCCCTGCTCGCGAGCCCTTCCCCATCCCGCTGGTCGGGTTGACGACCACCGCGACCGTCACCGGCGGCTGGGGACCGGGCAGGTCACAGCGGGCTCGCCTCGTCGTCGGCGAGCTCGCTGAGGTCGGGCTCGGCGGGATTGCGGCGGCGACGACGTCGGTCGTTGAGGAGGCTGATGCTGATGGCCAGGACGAAGAGGCCCAGCAGCGGCAGGGCCAGCAGGAACATGGACAGGACGTCCGGCGTCGGCGTCGCCAGGGCCGCGAAGGTGAACGAGGCGACGACCACCCAGCGCCACGACCTCACCATGGCGCGACCGCTGATGAGGCCGATGAAGTTCATCCCCACCAGCACCACCGGGACCAGGAACGAGAGCCCGAAGACCAGGATGATGCGCATCACGAAGCCCAGGTACACCTGGGCGTCGATGAAGTTGGAGAAGCCTTCGGGGCTGAAGCTGACCAGGAACTCCACGAACGTGGGCATCGCCCGGTAGGCCAGCCAGCCGCCGGCCAGGAACAGCGGGATCGAGGCGGCGACGAACCCGAGGGCGTACCCGCGTTCTTTGCGGGTCAGCCCGGGCGTGATGAAGGCCCACAGCTGGTAGATCCATACCGGGCTGGACACGAAGGCGCCGATGAAGCTGGCGATCTTGAGCTTGAGGTCGAAAGGACTGGCCACGGTGCCGAAGTTGACCGACGCCTCACGCCCTGCCGCTGCCGCGACGTCCCGGATAGGGGCGCTGAGCGCCTCCAGCACCGGGTCGTAGAGGAACCAGCCCGCAACCGCTCCCAGCAGCAGGGCGATGGCAGCCTTGAGGAGGCGGTTGCGCAGCTCGCGAAGATGCTCGCGCAGCGCCATCCGGGCATCCGGGTTCGCCTTGCGGGCAGGGCTCAGGACCATGGCGCGTGGAACGGTGTCAGCGGGTCAGCAGGTCACGGCAGGTGACACGCCCCAGCGCCGTCACAGGTCCTTGGCGGTGGGATTCTGGTGCGGCTGGCCGGCGTTGCCGGTGCCGTCCACCACCCGACCGTGCAGCGGAGCCCCGTGCCGGTCACGGGCTGTCGCGCCGCCCGGGGTCTCGTCGTCGTCGTCGTGCATCTGCTTGACCTCGGACTTGAAGATCCGCATCGAGCGACCCAGGCTGCGGGCAGCACCCGGCAGCTTGTTGGCCCCGAACACGAGCACGACGATCAGGACGAGAATCAGCAGCAGGACGGGGTTGTCGAAGAACTTGCCCACGGTGGTCAGCGCCTCTCGAGTTCGATTGCCGTCATCGTACGTCCTCGGACGCCTCGCGGGCCTCAACCTCGGCCTCGGCCTGTGCCAGCAGCCAGGCGTCGAGCTGGCGGTCTGCCTGGTCGGTGGCCGCATCGACGGCGCGCCCCGTGGCGGCGTACTCACGCAGCAGAGCCTTGCCCTTGCCGAGCACCTGCCACCCCAGTGCACCCAGGAGGACGAGGGAGACCAGCACCAGGCCGGTCCAGATCAGGAACCACATCACGCCGCGAGCCTAGCCGCAGGCGGACCGTTCAGGCGACGGGGCGCTGGTTGTGGTGCAGCGCGACGCTGGCGGCGGCGGCGACCAGGTCGGCCTGGTCGAGCCACAGCGCGAAGTCGAGCACGTCGTCGTAGTCGATCGAGGGGCCGTGGTGCTCCTCCAGCGCCTCGGCCGGCACCGTCCACTGCTCGGGGACCACGCCGCCCGTCCTGAGCAGCCGCACGATCTCCGGAGCCGCAGGCTTGCGCACGAGGTCGCGGCACGTCGTGCACACGAAGGTGTAGTAGGACCACACGGGCACGGAGCACACCACCAGGCGTACCTGGGGTGGTGTCAGGTCGATGTCTCCACAGCAGGGGCACGAAGCCTTGATGGTGGTCACGGCTGGTACCTCCCCTCCGCTAGGCCGCCGGCCTGTTGCCGGTTGTGGATCCAGCATCGGACGGCGTTCCCCCGGGCTTGAGTGCTAGTGCGCCGAATTAATCGCGGGGCCTACTCGCCATACCGCTGCAGTGCCTGCAGAGCGCTGTCGCGGACCATGTAGACGACGTCGCCCGGCGAGACCACCCGGACCCCGCCTGCGGTGCGCAGAACGAGCTGGCGCAGCCAGCCGGTGTCAGCGACCCGCAGCTGGACCCGCAGACCACCGTCTGCGGCTTCCTCGCTGGACTCGAGCGGGTAGTTGTCGGCCACCCAGCGTGCGCCGGGGGCGAGGTCGAGGGTGACCAGCGTGTCCGTCGGGGACGGACGGAACAGGCTGTCGTCCAGGTCGCGGCTGACCGCATGTGGAGGCGGCGTCCCGTCCACCTCCAGCACCCGGGCGTCGAGCACGCGGCTCAGCCGGAACAGGCGCACGTCGTCCACGCGGTGGCACCACCCCTCGAGGTACCAGTGCCCGGCCAGGCTGAGGACACGCATCGGGTCGACGTCTCGCTCGGTGGCCTCGTCGCGGCCGGGGACGAGGTAGCGCAGGTGCATCCGGCTGCGCTGCGACAGGGCCTGGCGGCACGCGGTCAGGAGCCCCTCGCCCAGCTCGTCGTCCAGCGCGACGGCCACCGAGCGGGCGGCGTCGCCGGCATCACCGGTGGCTGCGGACAGCTTGGCGAGAGCTCCGTCCAGCGCGTCCCTGTCGCCGACCCCGCGTGCCTCGGCCAGCGTGCGCAGGCCGACCAGCAGGGTGACGGCCTCGTCCAGGCCCAGCCGCAGCGGCCGGGCGATGGTGTCGGCGTTGTCCAGGTAGACGTTGCCCGACTCCCACTCCGCCTCGATCAGGTCGTCGGGCATGTGCCCGGGAAGGCCGCAGACGAACAGCAGCTCCAGGTCCTTGACCAGCTCGTCCTGGGTGAGCCCGAAGTGCTCGGCGGCCTCGTCCAGCGGCACGCCCTGGCGGGCCAGCAGGTACGGCACCATCGCCAGCAGCCGGGAGAGGCGGTCGGCAGCGCCCTGCTGAGCCTTCACGAGGCCACCTCGACGGCCGGGTGGGCCGTGGCCGCGCCGCGCAGCCGTACCAGCACGGCCTCGCGCAGGTCCGGCGGATCCAGCACCAGGGCGGTGGGGCCCAGCGCGGCGATCTCGTCCGCCAGCTCGTCGGTGTCGGTGAACCCCACCTGGACCTGCTCGGCGTCCGGCGCCGCCTGGGTGCGGCGGCGCAGCACCTGGCCTGCGTGCGGGTCGAGCCGGACCGTGGCCGTGCGTTCCTGCCCCTGGGCCTCGACCCGCCCCAGCAGGGCACGTGCGTCGACGTGCTCGGGAGCCTGCACGGTGCCGGACTCCCCGATGCGCGTCACCGTGCCCTGCACCCGTGAGAGCCGGAAGACCCGCTCCTGCCCGCGGTCCCGGTCGAAGCCGATGAGGTACCAGCGTCCGTGCCAGGAGCTGATCTTCCACGGCTCGACCTGGCGGCGGGCGACGGGGCCCGTGCCGCCGGTGCGATAGTCGAAGGCGACCGGCGCACGGTCCCGGGTCGCGGCGTACAGCCCGGAGAAGGAGGGCTCGTTGGTCGATACCCGCGGCTCCACCCCGACCAGGGACGAGGCGTCGGTCTGCAGGCCCAGCGCCTTGAGCTTGACCAGCGCGCGCGAGGCGGGACCGGCCAGGGACGCCTGCTGCCACACCCGCGAGGCCAGGCCCAGCACTGCAAGCTCGGCCGGGGTGAAGCTGATCTCCGGGAGCGCGTAGGCATCAGGATCGATGCGGTAGCCGGACTCGTCATCGAACAGGACGTCACCGCTGCCGGTCTCCAGGGGCACGCCCAGCTCGCGCAGCTCTTCCTTGTCGCGCTCGAACATCCGGTCGAATGCCTCGTCGGACTCGTTGTCCGCGTACTGCGGCACGGCACGGCGGATCTGGCCCTTCGTCAGCCACTGCCGCGAGGCGAGCAGCGCGATGACGAGGTTCAGCAGTCTCTCGGTACGTCGGGCGGACACCGGCGTCAACCTACTCCAGTAGCGTCCCTGCCGTGGGCATGGACGCAGCACCGGGAAGCGGGACGTCGGTAGCCGGACCGGCCGCGATGGTGCGATGGCGCAAGGGCGTGGTCACGGGGCAGGGTCGGCACTGGCACGGCGCCCTCGAGGTGCGGGTGGACATCACCGACCCTGACGGCTCGGTGCGTCCCGCACGAGCGCTGGCCTACCCCGCGCTGGTGGGTCGGCCCCAGACCGGAGACGTGGTGCTGCTAAACACCTCTGCTCTGGACCGCTCGCTGGGCACCGGAGGCTACGCGCTCGTGGTCGCCGTGCCTGACCGTCTGCCGCCGGACGCGCCGCAGGGTCCGGGACACCTGGTCAAGGCGCGGTACAGCCCGCTGCAGGCCATGGTGCTCGGCGTGGACGAGCAGGAGTCGAGCTCGCACGAGCTGCTGCGGGACTGCGAGGACCTGGAGCGGATGCCGGTGGTGGTGGCTGACCTGCACTCCGCGCTGCCGGCCGTGCTGGCCGGTCTGCGGGTCGACGGCGCCGGCGCTGACCGGCTGTCCGTTGCCTACGTCATGACGGACGGCGGCGCGCTGCCGGTCTGGTTCTCCAGGACGGTCGCCGCGCTGCGGGAACAGGGCTGGCTGGCCGGGACGGTCAGCGTGGGCCAGGCGTTCGGTGGTGACCTGGAGGCGGTGACGCTGCACACGGGCCTGCTGGCGGCGCGGCACGTCCTCGGCGCGGACGTCGCGGTCGTCGCGCAGGGGCCAGGAAACCTGGGCACCGGTACCCGATGGGGATTCTCGGGGGTGGCTGCCGGCGAGGCGGTCAACGCGGCTGCTGTGCTTCTCGGCCGTCCCGTGGCTGCGCTGAGGATCTCCGGCGCCGACCCCCGGGGTCGGCACCACGGCGTCTCGCACCACAGCCTGACGGCCTACGGGCGGGTGGCGCTGGCAGCCGCCGACGTCGTGGTCCCGGACCTGGACGGGCACGTGCAGCCAGAGCTGGCCGCGGCCGTGCGGGAGCAGGCCGCACAGCTGGGTGCGCCCCGCGGGCATCACCGGCTGGTGGAGGCGAGCTGCGACGGGCTCCAGGACGCGCTCCGGGCCAGCCCGGTGGCTCTGTCCACGATGGGCCGCGGCCTCGACCAGGACCCGGCGCCCTTCCTCGCGGCGGCTGCGGCGGGCCGGCACGCCGCAGCCCTGGCCCGCGCCTAGCAGCACCCAATGAGCGAAGACAATGGTGTCCGTGGGACACCATTGTCTTCGCTCATTGGGTCGGGGCGCGAAGCGTCAGCGCACCCCGACGAGGTCGACCACGAAGATCAGGCACTCCCCCGGCTTGATCGCTGCGCCTGCACCACGGTCGCCATAGGCCAGAGCGGCGGGGATGACCAGGCGTCGGCGGCCACCGACCTTCATGCCGGCGATACCGGTGTCCCAGCCCTGGATGACCTGGCCGACGCCGAGCCGGAAGTCCAGCGGCTGGCCGCGGCCCCACGAGGAGTCGAACTCCTCGCCGGTGGAGAACGCCACCCCGACGTACTGCGTGGAGACGGTGCAGCCGGCAACCGCTTCGGCGCCGTCTCCGACGATCTCGTCGTCGACCTGGAGCTCGGTGGGCGGCTCGCCGCCGGGGAAGTCGATCTCGGGCTTGGTGCGCTCACTCATGTGTCCTCCTTGAGGGGTACGGATGCGGATCGCTTGCTCGGATCGCTTGCTCGGATCGCTTGCTCGGATCACTCCGCGTCGAGGATGTCCAGCACGAAGATGAGGGTCTCGGTCACCGGGGTGGGAGCACCCTCGCTGGCCACCGCGGGGGGAACGACCAGCATGACCTGGGAGCCGACGGGCTGGCCGACCAGCCCGGCGTCGAGCGCGGGCATCACCTGGCCGCTGCCCACGGGCAACGGCACAGGGGCGCCCGTGGTCCACGAGGACTCCACGACCTCGCCGCTCTCCCAGTTCACGAGGTGGTAGTGCACGGTGAGGTTCTGACCCGCGGCCACGGGAGCGCCCGTGCCGGTGATCAGGGGCTGGATGATGAGCTCGGTCGGCGGCGGCCCCTCCGGGACGGTGACCGTCGGAGCCCCGTCCTCGCCCAGGACGACGGTCGGAAGTCCCTGCACGGGCGGGACGACTTCACCGGTGGCGCGCTCGAGGACGTCCGTGGTGCCCAGCACGTCGATCACGAACAGCAGGCTGTCCTCGCCCTCAATGCCCGCCGACTCCTGGCCGCCCTCCCCGTACCCGTCTTCGGGCGTGATCCCCACCAGGACCCTCGAGCCCACCTTGACGCCCTCGAGCCCTGCGATGAAGCCATCGATCAGCTGCCCCTGCTCCAGCAGGAAGCTGGCGGGCTCCGGCTTCCCGAACGAGGTGTCGAACTCCGTGCCGTCGCGGCCGTTGACCCCGAGGTAGTTGATCGAGACCTTCTGGCCGAGCTCCACGACGGGACCATCGCCCTCGCTGATGATCGTCCGCTCGGTCTCGGAGGCTTGGAACTCCCCGTCGAAGGAGACGGTCGGCTTCTCCCCCGGCTCGCCGGTGACCTCCACCTCCTCCACGTCGCTGGTTACGGCCACGGAAGAGCTGGACTGCGCGGGCTCGTCAGGGGGGTCGCTGCAGCCGGCGAGCAGCAGGGCCGGCAGAACGAGGGCAGCGAGAAGTCGGCGCACGGTGAACCTTTGGTCGAGGGGCAGGACTCCCGCCACCCTAACCGCAGTTCCTGGGTCTTCCCTGAACGACCCTGCCGGGCCGCTCACATTCCGGCGATGAGCCGCTCGACCCTCTCGTCGACGCTGCGGAAGGGGTCCTTGCACAGCACCGTGCGCTGGGCCTGGTCGTTCAGCTTCAGGTGCACCCAGTCGACGGTGAAGTCGCGGCGCTGCTCCTGGGCACGTCGGACGAAGTCGCCACGCAGCTTCGCACGCGTGTTCTGCGGCGGTGTGCTCGTGGCCGCGAAAACCTCGATGTCAGAGCTGACCCGCTCCACCATGCCCCTGGCCGCCAGCAGGTTGTACAGACCTCTGCGGCGGGAGATGTCGTGGTATGCCAGGTCCAGGCGGGCGATCCGCGGGCTGGCCAGGGACAGATCGTGCTTGGCCTGGTACCGCTCGATGATGCGGTGCTTGATGGCCCAGTCGAGCTCTCGGTCGACCAGGGAAGGGTTCTGCTCGGCGACGGCCCGGAGCCCGCGCTCCCACAGGTCCAGGACCCGCTTGGTGGTGGGGGTGTGCAGGGCGTGCGTGTCGACGAAGGCCGTCGCCCGCTCCAGGTACTCGGTCTGGATCTCCAGAGCGGTCGCCTGCCGCCCGTTCGCGAGCCGCACCGTCGCCCTGCCGCTCAGGTCGTGGCTGATCTCACGGATGGCACGGATCGGGTTCTCCAGCGACAGGTCACGGACCGGCACGCCGGCCTCGATCATCCGCAGCACCAAATCGACGCCACCGACCTTGAGCATCGTGGTCGTCTCGGACATGTTCGAGTCGCCGACGATCACGTGCAGGCGCCGGTACTTCTCGGCGTCCGCGTGCGGCTCGTCGCGGGTGTTGATGATCGGTCGCGACCGCGTGGTCGCGCTGGAGACCCCTTCCCAGATGTGGTCCGCGCGCTGGGAAAAGGCGTACAGGGGCCCTCGCGGGGTCGCCAGCACCTTGCCGGCGCCGACCAGGATCTGGCGCGTCACGAGGTAGGGGATCAGGACGTCGGAGATGCGCGAGAACTCGCCCCCTCGTCCGACGAGGTAGTTCTCGTGGCAGCCGTAGGAGTTGCCTGCGGAGTCGGTGTTGTTCTTGAACAGATACACCTCTCCCTCGACGCCCTCCTCGCGCAGCCTCCGCTCGGCGTCGACCACCAGACCCTCGAGGATGCGCTCACCGGCGCGGTCGTGGATGACCAGCTCGCGGACGTCGTCACACTCGGGAGTGGCGTACTCGGGGTGCGAGCCGACGTCCAGGTAGAGCCGGGCGCCGTTGCGCAGGAAGACGTTCGAGGACCGGCCCCACGACACCACCTTGCGGAAGAGGTAGCGGGCGACCTCGTCGGCGGAGAGCTTGCGCTGGCCGTCGGCCACGCAGGTCACCCCGAACTCGGTCTCGATCCCGAAGATCCTGCGGTCCATGGGGCCCTCTCGTCGGTTGTGCCCACCCTACGTCGCACGGTGCTCAGAGGGTTCGCCGGAGCACCTGCACCGGGACACCCTGCTCGTCGGGCGACGCCTGGGCGTCGCAGTACCCGTGGCGGCGGTACAGGGCCAGGTTGCCCTGCGAGGCCCTGCCGGTGAACAGCTCCAGCTCGTGCAGACCACCGATGCGGGCGGCCTCGGCGTGCACCGCCTCCAGCAGCGCCGTCCCGAGCCCGCGGCCCTGCAGGTCGGGAGCGACGATGATCCGGCCGACCTGGCCGACGCTGCCGGCCCCGACCCGCAGCCGTGCGGACCCCACGATGCGCCCGCGACGACCGTGCTCGCCGTCCTCGGTCGTGGCAGCGATCAGGACGGTGCTGTCCTGGCGCCCCAGGACCCCGCACACGTCCTGCAGGGTGTCGCGAAGCGGTGGCAGCATCGGGTCGCCGTAGCGCTGCGCCTCGGCGAGGAAGGCGGCGCGCTGCAGCGTGAACAGCTCGCCCGCATCGGTGCGGCGGGCGTGCCTGATGCGTGCGGGGACGGGCGCCGACACCGCTCACACGTCCCGGGCGGGAGCTGTCTCGTCCCGCGTCGACGGCGCGGACTCACCCGTGAGGGTGTCGTGCGTGCCCGGGCGCGGGTCGTCCGACTCAGGCACGTCCTGCGTCGGGTCGTCGGCCTGGAGCAGCCGCTCGAGCAGCGCCCCGGCCACCCGGCGGAACGCGCGCCGAGGACGCTGCCGGTCGAGGACCGCGACCTCGAGCTCGTGCGCCGGCAGCGTCCTGGGCTCGCCGCCGCTCGGGTTCACCCCCGCGGCCCGCACGGCCAGCGCCAGCACGTCGGCGAGCGTCATGCCCGGAGCCCAGTCGTCTCCGACGGCCTGGGCCACGGCGTCTGCCGCTCCACCCATCACGACGAAGCCCCGCTCCTCGGCCACCGATCCGTCATAGGTCAGCCGGTACACCTGGTCGCTGTCTGCGGTGCTGCCGACCTGCGCCACCACGAGCTCCACCTCCAGAGGCTTCGGCTCGGTGGTGAACACGGTGCCCAGGGTCTGGGCATAGGCGTTGGCCAGACCGCGCGCGGTCACGTCGCTGCGGTCGTAGGAGTACCCGCGCAGGTCGGCGTACCTGACCCCTGCCACCCGCAGGTTCTCGAACTCGTTGTACTTGCCCACCGCGGCAAAGGCGATCCGGTCGTAGATCTCGCTGATCTTGTGCAGCGCCCGGGACGGGTTCTCCGCCACGAACGCGATACCCCCGTCGTAGGGGAGCACCAGGACCGACCGGCCCCGGGCGATGCCCTTGCGCGCGTAGTCGGCGCGGTCCTTCATCAGCTGCTCGGGCGAGACGTAGAATGGGGTGGTCACGACTGCCCCCCCGCTGCGCCGGCGGCGGCGGTCCCGCCGGGGTCACCCATCCGACCGGCGACGACCTCGCTGACCACGGACGCCAGCTCAGCATCGGTACGCCGGTGGTACCCCTCGACCGTGACCGTGGCCACGACGGGCCAGATACGACGGGTCAGGTCGGGGCCCCCGGTGGCCGAGTCGTCGTCGGCCGCGTCGTAGAGCGCCTCGAGCGCCACCCTGACCGCCTCGTCGGCGGAGTGCGTCGGGCGGTACAGCTTCTTCAACGACCCTCGGGCGAAGATCGAGCCAGAGCCGACGGAGTGGTGGTCGTGCTCCTCGTACCTCCCGCCGGTGACGTCGTAGGAGAAGATCCGCCCCCGCCCTGAGTCCAGGTCGAATCCGGCGAACAGCGGGACCACGGACAGGCCCTGCATGGCCAGGCCGAGGTTGCCGCGGATCATGGTGGCGAGGCGGTTCGCCTTGCCGTCGAGGCTGAGCAGGACGCCCTCGATCTTCTCGTAGTGCTCGAGCTCCACCTGGAACAGCCGCACCATCTCGACCGCCAGCCCGGCGACGCCGGCGATCCCCACGCAGGAGTACTCGTCCGCCGGGAACACCTTCTCGATCTCCCGGTTGGCGATGTAGTTGCCCATCGTCGCCCGGCGGTCCCCTGCCATCAGCACGCCACCGGGGAACGTCAGCGCCACGATGGTGGTCCCGTGCGGGGTCTGGGGAACCGTGCCCGCGGGAAGCGGACGGCGCCCCGGGAGCAGCTCTGGGTCGTGCCGCGCCAGGAACTCGGTGAAGGACGAGGAGCCGGCTGCGGTGTAGGCCAGGGGTAGCCGCCCGGAGGGGCTCTCTGCCGAGATCACTGGCCACCCTTCTGCACGAACCCACGCACGAACGACTCCGAGTTGGACTCCAGCACCTCGTCGATCTCGTCCAGCAGGTCGTCGACGTCGTCGGTGTTCACCTGCGCCGCCGCCGCGGTGGGCGGCGGCTCCGGGGACTCGTCGGGCTCGCCACCGCTCCGGCGTTGTGGCCGGTGCTGCTCCTGTCCGGACATCGGACCTCCCCTTGCTCGTCCTGCGCTGAGACCTGCACCGATCCTAGGCACGTCTACCGTCAGCGCGCTGCGAGGCGCCGGCCGCGGCCCGTCACCGGCCTGTCAGCGCCCGCACCAGGTCCGCCGCGCTGCTGCAGGAGTCCAGCAACGCACCCACGTGCTCGCGGGTGCCACGCAGCGGCTCGAGCATCGGCACCCGCTGCAGCGAGGGGTAACCGGGGACGTCGAAGATCAGCGAGTCCCAGCTGGCTGCGGTCACCTCCGCGCCGAACCTGGCCAGGCACTCGCCACGGAAGTACGCCCGGGTGTCGTGCGGCGGGTCGGTCACCGCCTGCTCGACCAGCTCCGGGTCGATGAGCTGCTGCACCGAGCCTCGCGCCAGCAGGCGGTGGTACAGCCCCCGCTCGGGACGTACGTCGGCGTACTGGAGGTCGATCGCCTCCAACCGGTGGTGGTCCCAGTCCAGCCCCTCGCGGTTCCTGAAGCCCTCGAGCAGGCGCAGCTTGGCCACCCAGTCGAGCTCGCCCGCGCACAGCATCGGGTCGCGCTCGAGCCGGTCGAGAAGGTCGCCCCAACGCTCCAGCACGTCCTGGGTCTGCTCGTCCGCGTCGTCGCCGTAACGGTCGGCGACGAACTGCGCGGCCGCCTCGTGGTGACGGCGCTGCAGCTCTACGGCGGTGAGCCGGGTGCCGTCGCGCAGCGTCACCAGCTGCTTGAGGGTGGGATCGTGGCTGACCGCGTGCAGGGTGCCGACCGGCGCCGCGACGGTGAGGTCGGGCAGGGCCCGGGCCTCGATCATGGCCAGCACCAGGGCGGTCATGCCCATCTTGAGGAAGCCGGCGACCTCGCACAGGTTGGCGTCACCGATGATTACGTGCAGACGTCGGTGCTTGTCCGCGCTGGCGTGCGGCTCGTCCCGGGTGTTGATGATCGGTCGCTTCAGGGTGGTCTCCAGACCCACCTCGACCTCGAAGAAGTCCGAGCGCTGCCCGATCTGGAACCCGGGCCTGTCTCCCATCTGGCCGAGCCCGACGCGGCCCGCGCCGGTGATGACCTGACGGCTGACGAAGAAGGGGATCAGTCCACGGACGATGTCAGGGAACGGCGTGGCCCGGTCCATCAGGTAGTTCTCGTGCGTGCCGTAGGAGGCGCCCTTGTTGTCGGTGGTGTTCTTGTACAGGTTCACCGCGGGCTGGCCGGGAACCTGGGCCAGCCGGCGCACGGCCGCAAGCATCACCGCCTCGCCCGCCTTGTCCCAGCGCAGCGCGTCCAACGGGGAGGTGACCTCGGGGCTGGAGTACTCGGGGTGGGCGTGGTCGACGTACAGACGAGCGCCGTTGGTGAGCACCACGTTGGCCAGCGTGGGGTCCTCGAGCTCCTCGGCCAGCTCGCCGCCCGGCCGGTCGGTGAGCTGCGCAGCCTCTGCTTGCGCGCGCCCGAGCTCCCACCCGCGCGCGTCCCGCAGGGGAGCCTCGTCCTCGTAGTCCCAGCGGGCCCGCCCGGCCCGCGAACCCAGCGGCGCGGCATAGGCGTTGACGACCTGGCCGGAGAGCAGCATGGGATTGGCCGCCGGGTCGCCGGCAGCCGACACCCCGTACTCCGTCTCGATCCCCATCACCCGACGCGCTGTCATGTCGCGACCCTACGCGGGGTGTCTCCGGGTGGTTGTGCGAGCCCCGGTTGGCACGAGTGCGGGCGAACGGGGGCTTCACCGGCGCTGAAACCCCTGTTCGCCCGCACTCGTCGCGGTGGCTGCGTGCACAGCCAGCGTGCGACTCTCGATCTTGTCCACAGCCAGTGCGATCCAGCGCCGGCACACCCCGTGCGCAGGCCACGGTGTCCTGGTGCCCGCCCATCGAGTGCTGCTCCCACCTGCGCTGGCTGGGCGAGCGTTCACCGTGGCGCAGGCCGTCGAGCTCGGCGTCGGGCGGGATGTGCTGCGCGGACCGGGTTTCCGGACGCCGCTACGGGGGGCGAGTCCCCGCCTCGCTGCCGGACTCCCTGGAGACGCTCTGCAAGGCAGCCGCGTTGCTACTGCCACTGGACGCGGCCTTCGATGGCGCCACCGCCCTGGCGCTGCACCGACTGCCCCTGCCGCGCACCGTCGCGCCGGATGACCCTCTGCATGTGCGCTGTCGTGGTGCGGAGCAGAGGGTGGAGGTGCGGGGCATCCGCTCGACGGTCGGCCCTCTGCCCGCGCTGACGTCTGAGGCCGGCGTGGGTCGGCTGCGGGTCATCACGCCAGCGCAGGCATGGCTCACCCTTGCCGCCGATCCTCGTGTTCGACTCGATGATCTGGTGGTCCTCGGCGATGCGATCGCCGCCCGGGGTGAAGGACTCGCCGCACTGCGGACGGTGGTGGCGAGGGGTCCAGGCCGGCGCGGCGTCCAGGGAGCACGTCGCGCGCTGGACCACGTTCGAAGGGGCGTCGACTCAGCTCAGGAGACCCGCACTCGGCTGCTGCTCGTACGTGCCGGCATTCCGGAGCCCGTCTGCGGCCGGGACGTATTCGTAGACGAGGGCATGACGTGGGTATCCAGGCCCGACCTGTCCTGGCCCCTGGTCAAGGTTGCTCTCGAGTACGACGGCGGTACGCACGATGAGGCAAGGCAACGCAAGAAGGACGCCGCCCGCAACGAGCTCATGGCCGACCTCGGTTGGCGGGTCCTGGTGGTCACCTCGGACGACCTGCGGTACCGGCGTCTGCCCCTCGTGCACCGGGTCGAGAGCACCCTGCGGGCACGCGGACTGACCTGGTGACCTTGACCAGCAGTCGCTGACGCGCGACTGCGGAGATGTGGGGGCTTCAGCGGCGCTGAAACCCCAGAACGGCCGCACTCGCGTCACCGCAGGACGCTGGACTACAGGTACTGGCCGGTGTTGGAGACGGTGTCGATGGTGCGCCCGGGCTCGGAACCTGTCTTGCCCTGGATGATGGTGCGGATGTAGACGATGCGCTCGCCCTTCTTGCCGGAGATCCGCGCCCAGTCGTCGGGGTTCGTGGTGTTCGGGAGGTCCTCGTTCTCCTTGAACTCATCGACGCAGGCGGTCAGCAGGTGGTCCACCCGCAGGCCGCGCTGGCGCAGCGTCAGCAGGTCCTTGATGGCCATCTTCTTGGCCCGGTCCACGATGTTCTGGATCATCGCGCCGGAGTTGAAGTCCTTGAAGTACAGGATCTCCTTGTCACCGCCGGCGTAGGTCACCTCCAGGAACTGATTCTCCTGCGTCTCGGCGTACATCCGCTCGACGGTGGCCTGGATCATCGCCTCCACGCACGCCTGCGGCGACCCGGCGTGCTCGGCGACGTCGTCGGCGTGCAGCGGCAGGTCCGCGGTCAGGTACTTGGTGAAGATGTCCCTGGCCGCCTCCGCGTCCGGACGGTGGATCTTGATCTTCACGTCCAGGCGGCCTGGCCTCAGGATGGCCGGGTCAATCATGTCCTCCCGGTTCGAGGCGCCGATCACGATCACGTTGTCCAGCCGCTCCACACCGTCGATCTCGGCCAGCAGCTGGGGCACGATCGTGGTCTCCACGTCAGAGGAGACACCTGATCCGCGGGTGCGGAACAGCGACTCCATCTCGTCGAAGAAGACCACCACGGGCGTGCCGTCGTTGGCCTTCTCGCGGGCGCGGGCGAAGATCAGCCGGATGTGCCGCTCCGTCTCGCCGACGTACTTGTTCAGCAGCTCGGGGCCCTTGATGTTGAGGAAGTAGCTGCGCACCTCCTCCGAGCCGGTGCGCTCGGCCGACTGCACGGCCAGGGAGTGCGCCACGGCCTTGGCGATGAGCGTCTTCCCGCACCCGGGCGGGCCATAGAGCAGGATCCCCTTGGGGGCCTTGAGCCCGTGCTCGCGGTACAGGTCGGGGTGGGCGAAGGGCAGCTCGACCGCGTCGCGGATCTGCTCGATCTGGCTCGCCAGCCCGCCGATGTCGGTGTAGTCGATGTCCGGCACCTCTTCGAGGACCAGCTCCTCGACCTCGGACCGCGGGATCTTCTCGAACACGAACCCGGAGCGGGTCTCCAGGGTGAGCGCGTCACCCACGCGCAACTTCTCCTGCGCCAGGGACCCCGCGAGCCGGACCACACGCTCCTCATCGGCCCGCGCGAGCACCAGCGCACGGTCCTTGCCGAGCAGCTCCTTCACGGTGACGATCTCGCCGGTGCGCTCGTACTCACACGCGGTGACCACGTTCAGCGCCTCGTTGAGCATGACTTCCTGCCCAGCGCCCAGCTGTTCGCGGTCGACGGTCGGGCTCATCGCGACCCGCAGCTTGCGCCCGGCCTGGACGACGTCGACGGTGCCGTCCTCGTGGGCCTTGAGGAATGTCGCGTAGCCGTTCGGCGGCTGGGCGAGCCGGTCGACCTCCGAGCGCAGGGTGACCAGCTGCTCGCGGGCGTCCCCCAGGGTGCGCTGCAGCCGCTCGTTGCGGTTCAGCAGGTCGTCCGCCTGCCGCTGCAGCACCGCGGCGCGATCCTCCATGGCCCTGACCCGGACGGGCTGCTCGGTCACCCTGCGGCGCAGGGACGTGATCTCCGAGCGCAGCAGGTCGAGCTCACGGGCGAGGGCGGAGTCTCCGCCAGAGGACGTGGCGTCCTGGTTCATGGGGCGCACCTCCTGTGCAGGTGGGTGGCCTCGACCCTAACCCGCGCCACCCTCCTCGGCAGCGGCGACCCGCGCAGTGGTGGTCGAGCCGACGTCGCGGCGTACCCGGCGCACCTTCTTGTCCGAGACCGCCCTCTCCCCCAGGTCCTCCGGCGTCCACTCCGTGTCGCCCCAGTGGTCCTCAGCCAGCTCGGCGCCCTTGGCCGGCCGCCGGCGCCGCACCGGAGCCTGCACGCCGGTGGCCATCCTGCGGGTCGTCAGCAGGAAGCCGGTGTGGCCGACCATCCGGTGCTGGGGGCGCACCGCCAGCCCCTCGAGGTGCCAGCCGCGCACCAGGGACTCCCAGGCGGTGGGCTCGGTGAACCGCCGGTCGCCCCGGACGTCCTCGGCCAGGCGCGACAGCTGGGTCGCGGTGGCCACGTAGCCGATGAGGACCCCACCGGGCGCCAGCGCCGTCGCCACGGCCTCCAGGCACTCCCAGGGCGCGAGCATGTCCAGCACGACCCGGTCGACGCTGCCCGGTTCCTCCGCCAGCGGCAGGACGTCGTTGAGGTCACCGACACTGAGGCGCCATGCCGGGTGGTCGGCACCGAAGAAGGTCTGGACGTTGCCGTGGGCGATGTCGGCGAAGTCGGCCCGGCGCTCGATCGAGTGCAGGTGCCCCGCGTCGCCCACCGCACGCAGCAGGGACATGGTCAGAGCACCCGATCCCACGCCGGCCTCCACCACGCGCGCCCCGGGGAAGACGTCCGCCATGGCCACGATCTGCCCGGCGTCCTTGGGGTAGACCACCGCGGCCCCGCGCGGCATCGACAGCACGTAGTCGGGCAGCAGCGGCCGCAGCGCGAGGTAGTCGATCCCGGCGGTGTTCGTGACGACGCTGCCCTCGGGGCCATCGATCAGGTCGTCGTGGGTGAACATGCCCCGGTGGGTGTGGAACTGGGCGCCGGGGGTGAGCGTGATCGTGTGCAGCCGGCCCTTCGGGTCGGTGAGCTGCACGCGCTCCCCCGCCCGGAGCGGGCCACGACGGATGGATGCCCCGGTCGGCGGCAGGGCGCCAGAAGGCTCGTCGGCGGGAGGCGGGTTCGCTGGCACGAGGGTTGAGCATAGGCGGTCCCGCGCCCGTTCCTGCTGCTACCTGCGCACGCCCATCAGCTGCGCCAGCAGCGTCTCCACCGCCAGCACACCGACGACCCTCCCGAGTTCGAGCACGACGATCTCGGCGCCCGGGAGCCCCTCGAGCCTGCTGACCAGGTGCTCGCCCGCCAGATCCGCCTCAAGGACGGCTCGCGGGTCATGGAAACGGGCGAGCGCCTCGATCGGCACCTCGCCCCGAAGCCGCTGCGGCACCGTGCTGACGGCATCGGGGTCCACCAGCCCGATCACCGAGCCGTCCGGGCCAAGCACGGCTACCACCTGCGCCGCACCGTGGCGTCCGGCGGGGTCGGCCAGCTGGTCGACGGGCACACCTGCCGGGATACCGGTCGCGGGCTGCATCAGGGTGCGCAGATCGACGCTGGCCGCACGTCGGAAGATGTTCGCCCCCTTGATCGCCTGCCCCGCCGCGCTCCACAGCATCGAGCCGACCAGTGCGGCCCACACCACGCTGAGGAGCCGCGGCGAGCGGCCCTCCAGCAGCGGCAGCAGAGCCAGTCCTACCGCCAGGACGGCGACCACGCGGCCGGCCCAGCCCGCTACCAGCGTCCCGGTCCTCCTGGCCCCGGTCAGTCGCCACACCGCTGCTTCGAGGATCCGGCCACCGTCCATCGGCAGTCCCGGCAGCAGGTTGAAGACCGCGAGGAAGGCATTCATGACCACGAACGCCAGCAGCACCCGCGCGGGCACCCCGTCAGCAGGCACCACCCCCAGCGCGGCCCACCCCCCGAGCGCGAGGAGACCGTTGGCGAGCGGACCCACGACGGCGACCAGCACCGAGCGTCCCGGCGAGGGGATCTCCATCCCGAACTGGGTGTGCCCGCCCCAGAAGGTGATGACGATGTGCGTGGCCGGCAGCCCTAGCAGCCTGGCTGCGACGGCGTGCGCCACCTCGTGCACCAGCACGGCCACGAAGAGCGCCGCGGGGTAGCCCAGGGCGAGCACGTAGGCGAAGGCACCGAGGTCTGGCCGTCCGGCGGCCAGCTGGGGGCCGAACAGGAAGACCAGCAGGGCCGCCACCAGCAGCCAGGTCCGTGCCACGTAGACCGGTACGCCGGCCACCTCACCCAGGCGCCAGCCCGGGACGCGCGCGCCGGTGCTCATCCCGCCAGCCTACGGTCGTGCCGCGACCACCTGTCGGAGGCCGGACCTAGCATCGTTCCCATGACCAGCACCACCATCCCGCCCGCCCCCCGGTCCCCGTCGCTGTCGCCCTCCCGCGCCGGTGTGTTCCTGCAGTGCGCCCTGAGGTACCGGTTCCAGGTGATCGACCGCCTGCCCGAGCCCGCCAGCCCGGCAGCCGTGCGCGGGACGCTGGTGCACGCCGTGCTGGAACGGCTGTTCGACCTGGACCCGGCGCAGCGGAGCCTGGAGCGCGCCTGCGAGCTGGTACGTCCCGCCTGGGAGGAACTGCTGGCCCAGGACGACAGAGCAGCCGAGCTCTTCGGTGCGGACCAGGACCCTTCGGACTGGCTGGCCGGGGCCGACGGGCTGCTGGCTCGCTACTTCCAGATGGAGGACCCCGCGCGCTACGAACCGGCCGCCCGCGAGTTGTTGGTAGAGGCCGACCTGGCCTCCGGCCTGCGGTTGCGCGGCTACGTCGACAGGCTCGACGTCGCCCCCGACGGTCGGTTGCGGATCGTCGACTACAAGACCGGCAAGGCACCCTCGGAGGCGTTCGAGGGCCGGGCCCTGTTCCAGATGAAGTTCTACGCCCTGGTGCTGTGGCGGGTCCGCGGCGTCGTCCCCACCGTGCTGCGGCTCATGTACCTCGGTGACGGGCGCAGCCTGGAGTACAGCCCGGACGAGGCTGACCTGATCTCGATGGAGCGCAAGCTGGACGCACTCTCGCGTGCGATCGAGCAGGCCAGGGACACCGGCGTGTGGCAGCCCTCCAAGAGCCGCTTGTGCGGCTGGTGTGCGCACCAGTCGCTGTGCCCAGCCTTTGGCGGCACCCCGCCGCCGCTGCCGGGAACCGCCCCGGCCTGAGTCCGATCTCGCGAGGTAGGCTCCGCCGAGCGCACCGCACCCGGTGCCGACGGGCCATCGTGGAGGATGCAGCAGTGAGCCAGTCGGTCATCTTCAGCGGCAGCTCGAACGTGGAGCTGGCGGAGGAGATCTGCTCCCTGCTCGGCCAGGAGCTCGCTCCCACGCACATCCAGCGCTTCAGCAACGACTGCCTGCAGGTCCAGCTGCGGGCGAGCTGCCGCGAGCGCGACGTCTACATCGTCCAGTCCCTGGTGCCGCCGGTGCAGGACAACCTGGTCGAGCTGCTGCTCATGCTGGATGCCGCCCGCGGCGCGTCGGCTGCCCGCATCACGGCGGTCATCCCGCACTACGCCTACGCGCGCTCGGACAAGAAGGACGCACCCCGGATCTCCATCGGAGGTCGCCTGGTGGCCGACCTCATCGCCACCGCCGGGGCAGACAGGGTGCTGACGATGGCCCTGCACGCACCCCAGGTGCACGGCTTCTTCTCGGTCCCGGTGGACCACCTCTCGGCGATCTCCGAGCTGGCTCAGCACTACACCGGCACCGACCTGTCCAACACCGTGGTGGTCTCCCCCGACCTGGGCAACGCCAAGCCCGCCACCCAGTTCGCCCGGATGCTGGGCGTCGGGGTGGCTGCCGGCAGCAAGCAGCGGCTGGACGACGACACCGTCGTCATCGAGTCGATCGTCGGAGACGTCGCCGGCAAGGACGTGATCGTCCTGGACGACGAGATCGCCACCGGCGGGTCGGTGTGCGAGCTGCTGGACGTGCTGGCGACGCACCGGGCCCGCCGCATCTCCCTGGCCTGCACGCACGGCCTGTTCACCGGCAAGGCCATCGAACGGCTCTGCGCACGCACCGACATCGACGAGGTCGTGACGACGAACACCGTTCCCCAGGCCTCGCACTACGCGCTGCCGAACCTTGAGGTGCGCTCGATCGCCCCGCTGTTCGCCGAGACCATCCGGCGGATCCACGACGGCGAGTCGGTCAGCAGCCTGTTCTCCACCGACGCCACCCACGGCTGACCCGCGGCAGCACGAACAGACGCCCGCGCTCAGCCTCAGTCGGGCGTGGCCGCCGCGGTGGGGTCGTACGCGGAGGCCGAGGGCCGCAGCAGCCCGTCCCGCACGTCCTCGGCCCAGTGGCAGGCGACCCGGTGCCCCGGCGCCAGCTCGCGCATCTGCGGCACCTCGTCGTGGCAGCGGGTGGCCTGGCGGAACGGGCAGCGGGTGTGGAAGCGGCAGCCCGAGGGCGGGTTGGCCGGGCTGGGCAGGTCCCCCGCGAGCAGGATGCGCTCACGCCGGTCCTCGATCTCCGGGTCCGGTACTGGGATGGCCGACATGAGAGAGATCGTGTACGGGTGCAGCGGATGGTCGTACAGGTCGTCGCTGGGCGACTCCTCCACCAGCTTGCCCAGGTACATGACTCCGATCACGTCGCTGATGTGGCGGACCACGGCCAGGTCGTGGGCGATCACCAGGTACGTCAGGCCAAGGGTCTGCTGCAGCTCCTCGAGCAGGTTGATGACCTGCGCCTGCACCGAGACGTCCAGGGCGCTCACCGGTTCGTCGGCGATCACCAGCTGGGGATTGAGGATCATGGCGCGTGCTATACCGATGCGCTGGCGCTGACCGCCGGAGAACTCGTGCGGGTACTTGGCCGCGGCACCGGCGGGCAGCCCCACCACCTCGAGCATGTCCAGCACACGTTGGCGCCACTGGCTCTTGGGCATGGCGCCCTCACCGTCGGAGTGGGCGCGCAGGGGCTCGGTCAGCAGGCTCTCCACGCTCTGGCGAGGGTCCAGGCTGGCCATGGGGTCCTGGAACACCATCTGCATCTGCCGCCGCGCGCGACGTAGCTTCTCTCCCTTGAGAACGGCCAGGTCGACGCCGTCCAGCACCACCGATCCGCCGGTGGGCTGCTCCAGTCGCAGGATGCCCCGACCCAGGGTCGACTTCCCGCAGCCGGACTCGCCCACCAGCCCGTAGGTCTGACCACGCTTGACGTCCAGCGAGACACCGTCCACCGCCCGCACGTGGCCGACGGTGCGGTCCAGGACGAGGCCGCGGCGGATCGGGAAGTGCACCTCGAGGTCCCGCACACGCAGCAGGACGTCGTCGCCGACGACGCTGGGGGCGGGGTCCTCGGCCACGGTCTGATCCTGCACGGAGGGGTTCACCGTCACTCCGTCCTGGTGGCGCCGGAAGCGGCGGCTGAGGGGCGCTCGACCGGCGCGGGGTTGACGCAGCGCACCAGATGGTCTGGCCGCTGCGCGTCTTCTGCCAGCACCAGGTCAGGGCTACGGCACCCCTCGACCTCGTGCCGGCACCGGGGGGCGAACGCGCACCCGTTCGGCCAAGCGAGCGTGTCGCGCGGTGTGCCCGGGATGGGGCGCAAGGGCTCGCCCCGCGGGGCGTCGAGCCGGGGGATGGAGGCGAGCAGCCCCTCGGTGTATCGGTGCCGTGGCACACCGAAGAGCTCTGTGCGCGAGGCCCTCTCGACGATCCGCCCCGAGTACATGACATTGACCTCGTCGCACAGGCCGGCCACCACGCCGAGGTCGTGGGTGATCATGATCATCGCGGTGCCGGTCTCCTTCACCATCTGCTTGAGCAGCTCCAGCACCTGCGCCTGGATGGTCACGTCCAGCGCGGTGGTGGGCTCGTCCGCGATGAGCAGGCGCGGCTTGCAGGCGAGCGAGATCGCGATCATGGCGCGCTGGCGCATGCCGCCGGAGAGCTGGTGCGGGTACTCGCGCAGACGGCGGCCGGGGTCGGGGATGCCGACCCTGCGCAGCAGCTCCTCCGCCTCGGCGCGGGCGGCTGCCCGGTCCAGCTCGGTGTGCGCGCGCAGCACCTCGGTGACCTGCAGCCCGATCGGGACCACCGGGTTCAATGAGCTCATCGGGTCCTGGAAGACCATGGCCAGGTCCCGGCCGCGCATCTGCCCCAGCTGGCGGTCCGACTGGTCCAGCAGGTTCTTGCCGGCATACAGGACCTGGCCACCGACCTGCACCCCGCGCTTGGGCAGCAGGCCCATCACCGCGAGCGAGGTCACGGACTTGCCGCTGCCCGACTCCCCCACCAGGCCGACGACCTGCCCGGGGGACACGGTGAACGAGACGCCGTCGACCGCTGCGACGTCCTTGCGCCCGCGGCGGGTGAACCGCACCGACAGGTCCTGGACGTCGAGCAGCGGAGCCTCGGCGCCGGTGGGACGCCCGGCTGCCTCGGTGGTCTGCACGCTCATGCCGCTCACCTTCTGAACTTGGGGTCGAGGGCCTCGCGCAAGGACTCCCCGAGCAGCGTGAACCCCAGTGCGGTCACGGCGATGCAGGCGCCAGGCAGCAGTGCCAGCTGGGGGTCGGTCTCCAACCTGTTCTGGGCCTTGACGAGCATGCGCCCCCACTCGGCCACCGCGGGGTCGGCCTGGCCCAGACCCAGGTACGACAGAGCTGCCACCTCGATGATCGCGGTGGCCAGCACCAGGGTGGCCTGGACGATGACCGGCCCGATCGAGTTCGGGAGCATGTGGCTCAGCACCACGGTGCGCTTGCGCAAGCCCAGCGAGATCGACGCCAGGACGTAGTCGGCGCTGCGCTGCGCCAGCAGGGAGCCGCGCAGCAGCCGGGCGAAGATTGGCACCTGTGCCGCCGAGATGGCGATCATCACGGACAGCGAGCTGCGGCCCAGCAGGGCGGCGACGCTCACCGCCAGCAGCAGCGACGGGATCGAGAGCAGGATGTCGACCCCCCGCATCACCACCGTGTCGACCCAGCCGCCGAGCGCTCCGGCCGCCAGCCCGAGCAGAGAGCCGAAGAACAGGCCGATCGTGGTGGACACCACCCCGATGATCAGGCTCTGCCGGGCGCCGAAGAGCAGCTGCGTCAGCAGGTCCGACCCCAACGAGTCCAGGCCTAGCACGTGCTCCTCGGAAGGGCCGGGGACGTCGGAGGGAGTGATCTGGTTGACCCACTCGCTGGTGGCCGGCTGGTAGGGCGCGATGACGTCGGCCAGCAGGGCGACGGTGACGAAGACCAGCACGATGAGCGCGCCCAGGATGGCGACGGGGTTGCGCGCCAGCCGCTGGAAGGCACCGCGCCACAGGCTTGTCCCGCGCTCGTCCTCCTGACCGGCAGGGGGCGGCTCGCCGAGGGCGACCTGTGCCGTCCTGTCGCGGTCGATCATGCTCATGAGACACGCACCCGGGGGTCGATGATGCCGTAGCTGACGTCGACCAGGAGGTTGACCAGCGCATAGGTCAGGGCGATGAAGAGGATGAAGCCCTGCAGCACAGCGAAGTCCAGCAGGCTGATGGCGCGGAACAGGTACTCGCCGATGCCGTTGAACGCGAACACCGTCTCGGTGAGGACGGCACCCGATAGCAGCAGCCCCGTCTGCAGCCCGATGATCGTGATCACCGGCAGCATGGCGTTACGCAGCACGTGGCGGCGCGAGATCAGCCCACGGCCCAGGCCCTTGGCCCGCGCGGTACGGACGTAGTCCTCGTCCAGGACCTCCAGCACCGAGGCGCGGGTGATGCGCACGACGATCGCCAGCGGGATCGTGCCCAAGGCGACGCCGGGCAGGACCAGGTGCGCCAAGGCGTCTGCGGCGGCGTCCCACTCGCGGGTCATCAGCCCGTCCAGCACGTAGAAGTTCGTGATGTGGGTGGCGTCCATCCTGGCGTCCTGGCGCCCGGAGGTCGGCAGCACCGCCAGGGATTCCAGGTTCGCCCCGAAGGGCAGCGGCACGTCCAGCCCCACGCCGAAGACCAGCTTGAGCAGGTACGCCAGGAAGAACACCGGGATGACGACGCCGATAAGGGAGGCCCCGACCGTCAGGGAGTCCAGGGCGCCACCGTGCCGCTTGGCGGCCATGTATCCCAGCGGCACACCCAGCAGGATCGCGAACAGCAGCGCCGCGACCGCCAGCTCGATGGTCGCGGGAAACTTCTCGAGGAAGCTGGCCAGCACGGGCTGTCCGGTGCTGGTCGAGTCACCGAAGTCACCCTGGACCAGCTGGCCGACGTAGGTCAGGTACTGCTCGGGCAGCGGCTTGTTGAAGCCGTACCTCTCGTTGACGTTGGCGATGGACTCGGGAGTGGCCCTCTCACCCAGCAGCGCTCGTGCCGGATCCCCCGGCAACGCACGGAGCCACCCGAACAGCAGCAGGCTGAGGCCGAACAGCACCGGAATCAGCAGCAGCAGCCGCCGGATGATGAATCTCAGCATCTCGTCCTCACCATCGTCGATCCGTCAGCTGGCCTGCGGCGCGGTAGGGGGGCGCCCCCGCGGGCGCGCCGGGGCGCCCCCATCGTGCCGATCGATCAAGCCGTCACTTGGTGACGGTGACCTCGTTCCAGACCTCGTCCTGGACGGGGCTGGCCTGGTAACCCTCCACGTACGGCGCGAACGCCAAGGATGGGACCGGGCTGGCGATCGGGATACCGGGCAGGAACTCCATGATCTGCTCGTTGATCGCCTCGTACGCCGGCTTCTGCTCGTCACGCGTCGGCAGCTGACGGGCCTCGTCCAGCGCGGTGAACAGCTCGGGGTTGTCGAAGCCCCACTCGTTGCTGGCCTTGCCGAAGAACACACCGAGGAAGTTGTCGGTGTCGTTGTAGTCGCCGGTCCAGCCGAGCAGGTGGATGCCGTGGGCCTCGCTGCCCTGGATCTTGTCCAGGTACTCGGGGTTCCACTTGTCCGCGGTCGGGGTCACCTTCAGGCCGACCGCCTCGAGCTGGGACTTGATGGCCACGTACGTGTCCTCGGGAGCGGGCATGTACGGACGGGAGACACCGGTCGGGTAGTTGAACTCGATGGTGGCTCCCTCAGCCCCTGCCTCGGCGAGCAGGGCCTTGGCCTTCTCCGGGTCGTACTCGTACGTCGTGACGCCCTCGCTGAAGCCCTCGACCAGATCGGGGATGAACTGCGTCGCGGGCGTGGTGCCCTCGGGCAGCGACTGGGAGATCACGGCCTCCTTGTCGATCGCGTGCGCGATCGCCTGTCGGACCTTGAGGTCGTCCAGCGGAGCAGCCTTCTGGTTCATGCCCAGGTACAGGATGTTGAACGCCGGCCGGTTCTCGATGATGAAACCGTCCTCCTGGAGGCCCTCGATGTCACCGGGTGCGACGAGGTCGTAGCCGTCGATCTCGCCCGCCTTGAGTGCCTGGGTGCGGGCGAGCGGGTCGGAGATCGTCTGGATGATGACCTCGTCGAGCTCGGCCGTGGTGCCCCAGTAGTCGTCGAAGCGTGTGAGGGTGACCTTCTGGCCCCTGTCCCACGACTCGAACACGAACGGTCCGGTGCCAGTGGGGTGCTCGGTCGCGTACGCGCTGAAGCGCGGGTCGTCCTCGGTCCCCTCCACGTTGTCCGCGTCGAACTCCTCCATCGCGGCGGGGCTCTGCATGGAGAACGCCGGCAGCGACAGGGCCTGGATGAAGGCCGCGAACGGCTTCGTCAGCGTGATGGTGACCTCGGATTCCGAGGCGGCCTCGCAGCCCCCGTAGATGCCGCCCTGCAGGTCGGGGTTGTCGCTCTCCTTGAAGCCCTTGAACAGCGACTGGTAGTAGTACGAGAGGTTCTGCGACTGCAGCAGGCCCGTCCAGTTGTACCAGCGGTCGAAGTTCGTGCAGACGGCTTCGGCGTTGAAGTCGGTGCCGTCGTGGAACTTCACGTCCTCCTCGAGCTGGAAGGTGTAGCTCAGGCCGTCCTCGCTGTTCGTCCAGCTCTTGGCCAGCAGCGGTGCCGGGTCGGCCGTGCCGGGCTCGGTGCCCACCAGGCCCTCGAACATCTGGCGCGCGACCCGGAAGGTCTCGCCGTCGCTGGCGAAGGCCGGGTCCAGCATGCCGGGGTCGGACGAGGCTGCGAAGACGAACGTGCCACCGCTCGCCGCCGCGTCGCCGGTTTCGCTGCCGGTGCCGGTGCCGGTGCCGGTAGCGGCGGGTGTGTCGTCGTCAGGTTCGCGCTCGCTGTCGGCGCAGGCGGTCAGGGCCAGTGCGGCCACTCCGACCACGGCGAGCGCGCGGGCTGTGCGCCTGCTGCCTCCGGTGCTGCTGAATCGCATCGTTCACCTCATCGTGCGGGGCGAGCGCCGGGGTGCGTGCTCGCCGGGGACCGTTGCCACCCGTGCGGGCGGCGCTGTTGACCCTAGTGCGAGATGAAGTCCGTGCGAACAGCCGTGCGACGAACAGACGTCACGGTTTGGAAACAAGTGTCAGGAGATCCTCAAGGTCAAGCCCCAGCAGCGTCGCGAGCACCCGACGGCCCGGGGCCTGCGCCAACGGCAGCACGTGCGGCACACCGATGGTCGCGATCCCGGCAGCCTCGGCCGACGCCAGACCCGTCGGGGAGTCCTCGATGGCGACGGCGCGGGACGCGGGGACGTCGAGGTCTCGCAATGCTGTCAGGTACGGCTCCGGGTGCGGCTTGCCGTGCGTGACCCGGTCCCCTGTCACGACGCTGGCGAAGGTGCCGGGGGGCAGGTGCCTGACGACAGCATCGGCCAGCGGCGTCCAGGACATGGTGACCAGCGCCTGGGGGACACCGGCCGACGACAGCCGCCGCACCAGCTCGAGGGCCCCGGGCCGCCAGGGTGCGCTGTCCCGGACGCTGTCGATGACGTGGGCCATCAGGCGGTGCACGATCTGCTCGGCAGGCAGGTCCACCCCGCCGCGCTCACGGATCACCTCGGCGGAGACCAGCAGCGGGTTGCCGACCAGCGACAGGGCCAGCTCGTCGGACCACTGCCCACCGTGCTCCCCCACCAGCGCGTACTCCGCCTCGATCCAGGACGGTTCGGTGTCGACCAGGGTCCCGTCCATGTCCCACAGCACTGCGGCGGGCACAGCCAGCACCTCGTGCCCCGGCTCAGGTCGCATTGAAGTACTTGGCCTGCGGGTGGTGCACGACCAGCGCGTCTGTGGACTGCTCGGGGTGCAGCTGCAGCTCCTCGGACAGCTCGACACCGATCCGACCTGGCTCCAGCAGCTCGACCATCTTCGCCCGGTCCTCCAGCTCGGGGCAGGCCGGGTAGCCGAAGGAGTACCGCGACCCGCGGTAGTCCTGGTCCAGGATCCCCTTCAGGGCCGCCGAGTCCTCCGCCGCCAGGCCCAGCTCGGTGCGCAGCCGTGCGTGCCACATCTCGGCGAGCGCCTCGGTGAGCTGCACGGACAGCCCGTGCAGCTCGA
>JAABUN010001411.1_pt1 | contig 53081 bp, 48 predicted proteins | sample 5559311 | NCBI WGS metagenome assembly JAABUN01 (sample SAMN10711877, study PRJNA513370) | rock metagenome | isolation source: Antarctica rocks | place: Antarctica: Victoria Land, Siegfried Peak sud
GTATTTTGGCAGTGAGGGCAGTGAACAGCTAACCAAACAGTCATAGTTATTCGTCAATCTACTTATTAAACTCTAGCTATTATCTACCATTTCTAAACTCCTTTTTAACAAATCTAAGACACTACCTAAGTATGTAATAGCTATGGGTGCTTGCACGATTACGGGAGGAATGTTTAGCGTCGATTCGCCTAGTGCAGTTAGGGGTGTAGATAAGTTGATTCCTGTAGATGTCTACTTACCTGGATGTCCGCCAAGACCAGAGGCGATAATGGATGCACTTATTAAACTACGGAAAAAAATCGCTAACCAGAGCCTGCAAGAGCGATCGCACGTTTCCCAAACCCACCGCTATTACAGTTGCGTTCACAACATGAAAATTGTCCCAGAAAGCCAAACCAGACAATATCTCAATAGTCCGCAACGACAAGCACCTTTAAAAATTGCCCAATCGCCCTTAAACGCTGCACTGCAAACTACTTCCAAGCATGAATCAGGACAAATTCTTTAAACTGCTACCCTAAGATTAATGCGATCGCACTCCACGACAATATGAATGCCCTTATCCTCAACTTAAGTCCAACAATTGAGCTAACAGACGAGCAGTTTTTCCAATTGTGTCAAAACAATCAAGATTTGCGAATTGAGCGCACAGCACAGGGAGAACTAATTATTATGCCACCCACAGGATGGGGAAGCGGAAGCCGCAATGCGAGACTAACGCAGCGCTTAGGCAATTGGACAGACGCTAATGGAGCAGGAATAGCTTTTGATTCTTCTACAGGCTACACGCTCCCTAACGGTGCAAACCGCTCTCCTGATGCTTCCTGGATTAGCCGAGAGCGCCTAGAAGCATTGAACCCCGATCCTGCCAGATTTATGCCGATGGCTCCCGATTTTGCTGTAGAGTTGCGCTCTGCAACAGATGGCTTAAGAGCGACACAACAAAAAATGCAAGAATATCTTGATTGTGGTGTACGTTTATGCTGGCTAATCAATCCGCAAAATCAGCAAGTAGAAATTTATCGGTTAGGGAAAAATGTACAGGTATTAAAGTCGCCTTCTAGCTTGTCCGGGGAAGATGTATTACCTGGATTTGTCCTAGATTTAACAGGAATTTTAGATTAAGCAAATACAGCAGATATCTAAGGACGTTTTTTAGAATAATAGAAATAATAAAAAGCGATCGCTAAATTAAACTTACTTTTTTACTTATCGTCTGAGATTTCTAAGCTTTTCCCTGTGCCGAGGAGAGGAGTTAAACCAAGTTCAAATTTTTATAACTCTAAAAATGAACGCAAATATTATCCCAATATCAACTCTTTTTATTGGACTCAACGGCTTCATTGCCTTAGCACTTTCCTACATCGTGGTTATAGAACGCACGAAAACAAGGGTTTGGCATGGAGAATCAAAAGAAGATGTGGCAATGCAACCTAACCCTCTGGTTAATCCTACAGCATGGGTTTCTACTATCGAGAACACGAGTCAAAAACTAGCCGCAAGTCAAGCTATCGATACGGGTGCTTTACAGCGTAAAGTCCGCGCTCACGGCAACTTCGTTGAATATGTACCACTTGCCTTGCTGTTTATTTTGGCACTAGAGTTAATGCGATCGCCAAATTGGTTGTTGTGGCTGTTGGGAGTAACGCTTACCTTAGCAAGAATCATTTACGCTTGGGGTGTGATTAATACTTACGGCCCTTCTATAGGTAGAGCCATTGGTTTTCTTGCAACTTTGCTTGTCTATATAGTTGGTGCAAGCGCGTGTATCTATTATGGCTTTCGAGGTCTAGTTTAAGGCAAGTATTTTTGTACTACATTCCAACCCGTCAGCGACACCCAAACTAGCCCAATACATAAAGTAATATTTGTGCCAACGTGGAGACTGCGCGCCCAAGGTTTCACGTGGATTAAAGTTGCACTGGCTCCTGATAATAAAACTAGCCCCACGACTACTAACCCAGCTACATAATGGGAGGAATGACCTAGAGAGCCAAAATGTCCTAAAGTGCCAACAATCCCAATAGCGAGTAGTAGTAGAACCAAACCAACTAAACTAGCACCAAGCACATAGTGCAAAAATTTTAACCAACTTGGCGCAGATATAGACTTTGTTCTAGTCCCAAACATCCAAACACCTGTAGTCGCTAGGAGCAAGTAAGCTAGGACAGAAAAACCCATTGACCAAGCAGCTATTTTCCACAACCAAATAAACGAAGGTAAATTCAACCCAATTAAAATCCAAGCGTGGTGTATTCTTACTAGATTACCGCGCTTTCAAGCTTCATAATTTATCTTTCTTTGGAAGTAATTTTAAAATTTAACAAACGGATTGCTAGCCATAGCAGTCCGTGAGCAATTGATTAAAATTTCTCATTTTAAATAATTTTTTAAGAAAGGGCGGCGGTCAAGCTTTCAGGCTTTGGAGTAAATAACGCCTCATTTGCTGATTCGGCTGCTTGAGCGTCTAATTGTTGAGTAAAAGAACTGCTACTCTCTTCATCCATCGCCAAGCGATCGCAAGGAATATTATCTGACAAAATTGCACTTGCCATCATTCCTGTGTGAATCTCTAACACCGCTTGCTCTGGCGCTTCAAATACCAGCCTTTGTCCGGGGAAAACTACCCGCTCAAAATACCAATTGCCTGTATTAGAACTACGAGCGATTTGGATTTTACTCGTAGCATTTACATAGCAACAGACAATACGATTGGATACATCCGATGGTATGGGATCTATTATTTGAGCCATAACTGCTAATGAGCTTATACGCTGCAACCTAAAACTACCTTTCCAAGCTAACACTAGCGATCCCCACCTACTGTAACCTCTACTACCAACCATAGATTTTTGAGCAATCTACTTCTTAAGGCAGAGAGACAGAATATAAAAGTTGTATTAAAGTTTCACAAATTTGTTCGATAGGTAATTGACGAATTCTAAACTTAGTGTTAGGCATCGAAGCAAAAATTTATTTTTCTCTCAAGTTTGTAGATAAATTTAATCAAAATCCTATCACTACTGAGTAAAGTAGATGTTATCGTAAAGTTATATGAATAAACTTCATAAAACCTGTAAGAAAGTGGCGATGTTCCACAGATTACAGCAGGAAAAGCATAAATTAAATCTAGAAACCAGCAGAGAATTTGGTAGACAAAAAGCAATCTGGTTGAAAAAGAGTGGGCTGGTTACAGATGGAACTTAGGACTAGATAGAAGTTAAAAAACCACAATGGAAAATCGCATTCTCTACGTTCGCCTTCCGTGCAATCCTATTTTTCCGATTGGGGTTGTCTATTTAGCCGATGGCGTACACAAGCAATTTCCCGAAGTCCAGCAGCGTATTTTTGATTTGGGGACAGTCCCACCGTTAGATTTTAATACTGCTTTAGATAAGTGTGTAGACGACTTTCAGCCAACATTACTGGTATTTTCTTGGCGAGACATTCAAATATACGCACCAGTAGGCGGGAGAGGCGGCAACCCACTACAAAACGCTTTTGAATTTTACTATGCCAGCAACCCTTGGGTTAAGTTACGGGGAGCCGTTGGCGGGCTAAGACTAGCAGCCTCATACTATACAGAACTGTGGCGCAACCAAGGATTAATTTCTAGAGGACTAAAACGCGCTCAGAAGTATCACAGTCAAGCCCGTGCCGTAGTAGGCGGCGGAGCAGTCAGCGTATTTTACGCACAGTTGGGTAACAAATTGCCCAAAGGAACGATTGTATCAGTAGGCGAAGGGGAAAACCTTTTAGAAAAACTTATAAAAGGAGAAGACTTGCAGGGCGAACGGTGTTATGTAGTGGGACAAGAAGAACCACGAGATCGCCTAATTCACGAACAGCCCACCCCACTAGAAAAAACCGCCTGCAATTACGACTATATAGAAAGCATCTGGACAGAATTTCAGTATTACCTGCAATCATCCGACTTTTACATCGGCGTACAAACAAAGCGTGGCTGTCCTCACAACTGTTGTTACTGTGTTTACACTGTAGTCGAAGGCAAGCAAGTCCGCATCAACCCAGCCGAGGAAGTTGTAGCTGAAATCCGGCAACTATACGATCGCGGTATTCGCAACTTTTGGTTTACTGACGCGCAGTTTATCCCCGCCCGACGCTTTATAGACGATGCTATAGAATTGCTGCAAAAAATTGTCGATTCTGGCATGAATGATATTCACTGGGCGGCTTATATTCGCGCCGACAACTTAACTCCCCAGTTGTGCGACTTGATGGTTAAAACCGGGATGAACTACTTTGAAATCGGTATTACTAGCGGCTCTCAAGAATTAGTCCGCAAAATGCGAATGGGCTACAATCTGCGGACAGTCTTGGAAAACTGCCGCGATCTTAAAGCCGCAGGTTTCAACGATTTAGTCTCCGTCAACTACTCCTTCAACGTGATTGATGAGCGCACAGAGACCATCCGCCAAACGATAGCCTACCACCGAGAACTAGAAAAAATCTTTGGCGCTGATAAAGTAGAACCAGCAATATTCTTCATCGGGCTGCAACCTCACACCCATTTAGAAGACTACGCGCTCAAAAACGGCATCCTCAAGCCAGACTACGATCCAATGAGTTTGATGCCCTGGACAGCCAAAAAACTCCTGTGGAATCCCGAACCACTAGGCTCATTTTTTGGTGAAATTTGCTTGCAAGCCTGGAAGCAAAACCCCAACGATTTTGGGCGAGAAGTAATGAATATATTAGAAGCAAAACTCGGCAAATCCGACTTAGAAGAAGCTCTCAGCGCCCCGATTACCAACGAAAAACAATTAGTAACAGCATCATAATTTCTCTTTTCTCTTGTTTTTGGCGATTCGTTTAGTAAATTCCTAATATGTTACAAGGTTCAATTTTACAAAAGTTAGCATCAGCCCACGCTGAAAAAAGACCCCTTAACTTCGGGGTTTACTACAAAAACACCTTAGTTGCTCTCTGTCACGCCTTAGAAGACTGCATTCTAAGCTGTAGCTCTCCTCCCTTAGTAATTACAGCCTTTCAACGGGGGAAATGGTATCTCCAAGAGGCAGATAGATACAACGACTTAGCTCAAAAGTCGAGACAAGTAGCAATAATGGCGGCTCCAGATGCGGGATTTGCCGAACATCCTACAAGTCAGTTACCGAATGTAGACTTATTAGGATTAGAACCAACCGACCCTGTAGCGCAAGAATGGCACTTAATGATTCTAGGTTCTAGCTATACAGCAATGGTACTGTGTCAAGAATTATCTGAGGCAGACTATGGTACAGCAGGAAAACCAGCAACAGACTTAGAACGAAAATTTTACGGGTTTTGGACATTTGAGCCTGTATTGGTGCAAGAAACAATGGAAATTGCGATCGCCCGTATTGACAATTACAACCCCGAACTTGCACAAAAACTAACGAGCCAAGTTAAAGAAATAGTTGCCGCCGCGCCAAATACCCAACAAGACGACTTAGGAACAATTGTTTCCCGCGTCGTCGATTACTTGCATACAAGCGAAGCAGATGATGTAGGCACGCACCAACAAGCCTTAGATAACAACTTAGTTTCCAACGGACTTCAGGCATTTTTGCGGTTGGCTCAACTAATTGATACGGCCGATACTAATAACCAAATGGCAGCCGCAGAAGTGGCCGCTTTAGCAGAAACTATCGGTCAGATGCTAGATTTGCCAGCTTGGCAGCTAAAACGCTTGCGTCTTGCTGGGTTACTCCACCGAATAGCACCGTTTACCGTGAGTGTCGAGTATGGGGAAGCGCCTAGCTGCCCCTTAGTACCCGCAGCGCAAATATTGCGGACAATGCCGCGCATGAGTGCGATCGCTCGTATCATCGCTCACCAGAGCGAATGGTGGAACGGTAAAGGGCAACCTGGCGGCTATGCAGGCGAGGAAATTCCTTTAGAATCGAGAATTTTAGGCTTAGTTACAGCCTTCCAAAAGCGCGTAACCGATTTGCAAGCATCCCACCATAGCGGCGACACGATACTATCACAGGTATTGACAGAGTTTAGAGCGCAGCAAGGAGACTATTGGGAGCCAAAGCTTGTAGATACTCTAGAACTGCTAGTAATGGGGCTAAAACAAGGCTTAAATTTACCTGTTGCTTTACCTAAAATTAGTGCGGGAATGTGGTTAATTGATGCTCAAGGTACGGATGTGCCAAATGTTAACGATAAGAGAGTGACAAGCCGTGGATATTGAAGCCATCCGTAAAGGAAAAGTTGTTCATTTGCCAGGAGCTAATTTGGAAGATGAAGATTTCTCTAACTTGGATCTCACGGGGATCAATTTAGCTGGAGCCAATTTAGTCGGGGTCAATTTTTCTGGTTCAAAATTAGAGAGAGCGCGTTTGGACGGAGCAAATTTACTTGGTAGTCAGTTGTTAGGTGCAGACTTGAGGGCAAATTTGTTAGGAGCAAATTTGATGCAAGCAAACCTGAGTGGAGCCGATTTGCGCGGGAGCAACTTAAGAGGGGCAAATCTTATGGGTGCTAAATTATCGCAAGCATCGTTTGCGGGAGCTTTTTTAAGTGGAGCAAACTTAATGAGCGTCAACTTGCAGGGTGTAGACTTGCGGGGTGCAGATTTGCGGGGAGTCAACCTCAGTGGTGCAAACTTACAAGGAGCAAATCTCAGCGGGGCCGACTTGCAAGGGGCGTTACTCCAAGAAGCCAATTTGGAGGAAGCCGATTTACGCAATGCCAATTTATCCGGGACAAATTTAACCGGAGCTAATTTATTGTGTGCGGAATTAGAAGGTACTAATTTAGCTGGAGTCAATTTTACCGGCGCTTGTTTGGTAGGGACTTCAGCAAAATAGGCTGAAAAAGCAAATTTATTTTTGAATTCCTTTGCTTATTATCCATGCGATCGCACCTAAAAATCCTATTCCCACAACCCCAGCTAAGGGATTTTGATTAACGCCTGTAACCCAGTCGGGAACTTGCCCCGAATATTTAATTAACTGACCGACGTTAACAATATAATAGCCCCAAGTTAAGCCGCTATGAATGCCAATCGGTAAACCAAGGCGACCTTTGCAACGGCGTTTTGCCCAAACTAACGTTAACCCCAATAACAATAATCCGGGAAATTGGGGTGATGTCCGTAGCATCTCTGGCAGTGGCTTAATAAAGTGTAGGGAGGCAAATATTAAAGCATTTGCCCAAAGTGCTACTTCTGCCCCGTAATCGCGCTGTAATTCATCTAATAGCCAGCCGCGAAATAACAATTCTTCGGCAAAGCCAACTGCGATCGCAACTATTAGCCCTTCAACAATTACTTTTGCTTTTATTGCTTGTCGCCATTCTAGCCAACCCAGCCAACCTTCTAGACTAAATAAGCTGAGAACAGTTATTAAGCCAATTCCTAGCCCAATTATTAATTCTCGACCATTAGTAGTACCAGCTAATCCGTAGTGTCGCAATATTTGGGGTTGGTGGTAAACTTGCTTTCCCCAAAACCCAACTAAAAAAATAAACTGTGCATACAATAGCAGTATTGTCAAGATGCTGACTAAATTGCGATTGCCCACGTAAGCGTAGATAGGTGCAGCTAAAGGACACCACAATGAAAGCAGAACCAACACAAATATACCCAACCGGATCGGGGCTGGGTAATTTGCGATCGCGTAAAGGTTAATTTTCTTCAACCTAACGCCTGCTTATTCGTCTGGCTCAATTGTGCTTTGTAAACCATGATTATTCATAGTTTCACTGTAAAACTCCGCGTGTTCTTGAGCGCAAGTAATTACCAAAGCGATACCATTACTATGAGCCTCCATCATAATACTGACAGCTTGGGGCTGGGTGATGCTATTTACTGTCTGCATTAAGACTTGCACCACGAATTCCATACTATTAAAGTCGTCGTTATGCAATAAAACGCGATACCGAGGTGCTAGTTTACGAGCAGTTGAACGCTTTTCAATGGTTTCAACAGACACAGATCTCTACTCTTTTGTTACTTAATTACAACTAAATAGTCGTCAAGCAAAAGCTCAACACTCATTAACTTATTTTATAGCGTATCCCTAGCTGTGTGCGATCGCCTTTAGGGCAAGTAAGGATAGAAAAATTTAAAATAAAGCAGTGACATCAATCTGTCACTGCTATGGAGCCGTAAAGATGCACTATAAAACTAATTTTCAACCGTTACAAATTGTTTGCTTAGAACATCTTGCTACTTGTTTGTATGCCGAAGTTATCCAAGTTGTAGAATCGCGCCAAGTGTGCTGGGTTCGTCCTTTGCTTCTCGTAGAATTTTCCCCCCATCAGGAGCCATCAGTATTAGACTTGCACTCAACCGTTGATTTACTCTGGGCGTTAGCTTCCTTTCGCCCTGCTCTAGATACAGAAATTTTACCCTTTTTAGCGAGTATGTTTGCTTCTGCACCTTTGCAATCAAATGCTCATGCTCGTCAACAACTTAATCATTTTGTCCAGCAGCTTTGGCAAGCGCAATTGCAGTCTAGGGAACTTTCTTGACCCTACGTTCAAGCGTAGCGAATCCCGGCATCTTTCATGCGCTTAATAGCTTCGTGCATCCGCTCATCGGGTACGGTAAGGGCAATACGGAAAAAGCCTTCTCCTGACTCGCCGTAGCCGTTACCCGGAGGGACAATAATACCGCACTTGTCTAATAACAATGTGACAAACTCTGTGGAAGTATACCCTTGAGGAACTTTTGCCCACACATACAACGTAGCTTTAGGCGCTTCGATACTCCATCCTAAACTCTGCAATCCCTGAATAATAATATCTCGCCGCTTTTGATAAACCGACATCACCGCTTGCAATTCGGCTTCTGTAGTAGAGTAAGCTGCGATCGCTGCTTTTTGAATTGCTTTAAATACACCAGAATCCACGTTTGTCTTTACTTGTCCCAAACCTTTGATGCCTTGAGCGCAACCAACTACAAAACCAACTCGCCAGCCTGTCATATTGTAGGATTTGGATAAGCTATGAAACTCAATTGCGATATCTTTCGCCCCAGGTACTTGTAAGACACTGGGAGGTTTGTAGCCATCGTATGCCATTTCTGAGTAAGCATGATCGTGGCACAGCAATATGTCGTACTGTTTACAATATGCTACCAACTGCTCAAAAAATTCTAGCGTCGCAAGTCCCCCAGTCGGATTATTCGGATAATTGATCCACAACAACTTAGCTTTACGAGCTATTTCTTCGGGAACTGCTGCTAAATCTGGCAAAAAGTTGGTTTCCGGTAGTAATGGCATAGGATGAAAATCGCCTCCAGCAAAAATTGTCGAAGTGCGATACACCGGATAGCCAGGATCGGGAATTAATGTATAATCTCCAGGTTCCACAAAAGCTAAAAATGTGTTATGGATTGCTTCTTTAGAACCAATAGATGAAACGACTTCCGCAAGGGGGTCTAATCCCTCAACCCCAAACCGCCGTTCCATCCATTTCACTACAGCTTCTCGAAAATCTTTCGTTCCTTGGTAAGGAGGATAGTTGTGAGTGCTGGAGTCGTCAATCGCCTCGTGCATTGCCTGGACTATAGGACGTGGTGTAGGTTTATCTGGATCTCCTACTCCCATATTAATAATATCGACTCCCTTGGAAACCATTTCATCGCGTTTACGGTCAATTTCAGCAAATAGATAGGGAGGTATTTTTTCTAAGCGTTTAGCAAACTGCATGGCGATTTAGCAACAAATTATTATAAAAAACTATGAGCTTTTGGTATAAATAAGCGTCAATTAAAGCTTACTTCGTCTCGTCAAAGGCTGACCAGTCATAGCTGAGGGCTAACAACCAGTGGAAGCACCATACCACAATCTACGCCTTGCCAGAAAATCCACATCTAGAGCATTTAAGTTCTTTTCATCTTTAATTGCCCTACTACACAGCTTTTTTTTCAACAAAAAGATTTATACATCTATCTATAGGTAGGTTTAAGTTTTGCCAATACCCTGTATCTTCGTCACAATAACTTAAATAAGATGATGTGTCTTTAATAATTATTGACAACTAACATAACTTAATCAGGTTTGATTTCCTTCATATTCGGGAATTATTTAATAATAATTTTTGCCATTAACTACTTTAGAAAAATATAATTATTATCAAAGACAAAAGCAATTTGAGGTATTTTAACTTAATTTCTTATATTCATATTAAAAAGTTGGATACCATCAAAATTATTAGGCTTATTCTACTTGTAGAATTACAAAGAGCCTACAAATTAATTTTGTAATCTTACTTCAGCTATCAGAAATATAAGGTGCTTATACTTTTCCCTTATAGGTAGGAAGACTATGAATTAATTATTATTTTTGAAGCTATATATTTTTGGTTAACGTAATGCCTTTCATATAAACAAACTGGTATGACAAAACTGCGCCTAAAGGTAGATTTTAAATCAGCAAATTAAAACGGCTAAGCTTACGACAACTTGAGTTTAGCGATATTTAGCTTACTCTTAAATAAAAGGGAAGATTTTTGTATAATTCTACACCTTTAACTTTTGTAAATGCAGGTAAACTGTTAAATAAGTTGAAAACAAAAATTCAGCCAACGGATCGATACAAAAGTTGATTACTTTTGGTGAAATGAGGTTGAGTTGATCGAGTAGTAGCCCATAATTTAAAAAACAATGTCAACAAAAATCGCCTATCCAGAAACTACAGTTATTTGCCCTCATGGTGCTGTGAATGCATCAAATGCGGCGGATTTTCAGCAAGAAATGGCAAGAGCAGTGGCACAGAAAGAACATTCTGATGTATTAGTAAATCTAGAACAAGTAGAATCACTAGATAGTGCAGGTTTAATGGCGTTAGTTTCAAGTTTGAGACTAGCTCAGTCTTTAGGGATAAGCTTTAACTTGTGCGGTGTTTCACCATCTATTCAGATTATTTTTGAACTGACACAGTTAGATCGAGTATTTGAAATATTTGAAAATACAAGCGCCTTTGAAAAAGCCCACTCTTAAATTAACTAATGCTAAGGTGAAGCTAAATAGCTGAAATTAGCCAAAGTGGTTGCAGTTAGAGAATTATTAACAGATGGTATTCTAAAGCCTGCCCGTTATTTAGGTAACGAGTTGGGAGCGGTTCATAAGGATTGGGCTACAGCAGCAGTTCGTTGGGTGTTGACGTACCCGGAAGTGTATGAAGTTGGTGCATCCAATCTGGGGCATATTATTTTGTATAACATAATAAATGCTCAACCACGTCAATTATGCGATCGCGCTTACTTGCCAGCGCCAGACTTGTCAGCACAGCTACGCGCAACTCACACACCTTTATTTGCCGTAGAATCAAAAGCATTCTTAACCCAATTTGATATTTTAGGCTTTAGTCTGAGCTACGAACTAGGAGCAACCAACATTTTAGAAATGTTGGATTTAGCAGCAATTCCCTTAACGTGGCAAGAAAGACAGCAAGGCAATTATCCGCTAATTTTTGCTGGCGGACAAACAGCGACATCAAACCCTGAACCCTACGTTGATTTTTTTGACTTTATTGCTTTGGGTGATGGTGAAGAATTGTTGCCAGAAATTGGCTTAGTTTTAGAGCAAGGCAAATTAGCAAAGCTAAGTCGGGCAGAATTACTCTTGGAACTTGCCCAAGTACCGGGCGTATACGTGCCTCAGTTTTATGAAATGGCAGAAGATGGCTCGGTGCATTCCCTCCGCCCCGACGTGCCGAAAAGAATTCTACGGCGCGTAGCAACTCCCATGCCCGCTTATTCAGTTGGTTTAGTGCCTTACGTCGAAACAGTACACGATCGCCTAACTGTAGAAATTCGGCGCGGCTGTACTCGCGGTTGTCGTTTCTGCCAACCAGGAATGCTAACGCGCCCCGCACGAGATGTAGAACCTGAACAAGTAGTAGAAGCAATAGAGGAGGGAATGCGGGCGACGGGATATAACGAATTTTCCTTACTGTCACTGAGTTGTTCTGACTATTTAGCTTTACCCTCTGTGGGAGTAGAAATTAAAAATCGCCTCAAGGGTGAAAATATATCTCTTTCTCTACCTAGTCAAAGGGTAGATAGGTTTGATGAAAATATTGCTCATATTTTGGGCGGTACTAGGCAAGGTGGGCTGACTTTTGCTCCTGAAGCTGGGACTCAAAGGCTGCGGGATATTGTGAATAAGGGCTTAACTAACGAAGAATTGCTCCGGGGTGTAAAAACTGCTGTAGAGCAGGGCTGGGACAAGATTAAGCTGTATTTTATGATTGGCTTACCTGGCGAAACTGATGAGGATGTATTGGGTATTGCCGAGACGGTGAGGTGGTTGCAGCACGAATGTCGCACTGTAGAAAGAAAAGCAGCAACGGACGACGATAAATCATCTTTGCAACGGCGCTCTGGTGGAGGTAGAAAGCCTTTAAGCATTAACATAACAATTTCTAACTTTACTCCCAAGCCTCATACTCCGTTTCAGTGGCATTGCGTTACTAATGCTGAATTTGAACGCAAGCAATGGTTGCTAAAACAAGAATTTCGCTCTATGAGGAATTTGAAGGCAAACTTTACTGATGTGCGGATTTCGGCGATGGAAGATTTTGTGGGGAGAGGAGATCGCCGTCTTAATCCTGTGATTCGTCGTGCTTGGGAATTGGGCGCCGGGATGGATTCGTGGTACAAAAGCGTAGACAAAGCTTTTGGAGCCTGGGAAAAGGCGATCGCCGAGTCGGGACTAGGATGGAAGTATCGGCAAAAAGAAGAAGACGCAGCTACAATTCAAAACAATCTCGATCGGCGCTTACCTTGGGAGCATATCAATACGGGAATTGATGTTGAATGGCTAAAAGCAGACTTACAAAAAGCTCTAGCCGCCGCCACCGTACCGGATTGCTCTTTTGATGGCTGTTCTCATTGCGGTGTTTGTAGTGTAGATTTTGGTCACAATGTCGTAGTAAACGCGCCTCCTATTCCCGAATTTGCTGGGGATTTTATGCCGAATACCGATAGGTTACAACGGGTGCGGGTTTGGTTTGGCAAGTTGGGGGATATGGCTTTAATTAGTCACCTAGATTTGATGCGCTTATTTGATCGCGTGTTACGGCGGGCGGCGCTACCAATTTCATTTAGTGGTGGGTTTCACCCCAGCCCCCGGATGGCGATCGCAATGGCTTTACCATTGGGAGTAACTAGCAGTGGGGAAATTATCGATTTTGAATTAACCCAAACTTTAGACTTGGAAGATTTTAAACAAAAATTAAGCCAGCAATTGCCAGCTAATTTACCAATCTTAAAAATAGCTAATGTCGATTTAAAAGCGCCAGCCGCAGCAAAGTTACTAGAAAAAGCTGAGTATTTGCTGACGGTAATCGCTTCAACAACTGTGATTGAAAGTCAGTGGCAGCAATGGATAGAAGCAGTTAAAGCGACCGATGGAATTTGGTGGGAGCATCAAACAAAGTCCGGGAAACTTCAGACAATCAATTTGTGCGAATTATTGTTCGATTTAGCTGTAGTTGCAACTAATCCAGAAATCGTTTTGCGTTACGTCGGTAGTTGTCAAAATGACGGTACTCAACTGCGACCGAAGCAAGTAATATTTATGCTGGAGCAAGTAGCTGTCGGGATAAAGTTCCAGTTACTGCACATCCACCGCGATCGCCTCGTAATCCAAAATTAGAGAAAAAGCTGCCATTTCTAACTTGACTTACTTTCTTAATTGATTTTTGGCAAGCTTAAGCTAAAATTAAATCAACAAGCAATTTTAGCTTAAGCTTATCTGCTGTAGCTCATCAAGTGCGATCAGGGCAGAAGCGAGAATAATTGCAGAACAGTTCCGCCGACTCTTTTGTGTAGAAGTCAAGGATACTGCATTCTCTATTATTTGTTGCTCTTGAGTAGCTCGGCGACTGGCATTGAGTGCGGTTGACTTTTACAAATGTCTTGAAGATTGTACTCCTGAATTCAAAAGTCAGGATACTGCATAAAGATTAATTACAGATGCTCAATGCCCGTTGTTTACTATGGTAAGCAACTATTGTGCAATAAGCCCACACTTCAGGGGTAATTAGTACTGATGTGCTTTTTGCCTTTGAACTAACCCTTAGTTAAATTCCAATTGCAATTATCAGCAGCACCAATTCAGGCTTGTGAGAGCGAGAAAACAATCCTCAAAGCCTAGAAACATCGCTGCTAAATTTGAGGAAATTGAATGCCAAAACAAATCATTATCGCTGAACAGCATCACATAGCTGCGGTTTTTAGCGAAGACCAAATTCAAGAACTTGTAGTAGCTACTGGTAATCACCAAATTAGTGACGTTTATTTAGGAGTAGTAGAAAATGTATTACCTGGGATAGATGCGGCTTTTGTTAACATTGGTGACTCGGAGCGGAACGGTTTTATTCATGTGACCGATTTAGGTCCATTGCGGCTCAAACGGATGTCAGGAGCAATAACTGAACTCTTAACACCACAGCAGAAAGTATTAGTCCAAGTAATGAAAGAGCCAACGGGCAATAAAGGGCCTAGGCTTACGGGTAATATTACTCTCCCCGGTCGTTATGTAGTTTTAATGCCCTTCAATCGTGGTGTAAACCTTTCAAGGAGAATTAGAACAGAAAACGAACGTAACCGTTTGAGAGCTTTAGCAATCTTGATTAAACCTGCGGGAATGGGAATGCTAGTGCGTACCGAAGCCGAAGGAAAGCCAGAAGAAGCGATTATTGAAGACTTAGAAACGTTGCAAAAGCAATGGGAGTTAATTCAACAAGAGGCGCAATCGACACGAGCGCCTGCACTGCTCAAACGCGACGATGATTTTATTCAGCGCGTCCTGCGGGATATGTATGGCGCAGATGTCAACCGGATCGTGGTTGATTCCAATACAGGTTTAAAAAGAGTTAAGCAGTCTTTAGTTAATTGGAGCGGCGGTCAAGTTCCCCAAGGCGTGCTAATCGACCATCACCGCGAGCGCACATCAATATTAGAATACTTCCGCATCAATGCCGCGATTCGAGAAGCTTTAAAACCAAGGGTAGACTTGCCTTCGGGGGGCTATGTAATTATAGAACCAACTGAGGCTCTGACAGTCGTTGATGTCAATTCCGGCTCCTTTACGCGCTCGGCGACAGCCAGAGAGACAGTCCTGTGGACAAACTGTGAAGCAGCAACAGAAATCGCAAGACAACTGCGGATGCGGAATATAGCAGGGGTAATTATTGTTGATTTTATAGATATGGAGTCGCAAAAAGATCAACTCCAAGTCCTAGAACACTTTAATAAAGCTCTCAAAGCTGATAAAGCTAGACCGCAGATTGCCCAGTTATCGGAATTGGGTTTAGTCGAACTTACCCGCAAGCGCCAAGGGCAAAACATCTACGAATTGTTTGGGAGTACTTGCCCAACTTGTGGCGGCTTGGGGCATATAGAACACTTGCCGGGAGGAGAAGCAGATAATCGAGAACGGGAAATAGTAACAATCCCCAGAGAACGAGTAGCATTAGCCGAAGTTCCAGAGCGATCGCCCATTGTTATACCTGCCAAGGAATACCGCACTCCGACTCCTCGGTTACCAGAACCGCGAGAAAGTTATCCAGATCCTGCCGAAGTTTTCAATTCAAACGCAGACGAGCATAATTCTGTTGTAAATATTAGCGATCGCTCTAGCGATCAAGAACTTGAGGGCGACAATACTCGCCGTACCCGCCGTCGCCGTAATAGCCGTATCGAAGCAGAAGAAGCGGAGTTGCAAGATAATGGTTTGAGCTTAGTTAATGAATTAGAACTAGAAACAGAACTAGAGCCACAAGAAGAAACTGAGGGTAGCTTAGAAGCGACACCCAGTGCTAGTAAAATTAGTTGGATTGAAAGAGCAGAGCGAACTAAGCCAATCAAACCAGAGCCGATCAAACCTATCGTCACACCTCCAGAAATTGTGACGGTAGAGATGACCCCAGAACAACAAGATGTGTATGCGCTGATGGGAATATCGCCCTTAGTGCTACTAAATCGTCAAGTCAAAAACCCCAAGACAGCGATAATTAACGTTATTTTACCTGGCCAAGCTGAAAAATCTGCTGAAACTTTAGCAGCAAGTGATACTTCTATTGAGTCAGGAGAGCAATCTTTGGATGCGATCCCGTCCCTTAGCGATCGCATCGAGCAGCTAACGTTACCAGTTAATGACTTGCCCGAAACGCCGAGCTTAGAGCCTTTACAAGTTACAACAATTTCTCCAGAAATTGCCCAAACTAGCACTCTAACAGATGCGGCTGATTATCTTGCCAATGGGGATGGAAGTAGCACTGTAGAGGATGCTGTCAGCGATATTTCTATTCTAGAACCTGTAGCCGAAGAACCACCACGTCGCCGCCGTCGCCGTTCTTCAGCAATAGATAGCCAATAGCTACGAATAAATAGCTGTTACCTAGTCGTTAACAGCTATTTCAATTGCAGCCATAGTAACTATGAAACGAGCATATATAGGTTCAGAATTTGACACCGCGATTTCTATTAGCTCAAAAGGGACTTTATTAATTGCTGGTGTAGACGAAGTAGGTAGAGGTGCTTTATTTGGACCTGTAGTAGCCGCCGCCGTGATTTTACAAGCCTCAGTAGCTGAACTTGTGGAGGCGCAAATCAGGGACAGCAAACAGTTGTCTGCTAATCGCCGTGAAGAACTAGCAAAGAAAATTTGTGCGTGTTCTTTAGCTTGGAGTATTGGTTCTGCTTCCAGTACCGAAATCGACCAAATTAATATTTTACAGGCATCGCTATTAGCTATGAGACGGGCTGTACTCAAGCTCAAACTAAAACCGCAATTATGCTTAGTTGACGGCAATCAGCCTATCCTCGACTTAGCTTATCCTCAACAAACCTTAGTTAAAGGAGATGAAAAGTCTCTAAGTATTGCTACTGCTAGTATTATTGCTAAGGTATGGCGGGACGACTTGATAGTTCGCCTTGCCACAAAATACTCTATGTACGATTTAACGGCAAATAAAGGTTACGGTACTGCCCGTCATCTCCAAGCTCTCAAAGAATTTGGAGCCTCACCTTTGCATCGAATGTCTTTTCGTCCTTGTCAAGTAGACGCGGCGGCATTTGTCGGCAAAAGCGGCGCTTGAGGGGTTAAAGCATCTGTTGGCTCGGTTTGGGCATTAACCCAGTTCTGGTAGTCAGCGAGAAGTTGATGCTGCAATCGCTGCTTAATTGTTAATAAAACACTTTTAAGTAAACCGTTACCTGTTGCTTCTATTAATGATGTTGGCATCATCGACAAAGGCATAGGTAATTCAACTTCTACTTTCAAGTCTGCCTTACCTTTCAACCGAGTTTCACCGTTTATCTGCTCCGGGGACAAGTAACCTTTCAAGTCCAAATTAAAACGCTGGTTAATATATTCAACTCCCCTAATCTCGCAAGCTACAGACTGTAAATGAATAGTTCCGTTAGCTGCTGCCCAAACTTTGAGGTCTACGGTTGGTTGAATACTCAGCATCATAAAGGTCAACGGACGCATTTTGAGCCGAAAGCACTCCTCACCCAATACTTCTATCCGACTAGGATCGACAAGAGTAGATACCAAGCGCTGAGGCTGACGCAAATAATGATGAATTGCGAGTGGCTGTGGGACCACAATTTCCACTGACAAAGAGGCATCAAACCGAGTAGGCATAAGTATGTGTTCAGACTTGTTAACTTATTTTATAATTTTTTAAGAAATTAATGACAATTACTGATAAGAATTATCTATTTATTAATGAGTGTAAAAATTGCTTGGCTAGAATTCATCTACCTTAAGGTTAAGGCAGTGGTGGGAAAGGATAAAAATAGTTGCTCGTGGTAGTTGTTTGTAGAAATATTTTGAGTAATAGGAAAATTTATAAGTGGGTTATTTGTCTAATGAGCTTGGGAAGTGCGATCGCAATTCATCTCACGCAAGCTCCCCCCAGTCTCCCAGTACCTGCAGTACCAACGGAAATACGCGGCGTATGGCTAACCAATGTTGCCAGTGCAGTTTTATATACTCCTTGGGGAATCGATAGAGCCTTGCCTCAACTAGCCCAACTAAAATTCAATACTGTTTATCCTGTAGTCTGGAATCGGGGTCATACTTTTTATCCAAGTCCCGTAGCCAAAAAAGTGATGGGGCGAGAGCAGGACTTAGTACTGCAAGTTTTAAAGCTAAACAAAGATGTTTTGGCTCAAATAGTTAAGCAAGGACATCGCCAAGGCTTAAGAATTATACCTTGGTTTGAATACGGCTTTATGGCTCCAGCAAATTCCCAGATCGCAAAACGTCATCCTGATTGGCTAACAGTACGCCGCAACTCCAGCAAAATTTCTTTAGATGTCAACCAACCAATTGCTACCAATCCTAAACTAGGGACAGTGAATAATACTGTCATTAAAGGAGTGTGGCTTAATCCTTTTCATCCAGAAGTACAACAATTTATGCTGGATTTGATTGTTGAAGTTGTAACCAAATACGATGTAGATGGAATTCAATTTGACGATCATTTTGGTTTACCTAATGATTTTGGGTACGACTTGCTGACGATCGCCCAGTACAAAAAAGAACACCAAGGCAAAAACCCCCCTGATAACCATTTAGACGCGCAATGGCTGCATTGGCGGGCGGACAAGCTGACAAATTTTATGCAGCGAGTTTATCAATCCGTTAAGGCTGTTAAACCAAACTGCTTAGTTACTTTATCTCCCAACCCCCAAGATTTTGCTTATAGAGCTACTTTGCAAGACTGGCAAACTTGGGTCAAACTGGGTTTGGTAGAAGAATTGATTTGTCAAATCTACCGCAACGATAAGAAGACTTTTTTGGCTGAACTAGGACAAAGCGCCCTCCAAACTGCTCGTCGAAAAATTCCTGTTGGTATAGGGATATCAACTGGCTCAATCAGCAATCCTGTAGCTATCAACCAAATTAAGCAACAAGTTCAATGGGTGCGCGATCGCGGTTATAGTGGAGTATCCTTTTTTTACTGGGAAAGTTTATGGGGTTACATAACTCCCGAATCTCCCCAAGAACGCCGAAATGGGTTTAATTCTCTTTTTTCTGCTCCAAAACTTCAGAAAAAAAAGTTGTAGAAACGTTTTATCAAGCATTCCCTAGCAACTCATAACAGCGCCAATTAAGCTATAGTTTCATGATTTTTGTCAAGCATATCAAAACTGACTATAGTTTCTGGTTGCAGTGGATATTAGCTACTCTGGCTGGTTTTTTGATCAGTTTGTGTCTAATTGAGGTTGATGTCAGACCACACATTAAAGCTACAGAAGGCTTTATCGGGGGTGCAGCAATCGGTTTAGCCCAAGGAATGATTTTAGTGCAGCGAAACAAAACAATTGCTTCTTGGTGGGTATTAATGAGCATGGTTAGTTGGAGCTTAATTGGTGCCAGCAACTTTGGGGCAATTGGTTGGATGGCTCCCCGGACTTTGCAGATTGAACCAAGAATAATTTTCGGATTATTGAATGGCTTACAGGTAGGAACATTACTCGGAATCGGTCAATGGCTTGTCCTCAGACAAAAATTCAAGAAAGCCAGTATATGGATTCTAGTAGTTGCGATTTCTTGGTCTATTGGGTTAGTTCTAGGCTGGAGTGTGGGCGGAATTTTGCGCCGCGTTACGCGCTTATTTTTAAGTGAATTAGTTGGTTTAGCTGTAACTTGGGTAGCAAGTTCGGCTATTACTGGATTTGCCTTAGTGCAGTTAGATAAGTTGTATGGACTAGAATCAAAAACCCCACCGAACAAGGCAATACATTAGTTCAAAGTAAAAGCTTTGTTAAACAAAATTGGCACAAATATTATATGTCTATTTCAATCGCCCATTTAGGACCTTCTGGCACTTATTCCGAACAAGCTGCTGTTGCTTATGCAAGTATGTTTCTGCACCCAATTCAGGAAGAAACTATTTTATGTCCCTATCCTAGTATTGCTAAAACTTTAAAAGCGATTTCTCTTGGGCAAGTAGATTTAGCTGTTGTCCCTGTGGAAAATTCTATCGAGGGTAGTGTTGCTATTACTCTAGATATGTTGTGGCAGCTAGATAACTTAAGAATTAAACTCGCTTTAGTATTACCAATTGCTCATTCTTTATTATCCAATGCTCAAATCGCTACTATCGAAACTATCTACTCCCATCCCCAAGCTTTGGCGCAGTGTCAAGGATGGTTAGAGCAGCATTTACCTACCGTCAGGTTGATTGCGACTAATTCTACTACCGAGGCTTTGCAAAAACTAGACCAAGAATCAAAAGCCGGGGCGATTTCGTCTCCTCATGCTGCCCAACTCTATGATGTGCCAATTTTAGCTAGTTCCATCAACGACTATCCCGATAACTGTACGCGCTTTTGGGTACTGAGTTCTTCTGTGCAGCCTACGTATGGGAGCCACACCAGCCTAGCTTTTAGCACGAAAGCAAATGTCCCCGGAGCGCTATTTAAGCCCTTACAAGTGTTCGCCCAAAGAAACATTAATCTCAGCCGCCTCGAATCTCGCCCCAGCAAGCGATCGCTGGGTGACTACCTTTTTTTCATTGATTTAGAAGGCGATGCCACTTCTTTGGCGGTGCAATCAGCGATTTATGAACTTATATGTTACACCGAAACCCTCAAAATCTTTGGCAGTTACGATGTATTGTTGCTCTAACTTCTGCCTTGCTCCTAATTAAAGGTATCTTTCAACACAGTACGCGCTGCTAAATGGTTCCGAGTAGAGGTGAGAATTTCTACTTCCCGTTTCAAGCGAGTACCTGTATCTTGGGTTTCTAATAGTGTTTGCTGTTCTGTAGCAACGCCATAAAGATTACTTGCTACCCAGTAGGATAGTTCTGTAGGCAAATCGGGGATATTTTCTGGCAGTTCAATACTTTGATCTGTTAATTTTGCCGAAAGCCGGACTACATCTTGCAGGAGTTGTTCTACTTCTGTAGCCAAAGGTCTGAGGTCTTTGTCTGGTGGGTGATCTTCCATCCATTCCACCAGCCCAACTTTATATGGCTTCTCGCGCACGTACTCCAATACGCGAAACCTCTGCTGTCCCAGAGTTAACATTTTCATCCGATCGTCTGGCATACGCTCGTACTGGACAATTTCTGCACAGCAACCCACATTAGAGACTTGTCCTCGCACCGGATCGAATAGCAAAACACCAAAACGGCGATCGCTTTCCAAGATCGTATTCATCATGATCCGGTAGCGAAACTCAAATATATGTAAGGGTAACGGTCTACCAGGAAAAAGAACTACTTCTGGTAAAGGAAATAAGGGAAGTTCTCGTACCGCAATTTTTGAAGGAGATGTCATCGGATATCGATAAAAACCGTAATACTTTTACTGTAACGAATTTCTCTACAAGCATTGCGAATAAATTTGCCTTTCAGTAGTTCTAAAAGGCAAATTTTAATTTCTATAACTTCACTTCGATATCAACCCCTGACGGTAAGTCGAGTTTCATCAAGGCATCAATAGTTTTAGCAGAAGGTTGATAAATGTCGATAATCCGCCGATGGGTGCGGGTTTCAAAGTGTTCTCGCGAATCTTTGTCTACGTGGGGCGATCGCAACAAACAATAAATTCGGCGTTTTGTCGGTAGGGGTATTGGTCCTACGGCGGTGGCATTAGTTCGATTTGCTGTGTCCACAATTTTTTCACAAGAAGTATCGAGCAAGCGACGGTCAAAAGCTTTTAAACGGATGCGAATTTTCTGCTGCTGGAGAGTTGCCATTTTTTTAGTTTTCTAGGTTCAAGTTTTATTGGAGACAGTTAAAAAAGCAGAAAAGCTTTGTACCTCTATAGATACTGCTTTTCTGCTGTAAGTAATAAGTAACCTTTGAGTTACTTCAAAATTTTGGATACGACACCAGCGCCGATTGTCCGACCACCTTCACGGATTGCAAAGCGCATTCCTTGTTCAATTGCGATCGCGTTAATTAGTTCTACAGTCATTTTGATGCGATCGCCAGGCATAACCATCTCTGCTTCGCTACCATCATCAGAGGTAAACGCTCTAATCGTGCCAGTTACGTCAGTTGTCCGCACGTAAAACTGTGGGCGGTAGCCAGGGAAAAATGGTGTCTTGCGACCGCCTTCTTTTTCCTTAAGAACGTATACCTCGCCTTCAAATTGAGTGTGAGGTGTAATCGAACCTGGTTTAGCAATTACCATCCCGCGCTCGATATCTTCTTTCTCAAGTCCGCGTAACAGTACGCCGGCGTTGTCTCCAGCCATTCCTTCATCAAGACTCTTTTTGAACATCTCGATCCCGGTAACGGTGGTAGTCCGAGTATTTCTGATTCCAACAAGTTCTACGGAGTCGCCAACTTTAACTTTTCCGCGTTCGATTCTTCCGGTAGCGACGGTACCGCGACCTTTAATCGAGAATACGTCCTCTACAGCCATCAAGAAAGGCTTATCAATGTCTCTTTCTGGAGTAGGAATATAAGCATCTACCGCTTCCATAAGTTCGTAGATTTTGTCTACCCACTTATCTTCTCCCCTTGGCATTTTGGGGTTTTCAGTCATTTTTTCTAGCGCCAATAGTCCCGATCCTTTGACAATAGGAATATCGTCGCCAGGAAAATCGTAGTCACTTAAAAGTTCTCTAACTTCCAATTCTACGAGTTCCATTAATTCTTCATCGTCTACCATGTCTTCTTTGTTCAAGAACACAACTAGATTAGGAACGCCTACCTGCTTTGCTAACAATATATGTTCGCGGGTTTGGGGCATAGGGCCATCGGCGGCAGATACTACCAAAATGCCGCCATCCATCTGTGCCGCCCCAGTAATCATGTTTTTTACATAGTCGGCGTGTCCAGGACAATCTACGTGAGCATAGTGCCGGCCTTCAGTTTCATACTCAACGTGAGCGGTGTTGATTGTGATGCCACGCGCTTTTTCTTCAGGAGCGGCATCGATATCCGCATATTTGCGTCCTTGAGCTTGACCTAGGGCAGCCAATGTCATTGTAATTGCGGCTGTCAAGGTAGTTTTGCCGTGGTCTACGTGACCAATTGTACCGATATTGACGTGGGGTTTATTCCTTTCAAATTTTGCGCGTGCCATTGAATTTCGTTTTGAGTGTTGAACTTTGAGTTTAGAACAGTTTTGAGAACGAATTAAGTTTTGAGTTTTAATAATTTAATTCTAATTTAAAACTCAAAACTTAAAATCCATAACTCTTTTAAGCGTTTCCTTTGCTCTTAGCAATAATTGCTTCAGCTACGTTACGAGGTACTTCTTCGTAGTGACTAAACTCCATTGAGAAAATACCCCGACCTTGGGTTTTGGAGCGGATATCGGTAGCATAGCCGAACATATCTACCAAAGGAACTTTAGCAGTTACTTTGGCTAGGTTTTGTTCCGATCCCATGCCTTCAATTTGACCGCGACGGGAGTTGAGATCGCCCATAACATCTCCAAGGAAATTTTCTGGCGCTTCAACTTCAACTTTCATCATTGGTTCTAGCAGTATGGGCGAAGCTTTCATAACTGCTTCTTTAATTGCCATTGAACCTGCAATTTTAAACGCCATTTCTGAGGAGTCTACATCATGGTAGGAACCGTCTATTAAAGTTGCTCTAATATCCACCACGGGATAACCAGCAAGTATTCCTGATTCGCAGGTTTCCTTCATTCCTTGTTCCGCAGGCCCGATGTACTCTTTGGGTACAACACCACCAACGATTTTGGATACAAATTCAAACCCCGTACCTGGTTCTCCTGGAGTAACTTCGATTACAACATGACCGTACTGACCTTTACCACCACTTTGACGAATAAACTTACCTTCAGCCTTCACAGGTTTACGGATAGTTTCTCGATAAGCTACTTGAGGCGCACCTACATTTGCTTCTACCTTAAATTCTCGTAACATCCGGTCTACAAGAATTTCTAGGTGTAATTCACCCATTCCGGCAATTACTGTTTGGTTTGTTTCGTGGTCAACGCTGACTCTAAATGTTGGGTCTTCCTCAGAGAGCGATTGCAGCGCCTTGGACAACTTGTCCATGTCCTGCTTTGTTTTCGGTTCTACGGCTACCGAGATTACAGGTTCAGGAATAAATAGCGATTCTAGAATTACTGGGTCGCTTTCAGTACAGATTGTGTCTCCGGTAAAAGTGTCTTGCAGACCTAGAGTTGCACCTAAGTCTCCCGCGCGTAATTCATCTACGTCTATACGATCGTCTGCTTTCATCAGCACTAAACGCGAAACTCGTTCTTTTTTATCCTTAGTCGCGTTGTAAACGTAACTACCTTTTTTGAGTACGCCAGAATAGACACGGATAAATGTCAAGCGACCGTAGCGGTCAGACATAATTTTGAATGCCAAAGCCGACAGTGGTTCGTTGTCGTCAGCGTGGCGTTCTACGGTTTGACCATTTGGCAATAACCCTTGAATTGGTGGTACTTCAAGAGGTGAGGGCAAGTAGTCTACAACCCCATCTAGTAGTAGTTGCACGCCTTTATTTTTAAATGCGGAGCCGCATAATACGGGAACAATTGTTCCAGCAATTGTGCCTTTACGCAATGCCACACGAATTTCTGCTTCGGTAAGTTCAATGCCCTCAAAGTATTTTTCGACTAACACTTCATCAGTCTCGGCTGCTGCTTCGACTAATTTGGCGCGAAACTCTTGGGCTTGAGCTTGCATTTCGTCGGGAATTTCTGTTTCTTCAATGTCTGTGCCTTGGTCGTTGTTGTAGATGTAGGCTTTCATCTTTACTAGGTCTACAATTCCGCGCAGATCGCTTTCAGTGCCAATTGGCAGTTGAATTGCGACAGCATTTGCTCTTAAGCGATCGCGAATTTGTTCGTGAACTCTATAAAAGTTCGCGCCCATCCGATCCATCTTGTTGATAAAAGCAATTCTTGGTACTTTGTAGCGGTCTGCCTGTCTCCATACAGTTTCAGACTGAGGTTGTACGCCACCCACAGAACAAAATACGGCGATTACCCCATCCAACACGCGCATAGAACGCTCCACTTCAATTGTGAAGTCTACGTGACCGGGTGTATCAATAATATTAACCGCATAATCTTTCCAACTGGTGGAAATAGCCGCCGCAGTGATTGTGATTCCTCTCTCCCGCTCTTGCTCCATCCAGTCTGTTGTTGCTGTTCCTTCATGTACTTCACCAATTTTGTGAACAATACCTGAATAAAACAAAATGCGTTCGGTTGTTGTTGTCTTGCCCGCATCAATGTGGGCCGCAATCCCGATATTGCGTACTTTTTCCAACGGGACGGTACGTGCCACAGTTAGCTGCCTCCTTGAATTTTTAGCCGCAGTTATTTCTATACTACTATCTGTTAAGATTCTATACTTTTACGGAGAACCGTCCGTAAAACTTAGTATCGATAATGAGCAAATGCTTTATTTGCATCTGCCATCCGGTGGGTTTCTTCTCTTTTACGAATGGCGTTGCCTGTTTCGTTTGCCGCATCCATTAGTTCGTTGGCGAGTCGACTTGCCATAGTCCGCCCTGGGCGCTGTCTGGAAAACTGGATTAGCCATCGCATAGCTAGAGTTATTCCTCTTTCTGTCCGCACTTCCATTGGGACTTGGTAGGTTGCACCACCAACGCGGCGGGCTTTAACTTCTACTAGAGGTGTGGCATTCCGTACTGCTCTTTCAAAGGTTTCTAGTGGATCGCTCCCGGTACGTTCTTCGATGGTCTTCATGGCATCATAGACGATTCCAGCAGCAATTGATTTTTTACCACTGTGCATTACCCGCCGCATCATCATACTGATGAGACGACTGTTGTACACAGAATCTGGAGGAACGGGACGTTTTTGGATTACTGTACGACGAGACATATCTTAGCCTGCAAAGGTTATTTCTGGTTATTTCTATTGATTGGATGATTGCGCGATCGCATTTTCGATTGCGTAAGTTTTGGTAATCAGTTGTTACTTTGATTCGAATTAACTTGTCAACTTTTTTCTTTACATCTTCAGCAATCTTTATTCAGAGCGCTGTTTAAAACGTCTTTAAGTGTTACTCATAAAGCTTTTTGTTAATTACACCTCAATTAGTTTTTGAGGGGTAACTTTAATATAAATACGGTTGTAAGGCTAAGATTGATTCTACCTGTTGCCTTACTTACTGTATTTAAGTTCAAAGTTTAAGAAGCTTGCTTCGGACGCTTTGTCCCGTACTTAGAGCGACCTTGACGACGGTCTTTAACTCCGGCAGTGTCTAAGGTCCCACGAATAATATGGTATCTCACTCCTGGTAAATCTTTGACCCGACCGCCGCGAATCATGACAACCGAGTGTTCTTGCAAGTTGTGACCAATTCCGGGAATATAAGCCGTAACCTCAAATCCTGAAGTTAGGCGAACTCTAGCCACTTTGCGTAGGGCTGAGTTTGGCTTTTTTGGTGTTGTTGTGTAGACTCTAGTGCAAACACCCCGACGCTGCGGGCATTGCTTCAAAGCTGGTGACTTTGTTTTCTTATCGGCTACTTGACGTTCAGTACGAATTAATTGCTGTATTGTTGGCATGAGTTACAGCACAGTTAGGGTTTTGCTGTTCTGAGTTTTTACAAATTCTGATTATATCTATTTAGTTTAGCCTGTGTCAATTAAGTAGACCAATTTCCTCTAGCCAACTTTTTTGACTAGCCCGGAGTGGCAGTGGTGGTGAAAGAATTACCGCAACCGCAAAAAGTCACTGCATTTGGATTGTGGAAGCGAAAAGCGCCGCCCATTAAGTCTTCTGAATAATCGAGGGTTAAACCACTGACATACTTAATGCTTTCGGCATCTACAATTACATTTATGCCATTAGCCTCGTAAAGGCGATCGCTTTGAGTTGGCGCATCAAAGTTTAACTTGTAAATCCAACCAGAACAGCCTCCTGGTTGCACTTGCAGGCGAAACGGAACCTCTTTGTTGACAAGTTTTGATTTTAGCCGAGTAATTTCTTTAATCGCTGCGGGGCTAATATTAATCATTAGTAAAAGTTTTCAGCCAACCCTTGAATAAACAAAATCCCACGCAAACCTGTGTACTTGGCAACGGGGATAAATTAAACATATCAGACAAATTTTATTTATAAAGAAGTCGCTACTTCCTTATTTATTACGAGCGTAGTCATCTTGGAAACGGATAATATCGTCCTCTCCCAAGTATTCGCCGTTTTGGACTTCAATAAGAACTAAAGGAATTACCCCAGGATTTTCCAAGCGGTGGTTTGTACACTGAGGAACGTAGGTAGATTGATTGTTACTTAACATTACTTCTTGTTCGCCACAAGTAACTCTAGCTGTACCTGATACTACAATCCAGTGTTCGCTGCGGTGGTGGTGCATTTGCAAACTCAAACGATGACCGGGTTTGACTTCAATGCGCTTAATTTTGTAGCCTCGTCCTTCTTCTAAAACTGTAAAAGATCCCCAAGGACGTAATTCCGTTGCAGCAACTCCTTTATGAGTTACACCTGAAGGCAGGTTTAATGCTGGTTCTGGGGAAATTTCTTTGATTTGTTGAACCATTTTTTCTCCTTGAATTGCCGAACGCTTCAGTATGGGAGCAAGAACTCAATTAATGAAAGTTGAAAGGAACGCGATCGCGCTTGTGTTCTAGCCAAAGATAACAAAATATATTCGATTAGGGGAGGGGCGTTGCTCAAAAATTGAAAGTTCTACATCAAGTCTTCATAATTAGCACAGTTGAAAGTTAAATTTGCTGTGCCTAAAGTAGGAACAAGAGGCAATTCAAGGCATGGGCAAAAAAACTCCTAGCCCATTATGTACGCGGGCTGCGGTACGAGGCGAACGATTGAGTAATTGTCCACCTAAATAAAGACTGGTAGAACTACCACCATCAAAATTGAGTGCCTCAGTGCAACCTAATTGCTGCATTAATTGAGCAACTTCTGCCAAAGTAGAGCCAGCACCACCAACCCGGTTGTGGACGGCGGCAATTAAAATATTTCCCGATGCTGTTGTGCCAATTGCACTACGCACCGCCTTTTCTTGAATAAAAGCATTACTAAATCCCTCGGCTTTAGCATCCAAAACAATCTGCTGATTTTGAACTAAAACAGGTCCCGCCGCCAAAATTTGGGGGTAAGCAGCAAAATCTTGAGGAATAGTAGCGCTTTCGGGACGGAGAATTGAGCCGATAGGAATTGAAACATTGTTGTTGCCGCGTAAAACTAGCAAGTAGCCGTTAGCCGGAATCGGAAAAGTTGCTTTACCTGCTGCGCCGCCTGGGAGTCTAGCCGTGACCGAGTTATTTTGAACTATGGCAATAATTTCGTTATCGGTCAGGGGACTGTAGTTAGCACCCCAGGCAGAAGAATAACGAGCAATACCACTTTGGACGTAGCCGCTATTAAAAGTTGTAATCGGTATTTGCCCAGTATTAGTAATTACAGATTCTTGGCTGCTAAGACGACCAATTTTTATTTTGCCTTGATTATTCCAGGCGATCGCACCGCGATTGAGAATTGGGCTTGATATCCAGTTGCCACCAGAGCGAATTGCTCCTAAAGGTAGCTGATTTTTGCGATTAAAAAAGCCACTATTGATTGCTGCAACTGCACCGTAACGCTCGGCAGTTTTAATTAAGGGAGCAGTCCCGACAAGCGTTGTGGCTTCGCTCCAAATTGGCAGTAGTTTGATATTTTTAGCGGGGTCAATTTCTAACCACACCACTGCAAAACGATCCTCCCCTAAACTTACATACTGTTGTCGCCAACGCAAACCTTCTGCCCAAAGAATATTTCGCTCTATCATTGCATCGGGGCGAATATCAATTACTAAGCGATTGGGATTAGTCAAAGTAGTAACGCGCAAAGATAGCCCCACCGGGAGACTGAGACGAATATTAGTTAGAGTTGGTGTAGTTTCTAGTTTGACGGTTTTGGGCTGGTCTGATTCTATTTGCTGAGAATTGAAAGACTTTGCCACCACAGGGTTAGCACTACTATCAATTGTTATTAGCCATTCTTGTTTGGCTATTTGCGCCTTAATAATTCTTGCAAGTTCGCCAGGTAACGTTTTTGGCTTTGGTGGGATGCTTTGTTGACTAATTTGCCAAGCCGTAGGACGGTTCAAATCTACAACAATGCGATCGCCAAAGGGTTGTTTACCCAACCGAATATCCTGCACTTTAGCAATGGGTGAGGTAATTACTAGGGCGTTACTTTTAACCGCAAACTGCCAACCTGGGAGAGCAAAATTAGTTATATCTAAATAACGATAGCCTCCCTTAAACTTAGTTGCTAAAACAATGGGGTTAGTGTTTGGCTCGGAAAACCATTGAATCGGTTGCTTGGTGGGATCATTAGTATTAAGTAAATCTACTCCAAGAATTTGAGCAATTCCCGTGTCACTAATACCTATATGGGTTTTACCTGCTTGCTCCCACTGACCCCAAGCAACAGATAGCGGGCGATTATTTAGTAAAACGTTCTTGTTACCACGAATCAAAGTAGCGGGATTTTGGGTAAGCATAGAGTTAGTTTGCGATCGCACTTGCCCGGTAGGTAGCAGCCATAACGAAGTTGCGATCGGCAGCAAGAGGAGTTTAGTGCTGTTACCGATGCTTTTCAACAAATGTTTTGACCTTTGAAATGAAATCAGACGAACTGCCAAGCTAAAGATTGAACCATTAACCATAAGTTAAACAGGTAAGAGAATTTTTCGATGAATATTAAAAATTAATGACTTATGTTCAAGGCTTTAACGTCATAATATAGATTACCCTGATGTCTCAATTGGCACTCATCGAAGTTTTTTGAGTCTTGCCCAGTAACTAAGAGATTAAATAGGGTTAGCTCAGATGAATGGTGATGCCAAAACGGGAAGTTAACCTAATTGAGTTTTCTCAGTTTGAGGATTTGAGCAATTAAATCCTCAAGGGTCAACAGTTTAATGTTGCTCTGATTATTACTGGGCTTAGAAATTGTAAAATTAGGAGTGTTGCTGTGGCAAATACTGGCATTACTTGTAGAGGCGCACTTTTTTTGCTTGATTGAAAATGTATCAACTCAAAAAAAATGCGCGTTAGTGGGAATTACTTAAGCACTCTACTTTCAGGTAAATAGTGGTAGTAGCGCCATAAATAGTCTTATGAGCGCTCTAGTCAAATCGCTAGGGTTTTTAGCAAGTTAACTGCAACACCTACAATAACTTTCACCTATCCTTAATTAAATAAATAAGCTAGGACTAGCCTATGGATCGCCAGGAAAATTTACTTACAGATAAACAAAACGTAAATAGTACAGAGTCTTTGACATATATGGAACCGCGATGGTTGGTAGAGGAACGGGATGCTTGTGGTGTAGGTTTAGTTGCTAACTGCGAAAATAAGGCAAATCACGAAATAATCGAGAAAGCCTTAGCTGCCCTGACTTGTTTGGAACATCGGGGGGGTTGTAGTGCAGACCAAGATTCTGGTGATGGTGCAGGACTTATGACCGCAATTCCTTGGGAATTGTTGCAACAGTGGTTTGCCCGGCAAAATATCTCCATGCCATCAAAAGATAACTTGGCTGTAGGAATGATGTTTCTACCCCAAAATCTGGAAAGAGCAAACAAAGTCAAACAAGTTGCCGAACAGATTTTACTTGAGGAAGAAATAAAACTACTGGGCTGGCGAGTAGTACCAGTACAACCGCAAACACTAGGAATTCAAGCTAGGGAAAATCAGCCTCAAATTGAGCAAATAATTGTAGAGTCTAACCAAAGCGGCGATGACCTTGAGCGGCAGTTGTATGTAAGTCGCCGCCGGATTATTAAAGCTCTAGCAAGTGTTAATCAAATAGAGGCAGATGCTTGTTACTTTTGCTCGTTTTCCAGCCGTACCATAGTATACAAAGGCATGGTGCGATCAGCAGTGTTGGGGGATTTTTACTCAGACTTAAAAAACCCAATCTATCAAAGTGCTTTTGCAATATATCATCGGCGTTTTAGTACAAATACAATGCCTAAGTGGCCTCTAGCCCAGCCAATGCGGTTGTTGGGACACAATGGTGAAATTAATACGCTCTTAGGTAACATCAACTGGATGATGGCAAGAGAAGCAGACTTAGATCATCCAGTTTGGAAAAACTGTTTAGATGAATTAAAGCCTACAGTTCATATTCATAACAGCGATTCGGCTACTTTAGACAATGTACTGGAATTGCTGGTAAGGTCGGAGCGCAGCCCTCTGGAAGCATTAATGATTATGGTTCCAGAAGCTTATAAAAATCAGCCAGATTTGGATAAATATCCAGAAATTACAGATTTTTACGATTACTATAGCGGGATTCAAGAGCCTTGGGATGGCCCGGCGCTGTTAGTGTTTAGCGACGGAAAAAAAGTAGGCGCAACTCTTGATCGCAACGGCTTAAGACCTGCTCGTTACACAATAACTAAAGATGGCTACATTGTCGTCGCTTCCGAAGCTGGGGTTGTAGATTTTCCTGAAGCCGATATTATCGAAAAAGGGCGATTAGGTCCAGGACAAATGATCGCCGTAGACTTAGAAACCCAAGAAATCTTAAAAAATTGGGAAATCAAACAGCGAATTGCAGCCCAGCATCCCTACGGTGAATGGCTGAAGCAACACCGGGTAGAGCTTGCAATTAAACCAATTAAAGCTGAAGGTGGTTCGCCTAGCCTACAACCATTAGATACTAGCCCCTTACCTGAACCTGGCTCCGCCGCCGACAGGCAAACTTTGCTCCGCTATCAAATCGCTTTTGGCTACACCACAGAAGATGTAGAAATGATTATTCAGCCGATGGCAAATGATGGCAAAGAGCCGACTTTTTGCATGGGGGATGATATACCCTTAGCCGTGCTATCAGAAAAGCCGCATTTACTATACGACTACTTCAAACAGCGTTTTGCTCAAGTAACTAACCCAGCTATTGATCCGTTGCGCGAAAGCTTGGTAATGTCGCTGAAGATGGAACTAGGAGAGAGAGGAAACTTATTAGAAGCCAAGGCAGAGTATGCTAAAAGGCTAAAATTAGACACGCCCGTACTGCTAGAAAGTGAATTGGACGAAATTAGGCGATCGCAATTTAAAACAACGCAATTGTCAACGCTGTTTACGATTGCAACAGGTCCAAATGGTTTAGAGGCGGCGGTAAAATCGCTGTGTCAGCAGGCGGCGGAAGCTGTTAGATCCGGTGCAAAAATTCTGATATTGAGCGATCGCGCCGCCCTAAATACAGAAGATACCTACATTCCACCCCTACTTGCGGTAGGAGCCGTACACCATCACCTAATCCGTGAAGGTCTGCGGATGAAAGCCTCTTTAGTAGTTGATACGGCTCAATGTTGGAGTACCCACCACTTCGCTTGTTTGATTGGTTATGGTGCGAGTGCGGTTTGCCCTTATTTAGCCTTAGATAGCGTCAGAAGTTGGTGGTCTGATCCCAAAACCCAGCAATTTATGGAGCGGGGGAAAATAGCCGCTATTAGTCTAGATACAGCCCTAGCCAACTATAGAAAAGCTGTGGAAGGTGGAATCCTCAAAATCTTATCTAAGATGGGAATTTCGCTACTAACAAGCTACCAAGGAGCACAGATTTTTGAGGCGATTGGAATTGGTAAAGACTTGTTAAATGTGGGCTTTTATGGCACAACTTCTAGGCTAGGTGGCTTGAGTATCTGCGAACTTGCTCAAGAAGTTTTATCGTTTCATCAACGCGCCTTCCCCGAATTAACAATCAAAAAGTTAGAGAACTTTGGCTTTGTTCAGTATCGCCAGGGTGGCGAGTATCATGCCAACAGCCCAGAATTAACTAAGGCATTGCATAAAGCCGTCAAAAGTCAGCAGTACGACCACTATGAAGCTTACCAAAAACATCTAGAAGGTAAGCCAATTACAGCATTACGCGACTTGCTGGACTTAAATAGCGATCGCAATTCCATTCCTTTAGAAGAAGTAGAGCCAGTAACAGAAATCTTTAAGCGGTTTTGTACAGGTGGGATGTCCTTGGGAGCGCTATCACGGGAAGCTCACGAAACCCTAGCGATCGCCATGAATCGGATTGGTGGTAAATCTAATTCCGGTGAAGGTGGAGAAGATCCAGTACGTTACAAGGTACTGGATGATGTCACGGCGGAAGGTACGTCGGAATTATTACCCCACTTAAAGGGACTGAAAAATGGCGACACAGCCTCAAGCGCGATTAAGCAAGTAGCGGCGGGACGCTTTGGAGTAACGCCAGAATACTTAATGAATGCTAGGCAACTTGAAATCAAAATTTCTCAAGGTGCAAAGCCAGGAGAAGGCGGACAATTGCCTGGTAAAAAGGTTAGCCCCTATATTGCCATGTTGCGCCGAACTAAGCCCGGTGTAACACTAATTTCACCCCCACCCCATCACGATATCTATTCTATTGAGGATTTGGCGCAGTTAATTTTTGACTTGCATCAAATCAATCCCCAAGCGCAAGTATCGGTGAAATTAGTTGCAGAAATTGGCATTGGGACAGTAGCGGCGGGAGTTGCTAAAGCTAATGCCGATATTATCCAAATTTCCGGCCATGATGGTGGCACGGGCGCATCTCCCCTAAGTTCGATTAAACACGCTGGTAGTCCTTGGGAACTAGGATTAACGGAAGTGCATCGCGTGTTAATGGAAAATAAATTGCGCGATCGCGTAACTCTGCGCGTTGATGGTGGCTTCAAAAGCGGCTGGGATGTAATTATGGGCGCGTTGATGGGCGGTGAGGAGTATGGGTTTGGCTCCATCGCTATGATTGCAGAAGGCTGCATTATGGCGCGGATATGCCATACAAATAACTGTCCAGTAGGAGTAACAAGTCAACGGGAAGATTTGCGCTTGCGCTTCCCTGGAATAGCGGAACACGTAGTTAATTTCTTCTACTTTGTCGCCGAAGAAGTCCGCAGTTTGCTGGCTAAACTTGGCTACCGCTCTTTAACAGACGTAATTGGACGAGCGGATTTACTCAAAGTTAAAGATGGCGGTGTGAAGCTTACCAAAACTCAAGACTTCAACCTCGATTGTTTGACGTTGTTACCCGATACAAAGAGCGATCGCAGTTGGCTCGATCATGAATCCGTCCATAGTAATGGTGTGGTATTAGACGACCAAATCCTAAGCGACCCGGAAGTCCAAGCAGCTATTCGTAATTCTAGTAGCGTTACGAGGAGCTATAAAATAGTAAATACAGACCGAGCGCTCGGCGCAAGAATAGCTGGAAAAATCGCGTCCCAGTACGGTAATAGTGGATTCACTGGACAAATTGAACTTAACTTTACGGGTAGTGTAGGTCAAAGTTTTGGCGCTTTTAACTTGCCTAACATGACTTTAAAACTGCAAGGCGAAGCCAATGACTATGTAGGTAAGGGGATGCACGGAGGTGAAATTATTATTGCGCCGCCAGCAGATGCAACCTATGCCCCAGAACAGAACGTAATTGTTGGTAATACTTGTTTATATGGCGCAACTGGTGGCTTCTTGTATGCCGATGGTTTAGCTGGCGAACGGTTTGCTGTCCGCAACTCCAAAGGTACGGCTGTAATTGCAGGTGCTGGCGACCACTGTTGCGAGTATATGACAGGTGGTGTAATTGTTGTACTAGGAAAAGTTGGGCGTAACGTCGGCGCTGGGATGACTGGTGGTTTGGCATACTTTTTAGATGAAAATGGCAATTTTCCCCCATTAGTCAACCTGGAGATTGTTAAGCTACAGCGAGTAAACGCAGCTTCGGCTGGTGAAGAACAATTGCAACAATTGATTCAAGCTCATGTAGAACGCACCGGATCGCCGAAAGCCAAGCAAATACTAGCTAATTGGTCAGAATATCTGCCCCAGTTTTGGCAAGTAGTACCACCATCGGAAGCGGATACTCCTGAAGCTAATCCGAAGGCTGTATTAGATAAAGAATTACTTTCTGTCCAGTAAATTGGTTAAACCCGTCCCACTTACTTCAACGTGGGGCGATCGCTAATCACCATGTTTTTTGACAGTAGGTAGCATAAAGCAAGCACTTAATTGTTGACAAAAGTACGCATCTTATCAGCTAAAATATTTACCTTACTTGTAGGAGGAGCCTTTGCACCTCCTATTTTTATTTTCTATAACTTATCTCCCTCGCTCCAAAAATACCAAACTGGTTGCTGTGGAATTACTCTAAAATTGTTCTATTTCTATAGGAAGACTAGATGCAAATAAAGTTTATTCTAAAGATTGATTCTATTAGCTTGCAACACTGATAGATTTGGCTGTAAGAGTTGTTTGCCGATGCCACTGTAATTTTTGTAAAAAAGTAATTAACTTCCAAACAACCAAAGTATTAAAAGTAAAGAGGAAATATCATGAAACATTCTAAACTGTCTAAATTCGCTGGTGTTAGTGTTCTAGCTGTAAGTTTGGCTGTAATGCCTTTATCTCTACCTGTTTCGGCGCAAGATGCCGCTCCTACTACGACTCAAACTAGCCCAGAATCTAACGCTCCTACTTTTGACACTACTCCTTTTCAAGAAACTAAAAATGACAACAACAACTGGGGTTGGTTAGGACTACTAGGTTTAATTGGTCTAGCAAATTTATTCCGCAAGCCAAAGACAGTTGCTTACAGCGAACCAGATACAGGAAATCAGACTACAACTCCTAGATATTAATTATGTAGTTACTACACTTTTCATATAGATAAGGGCAGAAGTAGTGATCGCGCTTTTCTGCTTTTTTTGCATTGTCACATTTAATACTCTATTTTGTTAACCCCGATTTACTCCATTAATTTCTCAACGCTGCCCCAAATTCATTTATATTGTATTCAGAATTAAATGATCTAATTGGTAGATACACAAAATTGCTTTTTATAGCGAACAGAAAGTAGTATTGAGATTTTTTAGTAAATTTTACAAACTTATTAAATATTTGTTCCAACTTAAGCTGGAATTAATACTTGAGAATTGCGATGCAATACTGCTATATCTTCCTCATCTAAATTTACAGGTATGCCGCTACGGATAAGTTCTGTAAAATCTTCATTGGGAACCATAATACATAGGGCGTATAAGCGAGTAGTTCCAGTATTTTCAATTACATGAGTTCCCGTAGGCGGTATTAAAAGACTATCTCCAGCTTTAATTGCAACCGTTTTACCATCACAACTTGCTTTACCTTCACCTTGTAAAATAAAAAACATTTCTACAGCCCTTTGATGGCGATTTGGCGGAGTTTTACCACCAATATCAAAGATTTCTACACAGACAGTTAAAGAAACACTAGCAGTTGCACTATCAAAGACAATCGCTAACTTATTAGTATCGCCTGGACTAATCCGAAACGCTTGGTAGTCTTGGGGAGACTTAGCAACCAGAATCATGCAGCGAGAAGCGTCCATACAGGCATTAAGTGTATTACTAATAAAGTAATGATCCATTAATAGCGGAAAAATAGCTAATAAAATATAAATTATTATGGACAAAGGAAGCTATTAAGGTCTTTGATGCCTGAAGGTCACACTAGGTAGGCAGATAAGATGTTAAGCGATCGCATCGGAAGTAGTCTGTCAAATGCTTTCAAATTCCTTACGAGATATTACACTTTTTCGCTACAACAACCAAACAAAACGGTTTTTCACGGGGGAATTATTCCTCCGCAAAGAAACCTCAGAAATATACATTCTTACTGGTGAAAACATCCAAGTTATTATTCCGCCTAGTGGCGAATGAGAGTTTATCAATGACTAAACCAAATTTTAAGCAAATATCTAGAAGATGTAATTGCTTTGACATAAGCAAATCGTAATGAAAATAAAGCGGTTAGAGAATTATTTGTTAACCGTCGCAACCCAAATGCTACGAGATATTCCGCGCCACTAGATCCTGAAACCATGCGAATTACTGAAAATGCGATCGCTGCCAAAATTACAACAGCAAGAAAACTAACTAAGTGAATTCGCTCATACTAAAAAGAGCAGCTAATTAAGTCTCTATGTTTAGTACTTCCAACAACTTGCTTCAACAAACTCCTCATAGTGGCTATCACTGGGATGGTAGCAGCCGCCGCTTTTTTGAAGGTTGGTATTATCGCGTTACTTTGCCAGAAATCAACCAAACTTTTGCTTTCATGTATTCTATAGAAGACCCCAAGGGTGGTAAACCTCATAGTGGGGGTGCAGCACAAGTTTTAGGTTTCAACGATGAGTATGTATGGCGGACTTTTCCAGATGTCAAACGCTTTTTTGCTCCCCCTTCACGCTTAGAGTTTGGTCACTGGGGTAAAACTGATTTACCTAGTCAACCCATGTGGTTGTTACCCGCAGAATTTGATCGCCACATTCAAGAAGGCTATCAAGCTTCAGCTACCTGGAATCAAGGCGCAATCAAAGATCCAGGTAGCAATAATAGTTGTCGTTGGCAGTATGAAATTAAGCCTATGTATGGCTGGGGAGATGCGAATTCGCCTCAGCAATCAACGGCTGGTTTAATCTCATTTTTGCCAATTTTTGAACCAGGATGGCAAATTTTGATGGCTCACGGCTTGGCAACGGGTTGGATTGAATGGAATGGGAAACGCTACGAATTTACCAACGCTCCGGCTTATGGTGAAAAAAATTGGGGCGGTGCTTTTCCCCAAAAGTGGTTTTGGCTAAATTGCAATAGTTTCGATGGCGAAACAAACTTAGCTTTAACGGCTGGCGGTGGTAGGCGCGGCGTGTTGTGGTGGATGGAATCCGTAGCAATGATTGGCGTGCATTACCAAGGCAAATTTTACGAGTTTGTTCCCTGGAATGCAAAAGTTACCTGGAATATTCAGCCTTGGGGTAAGTGGGAAATGCACGCAACAAATTTAGAGTATGAAATTACTTTAGTTGGTACAACTAATTTGCCTGGTACTCCCTTGCGTGCGCCGACAGAAAATGGATTGATGTTTGTTTGTAAAGATACTATGCGCGGGCAATTAAGTCTAAAACTGACTTCGCATCGCCAAGGAAAATCGAGCTTAATTGTGGAAGCACAAAGTTCGCTATGTGGATTAGAAACGGGTGGCGGTGATTGGGAAAGTTCTTGGATATCTAGCTAAAATTTATATTGTCTGTATGATGCTAAAATAGCGATCACTATTCCAACTGGGGCTGTAGCTCAGATGGATAGAGCGAGCGCCTCCTAAGCGCTAGGTCGCGCGTTCGAGCCGCGCCAGTCCCGTTCCCTGCTAATGCGCGATCGTCGTGCTAGAGCGCGAGGTTATGTTCAAAAGCAGGCACAATTACAAATCAGTTAAGAAAAGACGGTTTAAGAGCAAGTTCTTGAGGTTTTTATCGGTGCTTGCTCTACCAGTTTTACTATGGATGGGCTATAAGCAGGTTAGAAGCTTAGAAGTTCCCCAAGCTGTATTAGTTTTAGGTGGTTCCTCTACTAACTTAGAGCGAGAAAGAGTGGCGGCTAAACTGGCGCTTCAACACCCAGATTTGCCTATTTGGGTTTCTTCCGGTAGCACTAATGAAAAATATGTAAGGCGGGTGTTTGCTAAAACTGGGATTAATCCCCAACGCCTGCACTTAGATTATCAAGCAGAAGATACTGTAACCAATTTCACTACCTTAGTGGATGATTTTCAATTTTTGGGGATTAAGAAGTTGTATTTAGTTACTTCCGACTACCATATGCGCCGCGCCCGGCTTGTGGGAGAAATTGTTTTGGGTAGCAGAGGTATCGATTTTCAACCTGTAGTAGTACCAACGAAAAAAACTCCTGAAACCCGAAAAAAAGCCTTGCGTGATGGGATTAGGGCGTTAATATGGGTAATTACAGGTCGTACCGGATCGACTTTAGCTAAAGGCTCTAAATAGTAAAACTCTTAGGGTTCTTGGACGAGAACAAAGGGTTGGATTATGAGGGTATTAAATCGCTTTTGAACATCGCCATTCCAATCACTTAACTGCATTTCGGAGGGTTTTTGAATTAACCCGTCGCTAATCCAGTTTTGTACAGATGGCGAGTTATCACTGGCGATCGCTATTCCGACATCAAGTAAATTCAATTCTTTTGCTACTATGAGTATGCGATCCCGTTGGACGTGAGGAATTAGCCACTCCCATTCTGCTTGGTCTAGGTTTTCTGCTAATTCTGCTCTCAGTTCTGCCATAGCTCGATTTTTATTATTACGCCACTTATTTATAATAAATTATTTGGGCGCTCAACCTTCTGCTTTCATTTCATCTATTTCAAACAAAGTTACGAGGACTCCCGCAAGTGGGATCGAAATAAATACCCCTAGCAATCCTGCTATTTTTGCTCCTACTAACAAGGCAAAAAATACAACTACAGGGTTAAGATTCAACGAACCCTGCATTACTCTAGGTGAAATTATATTATCTTGAATTTGTTGAAGTACAATACAAGCAAGCAAAACTTTTGCTGCTAAAAATACATTTTGAGATAATACAATTAAAGTAATTATACTAACTCCCAAAGTTGCCCCAATACCTGGAATTGCATCAAAAACAGCAACTATTAATGCTAGTACTAATGGGAAAGGTACTCCTAACAACAAAAATATTAAAAAACTAGAAATAGACAAGAACAACATTAACAGCAGTTGTCCTTTAAAAAAGCCTAAAAACTTGCGCTTAACAACTCCTGTAAAACGATTACGCAATTGTATAGGTACAGCTTTTAAAGCCAATGTCCATAGTCTTTCACCATCTAATAACATAAATAAAGCGACAACAGCAACTAAAAGTAGAGTGACCAAATTAGCAAAAAATACTTGTAAAGTAGCCAAACTAGAGCCAATTAATCCTAACGCTTGATTACGCAATTGTTCTTCAATTCCAGTTAAATTTACTTGGAGATTGCGATCGCGCAAAAAACCTTCTAATTGTCCGGCTAAAGGTGCTAAAGAATTTAAGAAGGCAGTCACACTATCAATTAATTGCTGTCCTTGATATAAAATAGCTAAACCTGCGGTAGCAGTAAGACCGCCAAGTAGCAAAAGGCTAGATATAAAAACTACACTAACAGCTAAACCGTGAGGCAAAAAACGCCCCAGCCAGCTTACAGGATAGCTGAGTAAAAAAGCTAAAATTGTCGCCGATGTAAAAATAACAATTACAGTTTCAAAGTAAGCTAAAAGAGTTACTAAAGCCCAGCCTGAGAGAAATAGTAATAAAAAACGGACTAAAAATAAGTTATTTAATTTGTCCCAAAAATCTTTGGTAGATGCGTCATTCATGTTTGCCCCTAATCTAAAACCTTTTCTCTCTGGCTCTGTAGCCTGTTAAGTCCAAGATAAAGGTACAAATAAGTAATTGCAGAGTCTACTCTCATTTGGTATATCTTTTAATTCAATAAACCTCGCGCGTGAAAGATTTGCCTAATTCTCCCAAAGTTGACATGGGAGCCAGTTTCGATTTCTAATAATTAGCGTCCCATATCGTGGAGTGCTTTAATTGCGGCAGCACATTCTTGAGTAGTAGCTTGCAATTGTTGGCGGTCTGTAGAAGTAGGGGAAGCAATTACTTGACCAATCCTCACAGTAATAGGAACAAAGCGAGGAATTGCCGAACCTTCAATTAAAATCGATTGAGTTCCCCACAAACTCACTGGTAGTATTGGCGCTTGGGCTTTAGCTGCAATTAAAGCTGCACCAATTTTAGGCTCATTAATTTGCCCATCTGGGGTACGAGTACCTTCTAAAAATACACCTGTTGCCCAACCATCTGCTAAAGATTGTAGTGCTGAACGAATGGCACTGCGATCGCTTGCTCCTCGACTTACAGGATACGCACCATATAATTTTATTGCTTTGCCCAAAATGGGGATATTGAATAGTTCTTCTTTCGCCATATAAGCAACGGGACGACCTACAGCACAAGAAAGTAATGGGGGGTCAAAGTAGCTGGCGTGATTGCTGACAACCACCAAGGAACCGCGCTTAGGCACGTTTTCCGAACCATATACGCGCCCTCGTAAATAGAGGTGCAGTGTGGGGCTGACAATTGACCACTTAAATAGGTGGTAAAGTAACAGACTAATTGATGGTTCGCGGCTTCTGCCCATTGGGGGTAAGAGATTATTACTCAGCGATTAGTACCATTTCGGCACTACTAATATTTTCTAACTTTAAGGTCGGGCAGGTACGTTTAATTAAACCAGTTAAGACTGTACCAGAGCCAATTTCTATAACTTTCTCCATACCTTCACTGAGCAATTGTTCAGAAATTTCTCGCCAGCGTACTGAACCCGTCATTTGGCTAATTAAGCGCTGTTTTAAAATAGTCGCGTCAGTAGAGGGTGTGGGGTCTACATTGGATAGTACTGGTATTGTGGCGCTATTAAATTGTACGGGTGCTAAAACTTCTTGAAATCGAGTAGCAGCTTCTGCCATTAAAGGCGAGTGAAATGCGCCTGATACATTTAAGGGAATAGCGCGTTTGACTGTGATTTGAGATAGCAGCGCCTCCACCGCCGCCGGAGTGCCAGAAACTACTACCTGAGCCGAACTATTATCGTTAGCTAGAACTACATTCGGAGTTTGGGCGATTTGGTGAAGCAATTGTTCGCGGTCAAAGCCAATTAGTGCCACCATTTTGCCACCTGCAGAGCTATCCATAAGTTCGGCTCTAGACTTAACTAAGCCAAGTCCGGTTGCCCAATCAAATACCCCAGCGACGTAAAGGGCGGTATATTCTCCCAAACTATGACCAGCAACTAAAGCAGGTGTAAAGCCGCGAAGCTTTAAAGCGTCCGCTAAAATGCTTTCTATCACATACAAACTAGGCTGGGTGTATAGTGTGCGCGATACTTTGTCTTCTGGGTCTTGACAAATTTCTGGTACAGACCAACCCAAAATCTCCTCAGCTTGGGCAAATTTTTCCGACGCTGCATGAGAAGAAGTTAGTAAATCACTGCCCATCCCGATTGCTTGCGAACCTTGCCCCGAAAATACCCACGCCGTTTTAGTCATTTGAAAAATTGTGAATTTTATAAAAGATGCTTAACTTAAATTCCCCATTTAAAAATCGCTGCTCCCCAAGCTAAACCAGCGCCAAAACCAGAGGCAACAATAGTATCCCCAACTTTAATTTGCCCAGCGCGGACGGCTTCATCCAAAGCAATGGGAATAGAGGCGGCGGAGGTATTTCCGTAATTAGCAAGATTGCTGATAACTTTGTGGCTGGGAATATTCAACCTTTGAGCAACCGCGTCAAGAATACGTTGATTTGCTTGATGTAATATCAACCAATCTACTTGGTCAGAAGTCATATTAGCTCGAAATAAAGCTTTATCAATGACCTCTGGAACGCGCTGTACGGCGAAGCGATAGACTTCCTTACCATTCATCGTAATTGGCTTAAAATTGCCCTTGCCGACTTCAATACCGGGTGTTAAAGACTGAGATTTGGGGCTGTAGGACAAATTTAGACAGTTGTTTTGCGTACCGTCGCTTTTGATTTCAAATCCGAGCAAGAAGTCGCGATCGCTTGCCTGCATAACTACCGCCCCCGCACCATCGCCAAATAAGACGCAAGTGCTGCGATCTTGCCAATCGACCCAGCGAGACAAAATATCTCCACCAATTAAGACAACATTTTGATAAACCCCCGTCCTAATGTACTGAGCCGCCGTAACTAGCCCAAACACAAAACCAGAGCAAGCCGCCGTTAAGTCAAAAGCTACTGCATTGGTTGCCCCAATTTGAGTTTGAATTTGACAAGCACTGCCAAATAAATCGTCCGCCGTAGAAGTTGCCAAAATAATTAGATCGACATCTAGAGCGGTAATTCCCGCCATAGCGATCGCGCTATTTGCGGCAACAGAAGCGATTTCGCTGACCAACTGGCAAGAATTCGCCAATCTTCTGCGCCTAATTCCCGTGCGCGAGGCTATCCAGTCATCAGATGTGTCAACCAACTTGCTGAGGGTTTCGTTATCCAGGCAATTTGCAGGCATTGCCGACCCACTCCCCGTAATTGCTACGCCTAAATTTTGCAAAATTATTCTCCAATGGTGAGGTGCGAACTGTATATAAGAGGATAAATTTGTCTTATGCCTTACTCATCACTATTCGCTTCACTACTGCTAACTGCTGATTGTTTTTTGCTATCATTTTGGGACGAAATGCGTTCTAAAACTTGATGATCGATTGCTTCTTTTGCCAGCCGAACAGCATTAAAAACCGAAGGTGCTTGAGAATTTCCGTGGCTAATAATGCAGATCCCAGCGACTCCAAGCAATAGTCCGCCCCCGTATTCAGCATAGTCCACACGCTGCTTGATCCGCTTCAAGTTGGGTTTTAATAATGCTGTTCCTATTTGTCCGTGCAATCCTTGAGGTAGTTCTTCGCGCAAAATTTGCAGCATCACTTCCCCCACAGCCTCCGCAAATTTTAATAGCACATTGCCTGTAAAGCCGTCCGAGACAATGACATCAAAACGCCCGGAAAGTACGTCGCGCCCTTCAGCATTACCAATAAAGGAAACTCGCGGGTTTTTCTCTAGCAATTCATAACTGCGAATTGCTAAGTCATTACCTTTACAAGCTTCCTCACCAATATTTAATAGCCCGACCTTGGGATCGCTAACGCCTAGCACGTACTGACTGTAAACCGAACCCATGATTGCAAACTGCTCCAAAAATTTTGGGCGACAGTCTACATTTGCCCCGACATCCAAAATTATTACAGGCTTACTGGCAATTGTCGGCAGCACCGCTCCAATAGCTGGGCGATCGATGCCTCGCAATCGTCCTAAGCGCAGCAAGGCGGCTGCCATAGCTGCCCCAGAGTGACCTGCGGAGACAACAGCGTCGGCTCGCTGCTGCTTGACCAAATTCATTGCTACGTTGATTGAAGCCTTGGGTTTGCGTTTAATTCCGCTTAAAGGCTCCTCATGCATTTCTATTGTTCCTTCAGCCGGAACAATCTCTAATTGCCCAAAATTACTTTGCTGCGGCAAGTGCGCTTTAATTTGCTGGGGGTCGCCCACCAACAAAATTTCTACATCTAATTCTTCCCTTGCTCGCAGCGCCCCTGTAATAATTTCGGCGGGGGCATGATCCCCACCCATGGCATCAATTGCGATCCGTGCGCGAGTAGCTCCCATTGATTAAATTTCTAGAAACTTCAAAATTTTACCAGATGCTTTCCACCAAACTTGCAATTTTACTGTGATTTAGTGAGAAAGTGGAAAAGTATTTGGCAACTAAATAGGGTGAAATGGCGCGGATATCTTTGTTGAGAGCGCTTCTTGTGTAACTAGAAAAGTATAAATAGGCAAACTTTTAAAATGCTGCAATTATTTGGATCGGGATTAGTTTCTTTATGGCTAGATAGGGCTGGGGTAAGAGTTCCTCCTGTCGATACTCTAGAACTTTTAGCGCTTTCAACTAGCCCTAGTTTAGTTTTAGCTCCCGATCCTTCCCCCATTGCCGCAGCTATAGTACAGCAGTACCTGAAATCGCTTCAAACTCTCGGATTAGTTGCAGAACAAGGCGTATGGCTACAGTCAGGTCCCGTATTGCTGGCAAATCATCAAGGGACAGTTCCTTTACCTGCGGCTTCTTTGACCAAAGTTGCAACTTCTTTAGCAGCTTTAAGCACTTGGGGCGCAAACTATCAATTTGAAACTACTGTTAGGACTACAGGGACAATTTCTAGGGGTGTATTACGAGGGGACTTAATTATTCAAGGCAATGGTGATCCTTTGTTTGTGTGGGAGGAAGCGATTTCTCTTGGCAATACTCTCCAATCAATGGGCATCAATCGGGTACAGGGAAACTTGATAATTACGGGCAATTTTGCAATGAATTACAACTTCAATCCCCTAAAGTCGGGTGAGTTTTTAAAGCAAGCCTTAAATGCTGCTACTTGGTCAAACACAGTTGAAAATCAATACCAAACCCTACCCCCAGGTACGCCCCGCCCTCAAGTAGTAATTTCTGGGACGGTGCAATTAGCAAGGCTGATTAACCCCAAACAAATATTGCTTGTACGGCATCATTCTTTGCCGCTATCTCAAATTCTTAAGGAGATGAATGTTTATAGTAATAACGAAATGGCGGAAATATTAGCATATTCCCTAGGCGGAGCGCCAGTAGTACAGCAAAAAGCAGCGATCGCGGCTAACGTGCCATTGACTGAAATTCAATTAATAAATGGTTCGGGATTAGGGGTAGAAAATCGCATCTCCCCAAGGGCAGTGTGTGCAATGTTAATGACAATCCAAAAGGAGTTGTTACCCTACAAGCTTACGGTAGCAGATTTATTCGCTGTGTCGGGGCGCGATCGCCGAGGTACATTACTAACTCGGCAAATTCCCTTAAATACGGTAAGTAAAACGGGTACTCTTAACGATGTTAGTGCTTTAGCTGGAGTTATGCCGACACGCGATCGCGGTTTGGTATGGTTTGCGATTATTAATCGTGGCTCTGCTCTAGAACGCTTCCGCGCCGAGCAAGATCGAATGTTGCAAAATCTATTAAAGCAGTTACAAGTTGCCCCCATTCTTCCTGTAGCTATTACTCCCCGCCGCCAGTCCAATACTTCTCATCCCATAGGCGCAGCTAGGCGCAATGAGATTATTTATAAAGGCTAAGGAATAAACTTTGTAACTACTCTACCGCCACTAACCGTAATATTTTGCTCTTGCAATTTGCCTACAGCTTTTTGTCCGGTAAAACTGACCGGAGGCTCTACTTGACGATAAACTACGTTCCCTTCTGCTTCCACTAGCTGCGTGGGCAAATACCAAGTTAACTTTTGAGCATTGAGCGATTGACGGCGCTGCCCTATAGCGTACACATTGCCCGTTAAATGAGCAATTTCATTGCCTAAATTCATTCTCCCTTGATTCGCCGAAGTCGTTACTTGCTGTTGGCGATGGACGATTTTTACTGGTTGATTAGTATTAACGGTTTGGGCGTTTAAGTCCCAAGTTAAGGAGTTGCTAGCTATTTGTACGGGTGGCTGCGTCGCTACTATTTGAGCGTTGGCCCCAAGCATGATGACTTTAGTTTTTAAGTTGACATTCGCGCCGTTTGCTGTGGCGCGATCGCTAATTACTTTACCTTTATAGCGGTCAATTTCGAGGGGGCGATCGCCGATTAATTTTTGGCTTTTTATTTCCCAAATTAAATGCGTAGTTCGCATATGCAAAGCAGGATCGGTTGCTTGGGCTACAACTTTACCTTGCAAATCAACTCGCGCCGAACGGCTATTTACTCGCGCTTCCTCGGCAAAAGCTTGTACTTGCTTGTACGTTCCTCTAATCTGCTTGCGGACAATTAGCAAATCCTCTTTAGGTCGCCATTCTAATTCATTACCACGCAAGACTACGCCATTGATCGTATCTGTAGCAACAATTTGACCTTTTAGAAACAAATGTTTGCCATCTTGCTGCACTTGGGCTTGTTGGGCGCTAATTTTGTATACTACTTTGCCATCAGTAAATAATTCGCCCGATGGACTAAGCACTTGAGCAATTTTTTGCTTTCTACTATAACTTGCTTGCTTTCCTTGGACTTTCCAGACTGGTCGCCCTTGTTCGTCTGCTTGTTCTAAAGTGACATCATTAAAAGTTAGTTCGTTTTGAGTGGCAGGGCTTTGTGGGGTGTTTTGTGACGCTTCTTTCGTGGGGTTTTGCCCAACGCAACCAAATACCCCGAATACCAACCCCGCACTAATTAAGGACATAGCTAGGATTCGCCCTTTAAAAGATGGAAGAGGATAATTAAAATTCATTCTTCCATCTTGACTTCTTTTCGCCCTATTTGTCTGCCTTATCGCCCTAGTCTTCGGATGATTTGATCATGTCTAAAGTGCCATCTTCTGGCTGTTCTATCAATCCTAGGCTAGCTAAAGGACGATAGGCATAATTGGGACGCGATGTCTTTTGGATGTCTTCTTTAATGTGTTCTAGGTCAATATAGCGATCGCTAACGTTGATTAAACTATCGCTAGTCATTGTTCTTAAACTAACAACTTCTACGCGCACACCATGATAACTCACGGCGTTCACGGCATAAGCCAAGTCTCCATCACCGCTAACCAATACTGCTGTATCGTAAGAATCTACTAGCGCCATCATATCTACAGCAATTTCTACATCTAAGTTTGCTTTTTTTGAACCATCTGGTAGCTGCACCAAATCCTTAGCAATTACCCTGTAACCATTGCGACGCATCCAGAGTAAAAACCCTTGTTGTTTTTCGTTTGTTCTATCTACACCAGTATAGAAAAACGAGCGCAGCAATCTCGACCCACCAGTTAGCCTACATAATAGCTTTGTGTAATCTATTTCAATGCCTAGTTGCAAAGCTGCATAAAACAAATTTGAGCCATCGATAAAAATAGCTACCCGCCCCCTATTTTCTAAAATTTGTTCTGGTGTAAAAATTGGACTTTTATCAAAATTATTTAACATTTTTTTATGTCTCTATTTTTATCAAAAAAATTTGATATTTCTTATTATGTTATTTCCTTGATTGGGCAGTTTAAATACCTATAAAGTAGCATTAAAAACATTGAATCTAAAAGTACATTGGATACCAAGCTACTTACTTTAGTTCTAGGCTTTGAAATACAGGATGGGGATCACCCAACTGTTGCTTGCAACTTAGTATTCCCCAGTTAGCATGAATAGAAAAGGGTGCAGTATCAAACACATCATTTTTATCGTTAAAATTTGTTTTCAAACCTAATTGCTGGTAAATGTCATTAGCAATATTAGGAATAACTGGTGACAGCAAATAAGCGGCTAATCTTACTGATTCTAAAACAGCATACAACAACTGCTCTAGTTCCTGGCGTTTGCCTTCCTTATACAAATTCCAGGGCTTTTGTTCGTCAATAAATTTGTTGCCAGTTCTAGCTAAGTTTAATATTAGTTCGCAAGCTTGGCTAAAAGCCAAATTTTCATAGGCTGCGGCGACTTTTTCTCCTAAACCCATACCAGCAATTTTCAACGGATTATTATCATTTATAGTTTCACTGGTAAGATTTGGAATATTAGTATAGCCATACTTCAGCGCCATTTTTAGTGTGCGATTTAGCAAATTTCCCAAGTTCCCAGCTAAGTCTGCATTTAGAGTATCAACAAAGCGAGTTTTATTGAAATCTCCATCTTTACCAAATTCAATTTCTTTAATAAAGTAATAACGAACAGCGTCTGCGCCATACTGCTGCACCAAAGCAACTGGATCTAGAGTATTTCCTAGGCTTTTACCCATTTTTTGGTTGTCTTTGGTCAAAAAACCATGTCCGAATACTAATTCAGGTAATGCTAATTCTGCTGACATCAGCATTGCTGGCCAATAAATAGCGTGAAAGCGTAATATATCCTTACCAATTAAATGTAAGTTTATGGGCCACCATTTAGCCAAAGCATTTGCTAAAGTTGGCTCCTCACCGGGTTCAAGTAAAGCTGTTATGTATCCAAGCAGAGCATCGAACCAAACGTACAAGGTATGACTAGGATCGATAGGTACAGGAAAACCCCAATCTAAGTTCACCCGCGAAATTGAAAAATCCTGTAATCCTTGCGCTACAAAGTTTGAAACCTCATTACGGCGGCTCTGAGGAGCAATAAAGTTCGGGTGTTCTTGATAAAATGTTTCAAGTTTACTTTGATAGCTCGACAACCGAAAAAAGTAATTTTCTTCGTCGCGCCACTCTGCTTGTTTATTGGTATGAATGCTGCAAAAGAAATCGCTTAAAAGTTCGCGTTCTTCTTTAAATTCTTCGCAAGCAACGCAGTACCAGCCTTTTTGCTGACTTTTATAAATATCGCCTTTATCCCATACCCGCCCGAAAAATTCTTTAACAATTTCTTCGTGGTTAGTGGCTGTAGTCCGACTAAAGCGATCGTACTGAATATTTAGCTGTTGCCATAGAGAAACAAAGCTACTAGAAATTTCATCGGAGTAAACTTGCGGTGACTTGTGTTTGCTCTCGGCGGCGCGCTGGATTTTTTGCCCGTGTTCATCTGTACCTGTAATAAATAGTACAGATTTTCCACGCATTCTCGCAAACCGCGCCAATATATCGGCGGCGATGGTTGGGTAAGCGCTACCTACATGAGGCAAGTCGTTTACATAATAAAGCGGTGTTGTCACAGCAAAGGTTTCTTGCCTTTGACTAGAAAAATTCATGAAATTTTAATAGAATCTTAAAAGATTTCTTATATCATAGATCGGAATATGCGTGTATATATTTTTATTACCATTTATAAAAATTGTTGATGCGATCGCACAAATAAATCAACTGACAACTTCTACAATACAGGCAATTGAGCCATTTATACCGTAGTACACTTTTCTTGATACTATTAACAAATGTAAATTTCCCAGGCAATAATAACAAAATATGTGTAAATTCTGCCCTACACATCTAGCTTCTGCTATTAGTTAGGTATTTAAGCTGGGTAAGTACCTAAATATATAGTTTTATAATAATTAATTAATATCTCCAACGCATGAACAATGCAAATAATAGCCCCCTACAGATTTCTCATGGCTTCTTAGCGGCTACAAATACAAGAATATTTCGCTATTACGAGGATCGCATTCCCCAAAGTACCCCGGTGATAGTAGTGAGCAATCACCGCAGCTTCATGGATGCACCAGTTTTAATTACAGCCGTAGAAAGACCGATTCGCTTTGCTTGTCATCATTACATGGGACAAGTGCCAGTAATGCGAGAAATTGTTACGGAGCTTGGGTGTTTTCCGTTAGATGCGGCTCCTTCCAGTCAGCAAGGTTTTTTTCAACAAGCTTTAACTTTATTACAAGCAAATCAAGCTGTAGGAGTATTTCCTGAAGGTACAAAACCGATGGTGTATTTTACTGAGCCAAACAGGATTAATGACTTTCAACGCGGATTTGCTCATTTGGCATTACGTGCCAGTGTGGGAAGTGATACGCTTAAACCAGTAAAAGATTTAGTTATTTTACCTGTAGCAATTTCTTCCATAGAAGAAATGACTAGTTCCGCCGTTCCCTTACGGCTACTGAGCTTGTTCGATCCTTCGGAGCCTTTGTTTAATCAAAATGGTTGGCATCCACTGGTTATATATCGTCGTGTTGCGGTTTTAATCGGTCGTCCCTATCGAATTACTTCTCTGATGCAGCAACAATACCAGGGCAAACAAGCAAGAACTGTAGTAGCGGATGTAACTAATCATTGTCAAGCAGAAATCATCGAGCTTCTCCGCCAAGGCTATTATTGAACTGACCGTCATTAATTCAGACGTACCACTTGATTGATGTTGCTGAAGATAGGGGTCATTGTTAAAAAGTCCAGACAATAGTTCGCACTTCAAGCAACTTAAAACTATTCTGTCTCGTTAACTACTCTCAAAGCCTGATAACTTGGAGATATTAAATCAATTGAAATTTTGATACTTTAAGTTGAGCTAATGTCAGAACTTACAAGCCATCCTTGTTTTTTAACTCCAGAACGGTTACAACCAAAATACCCGCTATTTGTGTTTTTGCCGGGGATGGATGGAACAGGACAACTACTAAGAACACAAACTGCTGGCTTGGAAGTTGCTTTTGATGTGCGCTGTTTGATGATTCCACCAAACGATTTAAGTAGTTGGGATGTTTTAAGTAATCAAGTCATTGGTTTAATAGAAGGCGAACTGCAAATCAATCCTCACAGATTAGTTTACTTGTGCGGTGAATCCTTTGGTGGAGCGTTGGCGCTAAAAGTCGCGCTAAAAGCACCCCAATTATTTAACAGAATTATTTTAGTTAACCCAGCTTCAGCGCTTCATCGTCGCCCTTGGCTGAATTGGGCTTCTGGGCTAGTTTACTTAGTGCCTACCTGTTTTTTTGAATTTAGTGCATTGGGACTATTGCCATTTTTAGCTTCTTTAGGGCTAGTTGAGCCAGATATTCGCTACGATTTGCTTAAAACTATGCGTTTAGTACCGCCAAAAACTGTTCTCTGGCGGCTGTCACTAATTAAAGAGTTTGATGTTGGGGTTCCTCAGTTGCGTCGAATTACTCAACCAGTACTGCTAGTAGCTAGTGCCTTGGATCGGTTATTACCCTCTGTAACTGAAGCTAGGTATTTAGTTCAAAAGTTGCCAGATGCAAAAATGGTAGTGTTGCCCTATAGCGGTCACGCTTGCTTAATAGAATCAGCCGTTAATCTCTACCAGATTATGCAAGAGGAAGACTTTTTAGACTTTAGTACCAAAAACATAACTAGCCCAGACGATGCGATCGCACTACCTGCACGCGAACTAAGCCCTAATCCTAACGATTGATTTGTTAGCCATTAACATAATAATCTCGCGTACCTTTGCTGTCGATAGCTTCTCCTAGGCGATGTAAGCTATGCACGTAAGCGGCGGTACGCAAGGAAATTGCTTGCTGTTGGGCGATTTCCCAAATATGTTTAGTTTCCTCGACCATTTTTTGTTTTAGGCGTTGATTTACTTCGTCGAGTGTCCAATAAAGTCCACTCCGATTTTGCACCCATTCAAAATAACTAACTGTAACCCCCCCAGCATTGACTAAAATATCAGGAACTACATAAATTCCTTTCGCCTCTAGTATTTTGTCTGCCGCCGAATTAATTGGACCATTGGCAACTTCAAAAATAAATTTAGCTTTAATATCACGAGCATTTGCTTCGGTAATTTGATTTTCTAAAGCGGCGGGGATCAATATATCTACCTCTAATGCCAAAAGTTCTTGATTGCTCAAAACCTCATGGTCAACTATGTTGCAAACTGTGCCTCTACAATAAATTGCTTTTATGCCCCGATGAGCTTCTTTGTATTGCCGAATGCTAGGAATATCTAACCCATTTTTAGTATAAATACCGCCTTGAGAATCACTTACAGCAACTACTTTATAACCAGCTTTGAACAATAGTTCGGCGATGTGCGCCCCGGCATTACCAAAGCCTTGAACGGCAACGGTAGTATCTTGAGGAGCCGATGGAAACAGTTGCTTGATAGTTTCAATCACAAAATATGCTCCGGTCGCGGTGGCTGTATCTCTGCCCAAACTGCCGCCCATTGTGACGGGTTTTCCGGTGACTACTGCCGGGGTAATTTGCCGCCGAATAATGCTGTATTGATCCATCATCCAGCCCATAATCATCGGGCCAGTATAAACATCGGGGGCGGGAATATCGATATCTGGTCCAATAAAATCGGCGATCGCATCTACATATCCTCTGCTGAGGCGTTCTAATTCCATTTTTGATAACTCTTTGGGATTGAGAGCGATCCCGCCTTTTGCGCCGCCAAAAGGTAAGTTGAGGACAGCGCATTTGAAAGTCATCCAAAATGCCAAAGATTGTACTTCTTCTAAGGTGACGTTGGGATGAAACCTTACGCCCCCTTTTGTGGGTCCTCGCGTATCGTCGTAGCGGACACGGTAGCCTTGAAAAATGCGTAACGAACCGTTGTCCATACGGACAGGAATTGATACTATTAAGCTGGCTTTAGGAAATTTTAAATGCTCAATTGCATCTTCAGAAATTGTAATATATTTTAATGCTTCTTCTAGTCGTTGTTTGGCATCAGAAAATAATGATTCTGACATGGTTTTAGTAGTTAAATAACCACTCAAACTTAACAGAATACGAGCGCACAACTGATATATAAATTTTTAGGCTGAATCAATATTTAAAGGTACTTTATCAAAAAGAAATCTGGCTTGCCAGATTAGCTCAGAGCAGATAAATAACTGAGTCCTAAGAAACTAAGCACTTGTAATTTGAGCGCATTTTTCAAGTTTTTGCTAAAACAGCTTGGTTGGCGGTGCAGTAAGTAGCAATTTCTTCGCAAGTAGTTAGCCAAACTCCTTCGTGCGCTCGCATATAGTCAATCAATCGCTCTAACATCATTATCCGCGCGGGACGACCGATAATTTCTGGGTGCATCGTCAGCACAAACGCACTACCGTAGCGGTACATTCCGTCAAACTCTTCTTTCCACAGTTGAAATGCTTTCTCGCAAGTTTCGATTACACCGCTACCCATTGGGGGATCGTACAAAAAGGCAAACTGCTCCCAATCATCGTTAGGGCGTGTCTGCAAACTATACAGAGAATAGATGAAGCTACTTTTTTGAAGAAGAATTATCGAAGAAACGGTTGATATCTAAACCCATAGTTGTCCTTTACATCTGTGTCAACGCTTAAGCCAATC
>JAABUN010001412.1_pt1 | contig 53067 bp, 52 predicted proteins | sample 5559311 | NCBI WGS metagenome assembly JAABUN01 (sample SAMN10711877, study PRJNA513370) | rock metagenome | isolation source: Antarctica rocks | place: Antarctica: Victoria Land, Siegfried Peak sud
AAGCCCGCCCATCCTACCCCTGCTTCCCGCTGGACGGAAGAGCAATCCATCACGTCTCGCACAACCCAGATGCTCGTTCTCTACCTCTCGCCTTCACCAGGAACCCTCTCTCCCAATATCGGGAGAGGCTGCCGGCCCGTTCGGCAGCAGCGGATCGAGCCGTCGCCCCCGGCATTCACGGGGCACGAACCCGCGCCTCCTGTCGAATGCGCGCCAGGCCGGACGACTAGAGTCTGACGCGGGCGCCACGGGGTGCCCGATCACCTGGACCGGCCGTGCCGGTCCCCGAAGGAGGATCGCGATGGCCAACGCACACTCCGCTGCTCTCCCCGTGCCGGACATGAAATTGGAGCTGGTGCCAGTCCCGGTTGCCGATATCGACCGCGCCAGGGCCTTCTACGAGCAAGTCGGGTTCCGGCTGGAGGTCGATGTCCAGCCTGCCCCCGGGATGCGGGTCGTCCAGTTCACCCCGCCGGGGTCGGCCTGCACGATCGTCTTCGGCAGCGGCATGTCCAGCATCAGCGAGATGGTGCCGGGGTCAGTGCAGGGCCTGCACCTGGTCGTCGCCGACATCGGGACCGCCCGTGACGCGCTCGTCCGGCGCGGGCTGGAGGTCGGGGAAGTCACCGACTTCGGCGGTGTCAAGTACGCCGGCTTCAATGATCCCGACGGGAACGGCTGGCTCCTCCAAGAGTTTCCCCCCGAGTTGAGACGGCCTGGCCAAAGCTTCGCCGGCCCAAGCGAGCCGGCCAGGGAGTAAGCGCCGTTCGGGATTGAAGACGCCAACCCCCTTCTGATGCCGGGGCCGGCGCCTCCAGCCCAGGTCTCGTCGTTCCGTGGCCATCGACCGCGCTGATGCGGTGGGGCGCCGGTCAGACTCGGACGGTTCTCTGTCGTGTCATGGAGCGTGCACAGCCGCCGGCCACCATCCGCATCCTGTCGGAGGAGCGTCGCGTCACGGGTGCGAACCGTCCGCGTCCCCTCCGCGAGGGGCGTGAGGATGTCACGGGCCACCAGCCTCCAGGCCGGTGCGTTGGTCTCCCAGGTGGCAAGTTCGGCGGTTGCGTCCTCGGTCTCGGACCCGGCGCTGGCGTCAACGAGATGGTGGTGGTGACGATCCACCGATCACGGGCTCAGGGGCGGCGCATCAGGACGAACGGGGTGACGCCGTGGCGCTCCGGGTTGGAGAAGTGAGCGCTGGTGCGAAAGCCGGCGCGCGTGTAGACGTGGATCGCCCGGGTGTTGAAGGCGGCGACGCTGAGGCGAAACCGTTCCGGTGCCGGCGTCAGAAGTCCCTGGAGATGCGCGAGACCGGCGACGACGAAGCGGACCCCGTGCCCCTGCCCGACGAGATCAGGCCGCAGTCCCAGGCCGATATCGAGCGCATCCGGCGGATAGAGTCCCGCTTCCCTGCCTCCAGGGACCTGCGCACCCGCGCCGGACACGAAATAGCCGGCCAGATGCTCCCTATCGTCGACGGCCGCGGAGAATGACGGCAGGTCGGCGAGGAGCTCCGGCAAATCAGTTGGCTGGAGGTTGTAAAAGGCGAGAGGGCCGTCGTAGCGCCAGGTCGCCACGGTCCGGGCGTCCGCGGCGCGCATCGGCCGGAATCTCCAGTGCTTGAGCTCTCCCAGGCTCAAGGCGACACATCGACGACGCGGGCCAGCATCCCCAGCACCAGCAGACCTCGCGCCGACCAGGCCACGGTCCGCGGCCAGTTGGTGGCGACCAGCGTCTGCCAGACATCGCGATCGAAGCCGCCCGCCAGGAGCCGGTGCCGCGGCACCTGGACAAACGCGGTCGAGACCCAGATCACCAGCAGCAACCCGAGCCCCGCCCAGATCGCCGGTTGGGGGACACCAGATGGCCGGTAGCGGAGCAGCAGCGTCCCGGTAATGGTCTCCAGCGCCATCGCCGGTCCCACGACCCAGGTGGTCCGTCGCGTATGAGCCGCCGCGTAGGCGCCCCACTGCTCCGTCCCCACCCGATGGAACAGCGGATAGTGCACGAGCTGGATAAACCAGATCAGGCCAACCATGAACCAGGTCGCCGCCACATGAACGAGCAGCATCGTTTCCATGGGTGTCTCAGGATGCCTCAGGCGACTCGTTGCACTGACGGTCGGTGCATCCCTGGGCGGCTCATTCCTCGTCTGACTCCTCCAGGTGATCGACGTCGTAGGCGGGAAAACGGTAGCCCATGTCGCGATCGAGGAGACCGCCATAGCCGAGGGTGGCGAGATCGTCCCGTGTAACCTGCTCACCCGCCATCACCCAGGGCAGGATCAGATCGGCGACGGTCGCTTTGGAATACATCGAGCAGGAGGCAAGATTGAAGATCGGAACCCGGTCACGATAGGCGAGCCAGAACATGCTGCCGGGATGGGCCGGCGCGCCGAAGCTGACGAGCTTGGCGCCGATCCGCTCCAGAGCTAGCAGCGCCGGATCGAGGGGGTCGATCGTGTTGCCGCCGGCGGTCAGAATGAGATTCGCCCCTTCCGCGATCAACCGCTCAACTTCTCGGGCCACCGCCCCGGCATCGTTTGGGAGGTCGACGAAGCGGAGGACCTGGCTGCCGTACCAGCCGATCTTGCGTCGCACCGTGTCGCGGAAGCGGTCCCGAACCTTGTCGCTCATGCCTTCGGTGGTGATGACGCCGACGACGAGTGGCTGGAAGGCGGCAACGCGCACGACCGGAAGGGGCCGGCTAGTGGCGAGCGCCTCGGCGGCGGCGAGCGTCGCTTCCGGGATCGCCACCGGTGTGATCTTGGCGCCAGCGACGATCTTGCCGGGGAGCACCGGTAGTCGATCCTGCAGGGTAAAGACCGCGATGCCATCCAGACGGTTGAGGGCGATGACGGCCTCGGCATCGACGCGAAGCAGGCCCTTTCCGGCGGCGACCAGGTTGTACCGGCTCTGGACTGGGCCGCGGATCTCGATCCGGTCGCCGCCGACAGCGGTCGCGAGGCGGTGTCCCGCCTCGTCCTCGTGAACGTCGTCCGGCGCCAAACGGACGGCATGGATTGGCCGTCCGATCGTGCCGACGCGGTAGAGATCGCCTTCGGTCAGCCGGTGACCTTTGTGAAAGATTCGACGACCGTGTGCCGAGACCTCCTCGGTCAGGACCGCGCCGACGAGTGTCTCGGGCGGATCGAGTCGGGTCGGGTCGAGGGTGAACGGGTGCATACCGGGTGAAGGCTCCTTGGTCGAGAATGTTCCGTGCCAGTGTGCCGCGACGGCCGGGCGTCGTCCACCCGCGCTACGTGGCGTACGCCGCGGCACTCGACGGGATATCGTATCGACGATGCTCCGGGGATGTCGCCTGGTTCAGGGGTGCTCCGACGAGGGACTGATGCGGGAACGTGGAGACGATGATCCGAGGGTGGCCCGTGAGGAAAGGGCGATCGATACCCGGATCACCGGTCGCGATCGTGCCCGGGCCTGTCGTGGTGTCGGTCGCGGGCTGACAGCTATGGCCGGATCCGCGAATCCTGAGTGGAGCGGATCGATCGCGGCGCCGGTCCTCTCAACGGAAGGGTACGGAGCGTGGGAGCGTCGATGTTCCTCCCTGGCCGTCCAGAGCTGACGACCGCGGGCGTGTGGACCGTCGCTGGCGTCGCCGCAACTGTCGGCGCACTCGCGGTCGCCCAGGCACGGGCGGTGCGCCGGATGGGCTGACGCGACCCCGGTCCACAGTCCCCGATCAGGACTGGACTCCAGACCCTGGTTGCTCAGGACCGCGATAGGCGAGCCCCGGTGACGTCACCTCGCTCCATCATCAAGGAACGAGGTGATGCCTATCGGCCATCGAGGAGGACTCCACTGCCAGCGACCACCATGATGGCAGACGGGGTCGTTGGCGGGACGGCGCTCAGCCGAGCAGATGTCGGACCTCGGCGGCCAGAGCTTCCCCGAGCTTCCGATGCTCGGGCGCCTCAAGGTGGATACCGTCGATTGGGCTAGAAACGGCGACGCTTCCGGCGTCGAAGAAGGCGGATCGGTACCACTCGGCGGCCAGGGCGTAGTAGTGCGCGAACTGGCGCGATTTCTCCTCCGCCCCGGCAAACATCTGGTCGTAGCCGCTCAGGGTCACCGTCGGCGGTGGGGCGACGAGCAGGACCTGCGTTGGCCGGTCGTCCTCGGTCCGCGCGATCCGGCGAACCATCTGGCCCAGCTCGCCTGCCCCCTGGGCGATATCGGAGGCGGAGACGGCAAAGCGCGCCTTCAGATCGTTGGTCCCGAGCATGACGATGACGAGATCGAGCGGCTGGTGTGATTCGAGGCATGGAGTCAGATAGGTGCGCCCGTTGCGGTTCGTCTCAATCAGGTCGTCGCGGACGGTCGTTCGGCCGGGCAGTCCCTCCTCGACGACACGGTATTCAGCGCCAAGGGTCCCGGCGAGGACGCCCGGCCAGCGGACATCCGGCCCGAAGCGACGCCCCGAGGCCGGATCGGACCCCCAGGTATTGGAATCCCCATAGCAAAGAATTGTCGCCACCGTTCCCTCCGTCGTCGTATCGCCGCGCGGTCGGACCGGCCGCATCGTACGCGGCGCCCGTGATCTGCACAACGACGATCGAGGGAATCAGGCTGCGGCGATGGTCCACACCGTCGCACGTCAGCGACCAGCGGACCGGTTGCGAGACCACGAGAAGATAGAGCGCGGGCTCGCCGGTGGGGGTGGCGAACCCGCGCGATCAAAGGGGAAGGTGATGCCCCTGACCGGGGCGGGAACGGTCTATGCGGACGCGGCGCCCATCCTCGACGAGGAACGACGCCGTGGTTGCGTTCGGCGCATCGAGGGTGGCGACGATGCTGATAGACACCGTACCAGCAACCTACCGCTCGGTGTTAAGGCGTGATCAAGCGTCGCTACCTATTTCGCGACCGGGGGTCAGAGCCTCGCTCGTGGCTCCAGTCCGCTGCGTCCGCCATGAGCGCGGGAACGCCTCAGCAGAATTTCACTATCGATGTCGTCGTATACCGCAACGCGACAATGTGTGATGGAGCTGATGCTGACACAGGGAGGGCCGTCCAGTCACTGACTGGCCGGCCCTCCTTGTGTCTCGCGGCGGTGCTCGCGGAGGTTACACGCCGACGTAGGCGGAGGGGTCGACGGTCGAGCCGTTGAGCTCGACGATAAAGTGGACGTGGGGACCGGTCGAGTTGCCGGAGCTGCCGAGCGGGCCGATGACTTCGCCCTGTGCGACGGCCTGGCCCGCGCTGACCCAGGGCTGCTCGGCCATGTGGCCGTAGACCGTCTTGAAGCCGTTCCCGTGGTCAATCTTGACGTAGAAACCGAGACCGCAATCACACCACCCCGCGTACTCGACCACTCCGCCATCGGCGGCGACGAGCGGGGTGTAGGCGGGGTCCGCGAGGTCGATGCCGTTGTGGAAGTTGCAGCCGTAGGCCGCCTCGTACGGCTCGAACCAGTAGATGCTGCAGCCGTAACCCTGGGTCTGTGTCGCGCCGCCAACGGGTGCGATGAAGGAGCCAGTGGCCGAGCCCGAGCGCGGTACGCGCGCCTCATCGGCTGCCGCGACCTCCTTCGACACGAGCTCGGTGGCACTCTCGTCGTCAGGGGGAGCGGGCTGGTCGGCGATCGCGAGAAGCGCCGCATCGGCGTAGCCGCTGACCTCGCCGTCGGTCACCAGATACCAGGCGCTGCCGCTTGGGTCCCAGAATGGGCCGTCCATCACCTGAACGACATCACCTTCCGGGACGAAGCCGACTTTCTCGGCATCGGGAGCGGGATCGGCGCGCATATTGACGCCGCTCCCTGACTCGGTTGCGGCGGTGACAAAGGTGCCGGCGCCGAAGCCGGGGTCGGCGACCGCGGACGCTGACGGCTCACCCGCAGGCAGGCTGTCGACATCGTGCACAAGATAGGTTCCGGCGATCCAGCCGTTTTGGCCATCAACCGCGACCGGCCACCAGCGGGTCCCATCCGCCCAGACGGTGTCGACGTCGGTAATCTGAAGGTTGACCACGGCGCCATCTTTGAGGGAAGCGATCGAGGCGCCGCTGGCACTGGGGGTATCGCGAAGATTGACGCCGTCGGCGCTGGCCACAATCGCGGACGTGCCGCCCATCAGGTCGCTGCCGGTGGTTGTGCTCTCCGGCTCGGCCGCGCTCTCGTCGGTTGACTCGGCGCCGGGGGCGTCGCTCGACGCGGCGGTCTCCGGCGTCTCCCCGCCATCAATGTCAAGGTAGACCCCCGCGATCCAGCCATCGACGCCGTAGACGCTGACGGGCCACCACCTGGTGTCCCCGTCGGGGTCGTAGACCGTATCGACATCGGCGGTGCGGAGGTCGACCGCGGTGCCCGCGGCGATCGTGAGGACGACCTCGGCGTCATGGGCCGGAGTGGCCCGGAGGTTGACCCCGTCGGTGCTATGCGCGACGCGCGCACTGCCGTCGGATTCCTGGGCGGAAACCCCGGAAACCTGAATCGAGCCGAGCGGCGCCACCGTCCCCACCGCCAGGATGGCGGTCATCGCGACTGCTAGCCGGCGTGGTCGCCGCATACCGGTCGATCGCCGCCTGACGGCGTGCCAAAATCGCGCGGTCGTCACCGCCCCTTCCCTCCTGCCCCGGGGCACGACGTGACCCTGGACCGTGACTCGTTCGTGCAACGGCTCGGGGTGGTTGACCTTGACCGGGCCGGTGCATCGACGGGGCATCCATCCGCCCGTGCCGATCCCGTTGTGTCCCGGCAGGTGGCGGTCGCCCCGGCCCGTCTGCCCCGGCTTCGTGCCCGATCTCCACGGTCTGCAAACCATGACACTCCGCCCAACCACCAGAGTGGCGCGGCGGCGTGCAGCGGAGGGGAACGAATCCTAATCGTCACCTTAGCACTCACTGTACGGTCATCGCAACGTGAACGTACGGTTTGTTCGGTCAGAATGGGATCTTCGCGATGGTCGTTTCGTCCCCCATAGGGCACGGAATGATCCTGTGGTCGCGCCCGCGCCTGCTATACTTCGGCGGTGTGACCGATTGGCATCGGTGCCGGGGGATCCCGGCGCCGTCGTCGTGCGTCCAGTCGATGGGCGGGTGGTGCGACGTCGAGAAGCGGGGGACGCAGAGCGCGTGAAGTTGACCGTAGAGCGGCTACCGGAAAGCCAGGTCCGGCTGGAGATCACCGCGGACGACGACGAGTTCAAACAGGCCCTGGACAAGGCTGCCCGCAAAGTCGGAGCGCAGGTAACGATCCCGGGCTTCCGGCGCGGCAAGGCGCCGCTCGGGATGGTCGAGCGGATGTATGGGCGCGGCGTCTTTCTTGAGGAAGCGAACCGCGAACTGATGGACGACCTCTACCGGCGGGCGATCGAGCAGGAAGACCTGGCGCCGGTTGGGCCGCCGGAAGTCGACATTACGGGCACCGATCCGACGGCCTTCACGGCGGTCGTGCCGGTCTTTCCGGAGGTCGACCCTGGTCCTTACCAGGAGGTCCGTACCGACCCGATCGACGCCAGCATCGACGATGCGGCCGTCGACGAGGTGATCGAGCGCCTGCGCCGGTCGCGCAGCCCCTGGGTTGACGTCCCTGAGGAAGGGATGGAGCTTGGCGAGGACAAGGTCCTGCGGCCAAAGACGCGCACGCCGCGCGAGGGCGACCAGGTGACCGTCGATTATCAGGTGCGGGAGGGAGAGGCCCCCTTCCAGGAGCCAGTTGAGGACGCGATCTTCATCCTGGGCGAGAGCAACCTCTTCCCACGCCTGCGCGAGGAACTCGAGCGGATGCGGGCTGGTGAGACCGCCAGCTTCTCGATCGACTTCGCCGAAGACGATGAGACGGTCAACACCGAGCTGCGGGGTAAGACGCTCGACTACACCGTGACGTTGAAGGGGATCAAGCAGCGGGATCTGCTGCCGCTGGACGACGACTTCGCCAAGAGCGTCGCTGACGCCGAGACGGTGGAGGCGCTGCGCCAGGAGGTACGTGCCGATCTGCACCAGGGGCGCACCAGCGAGGGGCGGACCGAGGTGCTGAACCAGATCATCGACCGGATCGCCGAGGGCGCGACCGTCGACCCGCCGCCGGCCATGGTTGACGAGGCGGTCGAGGACGATGTCAGGGACTTCCGGAACCAGCTCGCCCAGCGCCGGACCTCGTTCGAGGAGTACCTCCGGGTCAGCGGTCAGAGCGAGGAGGAGCTGAAGACTGAGATGCGGCCGGCGGCGACGCGACGGCTGCGGACCTCCCTCTTGCTGCGCTCGATCGCCGAGCGGGAGCAGATCAGCGTCAGCGAAGACGAGGTTGAGGCCGAGATCGCGCGCCTGAGCAGTTCCGGCGGCGGTGGTGGCGCGGCCGATCCTCAGCGATTGCAGCAGCTCTATCAGAGCGACTACTTCCGGGGGGTGCTGCGGAACGATCTGTTCGAGCGGCGGCTGACCGAGTACCTGATCGAGACCGCGACCGAGGGCCGGGGCGCCGTGCTCAATGGCTGGGTGGCTCCGGAGCCAGAACCGGAGGCTGAGACTCCAATGGATGCGGCGGGCGACAGCGAGACCGAGACCCTGGGGCCGAGCGCGCTCGATGACGCCCTGACGACCGGCGTGATGGCGGGGCAACCAGCCGATGTCGCCGCGACGGCGACGACCGCTGACGAGGATGCGGCCGTGACGGTGGCGGAGGTCGCCGGGGAGCCCGACGCGGCCCAGGCGGCGGCGACCGGTCATGACGCTGAGAACGCGGAGGTCGCAGAGCAGGCGCCGGATGACGCCGTGACCCCTGAGGAGCGGGAAGCGCAGGGTGAGCCTGGCGCCGGCGGATCGCTGCCGAACCCGACCTATTAGTCGCGACACCAGAGTCAACCAGGTTTGGCGAGAGACGGCCGCCGGTTTCCCGGCGGCCGTCGCCGCGTCTATGGGTTGGTGCGGCGGGCTGTGCCTCGATCGGGGCGCTGTCTGAGCCGGACGGTGAGCGGGTCGCGGCGTCAGAGAACGGGGCGGGGTGGTCCTGCCCGGTCGGGTGGCTACCAGGGAGATCACCTGACGGCGTATCATTGCCCGTATCGGAGTATCTGGTCGGCCGGGCTGCCCGCGTGGGGCAACCGCGCCGCACCCCTCACAGCAACAGTCCCGCCTTCGCGGCGGGTGAAGGAGCTATCCCTCGATGGAGATTCCCAGGATCGAGAATCTGATCCCGATGGTGGTGGAAAGCACCAACCGGGGAGAGCGCGCCTACGACATCTATTCCCGGTTGCTGCGCGACCGGATCATCTTTCTGGGCACCCCGGTCGACGATCAGGTCGCCAACGTGATCATCGCCCAGATGCTCTTTCTGGCCCATGAGGACCCGGATCAGGACATCCGGCTCTACATCAACTCGCCGGGTGGAGTCGTGTATTCGGGGCTGGCCATCTATGATACGATGCAGATGATCAAACCCGATGTTGCCACCCTCTGCATTGGCATGAGTGCCAGCATGGCGGCCGTGCTGTTGGCTGGCGGCACGAAAGGCAAGCGCATGGCGCTGCCAAACGCCCGGGTCATGATTCACCAGGGCTCCGCCGGATTCCGCGGCGCGGTACCGGACATCGAGGTCGTGGCGCGGGAGACGCTCTCGCTGACCACCAAGCTGACCGAGATTCTGGCCGGGCACGCGGGGCAAGACTTCGACAAGGTCAAGCGCGACACCGAGCGCGACTACTACATGACCGCCCAAGAGGCGAAGGAGTACGGTCTGGTCGACGAGATCCTCGAGCCAGCCCATGTCGTCGGCGCGACCGTGACGGTTGATGGGCGGGGCAACGGCAAAGAGAAGATGTAGGCAGCGGCGCAACGTCGCGGGGTGATTTCAACGAGGAGCCGGTGGTGGCGGATCGCGGTGTTGGGTGGAGCGGGAATCAGGCCGTGGACCTCAACGCCCGGTTCTTCCCGAGGACGGCATGACCACGACACGAGGTGGACGGGTGCATTATCGGTGTTCCTTCTGTAACAAGGGCCAAGAGGAAGTCCGGCGGCTGATCGCCGGGCCGAACCAGGTCTACATCTGCGACGAGTGCGTGCAGCTTTGTCGCGAGATCATCGACGAGGAGGAGCCCCCCGCGCCTCGGATCGAGCCGAACTTCGCCAAGATCCCGACGCCGCGCAAGCTCTACGACCAGCTCAACCAGTATGTGATCGGTCAGGACCGGGCCAAGAAGATCCTCTCGGTGGCGGTCTACAACCATTACAAGCGGATCAACGCCGGGATCGAGAGCGACGATGATGTCGAGCTCCAGAAAAGCAACATCCTGCTCGTCGGGCCGACCGGCTGCGGCAAGACGTTGCTGGCGCAGACGCTGGCGAAGCTGCTCGATGTCCCCTTCTCGATCGCCGATGCGACGGCCCTGACCGAGGCAGGGTACGTCGGGGAGGATGTCGAGAACATCCTGCTGCGGCTGATCCAGGCGGCGGGAGATGTGGCCCGGGCACAGACCGGGATCATCTACATCGACGAGATCGATAAGATCGCCCGCAAGGCGGACAACCCGAGCATTACCCGCGATGTCTCCGGCGAGGGTGTCCAGCAGGCGCTGCTGAAGATCATCGAGGGGACGGTCGCGAACGTGCCGCCGCAGAGTGGCCGCAAGCACCCCCACCAGGAATATATCCAGATCGACACCCGCAACATCCTCTTCATCTGCGGGGGCGCCTTCGAGGGGCTGGACGAGATCGTCGCCAAGCGGATCGGCCGGCAATCGTCGATCGGCTTTGGCGGCACGGCCGATGAGCGGGAAGAGGAGCCGAACCCGCTGCAGCACATGAACCACGACGATCTGCTGAAGTACGGGTTGATCCCGGAGTTCGTCGGGCGGCTGCCGGTCTCGGTCTCGCTCGACCAGCTGACGCGGCCGGAGCTGATGCGCATCCTGACAGAGCCGCGCAACGCAGTGGTCAAGCAGTACCAGAAGTTCTTCGCGCTCGATAATGTCGATCTGATCTTCGACGAGGAGGCGCTGCAGGCGACGGCCCGGCAGGCGGAGGTGCGCAAGACGGGCGCCCGGGGGCTCCGCACCACGATCGAGGAGATTCTCCTTGATGTGATGTACGAGATTCCCTCGCTGGAGAACGTCCGCAAGTGCGTCGTCACCGCCGACGTTATCAATAACCGCTCGCGGCCGCTGCTGATGACGGTCGGCGAGCAAGAGATCCCGTACGCCGAGACGGCGTAGGGACGACGGAGCGCCCTAAAACACCCTCACCCCCTGCCCCCTCTCCCAGGCAAGGTGGCCAACACGGGCCATAGCGTGGCAGACGTACCAACACGGCGTTCGCACGACGTTGTCCCAACTTCGTGAACTTGTAGGCGGGGTCGTCCTCCTGACGGTCCCGCCTCTGTTGCGGGGAGCGTGCGTCACCTCCTGTCTTAGCCTGTCAAGTCTGAGATCGCGAGTTCGACGGGCTCCGCTCGCGCGCTCGCACCATCGGCACGAGCGTCATCGTGGTGGGCCTCCCGCCGGAGCGGCGGGTGGTTGGCAGATCTGGCCGAGCTGCGTATCAACGCCGTCCGCCCGGCCGCCCGGCCGCCTGACCGAGGCCGAGCGTCGCGCGATTCGACGCCTCATCTCCTCCCGCAGCTTGCGCTCCCTTGCTGCTGAATTCGGCGTCAGTCACGAGACGGTGCGGGCGGTGTTGCAGATGCGGCGCGACACCGTCGCTGGGGGCACGGCCTAGCCCATGGTGTCCCGCCTTGCCGTCGGCTACGGCGCCGCCGTCGGCGTTCCCGCGGCCGCCGCCGCTCCCACCGTGGTGAAGACATCGGGTCGGGGATCGGGGCTGGTGAAGCCGGCGTGGTTGGGCATGACGACCTGTGGCAGCGACTGGGCGTCCATCACCGCGTCCTGGGGCACGATTCCGTTCAGATACAGCAGATAGGCGCAGAGGGCGTAGACCTCATCGGCCGTCAGTGATTGGGGGTTGTCGGCGGGCATCGCCCGGTGAATGTAGTCGAAGAGCACCGGGGCATACGGCCAGAAGCTGCCGACCGTCTTGAGCGGGGCGTCGGTGTCCAACGTTCCCTGGCCGCCGACCAACGCCGGCGCCGCGTCGGTACCCTCGCCCTTTGCCCCGTGGCACTTGGCACCGAGCCGGGCGAAGATTTCCTCTCCCTGCTGGACGGTGCCACTGCCCGGCGGCAGCCCCGTGCCGTCCGCGGCGACGTCAATGTCCCAGCCAGCGATCTGATCAGCGGTCGCCGATTCGCCGAAGCCGAAACGCGCATCAGACGTAGACACTGCTCACCTCCCCATCGGCGGCGACGGCCCAGGCCTTGATTCCGTTGAAGTGGTAGAACGAATTGACGCCCCGGGCTTCGACCAGTTCCGCCCGCGTGGGCTGGACGTAGCCCGTCTCGTCGATCGCCCGGCTTTGCACCTGAACCGGTTTGCCGTCCCACCTCCACGGGAAGCGGAAGCGGGTCCAGCTCACCGGCAGGACCGGCTCCTGCAGCATCGCCTCGCTCCAGGTAGCACCCCCGTCGATCGAGACGTCGACCCGGGTGATCCGGCCGCGACCGGACCAGGCTAGCCCGGCAATCTCCCAGAACCCGGGACCCGGGATGTGCTGGCCGCCGGAGGGAGAGGTGATGACCGACTTGGCCTCCATGACGAACGTGAACTGGCGGGCGGTGCCGTCGGGCATCAGGTCGGTGTAGTGGCTGGTCTCCTGCCGCGTGTGCCACGGTTCGTCGCCGACCTTCAGGCGGCGCAGCCACTTGACGTTGGTGTTGCCCTCGAAGCCGGGCAGGAGCAAACGGACGGGGTAGCCCTGGGAGGGGCGCAGCGCCTCGCCGTTGGCGGCGTAGGCCAACAGACCGTCGCGCATCGCCTTATCGACGGGGATGCTGCGATCATGCCCCGCGGCATCAGCGCCCTCGGCCAGCATCCAGGCGCCTCCCGGCTTGACCCCGACCTCGCGCAGCACCGTGGCGACCGGCACTCCCGTCCACTCAGCGCAGCTCGTTAGGCCGTGCGATCCCTGGACCGTCTGCCCGAGGTCGGACTCCTGCCACTCGGAGAATGAGTTGCCGGAGCATTCCAGGAAGACCTGCCGCGACACGGATGGGAAGCGCTTGAGGTCGTCAATCGTGAATAGGGTAGGGCGCTCGACCAGGCCATGGACGAGCAACCGGTGCTCCGCCGGGTCGATCGCGGGGATGCCGCCGTAGTGGACTTCGTAAAACAGGCTATTGGGAGTGAGGGTGCCGGGGATGTCGGCGAGCGGTGAGAAGCTGACGTTGGGTGCCGGAGCCAGGCGCACGACCCGCTGCTCCTGCGGCGCGCGCTCGCCGTATGCCGAGGAGGGGGCTCCGGGCTCCTGCATCCAGGCCGGGACGTTGGGTGGCAGGCTCGCTCCTGGTGCCGGCGCCGGCGTGGCGGCCGGGGTGGCCTCCTGGGCGGCCATGTCTGATCGCGCCGTACCGAATGGGCCGAGCAAGGCCGTCGCCAGTCCGGCTCCGCCCGAGGCGAGCGCGGCGCGGCGCGAGAGGCGCCGTCCGACAACGCGACGGGCGATGTGGCCAAGACGAGTCGCATCCATGCCGTTCCTCCGTGCGAACGACGGGGTGCCTGCCAGCGTTGGCAGGGAACGTCAGGGGGCAAGGAAGCCTCAAGAGGGGGCAGACTCGGTCCACGCCTGGGTTATCCGAGTTGGATTCCTGGGAATGTTGCCGATGTTACACCCGTCGTCCGCGAGTGGCAAGGCCGTCCGGACGGCTTTCGGCGGCTCACGGGACGGAGTCGTCGACGAGCGAGACCATGACTCGTTGCTGCCGGCTGTCGTCCACGCGTCGTGTCCATGTCCAGCATCTGTGACGAGACCATGCGAGCGGTGCTGCGCACCCGAGAGCCCGCCGCGGTCACCTAGGCCAGTTGGCTCTCCCCGTCCGGGAGCGGACAGCCACCGAGCCCACGCGATTCCTACTCCGGCAGAGGACCGACGTACCGTCCCCCGCGCCAAACCCCGACGTGCTCGGCACCGCCGGTGGCAGGCAGCTGCTCCACCGAGGTCGTGGCACTGCGCACCAGCCCCATCCGCGCCGCCCCAAGCGCACCTCCGCCCCCGTCGAGAGATTCGATCTGACGGGCATTGAACCCCGCCGCTGCGTCGCCCGCCGCGCCCACCATCAGGCTGCCGGCCAGGAGGGCTGCCGCTGCCATGCTGAGTACTCGCGTCTTGACCTGCATCGCCGTCTGCATCTCTGGTCTCCTTCCGCCGCACTGGCGGTGATCCCTTGCCTCCACCCCATCTGATGGGCAGGGTCCTATCCTGCGCTCCGGGGAGGTGCCCGCCATCGACCGGAAGGCGTATTCCCTGGCAAGCAGGGGACACGGAGGCCCTACGTCTTAAGACGTAGACGGGGCAGGATGCAGGCGCGGTGGAGGATCAGGCGAGGCCGTGGTGAATGGCGAAGGCCGCAGCGGCCGTGCGCGACTCCAGTCCGAGCTTGGTGAGGATGCTGCGTACGTGGACCTTGACCGTCGGGAGGCTGATGAACAACGTGTCAGCGATCACCTGGTTGGCGTGACCAGTGGCGAGCAGACGCAGCACCTCCAGCTCACGGGGTGAGAGCCCGTGCGCGGCGATGGCATGGTCCGGGATGGGATCCGCGGCGGCGATCGCGGCGAAGAGGGCCTCCGCCTCGTCGAGCGCCGCCTCCAGCGGGAGCGCTCGACCGGCGGCCCAGGCGACAGAGAACACCTCATCGCTCAGGCCCCGGTGGGCGTTGGCCAGGTCACGCTCGTACTCGGACTCGTTGATCCGTGCCAACGGCGTCCCGATACGCTCGCGCAGCGCCTCCGCCGCGCCCATCAGCCGCGCCGCCCGCTCGGCCTTTCCGGCGGCACCCGCCACACCTGCTGCCGCCCCGACGGTCTGTGCCAGGCGCACCGGGTCCCGCCGTGTCCGCCACAAAGCCAGGACCTCTTGGTGACGTTTTGCCGATTGGCGCAGGTCGCCGCGAGCCAAGGTCAACGCGGCCAGGTTGTCGAGCCCGACGGCCACTCCGAAGTCGTCACCCGCCTCCCGCCCAAGGCGCACGTGCTCCTCGTACAGTTCCATTGCCCGCTCGTGGTCACCCCGGAGAAGAGCAATGAGGCCGAGGTTGTTCAGAACCCCCGCTCCACCGCGCGGGTCACCGCCCGTCCGGGCGACCTCGCGGGCCTCCTCGTGCAGCCGCTCTCCCCGGTCCAGGTCCCCACCCTCAACCGCCACGCAACCCATAACCACCAGCGAATGGGCGATCCCCTCGTGATCTCCGAGCGTCCGGAAGATCGCCAACGCCTGCTCACCTGCTGCGGCGGCGGCCCCTTCAGCTCCCAACTCGAACATCGTCCACCCCAGCTCCCGCAATCCCGTGGCGCGCAAGACGGCGGGGACGTCGCCTGGGAGGGCAAGCGCCCGCTCCAGCCAGTCACGCGCCTCGCGCAGATGGCCGCGGGTCTCCCGGAAGGCGTGTGTTGCCTTGGTAAGACGCAGGCAGGCCGCAGCATCGCCTCGACCATGGAACCAGGTAAACGCCGCCCGCAGGTTATCGTGGTCGCGTTCCAGCCGGTCGAGGTGGGCCGGCTCGACCTCGCCCCACGACCACCTCGGTGGCGCCCACTGCTCGGCGAGCGCCAGGAAATAGTCGGCGTGCTGCTCCTGGACCGTCTCCGCCTCGCCACTGGCCTCCAGCCGTTCCAGCCCGTATTCGCTCACCGTCTCCAGCATGCCGTAGCGCGGCTCATCGTCTGGTCCTACCTCCTGCTGGAGCAGACTCTGCTCCACCAGCCCGGCGACCCCCTCCAGGACGTCGAACCCTGGGTCCCCCTCAGCCGCTCCAACCGCCTGGGCCGCCTCCAACGTGAACCCCCCGACAAAGACCGATACCCGTCGGAACAGTGCTCGCTCCCGCGGCGTCAGCAGATCGTAGCTCCAGGCAATGGCGTCGCGCATCGTTTGCTGCCGCATGGGCAGGTCGCGCCCCCCGCCCGTAAGCAGTGGTAACCGACGCTCTAGGCGGGCGAGCAGCGCCGTGGGTGGGAACATCTTGACCCGGGCAGCGGCCAACTCGATGGCGAGCGGCAGCCCGTCCAGCCGCTGGCAGATCTCGGCGACGACTGACACGTTCTCGGGGGTCAGGCTGAAACCTTCACGCACCGCCTGCGCCCGCGCGACGAACAGCTGGACCGCATCGGACTTCCCCATGTTTTCCGATGCGGCGTACTCGTCCTGCCCGGCTAACCCGAGCGGCGGCACCGCATGTTCGTGCTCGCCGGACAGCCGCAACCGTACCCGGCTGGTAACCAGGACTTTCAGGCATGGGCACCCACGGAGGATGTCGGCCACCAGCGGTGCCGCCTCGACCACCTGCTCGAAGTTGTCCAGCACGAGCAGGAGGCGTTGGTCGCGCAGGAACGCCTGGAGCCGGGCGACGAGCGGATCGTCGCCGGCCTCCCGTACCGCGAGGACCTGGGCGATCGTTGCGGCGATCAGACCGGGGTCAACAACCGGAGCGAGATTGACGAACCAGACGCCATCCGGGAACGCGTCCGCTACCTCTGTGGCAATCTGCAGCGCTAAGCGAGTCTTCCCGACTCCGCCGGGGCCGGTCAGGGTCAGCAGCCGGACATCCTCCCGACGCAGCAGGGCACGGACTGCAGCACCCTCATGCTCCCGGCCGACCAGCGAGGTCAGGGGGAGAGGGAAATGGGTGACGGCGTCGCTTGGCACGGCAGGCCTCATCAGGTCCGTCTTGCATGCAGCTGAGCAGACCTTGTCATGATAGAGTCGCTGCCACCGGCGTCAACCGGTAAGTGACCAGGCGACCAGATTCCAGCGACGACTGTCCTAACCACGGGAGGACGCCACGGTCAGTCCCATGGATCCGGACCAGGGCGCACCCCTTCGGGGCCTCCTCCCCCGGAGCCGGGCCAGTGATCCCGTGCATGACGCGCGCGAGCGGCGAGCGGAGGAGTTCCGGCGCTTCCTGGTCGGTGTGGCACTCCCAGCCCTGGAGGAGTTGCGATCCGCTTGGCGCAACGCCCAGATCATCGCGACCGCCAGCCTCGTCCGGCACGCCGAGGCGATAATCATCGTCTCCTAGAAAGGTCACCCCGAGTTCTCTTGCGCCTTCTTACCTCCATCACGCCGGAGCGGGCGGTGGTGCTGACGCGCCGCCTGGTGCCTGATCTAACCTAGCGTGCACCCGCGGTCCGGGAAGAAGAAATCCCGCTGGTCGGTATCAGTGAAGCGGCCAGTGACGCCAGCACGCTCACCGTCCGTGAGGTGATGACCGGCGTCGGCGCAGACTATCAGGCCCTGCGACGCGCCAAGGAGACGCGAGGAGCGCTCGGTCGCCGAGACGGAGACGAGCATGGCTGAATCTCTTCAATCATCGGCAGCTGGCCGATGGCGTCGCGGCCTGGGGCACTGCCGGTCGGCCCGGTGACGACCGGCTCCGGCTGCGGGTCGATCCACTCCCCACCGATCGCGCCCCAGACGCAGGGAAAACGATCCTCGACAAACGCTGGACTCGCGTCGCGGTGAAGCAGAATGCTCACTCGTCGTCATCAACCATCGTTGTCCGCGATCGACTTGCTTCCTGAACGTATCTGGCTATCATGGAACTCGCCCACTGTGGAAGCCCGTGCTGCCTCCGCAGCACCAGCGCCACCGGGAGCGGATTCTCAACGCTCCCTATGGCACTGCATGGCGCAACACTTAAGAACGGATGTGGGCACGTCCCATACATCTTCGACGGTACAATGGTGCTCTCGAGAGGAACGTATCGATTCATCGTTGATCAATGAAATGCGACCATAGGTTCGGGGTGGCGCTCCTCATCGTCCATCAGATCAGCGATCTGGCAATGACTGCCGTACGAGGACCATCTCGGTCAATGCCATGCACTGGCTCCGTTGCCGCAGGAACCTGATCGACAGCATCAAGTGTCTTCCACATGTCGACTCGTGCCGCTGCTGCGGAACCGAACAGAGGCAGTCATGAGTGGCAGTTCATTGCGTGCCCGCCTCGTTGAGGGAGCGCTTCGGAGGGCACGGTGCAGGGATTAGACTTTTTCCTTCTGGGCTTGTTCGCCGCGGCTATAGCGGCAGGAACACTGGGTGCACTCGTCGGTCTTGGCGGTGGTATCCTCCTCGTGCCGTTACTTACCATGGGATTTGGCCTCAACATCCGACTAGCCATTGGCGCGAGCATTGTCTCCGTCATCGCCACATCGAGTGGAGCCGGAGCGAGCTACGTACGCGATGGGCTGACCAACTTACGAGTTGGCATGCTGCTGGAGCTTGCAACATCGATCGGCGCTGTTACCGGCGCACTGATTGCTCCTTATCTCAGCGTACGAATACTCTTCCTTCTCTTCGGCACAATTCTCCTCGTCTCGATTTTGCCCACCCTCCGAAAGCTCGGGCAGGAGGTGCCACTCGGTGTCACCGACGATCGTCTGGCGCGCCGTCTTCGCCTTGCCGGCACCTATCCTGACCGCAACAGTAAGCGCGTCGTCGCGTATCACGTCACCGCCGTGCCGACGGGTCTTGTGTTGATGTACGTGGCTGGTGCAGCGTCAGGGCTTCTTGGCATCGGATCTGGAGCACTCAAAGTGCTCGCCCTCGATACAGCGATGCGACTGCCAATGAAGGTTTCCACGGCTACAAGCAACTTTATGATTGGTGTGACCGCCGCGGCAAGCGCCGGGATCTATTTCTGGCGTGGCGATGTCTTGCCATTGGTCGCGGCACCCGTCGCTCTGGGGGTACTCCTCGGTGCGTCATTTGGGGCCAGACTACTTGGTCGCCTTGATAACACTGGTGTGCGTCGCCTGTTTCTGCCCGTCGTGGCCATCGTCGGAGTGGAAATGCTGTTGCGAGGAATCGGCATTCGATGAACCATTCAGCCAGAGCAACCGGGGCCATGTCCGCGGAGGACCAGGCTCCCCCGGCCGCGGACCATTCGTTTGACGCATGGATCAGCTATGTCTTGCGAGCAGGTGTGCTCATCTCGGCCGGAATCATTGCCGTGGGACTTACTATTTTTCTGATTCGTGGTCCCCAGGGCGATCAACCAGGATCTTTACACGCACTCCTTGCGAATGGTGGCCATGTCGATGTCGTTCGCCCGTCGATCATTCCCCAGCGTGCCCTGACAGGTCATGCTTTTTCGCTCATACGCCTCGGAATTCTCGTGCTGATCCTGACACCGCTGGCACGGGTTCTGATGACCGCGGTGCTTTTCGTGCTGCGGCAAGACTGGACGTTCGTGTTCATTACGACCGTAGTTCTCGCTATCCTGGTTGGTGGCCTTCTAGGCATCTGGTCGTGATGACGCACTGGACCGATCCAACAACGGACATGACGGCACTCCTGAGTTGTTGGCGACCGCACCGTCTGGAGCCGGAAACAGGGCTGGTGGCGTCACGGATGCTCGTTTCAGCCTCGAAACCGGATTAAGAGAACAAGGACCAGCGCGACGACTCCACAGAAAATGACGAGGACGGCCGCAACGGCGATCTCGCGATCGGCCGGTCTGAAGCCTCCGACATCAATCTCAGAGCGACCTTGCATGTAGTGAGCTCTGCCGATCGTCGCAATAATCGCCCCGCCGAGAACCAGAAACGCGGAAAAGATCGCCGTCACTGGAATACCCGGCACAAGGTCGCGATCAAGGAACTGAGCGGCCCCGAGGCCAAGCGCCAGCAGGCTCAGACCCGTTCGGAGCCAGGCGAGGAAGGTTCGCTCGTTCGCCAGATGGGTCCGGGCACGACTATCTGCGTCGATCCGCGGTCTCTCCGGCGGCATCACCTCACTCTCAGGTCGGTCATCCGAGTCCCCCCCGCCGAGGTCCGACATCGACGCTCTCCCCGATGTGCCCATCGTCCACTCACGGCGCTCCGCATGACCGGCACGATACCCGAAATGCGTCGCCCCGATGCCCGGACCCGTGGGTGGGTTTCCTTGCACTCACCGTTGGGCGATACTCCGCCGTCGCAGACGTGACGATGAAGCGGGCAGCGTCCACTCAGGCGGCTCCTCACTGACCGGGGCCTGTGGCGAACGTGCAAGGGACGACCGGATGGGGATGACCAGCATCAGACGTCCGAGCAGTCGAAGGAGACTGGCCGCGGCCCGGCGGGCGCGCCGCCTCGTCGTCTGCTGGAGCATGGCATTGCTGCTCGTCCTGCCGCGGGTCGCGGTCGCCCAGAGCGGACCGACCGACGAAGAATCACCCCGACCCCCAATGACCACACCGCCGCCGATCGTGGCGATGTCGTCCCCCTCGACGCCGGTACCCGTCCCCGTCGATGCCCGCGGGGGTATCTCCTTTCGCACCCTGGGCTTCGGCGATCAGACCGTGCACGCCGCCGACGGCAGCCTCTCGTATCTGCTCCAGGTGCCACCGAACAGCGTGCCGGATACAGGCAGCATCTTGCACCTCGTCGTCAGCCATTCCCCACTCCTGCTGCCAGACCTTTCCACGATGACCGTCCTCGTCAATGGTCAGCGCCTGACCAGCGTCTTTTTGACCGGAGAGAACGCGACCCGCGATCTGATCAGCGTCCCGCTGGATAGCGCGAGTCCCGGCTCCGATGGCTACCTCGTCCAGGTCCAGTTCTCGCTGGTCCTGACCCGCGATGCATGCGCCACCCCGGACAACCCCGGTCTCTGGGCCACCATTCATGACGATTCCTCGATTGTGCTGCGCCTCCGACCGGACCCCAATCCCCTTGGCCTGGCGGATCTCGATCGCCTGCTCACCCCGAGCGGCCCGGCGCCGCCGCCGATGGCCATGGTACTGCCAGCGAACCCCCTACCCGCCGAACTGGAAGCCGCCGGGCTGATCGCCTTCCAGGTCGGTCGGTGGGCTGCCGCCGTTGGCGCCAGTCCCGCGGTGGAGATCTTCCCGACCGATCAGGTGCCATCGGACCGGCCGGTGATCATGGTCGGCACGGGCCGCGCTTTGAAGCCAGCCTGGTCCTGGGGCGGGCTGAGGTGGGCCGGAACCTCCTACACCATCGATGACCGCCGTATCCCGACCAACCAGGGAATCCTTGCGGTGGCCCCGGATGGCGCCCGGGCACTGCTTGTCAGCGGCGGCACACCGGGGGCCGTCCTCGACGCGGCCGATGCACTTGTCCGGCCCGAACGCCGCGCTCAACTCGCCGGGGAGCGTGTCATCCTGACGAGCCGTGACACGACCCGGCCGGGAGCGCCAGTCGCGTGGTCCGACGGGGCGGCCAGTTTCGCGCAGCTCGGCGCGGCACGGCGCGAGGTCAACGGGAGTGGCAAGCACGCGCTCGATTTCAGCTTCGACCGTCCACCCGAGTGGGTGCTCACCGACGGTGGCAACCTCGACCTCGTCGTCACCACGTCAACCGGCATCAGGGACGAGACATCCTGGATCGCGGCATCGGTCAACGGTCACGACCTTGGCGCGATTCCCGTGGCGGATGGCAAGCAGGCGGGTGGCCACTACCGGTTCCCGATTTCCGCGGACCTCCTCAATAGCGATCTGAACGACCAACCGGTGCGTCACCTGGTCCTCCAGATTCGACTCTTTCTCGACCTACCGGCGGGCTCCTGCATCGACCGCAGTACCGAGCGGGAATGGGCGGCCGTTGCCCCGACCTCCGTCTGGAACCTTCCCCACGAGCGCTATCCCGGTCTCGACCTGGGTCGCTTTCCGGCGCCGTTGCTTGAGACCACTACCATGACTCCCCTTGGTCTCATCCTTCCGCGTCGCCCCACTCCGGCGGAGGTGGCCGCGGGGGTAGGTGTTGCCGCCGCATTGGGTCGCTGGACCGGCTCCGAGCAGACCGCCCTGCCGCAGCTGATGACCTCCGACCATCTCAGCGGTGACGAGCGGGCGGACGCCCAGCTGATCCTGATCGGCGGGGCGGATCGGAATGAGGTTGCCAAAGCCGCCGCCGCCAAGGACGCGCCGAGCGTCGCGCCGGTGAAGCCCACTGCCTATCAACGGGTGCCCAGCGACAATGCGGGGTGGCTTCGGCTCGCCCCCTCTCCGTGGGCTGATGATCGTGGGCTGCTCACGGTTGCGGGCTCGCGGAACGGCGGGCTGGATCAGGCCGTGGCCGCCCTGACGACCGGCGCGTCCATCGCTCGGCTCCGGGGGACGGCGGCATCGGTTGCCGGCACACTTCCCCCTCAATCGCAGGCGCCCGCCGCTCCCGTGCCAACCGCGCCGGCTGCCCTGGCGCCCCGGCTCGTCACGCTCGAGCAGCCGGGCGAGGATCGATGGCCCGTCTGGAACATCGCTAGCGCCGTCGTGGTCGGGGCGGTCATCGGAGCGCTGGGACTCTGGGGGATCAGCTCTTGGTCGGGTCGCGGGCGTGCCGCGCCGTAGGTGCGACGACGCGGTGCGCGGACACGCTCCCCGCCGAGAGGTACCATGATCGGAGCGCACGCGCCGTTGTGATCGTCGGGTGCCACACATCCAGGGAGCTCTCCGATGGTGACCACCCTCGCCGTGCCGGTCGACAAGCTCGCGGCCCTCTGTCGCCGCTATCACGTCCGCGAATTGGCGCTCTTCGGTTCGGCCCTGCGTGATGATTTCAGTCCCAACGGCGATATCGATCTCCTGGTCGAGTTCGAGCCGGAAGCTCCGGTGACCTTTCTGCTGCTTGGACAGATGGAGCGGGAACTCGCGAACCTGTTTGGCCGTCGAATCGATCTGGTGACGAAATCCGGCCTGAAACCTCTTCTGCGCCAGGGTGTGCTCGGCACGGCTCGCGTGCTCTATGCGACCTGAGCAGCTCTTCCTCAGCGACATCCTGCAGGCGACCGAGGCCATCGATCGATCCCTACGGAACCGGTCGTTTCCGGAGGTTGAAGCTGACGAGGATCTGCACGATGCCACACTATTCCGATTGATCGCCATCGGCGAGGCCGCGGCGCGGCTACCCGCCACCGTTCGCCAGCGCTACCCGGACGTTCCCTGGATCGACATGATTGGCTTTCGCAATCGCGCGGTGCATGCCTATTTCGCCATCGACTGGCGCATCGTCTGGGATACGGCGCGGCAAGATATCCCTCTCGTACACCGACATGTCGCGACGATCCTCGCGGAGGACTACGCGCTACCGTCCGCCGAGAGCGATCCGACGTGAGGAGCCGCGTCAGTGGGATTCGATAGTGACCCGCCCGGTTCCGCTGTCATCGTCGGGGGCGGCTTCATCGGGCTCTGTACCGCCGTCGCGCTGCAGCGGCGTGGGGTGCCGGTCACGCTGGTCGACGCTGGTCCGCCGGAGCGCGCGGCCTCGCACGGCAACGCCGGCTGGATCGTTCCCGCTTTCTCGGGCCCGGTGCCGGCACCGGGCCTGGTTGGCACCTCCCTGCGCTGGATGCTCCGACCCGACAGCCCGTTCTACCTGCGGCCGCGCGCCGACCTTGACTTCATCCGCTGGCTGCTCGCGTTCTGGCGGCGGTGTAACCAGCGAGATTACCGCGCCGGGCTTGAGGCGGTGATGGCGCTCAATGCCCGGACGATGGACCTCTTCGATGCCTATCGGGACGCCGGGGTCACCTTCGAGGAGCACCGCGACGGCATCCTTTACGCCTATCACTCGGCACATGGGTTGGAGCGCGATTACGCCGCCCTCGACCTCCTCCGCCCCTTCGGCTACGCGTCACCGCCGCTGCTCGATGGGGCCGCCATCCGCGAGCATGAGCCGGCGCTGACCGAGGAGATGGTCGGCGGCTACTGGCTCGCTCAGGAGCGGCACGTTCGCCCGGATAGCCTGGTCCACGGGCTCACGTGCTGGCTCGCCGCCCGGCCATCAGGTGTCCGTCTCCTCGACGGCGTTCAGGTCACCGGTTTTGTCTCCTCCGATCGCGGCAAGGGAGTCGGCCGCATCACCGCGGTGGAGACGACCCACGGCCCGATCGCGGCCGAGACCGTCATCGTCTGCGCCGGGGCGTGGACCCCGCGGGTCGTGCGCCTCGCCGATCCAACGGTTCGCATCCCGATCGAGGCTGGCAAGGGGTATAGCCTCGACTTCATCCCTCCACCACGACCGGTGCGCGTGCCGATCCATCTCCATGAGGCACGGGTGGTCGTCACGCCGCTTAACGACCGGGTTCGTCTGGCCGGCACCATGGAGCTATCGGGCATCAACCACCGTCTCGTCCCGGGCCGGATCGCGGCCATTGCTCGGGCCGGTGCTCGCTCCCTGCGCGACTGGCCCGCTGATGCGTCCACCGCCGTCGCCTGGACCGGCATGCGCCCCATAACGCCGGACGGTCTGCCGGTGATCGGCCCACTGCCCGGCTGGACTAATCTCGTCGTCGCCAGTGGCCATGCAATGCTGGGGCTGACCCTTGGCCCGGCCACCGGCGAGGCCGTCGCCGATCTCGTGGCCACCGGTCGCCGGTCCGAGGTGCTGCGGCCATTCGACCCAGGCCGGTTCGGAGGGCGATGAAGCATCGATTGCGCACCCTGGCGCCAGCAGGTCGCTGGCGTCATCCCGCGTTCGCGCGTCTCTGGGTCGCCCACACGGTCTTGAAGGTCGGATCGAGCGTCACCGCGCTCGCGCTGCCGCTGCTCGCCGTCCTGACCCTCCAGGCGACACCGCTTGAGGTCGGTCTGCTGACGGCGGTGGGGACGCTGCCGCTTCTGATCGTCGGGCTCTTTGCCGGGGTCTGGATCGACCGGCGACCGCGCCGGCCGGTCATGGTCGCGGCCGACCTTGGCCGGGCCGCATTGCTCCCGCTGATTCCCCTGGCGGCCTGGTTTGGTCTGCTCCGGATCAAGCTGCTCTATGCGGTCGCGCTGCTGACCGGATTGCTGACGGTCTTCTTCGATGTTGCGTCACAATCATTCGTGACCACGATCCTCGACCGGACGGAGCTAGTTGAGGGGAATAGCAAGCTGCATACGAGCTACGCCCTGGCCGATGTCGCCGGACCGGGACTGGCCGGTGGGCTGGTGCGGATCCTGACCGCACCGGGAGCGATCCTGGTTGACGCTGCGTCCTTCGTGATCTCGGCGCTCCTGCTGCGTCAGATCGAGACGGTCGAGCGGGCACCTGAGCGACCAACGCGAGAGCAGGGAGTCTGGCGGGAGATTGGCGAAGGGCTGCAGGCGGTGGCCGGCGAACCGAACCGGCGAACCGATCCTGCGAACGCTCGCGGCCAGCACCGGGCTCTGGAATCTCTTGGAGAACGCCCGGATCGCCGTCCTGGTGTTGTTGCTGGCCCGCAAGCTGCACCTCAGCGCGGGAGCGATCGGCCTCGTCTTCGCGATTGGCGGCATCGGTTTCGTCCTCGGCACGCTCTTCCCGGCGCGGGCCGCTCGCCGCTTCGGGTTGGGCCACGCGATCGTCGGCGGCGTCATCGGGGTAGTTCCAGGTGGGCTCCTGATCGCGGCGGCGGGTGGCCCGGCGCCGGTCGGCGGGGCGCTGGTCTTTCCTGGAGGGACTTGCCGTCCCCAACTACGACGTCAACCAGTTCAGTCTGCGACAGGCGGTGACATCCGACCATCTCCGCGGGCGCGTCAATGCCAGTGTCCGGGTCCTGATCCGAGGCACCGTTCCGCTCGGCGCGCTTCTTGGCGGGCTGCTGGCGGAAGCGCTCGGGGTGCGAGCGGTGCTGCTGATCGCCGCCTGCGGCCCCCTGGTAGCCCTGGGAATCGTCTGGCGCTCCCCCGTCCGCACGCTACGCGAGCCACCGGAGCCGGTCGGGACCGCCACCGCGACCTGATCAGGCATCGCCGCCCCTGCTCGCGTCGCGCGAACAATTCCGGGAGCATGCTCGCTCGCCTCAGGCTCCTCGTCGATCAGGAGAGGGGCCAGACAAACGACGGGGCCGTTGGAAAGAGGATGCCGAGCAGCACGCGGGCATCCTCCTCGGCGCGGCAGTCCGCAAACATGTACTCAAGGTCGGCGAGCGATCGGTATCCCAGCAGCAGGTGCAGAAAGGTCAGCGGTGGGAACGACGCGCCCGCGTCGGCGCGGTCGGCCTCCTGCCACGCCGCCACCTCGTCCAGCTTTCCCCCGGCAAAGGTCAGGCGCAGGCCATCGCGGTAGAAGTTCAACCGCAGCTCGCCGCTATAGCCAACGGCAGGGGAGGCGGCAAGCCGGGCTTCGAGAAGTGGCGCGATACACCGGACGAAGGCGGGGAGATCGGGGATTCGAATGTACCAAGCATAGGGCCGCTCGGCGTCCCGCGCCCGGTCCGGCAGGACCTGGTAGAGCGGGTGACCGGTGCCCAGATCGAGCCCAAGTCGCTCGAGCCGGGCCGGCTGGTCGCCCTCGGCGGTCGCGGCGGCAGCGTCGGTGCCCATCATCTGCAACGCTCGCAGCAGCGAGGGCGCCACGTCCAGCCATGATACGCCGGGGGCGAGCTCGCAGGCGCGAATCCAGAACGTCCCTTTCCAGAGCCGGCGCAACGAGGCGACGAAGCCGACCGGTTTGGCCGCCCCCTCATTCCCCGTCCCCTCGACCGACTCGATGATCGAGACGACGACCCGGTCCTCGTTCTGCTCGTCATCGCCAAACTGCTCAAGCTCGTAGTGCCAGCAGGCCTCGCCGCGCACGCAGCTGACGAGCGAGCGGCGGCGTCCATCATCATCGGTTGCGACCAGAAAGGGGACATCCGCCAGTGCGGCCGCGCGGAGGCGATACGGCTCGGTGGTCTCATCGGCCGCTGCCGGGACATCGCTCACCGGGACGCGATGACCGCCACCGAGGGGGAGGGTCATCTCATAGTCAAACTGCCGATAATACCAGGGGATGCCGGTGATCCCCTGGAGGAGGTGACCCTGCTCGGCGCTCCAGCGATGAGCGATCTCCATCTGCTTGCGGACGAGCCCGCGACGGCGATAGTCCGGATGGGTGCCGACGAGCTCCACGCGGCCGACGCCAAACTCGTGACCGCCGTACGACCAGGTCTGGGGAATCAGGTTCAACGACGACACGATCGCGCCCGACGCCCGATCCTCGACCACCGTGAAGAGATCGGGCCGGAACGTTGGGTGCGGCCGTTGCAGCAGATCCCGCGTCCAGGCGGCAGCGCCAGCGTCCGGTTCGCTGCTCGACCCGGCGTGAACCATGCCATTGAAGGTGGCGAGCGGTTCAACGTCGGCCGGCGTCGCCACCCGAAGGGTCAGTCCGCCGCCAAGGTCGATGGGCAGAGTCTCATCGGTCATTCGGAACTCTCACCTCTTGATTGGACCACATGGGTGGTTGACGACGAGAGAGACATCGATCCGTCGTTGTGCACTGACCTTCGCGCTATGGTGGGTATGTTGCCATCTCTCCGCGTGGATGGCGTCAATACCTCCGGCTTCAGCGTAGGTATGCCGGGGTGCCAAAACCTCCCGCTCAGCGCGTCAGAGGAGCCATCGTCCCACATCGGGCCGGGCCCAGGGGATAGCTACCCCGGCCGCTCTGAGTGAGAGCAGCCGTTCTCAGGTGCGCTGCATCGACATGGGCCACAAGATCGGCCCGTTGTCACTCCCATCTGTCCGTAGATTGCATTGCCGTGCGAGAAGGGTACTCTGCCCTTCGGTGGGTCGATCGAGCGGTCACCGATAGTAGACCCACCTCATCATGACTGCTCGTCTCGTGCGATCCACCGTTCCGCGTCATGTCGCGCCGCGGCGGGCAGCGCCACGACAATGGCCGGAGGCGCCTACTCAGGTGCGGAGCGCTGCCACGGCGATCGCACTGACAGAGGGATTGTCATCAGGAGTGAAGCCCAGGGACACCACGGAGAAGGAGTGAGTGGGGATGACGGAACGATTCAGCGACCTCCCGCGACACGAGGGACACCCGTTGAGCGATGCCGAACGCCGTGCCCTCGCGGCGGTATTGGCCCGCGAGACCGGGGGCATCCGCAACGTCAACGAGCTGGTCTCCGAGCGCCTCACCTTCGGCTAGCGTATGCTCAGGCGGATGCCGACGGGCAAGGGAAGCAATCAGGTCACCGCCCGCACTGCTGCCTCATGTGCATCCCCATTGGGAATCGCTATGCACGTCGAGGGACAAGCGCTCGGTCAAGGTGGCGATGACGGCGACGAGGCAAGCGTCGATGCCCCGAGCCGCGGCTGCCGCCCGCCGGTCAGTCACCAGATAGTTGCACGTCAGGCCGGTCTCGCGATTCCCACACGCGGTGGTACCCTATGATCCGACACGGGCATGGAGCCACGACATTGTCGGGGGCGCCGACCCTCTATGGATACGTCGCTCTGCCCCTCGACGGATGTAGGCAGGTCTATGTTAGAGGGGCATCCGGGATGATCGGCGCCGACGATGGGCGGACACACGCTCGGCAGGCCGAACTCGGGGCGGCCATCGGGGCGGCTCTGACCAGCCGCGATCCCCTCTCCCAACAACTTCAGCGCTGCATGGAGGCGCTGGTCTCCCACCTCGACGCCGCCTTCGCCCGCATCTGGACCCTTGACGAGACCGACCCGAGCATCCTGGTGCTGCGGGCCAGCGCCGGTCTCTATACCCATCTCGACGGTGCCCACGCCCGCGTTCCAGTCGGCTCCTGGAAGATCGGCCGCATCGCCACCGAGCGGCATCCCCACCTCACCAACGCCGTCGTCGGCGACCCCGATGTCCACGACCAGACGTGGGCCCGGCGGGAGGGGATGGTCGCGTTCGCCGGCTACCCCCTGCTCGTCGGCGATCGTGTACCGGGAGTCCTCGCCCTGTTCGCCCGACGTCCGCTGGAGGATGCCGCGCTCGCGGTGCTCGGCTCCGTGGCGGACGCCATCGCGGTCGCCGTGGATCGCGCTCAGATCGAAACTGAACGGGCGGCGCTGCTCGGGCGGGAGCGGGTGGCCCGAGAGCGAGCCGAAACCGCCCAGGCGCGGTACCGTGGCTTATTTGAGGGGGTGGCCGACGCCATCCTGGTCGCCGACGACGAGCGGCGCTACGTGGACGCGAACGTGGCCGCGACCACCCTCCTGGGCTACAGCCATGCCGAGTTCCTCGGGCTGCGGGTGGAGGACATCGTGGCCGTGGGGCCGGCCCGGACTGAGGCTGAGTACGCCCGGTACCTGGCCGATGGGTGCTGGCAGGGCGAGTTGGATCTGCGGCGCCAAGACGGGACGACGATCCCAGTCGAGGCCCGGGCGACCGTTGTCGCCCTCCCCGCAGGGCCGGTCAACATCGCGGCGGTGCGCGATGTCAGCGAGCGCCGGGCCGCAGAGCGGCTACAGCGGGAGTTCCTGGAATCGGTCTCGCACGATCTGAAGAACCCCCTGACGACCGTCCAAGCGCAGGCGCAACTCCTCCGTCGCCGCATCGCGCGGGGAGAGGACGTACCGCCCGAGCAACTGGACCGCGCCTTGGCGGTCATCGAGGCGGGCAGTAGGCGGATGGTGGCCCAGCTGGAGGAGCTGCAGGATGTGGCGAAGCTACGGGCCGGGCAGGCGTTGGAGTTACAGTACGAGCCGACCGACCTGGGGGCGCTGGTGCGAGCGGCGGTGGGCGACGCCCGGGCGGCGACCGAACGCCATGGGATCCACGTCGAGACGCCACCGACGCTCGTGGGCACCTGGGACGCGCCGCGGCTGCGCCGGGCCCTCGACAATCTTCTGGGCAACGCCGTCAAGTACAGCCCGAGCGGTGGCACGGTCACCGTGCGAGTCGCCGAGGAAATGCGACCCGGCGGCACGTGGGCGGTGGTGAGCGTGAGCGATCCGGGGATCGGTATTCCCGCGGCGGATCTGCCGTACATCTTTGAGGCGGGCCGGCGGGGCGGCAACGTCACGGGGCGGATCGGCGGGACGGGAATCGGGCTAGCCGGGGTCCGTCGGATCGTGGAGCAGCACGGCGGAATGGTGAGGGCGATGAGCGACGAGGGGCAGGGCAGCACCTTCACGGTCGCCCTCCCTCTGGAGTGTCCGAAGGCGCCGGCGTAGCGGTGGCCACGGCTTCGGAAGGGGCGGCATCACGGGTGCGAGGGGACCGCTCCAGCGACTGGTTTCGAGTCGATCCCATGGGGAGCGACCGCCGGGCGTGGGAGGACCCGGAGGCATGGTCTGCACGATCCTCATCGTCGACGACGAACGTCACATCGTGGAGGTGCTGGCCGGGCTGCTGGAGGATAAGGGGTACGCGGTGCGGCGAGCCTATGACGGGGAGGCCGCGCTCCGTGCGGTCGAGGCGGCGCCGCCCGACCTGGTGCTGAGCGATGTCATGATGCCCCGCCTCGGGGGCGTGGAGTTGGCGCGGCGTCTCATCAGCCTCGGGATCCCGGTCGTGCTGATGAGCGCGGCCGTCGCCGACCCAGGGCTGCCTGGCGTGGCGTTCGTCTCCAAGCCCTTCGACCTCGAGCGGATCGTGACCGTCGCGGAAGACCTCCTGGGTCGCTAGCCGGTCGGGCTCGCGAGCTCGATCGTCCCGGTCGACGCATTACGATCCGCGCTCCCTTGGCAGGAGGCCATGTCACCTCTGACCGTGACCGAGGGATCCTTTCATCCGTCCGTGCCAACTTCGTCCCGTCCGCCCGCTACCCAGTCCCGCGGTTGATTCTGACCGTCTCGGTCGTGGTTGGGGAGACCAGCGCACACGCCCGGGAGATGGCACGGTTCAACGATCTCCTCCTGCTCTGGTTGCGGAGCGCAGAATTTGGGCGCTACCCGACCCAGGAGGAGGCCAACGCGTACCACTGACCGACGCGGATCGGGCAATCCTCGCAGCCACACCATTGAACTACGTCGCCGGGGACGCACGGGCGGTTCACCTACAGATCGATGAACCCGTAGAGCAATCACAGGCCGATGAGGTAATGATGACGACGACGCTCCCCGATCCGGAGGATCGCACTCGGGCGGTGACGCAGCTCGCGCAGGCGTTCGGCCTGGGTCATCGCCAGTACCCGGAGAGGAGGCGATTGAGGCCGAGTTCACCGCAAGTGAGTAGTCGAATGCGATAAGGTGACGTGTCTGCAGGAGATGGTGGTGGAGGCGGCAACCGTCAGTAAGGCACGTTGGACCATCAGGCAGGGGGACGGCATTAGCCTTGCGACCGTCCACTCACGATTTGAAGGTTTCGCGAAGGCACCGTGACGGCGATACCAAACCCAGCGATACGGCATGGAGGAGGCGGGAAATGAGCAGAGATGGGGTGGCAGGCGTGGCGATCGCGCTGGTATTCCTGGTCGGCTTTTGGCTCGCCGACCGCCTCCTCACTGCCGGTCGCAGGACCAGATGATGAGGCGGCCGGCGGTGGTGAGCGGGGCTACTCCTCGCTGGGACGAACTAGGCGATGGTAGAGGCCGAAGAGGAGGAAGGTGGGCGGCCACTGGCCAACGAAGACAGCCCAATTGTCCTTGCCGGACAGCTTGAGCAGCGCCGAGGCGCCAATCGATGCCAGCGCGGCCCAGTACCAGGTCTCCTCGGGGATGTTGTCGGTCACACGAAAGAACTGCTTCTGCGTCCCGTCCGATGTCTGCATCGCCTTCGCCATCGACTGGTCTCTCCTTGTCGCTCGTCGCGCATCGCGTTCACGGTTCCAGCGAATCGCACTCGGACGAGCGTCGCGTGGACATGGCGACTGTGCATGATAGATGCCACAGCCTTGGGAACCAGCTGCGGAGCATGCTCCACCCGGCGCCGTTGGCGCCGGGTGGAGCCGATTCGTTGACCGCCCTGCCTTGCCCAATCTGAATCAGCCATGCCGAGATCGTCTCCGGGGTCGCCCGGATCGTGATCGCACGGGTCGTCTGGTACAAGGGTCCGCCGATAAGGTCGTCGCCGGGCAGCGTCCGGGCGACCTCATCCGCGATGGCGCCCCAGTGCCGGTGCTAGGGCCGCAGCCCCAGCAGGCCGGCGGTCAGGGCGGCCCCCGCGCCGATGCCAACAACTGCGCGAGTAGACACGCGGCGTGTCACGGTGCGGCCTCCGGCACCAGCAGGGGTTCGGGGCGAGGGAGACGAGCAGTGCGAGCGGCAAAGACGCGGCCGCGGGTCCACGGTGTGCCGAGCCGGGTCAGCAGCCAGCGATCGAACCCCCACCACCCGGCGACCTTCCAGGCCAGTACCAGGAACACGCCGAGGCCGAAGAGCACCGGGTTGGTGCTGGCCGTCCCCGCCAGCTGGAATGGGAGAGCGGCCGGCGGACCCCGCGGGTGCCGCAATTGCGCAAGCTCGGCCTGCTTTTTGGCATGTGCTCCGACGAGATCGATCTGGAGCCGAGCAAGGGCGTCCACCGCGCGCCCCACCGTGCCCACGCTGACCGGCGGCAAGACGAGCCGGTTCCCGGCCGAGACCGAGATGGGCTCGTGACCGCTCGCGGCGACAAGGGACATCCCGCGAGCGGCGCTTGAGTCGCCAAAGCGGCAGTACTGCCTCCAGTTCCCCATGCGTTGTCGCCAACCTCGTTCAGGTGGTCAGCAGAGTGGTCCAGTCGCGGGTGGTAGTCGGCGAGGCACGTTCGACCAATACGCTCGCGCGACCTGACGATCGGGTGGATCACACGCCGATGGTGCATCCCACGTGACAGAGGCAGCGATCCCGGTGGTCACCGCGGCGATCGAGATGTCCCACAGGCGCCATACCGTCGCGGCGGGCACCCCTCGGGGCCAGGCTCCTGTTCAGATCGTTCCGCTTAGCGGCTGGCCCAGCGCATCCCGCGGCGGACCAGCTCTCGTGCTTCGGGCACCTCGAAGTCGACGTTCTGATGGCCGAGGGCGCAGAAGAAGACACGCCCCGTCCCCCACCGTCGTTTCCAGACGACCGGCATCACGCAACCTTCAATCCACGGCGCGTGCTCGGCGGAAAAGGTCGTCGTCGCCAGCACCTCGTTCGATGGATCGACGTGGAGGTAGTACTGCTCGGAGTGCATCGCGAAATCAGACAGGCCCGCGGTGATCGGGTCGTCGGGGACCGTGATCTGGACGGTGTAGTCGATCACGTCGCCGGGATGCGCCACCCATTGCCCCCCGACCATGAACTGGTAGTTGGGGTTGTTGCGAAAGGCATCGGCCATCCCGCCATGCCACCCCGCCAGACCGACGCCGCTCCTGACCGCGTCGAGCAGTCCCGCTTCTTGCTCCGGCGTGATCGTCCCCATCGTCCAGGTCGGCACGATCAGGTCAAATCCTTGCAGACGCGACCGATCGAGGTAGACATCGAGCGTCTCGGCGGTCTCAACCGCAAACCCATCCTCTGCCAGCAGCGCCACGAAGCGCGCCGCGGTCTCCCGCGGTTCATGCCCTTCCCAACCGCCGACGACCATCAGTGCCGATTTCGCCGCTACCACCGTGCGCCCTTCCTCCCCCCGGTCCCTGTCGATCACGCCTGCCGAGCGCCCGGCAACGACCCTGTGTTGACCGGCCCACAGGTGACGTCAGTGTCCTATGATCTCGCAAAATGCCCCCAGCAGGCAGGACCTCACCGGGCACACTCGCCAGCGGTAAACACGCGCTGAAAAGGATGGCTCGTCAGGGCCACGTTGCCGTCGAGCAAGCTATCGCCGACCAGCGGGCAGTGACCGGCCGGTGGTCCCGATCCATCCCAGGAGAGCTCGATATCCCATCGGTGGAACCGCCCCATCTACCCGCGGCGTCGACCGGCGATCCGTCCTTAGATCACCTCAAGCTCATTCAACCCCGGAATTGCAGGGAACGGCGCGTGGGGCTCGGTCTGGTACCAGAACGCGGTCGAAGCGATGTCGTCCTGCAACGGCAGGTACCGCCGTTTGCCCTCCAGCGCCGAGCGCCAGCCCAACGCCTGGATCGTCACCCGTAGATCGTCGCCGAAACGAATCGGGTCCATGATATGGAACCGGTACATCCCGAACCGCTGCTGCGAGGCGTAGAGCCCGTCCGGCTGGATGATCTGCGGCAGGCCCAGGAACGGCGTGCTGTAGGCGCCATATTCGCCGCGGGGATGCTCGAAGTTCCATGCCCCACCGAAGTAGTCCTCCGTCCCGGTGCCACAGATCGTCGGCCACGCACCATCCCCGTCCAGATAGAACTTGATCTCGCCCTCACCCCACCAGCCGCTGCTGTTGACCCCCCAGGCCAGGTAGGTGCCGACGTACTGACCCTGCCCCCGCACACCGTCGAGCAGGGTGTGCACCTCCTGATAGGGGAGCGGGTTGCTGCGCCGCCATTGGGCGTGGAGATAGGCGCGGTCCGCGGGCACCTCGGTCAGCGTGTAGTCGACTTGATAGTAGAAACCCAGCACCTCGTCCGGGGAAAGGTTCTCAAGGGTGATCCGGGCGTGCCCGCGAAAGGGCATCTCCCAGTAGCTGTTGAAGCCGCCCGCCGGGTTGACCGCAACCGGCAGCGCGGCGATGTTGCAGCGCACCCCCCAGCCACTGCAGAAGAAGTCGCCGATTGGGGTTTCAACGCTGGGGGTATCCTCGTCATCCCAGAAGCAGCGCAACACCAGACTGCGCCAGTGGGTTGGGTGGACCGTCAGCCAGATATGCTGGATCGCGCCGGGACCGGCGATATCGGCCAGCGTGACGGTGGAGTTGCCAGCGATGTTGATGCTGGGCGACAGCTTCCAGCCCTGGCCAAGCTCGCGCCCCGCGTCGGCCCCGGTCCCCTCCGTCGCCATGCCTCCCTGACCCCTGGCCCCGCTAAAATTCTCCGCGCTGATCGAGCGGGTCTGCGCCGTCGATAGGCGTGACAGATTCCCGAGGTGCATCCCGAGTCCATCGAAACCGGACATGATCATCCCTCCCAGGCATCTCACCATCGGTCAACCGCGCTCGACGTTCTCCGAACCGTGGCGCGGCGCACGACGACATCGCCGCGGTGTCGGGTGTGGCGGTCCGGCGGCCCTCAAACGGCGTGGGTGTTGACCCGGCATCATAGCGCGAGACCGATCGCCACGGGGCGATTGCCCGAGTCGGCTGGCGAGGCGAGTTCCCAACCTCGACCGATTGAGCATCCGCGATGACGGGCGTAGAATCCAGGGACGGTGCCCAGGACCCAGCACCCCACCAGCGGCCAGGCGACGCGCGGGGCAGGCATCCCAGTCGTCCGGGTTGGGGGGAGCAAGGCCAGCCGCTGACACGGTGAGCGGGCCAGGAGTAGGCGCCGCGCAAGGAGGCGCACGCCCATGATCGCCACCAGCTTGGTCCCGGCACGCGGTCAGGCCATCGAGATCAACGGCGCGCGGCTCGCCTACGAGGAGCACGGGGCGGGCGACCCGCTACTGCTGCTCCACGGCGGCCTCACGTCGAGCGCGAGCTGGCGCGAGGTGGTCCCGCTGCTCGCGACGCGCTTCCGGGTGATCACCCCCGACAGCCGCGGCCACGGCCGCTCCACCAATCCGGGCGGCCGCCTGAACTACCGGCAGATCGCTGACGACACGGTCGGACTGATCGCGGCGTTGGGGCTGGAGCGTCCCTTCCTCGGCGGCTGGAGCGATGGCGGTCAGGTCGCGCTGGAGATCGCTCTCCACCATTCCCACGCCGTCCGGGCGCTGGTCGTCGGCGCCGCCTTTTTCAACTTTGGCGAGGAGTTCCGTGGCTCAATCCGGGAGCTCGTCGGGATGGATGCGGCGGGGGGCATCGATGTGGGGCGCTTCGAGACCGCGCTCGGAGCGGCGTTGCCCGGCTTCCGGTCGATGTTCGGGGGCAACGACGCCGAGTGGCGCTCGTTCCTGGCCCAGACGGTCCAGATGTGGCTGGACTATCCGGGACTCACCGCGGCGGACTTCGGCCAGATGCGCGTACCGGTGCTCGTGGTCGCCGGGGATCGGGACGAGTTCGTGCCGGTGGAGGTCGCCGCGGCCATGTACTGGATGCTGCCCACCTCCGAGCTCGCGATCTGCCCGAACGCCAGCCACAGCCTTCCATCAACCCACCCCGCCTGGTTCGCGGGGACGGTCGCCGAGTTCCTCGGTCGCCAGTCGGCGAGCGACGGATAACCGCCGGCGCGATGGGGAGCAGATCGGTGGCCAGTCGACAGCGCGGGACCCGCGACCTCACATCGACCGCGCCGGGTCACTCGCCCGACCGGTGTCACACGACCGGCGGCCCGGCATCGCTCCCCTCGGACCCGAGCGACCACCGCGCGGATAGGACCGAACCTCGGATTGATCGCCGCGGGTGGTTCGCCTCAGGCTATGCTGACGGCGGGGTCTGAGGATGATCCGGGCAGCGGGCCGGGGCGTTGGTCACGCCGGCCCAGGGAGGGGCGCATGCCGCGGACCATTACGGTCAAAGGAACATCCGGCGCCGGCAAGTCGACACTCGCCGCGGGGCTGGCGCGCCAGCTTGGGATCGCCCACGTCGAGTTGGACGCGCTCCATCATGGTCCCAACTGGAGCGATCCGGCGGCCGAGGCGTTCCGGGCACGCGTCCGCGAGGCAATGACCGCCGCCCCGGAGGGGTGGGTGATCGACGGCAACTACGACTCGAGGCTCGACACGACCGTGATCGACGAGGCCGATACGATCGTCTGGCTCGACCTGCCGCTCGCGATCAAGCTGGGCTGGCTCTGGCGCCGGACACTCCACCGCATCCGCAACGACGTCGAGCTCTGGAACGGCAACCGGGAGACATGGCGCGATGCGTTTCTCGGCCGCGAGCCGCTCTTCGTCTGGACGCTCCGCACGCATGTCAGGCAGCGACGCCAGTGGCCGGCCCTCTTTGGCCAGGATCCGCGGCTGGTGCGGCTGCGGTCGCCAGCCGAGGTCCGCCGCTGGCTGGGCGAGCAGCGGCGTCCCTGACCGCGCCCTAACCCATCGACCCCCTCTGCTCGACCGCTGGTACGACGCGGGTGCCACACCGTCGATCGTCCCGAGCATACTTGCCCGGCGACCGGCATGGCGATCCCCGGCGACACCACGCTCCCCGTTCGCCGGCATGCTGGTGGTCGATAATGATCGACGTGGTTGGCCCCAACCAGAGACGAGGTGTCGAGCGTCAGGCGGTCGGTGAGGGACCGCGGATCGTGCCGCAGGAACGGCGCACGCGCAACTCGAAATCGAAGACGACGCATTTGGTCTGGCTCCGCTCCCCATCGATGCGCTCGACGAGGAGATTGAACGCGGCCGCCGCCATCCGCCGGACTGGCTGCGCCAGCGTCGTCAGCGGCGGGTCGACCAGCTCCGCCCAGAAGGGATCGTCCACTGCCACGACGGCGATCTCCTCCGGCACCCGTACCCCTCGGTCGCGCAGGACAGAAAGCGCGCCGATCGTCATCAGGTTGTTCGCGATCACCAGCGCCGTCAGGTCGTTCCCTCCGTCCAGCAGCGTGCTCGTCGCCACTTTCGCCTGGTCGATCCGAAAGGCGCCCTCAGCCGAACGCGGCGTCAGGCCGCGCTCGCGCATGGCATCCTCATACCCCTTCAGGCGATCGACGCCGGTCTGAATCGCGGTCCGGCCGCCAATGAACCCGATCCGCTCGTGACCTGCCGCCAGCAGGTGCCGCGTCGCGCGTCGCGCACCTTCGACATTGTCGACGACGACCCCATCGGCGCGCGCGTCAGTGACCATGCGGTCGAACGCCACCAACGGTATGCCAAGATCGAGGAGCCGCCCGATCTCCTCTCCCGCGGGATTCGACGGCGCCATGATCACACCCAGGACCCGCTCCGCGGCCAGGACCTCAAGGTAGGAGCGCTGCTTCTCATCGGTCTCGTCGGTATTGCAGAGCAGCACCCGAAAGCCACGCTCGTAGGCAGCTTCCTCGACCGTCCGCACCATCTGCGTGAAGTGCGGGTTCTCGATATCGGAGACGACGACACCGAGGGTCTGCGTCGTCTGGCGGCGGAGATTGCTGGCCAGGCGGTTGGGCCGAAAGTCGAGCTCGGCGGCGGCGCGCAGCACGCGGTCGCGGTTCTCCGGGGTGACCCGTACCCGGCCTCCCAGCACCCGCGACACCGTCGCCGAGGAGACACCGGCGCGCTCCGCGACCTGCTTGATGTTCGCCATCCGGCCCCTCATTCGTCCCGAAATCGATTGCTGTCTTACCACCGTGGACCGGCAGTGTCAACGCGATCCGTGGCTATTGACACCCCGCGAACGCCGGTGCTAGGGTAGGAATCGATTTCACCGAAACGGAAGAAGGCAGCTCGCATAGGGAGGAAACCGGTATGTCTACCGACGACCTGGCCCGTGGTGAGGGTGGCGACAACGCCTCACGACTCGTCGTGCCCCGATCGAACCTTTCCCGGCGGCGGTTGCTTCAGACCGGGGCTGCCACCGCGTCGGCGTTGACCGTCCCGACCATTCTGCGGTCGGGCCGGAGCGCCTCCGCACAGGCCAAGAAATTGTCGTTCTGGCAGTTCTATGCCCCCGGCGGGGAGGTCGCGACCCAGTCGACTTGGTTCGAGGAGACGGTCAAGGCCTGGAACGATCAGAACGAGACCCAGATCGAGCTCGTCTACGTCCCGGTCGCCGATTATCTCAACGGTTCCAAGCTGCAGACCGCCTTCGCCTCGGGTGAGGGACCGGATATCTTTATCATCAGCCCCGGCGATTTCATTCGCTATTACAACGGCGATGTCCTACTCGACCTGACTCCCTTCATGGAGCAGCCGGCGCGCAACGACTTCTATCCCGACGTGATCGCGTCCCGCGCCGTCGACGGCAAGATCTACGGCCTCCCGATGGAGGTCGAGCCGATGGCGATGTACTACAGTCTCGAAGCCTGGAAGGACGCGGGGCTGACTGATAGCGACATTCCCCAGACCTGGGAGCAGCTCCTGGAGGTGGCCAAGAAGCTGACCACCGAGGATCGCTTCGGGCTGCTCTTCGATACCAACCCGGGCTACTACCAGAACTTCACCTGGTATCCATTCATGTGGATGGGCGGCGCCGAGATCGTCAACAAGGACGGCAAGACGAGCGGTCTGCGTGACAAGGGCGCCGTCCAGGCGCTTAAGTTCTGGCAGGACGCCATCTCAAGCGGCGTAGCGCCGCGCAAGTCGCTCAGCTACGGGGCCAATGACGCCGCCGCAAACCTTGGCGCGGGGTACTGCGCCATCCAGAACGTCGGCATTTGGGCGGTCGCCCAGATGCGCGAGAACGCCCCCGACGTCGAGTACGGCGTTTTCAAGCTTCCGCTGCCGCCAGACGGCACCTATACCACCGACCTTGGCGGCTGGGCCTTTGTCGCCAACGCCAAAGGGAAGGACCCGGAGACGGCGGCGAAGTTTGTCGTCTCCTCACTCGGATCGATGGGCAAGGAGTCGGTTCAGCGTGGAGTCGATTGGTGCTTGAAGGCGAAAAGCGATATCGCGCCACGGAAATCCGTCCTTGACGCCGCGACCGAGCAGAAGGGCTATGAAACAGGCGCCTTGAAGGTCTTTCGCGACGACATCTTCCCCGGTGGACGGGGCGAGCCACGGGTCACCCCGGAGATCTACAAGGCGATCTCCGACGCGATCCAGGCTGTTCAGCTCAATGGCGCCGACCCGACCGAGGCCGGTGAGCAGGCGGCCACGCAGATCGAGACCTTCCTTGCCACCTACGAGGGTGCGCCCATCCTATGAGGGGACCATCGACCGTCGCGTCGGTCGACCAGGGGACGAGGCTCCGCCAGGTGGCGGAGCCTCGTCCTCCTCGTTTGTCGCGGAAGCACCGCGAATGGATCGCCGCCTATCTCTTCCTATTGCCAGATGCGATCGGGCTCTTCCTGTTCCTCGGCGTGCCGATGGTGCTCGCCCTGAGCCTGGGATTCTTCGATGTGACCGGCTTCGGCGACTATACCTACATCGGTCTCGAGAACTACCGTCAGATGGCTCGCGATCCGCTCTTCCGCGACAGCCTGCGGGTGACGGCGATCTACGTCGCCATCCTCGTCCCTGGTCTCTTTGCGGCGGGCCTTGGGTTGGCGCTCCTGGTGAAACAGCGGCTGCCGCTGATCCCAATCTTCCGGGGCATGCTCTTTCTGCCGAACGTCGTCAGCCTGGTGGTGATCGGGCTGATCTGGCAGTTCATGCTGGTCGACCGGCTGGGGGTGGTCAACAAAACGCTCGTCCGGCTTGGTCTGACGGGGCAATCATGGCTCGGCGACCCCAGGCTGGCGCTGGGATCGCTGCTAGTCGTCACGATCTGGTTTCTGATGGGCTACTACATGCTGATTTTCCTGGCCGGGTTGCAGGAGATTCCCCGCGAGTTCTACGAGGCGGCACGCCTCGACGGGGCGAGCGCCTGGCGGACCTTCCGCGATATCACCCTGCCCCTGCTGAAGCCGACCAGCTTCTTCGTCTTGTTGACCTCGACCGTCACCGCCGTCTCCGGCAGCCAGGGATTCGATCTGGTCTACGTGATGACCCAGGGCGGCCCGGCGAACTCGACGAATCTCGTCATCTACTACATCTATCAGCAGGCGTTTCAGTTCAGTCACTATGGCTATGCGGCAGCGATGGCGTCATTCCTGGTGATCGTGCTGATGCTGCTGACCGCGGCGCTGTTCGCCGTGACGAAGGGAGGTCGCTTTGACTTCGACTAGCGCGCCGCTCCCGCCGCTCGCCCCGCGACCATGGTGGCTCCGCGCCCGCGTCGAGCGGGTCGTCGGGTTTCTGGTGCTCGCCGTGATCGCGGTGACGACGATCTTTCCGCTCCTCTGGATGCTGGCCGGCGCCTTCAAGACCCGGTCCGAGACCTACAAGTTCGCGCTCCTGCCCGAGCACCCGACCTTCGACAATTTCCGCTACGTCTTCACCGAGGTCGCCTTCCCTCGCTACATGCTCAACAGCTTCTTCATCTCGACCACCGTCACCCTCGTGGCGCTCTTCTTTCACTCGATGGCCGCGTACGCGCTGGCCCGGCTGCGATTCCCCGGGCGAGAGCTGATCTTCTCGCTGATCTTCTCGACGCTGCTCGTCTCGCTGCCGGTGATCCTCGTCCCCTTGTTCATCCTGGTGCGAGAGCTGGGCATGCTCGACAGCTACGGCGGACTGATCGTTCCCGCGATCTTCCACGCCTTTGGCATCTTTCTCCTGCGCCAGTTCTACCTCGGCATCCCCCGCGAGCTGGAAGAGGCCGCGATCGTCGACGGCGCGGGGTACTGGCGCGTCTACGTCAATATCATCCTGCCCCTCAGCCGGCCGATCCTGGCGGCGCTGGCGGTCTTCTTCTTTCTGGCGAACTGGAACTCGTTTCTCTGGCCGCTGACGATCACCAACGATCCGAACCTCTGGGTGGTCCAAATCGGGATCGCCAGCTTCCGCCAGCAGTACGCCTCGTCGCAGAACTATGTGATGGCCGCCTCGACCGTGGTGGCGATGCCAACGATGTTGCTCTTCTTCATCTTTCAGCGTCAGCTCGTCGAATCGATCAAGACCAGTGGACTGAAGTGATGCCTGGTGGATCTGAGCTCAGATGGCGAGCGCCGCCAAGAGATGGTAGCTCTGGACTCCGGAGCGATCCCCGCCCCCTCGGCGGTACCGGCGCCCGCTCGGCAGCTCTCCGCGGGTTCGTCGACAACCGGCCATGACCCTTTTATACTCCGCCGATCCATCCAAACCGTTGGATGGACTAAGGGGAGTCGTCAAGAGAGGGGACGCATGCGACGACGCATGGTTAGTGGGCTGATCGCACTCTTCGTGGCCGCGCTCGTCGGCATGCCGGCGGCGGCGATTACCTATGGAGAACCGGACGGCAACGCCCATCCCTATGTCGGACTCGTCGTCTTCTACGATAGCTCCGGCGCACCGACGCACCGCTGCACCGGAACGCTTCTTTCCTCGACCGTCTTTCTCACCGCTGGGCACTGCACCGATGGAGCCGCCTCGGCCCAGGTCTGGTTCGATGAGCATGTCACGGCGGCAATCGGCTATCCGACCAGCGGCGGCGTCACTGGGTCGACCTACACCCATCCGAGTTTCAACTTCTCAGGACTCCCGGCCACCTACGATGTCGGGGTCGTCGTCCTCAACAAGCCCGTGTAGCGGTCAGGTAGAGTCCCCCTCTCGCCACCGCCTCCCCCTGGCGCAAGTCTCCCCCGGCTAACCGCATATCCATGGTCCATCGTGGAGATTCTTCCTGGCGCCGCACCGTCAGGGTTACATCGAGCGTGCTGAGGGCGGCTCGTCTGGCCGTCCAGGTACTGGGCACCTCCACCGCCACCATCTGCCAGTCGCTGTCCTGAGTAGTCCACAGGGCCACCGTGTTGATGTCGGTGGCGTCCGGATCAGCGGCGCGCATGGCCGTTATGGCGGCCCATCCTGCACGGGCCAGGGCATCTTCCGGGCGCACGGTCGGGGCAGCCGTGGCAGTCCGGGTCACCTGGGCCGCGAGGCGGTCCCGCTCACCCGTGGCCTCGGTGATCCCCTCGTTGAGGGCGGTGATCCGCTCTGCCGCCAGGGCAGCGGTCGGCCCCGTGAGGAACCCCAGGTTGGTCAGCAAGCCGTTGGCCTGCGCGGTGAGGTCGGCCACGCGCTGTTCGGCGCGGGTCAGGGTCGCCACGGTGTCAGGGTCGGGGTCGGTGGCCTGGTGTACCACGGCATAGCGGGCGCCGTTGCGGGGATCACTGATGGTGTCCTGCACCCACCACCAGGCGACCTCATCGACGTGAGCGACGGTGATACTCACTGGAGCGGGGCAGGGCAGGCCGGTCTCCTTCCCGTTTTCGCAGCGGTAGACGGGTGCTCCTCCGGTGCTCACCACCGCCAAGGCTCGCCCACACGAGCCGCAGCGGGCAAACCCGTACCGGAACAACCCCAGATGTGGGTCACGGTCAGCTCGGTGGCTCGTCCAGACGTTGCGGGCACTGGCGGCGTGGGCGCGGGTGGCGGTATCAGGGTCCACCAGCACCGGGAAGCCCCCCACTAGATAGCGATCATCCACCGGACGGCTGGCGGCTCGGGGCACCGCGTCGGCGTCGCGGGTCGTTTTGGTGCGCCAACATTCGTGCTCACCGGTCCAGTAGACGGCTCGGTGCAGGAAGTTGGCAATCGCCGTGGTGTGCCAGCGATCTCCCTTTGGGGCGGGTACCTGATCCGTGGTGAGCCCCTGGACAATGGCACGTCGGCTGCGACCCGCCGCCGCCTCCGCAAACACCCGAGCTACCACTGGGGCCTCAGTGGGATGGCGAACGTAGGTCGCCATGGCCCCGGTCCCGATCTTCTGGTAGCCGTACAGGGCTTTGGGACCGGGCTTGTAGCGTCCGGCCTGGGCGAACCGGGCGTTGAGCCCCCGGTTGGTGCGCTCCCGGATTTTGGCCAGCTCAAGCTCAGCTCCGAAGGCGTAGACACCCCGCAGAAAGTCCCCTAACGGTCCCTGGGCCAGGTCCTCGGTGGCGGAGAGCACATCGCCCCCGGCACGGCGCACGCGGTAGATAATGACGCTCAGGTTCACCTGGTCGCGGGCCAGCCGGTCGGTGGAGTAGGTGAGCAACGTATCGGCCTCACCGGCCTCGATCAGGGCCAGCGCCTGGTCCAGACCGGGGCGGTCGAGCCGGTCCCCACTGATGTCATCGCGGTAAACGGCGACCACTGTCAGCCCCAGCGCTTCGGCTCGTTTGCGGCACCCTGCTTCCTGGGTGGCATGGTTGACCGCGTTATCGCCCGTGTCCTTGGAGAGACGGGTGACGATGACCGCTCGGGTGGGGGTGGTGGGTGCTGAGCGCTTGACACGAGGGCTCATCGCGCGGTCTCCTCATCCATCACCCGCACGGGGCGGGTATCGAAGCCAGGATCGGCGGGGTAGTTACTGCGCTGGCGACCGCCGACCAATTGCCCGCCAAAGCCGCCGTCCACATTGGGCGGCGTCATCAGGGCGGCGGGCGTCACGCCCAGGGCCCTGGCAAGCTTGCGGGCGGTGCTCGGGCGCGCCTTGCGGCGACCATGCTCGATGCCGATGATGGTAGGCTGCGACACCCCGGCCAGTTCCCCAAGCTCGCGCTGGGTAAGGGCGGCTTGGTGGCGGGCCGAGCGGAGACCTGTGAGGTCCATGGTGGGGCACGTCCTTCCTCCTGGGCAACCGTGTGTCTCACGCCTGTATTTTAGCATAATGTTATCTAAGCGTGCTGAAAACGTCATACTTCAGGAAAGGCGCTGCGCTCGTTACGCCTGGGTGGCACGAGGTCTGCTCAGGTGGTAGCGGTTGCTTCGCGGCGCCACCGGGCGCTATGCGAGTAGGAGCGGGTCATGAGAGTCGCGGTGATGGTTATCTCGCTCGTACTGATGTTAGTGATCGTGTTTCAGTCGCTCGCCTCAGCGCTTGGTGGCGGCCTGTCTTCAAACGCCGCCGACAAGGCGGGCTTCAGCGAGGGCGCGGTCGCTGGGTTCTGCGTCGCCTTCCTGTTCTTGCTCGGGGACGCCTTCGCGATCGGGCTGCCCCGCACAGCAACTGTGATGTTCCTCATCGCTGGCATCGTTGGACTAGCAGCGGGCGGGTCCACCAAGTACCACGACCTGAGCGTGTGGGGCGTTATCGCCCTGGCACTGTCGGTGATGAGCTTCATCGGCTGGCGTGGTAAGCGACGGGCGCAGATCAAAGAACGCGCTCGCGATGAACAGATGACGCGCCTCTTAGCGGAACGTGATTCGCCGGCGCCATGATCCCGTCGTGTATCGGATAGATAAGACAGTCCAAGCTCCCCCCGCACGAATGCATAGCACTGCGGGCGGTGCGCCGCGTCACCCCTGTCGACGCACGGGTGGTGGAGCAGTGGGCGGAGCAGTTGGTCCCGGTCCGACCTCTGTCATCCTGAGCATCGAAGCGGTGCGCCGGCGCACGGCTGCTGGCCATACTTGTGCAGCGACGCGCACGAGGTCGTACCTCATGTCACGCCTCCCGAGCACCGAGGGCGCAGTCATGGCGGCGTTGCTGCCGATCCGCAGTCGTTGGGGACTATCCGTGTGGGGCGGCAAATCGGTGCGCAAAAAGGGCGTCAGCTTATGCACCATATATCATGCACATCGTAACCGGCTCCGGGGGCTTGCCAGTCCTTTACGCCATGCTCCATCGGTGCCTGCAGATCTGGTCTGGCGTCGTTTCTTGTCTCCTGCATGACGACCACGCCGCCATCGCTCCAATGTCAACCGGCCATCGGAACCAGCCGCCATGACCAAACAGGACGGCGACCCGCCGGCCGCATCTGGGGCACAGCAGCCACGGCCGTGCCCCGCCGAGATGGCAGCGGGAGCGGGTGATCGGCACACGCTCCTGCACCACCCCCCACCCTCCGGCCTCCCCTGACTGGTATTGGAGCACGACCGCGTCCGTCCCCCCCAAACGCCAATCCGCCACTCCCGCCGACCCCGGCTCCAGAAGATTTGGTGATGACCAGGCGCGAGCACCCCGTGACGGGCGCGCACCCGGACGTACAGCTGCAGGCAGTGGTCCGTCGTGCGTCGCACTCCCGGCCGGTGCCAGCTGCCCGATCCGTAGCCGCCCATCGCGTGCCCTCCTCCCGGCGGTCGCTGCACTCTCGGCGCACGAACCCCAATTGATTTCGATGGAAACGCGGCCGGCCGCTTCGGGTGCAGCCCTGAGACGTCGCCCAACGTGACGACCCCGCCCCAGGAATGGCCGATCACCGCGTCCACCAATCATCGCCGGCCGTCCCTGCTGGCGCCGGTCGCATGGGTGGCTGGTCAAAGGTGGTGGTGGTGGTGGTGGAGTCCATTCCGGTACCCGCCTCCTCCACCCCCCACCCGTGGTTAACACCTAAGTTGCGGGGGTTGCCGGCTTTGGTCAACTCCCACTCATCGTCCGAACAGTCGTCAGGCGCCCAGTCGAGAGTGTCTTCCTCGGCACCAGCGGTACAGCGATTGGAGTCTTCCTCATCACCACCACCATCGCCCTCCAGATCGCGGTTCTGCGCCAAAACGTCATCATGCCGGTTTGGCTGATGCACCAAAGCGTCATCTTGCCGCTCTGGTGGGATGGACGGGTCGGGTCCCAGAGCGTCGCCTCCTCCCTCTAACGCGGTGGGTGTCTCTGTCACCACGGCAGTGCCATGCTGACTCAGGGGCCAGTTCACCGCGGGCGGCAGTGTTTCCTGCTTCTCCTTGCCGCTCAGGTCGAGAATCCGCTGGCACACGCTGCACTCATGGCGGGTGCGCTTCACGACTGGGGCATGCGGATGCTCTGGGCACGGCCGGTAGCCGCCGGCCTTCGGCTTGGCGCTCGGCGGGCGGGCCGATGAGGCCGCCGCTTCGGCGTAGGACAGGGGCCCCGCTTGCCTCGGTCCAATCCATAACTCTCGATGCAACGGCATGATCTCCCCGGTGTCGACATCGACACGTTCTGGCACGGTGACGGTTTCGCTCTTGAGCAGGTTGGCCGCCTTGAGTCGCTTGACGTGATCGGTGACCGTGTCTTCACTGATCCCGGCCCGCTCGGCGATGCGGGCACGTGACACACGCCACGTCCCCTGCCGGCCTGCATCGCCTGCGGCCTCTCGGTTCCCGAAGTCATAGGCCAGCACCGCAGCTGTGATCCGTTCTGGGCCGAGTTTGCGGTTGGCCAAGATGCGGACCGTGCGACTCTGGAGCCCTTGAAGGAGGGCGATCTGTCGATCGCGCTCACGTACCATGGCCTGCAGCGTCGCGACGTCGTTGGGAAGCGGTTTCGCACCCGACGCGCCGCTTTGCTGATGGGTGGCGTCGTAGTGCTCGGTCTGTCCGCTGCGGGCCCTGGCAATGGTGCGTTCACCATAGGTCCTATCGCCCCGGCGCGCATCCCACTTCGCGCGCATGAGGCCCGACTGCCGGAACAACCGGTCCACCTGACTGTCATCAGGCGTCCAGAAGCATAGGGTGCTCACGAGGGCGAAGTCGGCGCGACTCTCGTCGCCGCCATAGTCGTGGGTATCGCCGCTCCAGAGGTGGTCGAATTTTGGGCCGCTCCGAGCCGCCCGCGCTTTACTGAGGAGGGTGTCGTCATCGAGTGCTGGGTCGGCCGACGGCGCTACGACCAGCTGCGGTGCCGATCCGGAGTCATCTGTTTTGGTGGGTCGGTCGCTGAATACGTCGGCAAGCCAGCGGGCTAGGTCTTCTGTCCGGTCGCGAATCGGTGCGTTGTGGATGGCTTTGCCGGTGACGGTAATGAAGCGGTTGTGTGAATAGACCTCGACTTTGTGCCCCGCGAATCGACCCACTGTGGCACTCGGCGTAGCTCCGCCCTTAAGCCAGATGTGGATGCCAGTGCCGGACGGGCTGACCTCGGTGTAGCTGTCGAAGTAGCGCACCAGGTCCGATGCCCAGGAGTCCACCTCTCCGTTGAGAGGATTGCGGCACTTGTCGATGTCCAGGGCGATGACATCATCGTCCGGGGTGAGCGCATAGCCGATTCCGTCGCAGCGCCCATCCGTCACTGCGACGAGGGCTTCCTCGTAGCTAACCCAGTTCGACGGATCGGTCCCATCGATCTTGCGGCCGCTAGCGGGGTGGATCGGGACCTTCTTGGCCCGCCCGTTCGCCGCTGACTCGGGGCGCCACCCCAGCCATCGGCGGTGCTGACACAATGACTCTAACGGCGCAGGGAGGGCCAAGCTAACTGCTGCAGTGAGGCGGGTGGATGGGGGTGTCAGGGCAGCCATCGTCTACCCCTCTCCACGGACGTTGCTACGACCAGGGGCGGAGGTTTCGGCCTCAGTGAATCGGTCGACGCGCCGCGCCGCCCTCGCCTGGGCACTCAACGTCCCAAGTCGTCGGAAGTGCTCACGGCGCAACGCCTCAGCGCGCCACCGGCGCTCCTCATCGGGCAATTGGCTATGAGGATCAGCGGCTCGCTCGAAGCTCGCCATGAAGGCGGCACGTGCGGCAGCGGTCGTGCGACGCGCGTCATGCAGCTGATGCAGCCGCCTCGCGCCCGCCCGCCCGCGCCAGCGCATCTCCTCGCGATCCACGGTAAGAACGACGGTGATGAGGTTGGGAACGGACATGCAAACGCCCACCTTCTCTCACCCCCGGCACCGTCAGCTCAGTGGCTGGCCATGCAAGCGGCAGAAGGCGGGCGTCGCCGTGTCTCAATCGATTGTGGCGCCTGCGCAGGCGACCAGGAGCATTATAGCCGTTGGAACAGCGTTATGGGGTGGCTCCCGGTACCTCCACGCGGTTTCTGGCTCCACAGTCTGGGCAAACAACGACACAGGGCAGGATGGGGAGATGCCCGACGATGACACGGTCCATCGGTCCGTGCTCCGCCTCAACCGCGTCCAGGTTGATTCCCTCCCGAGCCGCCTCGAACTGAAATCGCTTTGGAAGCGGTCGCCGACCAACTTCGTACCCATCCCGAGCCAGGGCCGGGTTCTTTCGCACCCCGTACACACCATCTGCAATCTGGTAGTAGCCCGCGGCCCGATGCTCCAAGAAGGCATCGCCTGGACGCACGGAGTGCGCCTCGATATGGGTGGGCCGCCGATCGTGCTGTTGAATCTGATCCCTGGGGCGGACGCCCGGTAGCGGCAGATGCGCGACGCCGAGGTTGCCTGAGCACCCGATCGACCCGCAGATGATCCGCCAGCACCCCACGCGCTCGCGCTTGCCGTTGAGAGGTTTCGCCCGCGCTTTGACGGTTAACCGTCTGGTATTCATGGGCGACGACCTCGCAAATCAGTATCTCGTCCGGTCAACCGCCTCATCACAAGGCTGCTAGCGGACCACGTCATCATGGGTTGGTGGCATTGGCCTTGCTGCCTGCGGCGTGGATGAATGGGCTCACTCATGAGCGCCGCGAAGAATCAAGAATACGTGCTGGCGGCGAAAGCGATTGGGAACAGCGACGCGCGCATTATCCGGCGCCACCTGTTGCCGAATGTCATTACGTCGTCGATTGTGTATGCGGCGGCGGATATAGCACTCTACATCCTCCTTGCCGCGGCCTTGAGTTTCCTGGGTTTGGGCACCGCACCACCGACCCCTGAATGGGGCGCGATGATAACGGAGGGACAGAGCTATATGACGACGGCGTGGTGGATGAGCGCGTTGCCAGGGGTCGCGATCGTGGTGACAGGCATAGCGCTGAGCCTCATTGGGGACGGACTCTCCGACGCGCTACGGCATGGCAGACGTTAGCCGAACGATCCCACGTGGTAATGGGCGGATCTTCTGGGGGTTAGCTAGGGCTGCTGCCGAGAACAATGACGGATTAGGCATGAGACCGCCAGGGAGATGATCCTTGTCGCAGTGTCCCGGGTCCGGGATCATCATGCAGTGGCCGACGCAGACTGTCCACCGCGCATGCTGATAGTAGGGGGCCGAGCATGGCGTCCGGCCCCCTGTTACGCTCCCAGGTAGTCGGCAGCCGTGGCGAGCACGTCATCTGCGGTAAAGCGCAGCACCAGCGGCTGAGGGGCTACCCGATACGGTCACACTAGACACGGTCAAGACGATGGAGCCGTAACCGGGTAACGGAGAACGCGAGGGACGAAGGGAAAGGACCGGATGAGGGGCATGAACGATGAGGAGGACCACCCCGAGGTTCGCTGGCAGAAACTGCGCCGTGACGAGGTTGCCGAGGCGGCACGCCATGACCCAGTGCTGCTGCTCCCCATCGGTGCCATCGAGCAGCATGGTCCGCACCTGCCCATCGATACCGACATCAGCGCCGCCACCGAGGTCGCCGAGCGAGCGGCCCGCATGCTTGGTGACAGTTCGGCCCTGGTGCTCCCGCCGATTGCCTGGGGGCTGTCACCGTACTGGCTTCCCTTTGCCGGCACCATCACCCTGAGACCGGAGACGACTTTAGCGCTCATCTCGGATATCGGGATGAGCGTGGCCGAGCACGGCTTTCGGCGAATGGTCATCGTCAATGGCCACGGCGGCAACGCCGGTCTGATTGGCGTCGCCGCGACGCAGCTCGCCGCGCACGGCATCCGCGCGATCGCGCTCTCCTACTGGTCCCTGCTGGGCGGGCAGCTTGGTGAGTTGAGCCCGGGGGATCACGGGATGATCGGGCATGCTGGACAGTCGGAAACGTCAGTTCAGCTGTACCTTCAGCCGAATCGTGTCGATCCCGGCTATCAGGGGATCACCGACTGGACCGACCTGATCGGCATGGCGGCGCAGCCCCTCACCGATGCCGCCTATTCGCCGCCCCTCCCGCTCACCGAAGCGCCCAGCGGTGTCTATGGGGATCCCACCAGGGCGGATGCGGAGATCGGGGCAGCGATCCTCGCGCTGGCGGCGGAACGACTGGTTGGCGTCGTCCGAACCCTGCGGGGGTCACCGTCCTAGGAGGCTCTGTCGCGGGAGGAGCGAAGGCGCTGGCGCGTGCGCTTCGACTACCTCACTGGATTGCTGGCGTCGGGTGGCGAAATGACTGCGATGGATTACTAGGAGCCGCCGGGCGGGATGAAGCGGATGGCTACGGTGCGGGAGACGGTTCCCGGCGGAGCAGCACCTCGCCGGACGTGTGGGTAGCGATCACCGCCCCCGCGAAGTCTCCTTCCACCCAATACGCTCTCCGGGCGCGGTGGGCCTGCTCCATGAACACGTGGAGCGGGTCACCCTGCTTGATTCGACTCACATGAACCATGGGGCCCCGAACTCCGACCTCGTCAAGCTCCGTAGGTGCCACGGGTACGATGCCCACACCTTCATGGGCGAGAAATAACCCGAGGATCTGGTGAGGCGGATCGGCGAAGGGGTCCCGCAGTGCATACGGGATGAGTGGGTACACATTTCGCCGTGACAGCAACTTCACACGAGCATCTTTGGCGTGCACTGCATAAGCTCGAATGAGCAGCCCGAGTTCCTCCAAGCATCGATCGAACGCCGCCGACACCACCTGCTGGAGATCCTCATCGAGGGACCTGATGATCGGCGTGAGAGCCTCGATAACCGTCCCTCCGGTTTCGTCCGGGAGCGTTAGGCGCTCTTTCAGTCCCTGGCGGGCATTCGCTTCGGGCGCGTCGCGGACGACCGTCTCTACCACCTTCCACGCTGCGTCCAGTGGCTCCGATGGCAGCGTGAGCGCCTGTCGTGGCCGCCAGATCTTGAGCGACACGAAGTTCAGGCCCTCCTCGTCTACCAAGACATGGGCACCCGATCCAACCCTCTGGGGCAGCCCAGCCAGCCAGGGCACCGAGTCCTCTCGCTCCAGACGAAATGTGGAACCATGAGGGAGCGCCATCGGTGTAAAAAGGGGCACGAAGAAGATGACGAGCGTCGGCTTCTCGCTCCAGTTCCGAGGGGACGGAGAGGACTCATCCTCTCCTGATGGCCCAGGTTCCAGGTTAGTTCCATCGGTGACGATCACCGCTCCCCCTGCTACGCTAACGATGAACCGTGACCGGCTCCGGCTCTTGGCGTGAGGCCGGTGAATTTACACATAAACATCGTAGCGAACATCGGGTGGTAGGCACAGTGACGCACCTCTATGGCCCGTCGCCAAGCAACTGCCGTTCATCTCGCTGCCTGCGCCGCATGGCTGTCGTCCATGATGCAGCGCTTTCCACCTCAGTCGGCAGCGGTGGCGAGCACGTCGTCAGCGGTAAAGCGGAGCAGCAGCGGCTCTACCTGGTGCGCAAACGAACGACACTCGGCCCCATCGCGATCCAGCGACGTGGGCCGGCGCCGACCTGACCGAGGGCCTGGCAGACCCGGCGACCTTCATCGCCGACAACAACATTGGCAACATCAGCCACAACGTCAGTCCCCAGCGCAAGATCAGCTGGTGGTTCAACCCGGCGCTTGAACACTTCGCCCTCCTCCAAGAGGCGGTTGTGGCCGTACCCGAGCTCCACCCTGGCGCCGTTCAGTCCGGCTGAGGGCGGTCACCCGACCGCCTCCGTCAGGACCGCCATCTCTCTCGATCCACTGCCAGGGGTGACGTCGAGAGCGATGGCTTCGGCAGCGACACTCTTGCGGTGAGCGCTACCTCGGCGCCGCCATCGATTGCAGACAATTGCCCATCGCCGCCACGCCGTCCGAAGCTGATCGGCTTGCCCCCAACCCACCGCTCGATAGGTCGTGCTGCGGGACGTCCGCGAAGCGTTGGAACCGGCGAACGTAACACTTGAGCTCCTCCCCCCGTATACCTCTATAGACGCGTACACCGTCTCGTTGACGCGGGAAGAGGGAGCGGCATGGGGGACCTCGTTCTGGTCCAGAACCGCCCCATTACGGGCCGGTCTGGCGACCACGAGGCCGAGGACGCTTCGCTGGTGGCGATGGCCCGGCACGAGCGGGCTGCCTTTGCCCCGCTCTATGTCCACTACGTCGATCCAGTCTACCGAGTCTGTCTCCGTCGTCTCGGCTCCAAGGAAGCCGCTGAGGACGCCACGGCTCAAGTGTTCGTCAAGGTCCTCGCGGCGTTGCCGTCCTACCGCGAGGAGAGCGGCTCGTTTCGATCGTGGCTCTTCGCGATCACCCACAACGTGCTGGTCGATGTTGAGCGACATCGACGGCCCGTCGACAGCCTCGACCTGGCTGCAGAACTCACCGACCCGACCGGGGGGCCAGAGGCGGCAGCGCTGGCGGAGGAGAGCAAGCAGGAGGTACGGGCCTTCCTGATGGCGGTGGCGCCTGACCAACGGCGCGTGCTGGAACTGCGGCTGGCCGGTCTCACCACCGCGGAGATCGCCCGGGCGCTCGATCGCTCACCGGGAGCGGTGCGGGCCACGCAGTTCCGGGCCGTGGCTCGACTCCGGTCGTTCCTGGGACTCACGAAAGACCGAGAGGGGCCTGCGGATGCTTAGGTGTGATGAGGAGGAGCTGGCACGGCTCTGGGATGAACTCACCCGCAGCGGCAGCGTCGCTGGAGGTGATGTCGACCCGACCGTGATCGAGACGATTCGCCGCTTCCACGCTGCCCACGATGTTGACGGTGCGGACCGCGCCTTTGTGGCGCGCCTCAAGGAGGAGCTGATGCTCACCCAACCACGCTCCCCATCACGCTCCCTACCGTTGTCGATCCCGCGATCATCTCCCGCCTCGGGGCATGAGTCTGTCAGCAACCCCACGTGGCGTCCGGCAGTACCTCGACCGGTGGCGGCGACGCACGGATCGCGTCGGGCGCTCATCCCGATTACGGCCGTCCTGCTGCTCTGCTCGCTGGGGATCGGCTCCGTCTGGCTCGGTCCACTCCGTTCCGATTCCGATCTCTCGGCGCGGATCCCTGCGGCAGTCGTCGCGACAGAGACCTCTGCCCCGGATGGGACAACAGCCCAGACGCTCCTCACCGTCACACTCCCGGCAGCGGCCCTCGTCCACGGCGAAGGGGTCGTAGGCGGGCTTGC
>JAABUN010001415.1_pt1 | contig 53011 bp, 45 predicted proteins | sample 5559311 | NCBI WGS metagenome assembly JAABUN01 (sample SAMN10711877, study PRJNA513370) | rock metagenome | isolation source: Antarctica rocks | place: Antarctica: Victoria Land, Siegfried Peak sud
AAATCGAAGCCACCGATTGACCGTCCAAATATTTCTTAACCGCTTCTTTTTTGAATTCTTTATCGTATTTTTTCATCCTCTCATTTTACAGAGAGTTTTTTCTCTTGAATAATTAAACCATCTCAAAGAGATGTCATTAGTATTGACATGTACCTCAAGAGTCCTACAGGTGACCAAGTTATTCCCGTTACGTTGGACAGTGGGAATCGTATCTCAGGAAATGCCAGAGATGGAGTTTATAGCAAGGCAGTCATATTTCCTCAATACAGTGCGGCAGGAACCTGGAAGGTTAATTTTGTTTCTCCATATGATGGAAGAAATTCCAGGGGGTTTAATACCGTTCAGCTTGCTGCGCGTGGTTTTGCCACTTCCTTGCAGGTTATAAGCAATAATCAAGACATAATTGCGCCGGAGATAAGTGAGTTCAACTTCACACCCTCGGCTATTGATACAACAAAAGGCTCACAGAATGTCACTATCAATTTTCGCGCTACAGATGCAATATCAGGCGTCCGTGATATCTACGTGAGTTTCAACCTCCCTGAGGATTATGACAATGAATATGGGTATGGTAGTTCGTATTACCAGTGCCAACCGTATTTCAGGCGATGATAAAGACGGAATCTATAGAGCTGTCCTTACATTTACTCAGAATACTCCTTCAGGAATTTATAATGTTTATGTAACCGCGTATGATGCGATAGGCAATAACAAATTTCTTGGTCCGACTGAACTTATCGCGCGTGGTTTTCCCTCTCAGTTGCGAGTCAATATGCCCGCTAGAATAATACCGTTTGACTTTGACGGCGATGGCAAAGCAGATATAAGTGTCTTTCGTCCATCGAACCGCACCTGGTACTTTCAACAATCTGCGAACGGTTTCACCGGTTTTCAATTCGGTGATCCGACCGACAAATTAGTTCCCGCTGACTTCGATGGTGATGGCAAAACCGACATCGCCGTTTATCGGGACGGCACATGGTATATCGTCCAGAGTTCAAACGGAAGCATCAGCTATCAGCAATTCGGTTTGAGCAGCGATATTCCGGTCGCTTCCGCTAATGTTCAATAAGCCGTTAACCGGAGTGCAGAGAAACATCCTGCACTCCGGTCGTTTGAATTGCGGTCAGTTTAGTTTCAACAATACTGCCCCTTGCTCCATTATGCCAATCAGAAATTGCGTAAACCGTTTCGTCATCAAACATCTCTCGAAATTAACAAGAGGCATCGAACGAATTGAGATGACAGGTCGCGTTTTTTGCGATCCTGTCCATTGAATTGTTCGGGATGCAGCTTGACGCTGCGAGCGAAAGACGGGAACGCCAACCACGAAGGACGGTTACGCTCGCAAGCGATCCGCTTCAACGCCTGTTAAGCGCGTCGCTTACGAGCGTAACATATATGTCAAGATGTTGGTGCCCCGTCGTTTATCAACCGCGTTGAGCTGGATGCCGAACTAGTTGTTAACACCGACGGCGTTGATAATATACTTAAAGTCTGTTCATTATCAATACCATTGGTCTCTTTCACACTTGATAATACCTTTATATCAAGTTTGAGACTTATTTATACACCGTTGATAATACGAAGGTTTTTGTGTATTATCATTTATCTATTAACCATATTGTTTTTTATAATAATCACGATATGCCCCGTTGCGGATGCGTTTTACCCAATCATGATTTTCCAGATACCAACAGATGGTTTTTTGTAAGCCTTTTTTCCAAGTCATCTGCGGTTTCCAGCCGAGTTCGGTTTCAACTTTGGCTGCGTCAATAGCGTAACGTCTGTCGTGTCCGGGGCGGTCAGTAACGAATTTAATTAAGCTGTGCGGTTTGTCGAGGGCGTCGAGAATTGATTTGACGACTTCAATGTTTTGACGTTCGTTGCGCGCGCTGATGTTGTAGCTTTCGCTGGATTTTCCTCGTTCATACGCGAGCCAAATCGCGCGGCAATGGTCTTCGACAAAAATCCAATCGCGAACGTTTTTGCCGTCGCCGTAAACCGGTAGAGATTCGTCGTTCATTGCGTTGGCGATTATCAAAGGAATCAGTTTTTCGGGAAATTGACGCTGACCGTAATTGTTTCCGCAGCGTGTAATGATGGTATCGACGCCGAAGGTTTCGTGTGCCGCGCGAACAAAATGCTCGGCGGCGGCTTTCGACGCGGCGTAAGGCGAATTCGGCTGAATCGGCGATTTTTCGTTAAAAAATGCCGATTCGTCTTCGGGCAAAGTTCCCATCACTTCGTCAGTTGAGATTTGGACAAACCTTCGCACGTTTTTCGCACGTGCCGAGTCAAGCAAAATCTGCGTTCCGAGAACATTCGTCAGGACAAATTCACTTGCCGAATTGATTGAACGGTCAACGTGCGATTCGGCGGCGAAGTTGAAAATTGCTTCACAATCTTCGGGCAATGCCTGCAAAACAGCGTCTTTGTCGCAGATGTCGCCTTTGACGAATCGGTGGCGAGTTTCGTCCAAACCTTGCAGATTGTCCGGGTTTCCAGCGTAAGTCAGCGCGTCGAAATTGACGATTTTCACATTAGAAATCTCGTCTAAAACAAGGCGAACAAAAGCCGAACCGATAAAACCCGCGCCGCCGGTTACAAATATAGTTTTCATAAAATCCGATTACGAATTACGAATTTCAAATTACGAATATCGGAAAAGTTCTATTCGTAACTTGAAATTTGTAATTGTTTTTACCTGTTTAGTCGTCGCATTTGCTTGAGCATAACTTCGGCGTATTTCTGCGGCGAATCGATGTTTTTCAAAACGATTTTCCCGCCCGTTTCGCTCGCGTTATCAATAATCAGATTGCCGAAACCGAGCATTCTTTGCGGAATAGTTGCGACGACCGTAACATCTTGAATCGAGCGGAGCGGAATGTTTCTCGTAGTTTTTGAAATCAAGCCTTCATCAATCTCGATTTTCGCGTCCGTCAATGTATAACGCGACATTTTTTGTTTGAGATGGTAAAACGCCGGAATCAAAAGTAAGGAAAGTCCTGCTAAAACTGAAAACCAGGCAGAAATTTCGACCTTTGTCAATTGTGTGAAAAAACTGAACAGAGTAACTAGCAGAAGCGCGCCGAATGCTGCCAGAGCATAACCGATTTTAATGAACATCAAGGTCGGAGAAACCGAAAAAATTTGTTTTTCGACATCTTCGGTTTCTTCTTTTTCTATTTTTATGCGAGGCGCGATACGCGTTTCTTCTTCGGCTTGCAAAACGCTTCCGCACTTTTGACAATAAATTGCTTCGTCAGAATTTCTCGCGCCGCATTTTGTGCAAAACATAAGTGTTAGTGTTCGGTTGTCGGTAGCCAGCCGTCAGTTTTTATTTTTCTAATCCAAAGTTTTTCGTTTCAATCTTACAAGAATTGTCATTTTCAAACAAAAAAGATTTTGCACACCTTTTTACTTTATAAGAATTATTATTATTTTAATGATTTTCAAGCTCATTTTCTTAGAACCGGAAATTCTTTATCCTTACGCCTTTCAAACTTCGGCAAACATCGTTTATCTTTAATCTATGCTTTACCTGTCGCAAATTTTGGGAAGTCCGATTTATGATGCCGAAGGCGAAAAGATTGCCGCGATAAAAGATGTTGTAGTTCGTTACGGCGAGGAAGATTATCCGCCCGTCATCGGACTGGCTGCACGTTATCGCCGCCGCGTTTTTTTTATGCCGCGCTCGAAAATTTCTTCACTCGGTAAAAACGGCGCGCGGATGAATTCGGAAACGATTGATTTAAAGCCGTTTACCAGACGGACGGGTGAAGTTTTGCTGGCAAAAGACGTTTTAGACAATCAGTTGATAGATGTTGACGGTAAGCGTGTGGTGCGCGTCAACGACGTGCAGATTATCCAGGTCGGGCGGCAATGGCGCGTAAGCGGCGCAGACATTAGTCTGCAAGGATTTCTTCGTCGCCTGATGCCGGTTGGTTTTTACGGAAGCAATCGAACGGTGGAAGTTCTCGATTGGGCGGATGTCGGCTATCTGGCGACCGACAAATCAACCGTCGCCGTGCAGCTAAAATCTTCAAAAGACAAACTTTCGCGGCTTCATCCGGTTGAAATCGCTCAGCTTGCCGAAACGCTTTCGCCGATTCACCGCACGGAAATCGTCGAATCTTTAGACAACGAAATTGCCGCAGACACTTTGGAAGAAATGTCCACGGAAAACCAGGCGCAAATTTTAGAGAAAATGGACGAAGAACGCGCCGCCGATATTCTGGAAGAAATGTCGCCGGACGATGCGGTTGACGTTTTGGGAGAACTTTCCGACGAGAAAGCACGCGACCTCTTTAACTTGATGGAGGAAGACGAAAAAGCCGACGTTGCCGAACTTCTTCCGTTTCATAAAGATACGGCGGGTGGTTTGATGACGACGGAATTCGTAACGTTTCCGAAAGATTTAACGGTCGGTCAGGCGATTGCGCGATTGCGAGAAATGGCAGAAACGCCGAATATGATCTATTACCTTTACGTTGTCGAGCAGGAAAATTCCTGGAAGCTCGAAGGTTTGATTTCTCTGCGAAACCTAATTTTAGCCGACCCGACACTGCCGCTTTCGGAAGTTATGCGCGATAAATTCCAATTTGCGCATCCAAATGACGACGCCGAAGAAGTCGCGCAGACAATTGCCGAATACAATCTGCTGGCTTTGCCCGTTGTAGACGATTTAGGCGAGATTGCCGGAATCGTTACGGTTGATGACGCGATGGAAATTCTGCTTCCGAAAAATTTAAACAAACGTCTTCCGCCATTGTTCGGTTAAAGGGATGGAACTGAGATTTTACAAAATGAAAAATTATTTTATAAATACAAGAAACTTGAGAAAATTCGCGGTTGTTTGCGGGTTGATTTTCGCTTTTGCGCAAATTTACAGTGTCGTAATTGCAGCACAAACGCGAAAAAAACCTGCATCGCGGATAGCAAAGAAGAAAATTGTTCCGAAAAAACAATCCGTTGCAAATAATACGAACGAAAAAGTTTTGTCCGCAACTTCAAAAGTAACGCAAATTGACGCGGCTGCGTTCAAAAATTTGCTCAAACGCGAAGGCGCAACCGCAAAACCCTTGCTTGTAAATTTTTGGGCGACGTGGTGCGACCCGTGCCGCGAAGAATTTCCCGAACTCGTAAAAATCAACACCGATTACAAAGACAAAATTGATTTCATTGTCGTTTCGCTTGATGATTTGGCGGAAATAAACCGCGACGTGCCGAAGTTTCTCGTAGAAATGAAAGCTGAAATGCCCGCGTATCTTTTGAGAACCCAGGACGAAGAAGCGACTGTTGCATCAATTTCAAAAGACTGGAAAGGTGGTTTACCGTTTACGATTTTGTTTAACGAAAAAGGTGAAATTGTTTATAACCGGCAGGGAAAAGTTAAACCTGAGATTTTGCGAAGCGAGATTGACAAAATCCTACCAAATCAAACTGCAAAACTTACCAGATAGCGCGAAAATTTTTAGAATTTTTCGTAGCCTTTCAAGGCTAAATTAAAATCTCGAAACAGAGTTTATCGAAACGGATTTGAAAAACAACTCCGAACGGCATAAACTCTCTTTTTTATTTTAAACCGTATTTCTTCGACCAAAGAGAGCTTTATAGATGAATCAAACCCAAATCACGCCCGAAGTTATCAAACAGCACAATCTAACCGAAGAAGAATTTGACCGAATCAAACAAATTCTCGGACGCGAGCCAAATTTTACCGAACTCGGTGTTTTCTCCGTAATGTGGTCTGAGCATTGCAGTTATAAATCTTCTCGCATTCATTTGAAGCGGCTTCCGGTAACTGGGACACGAGTAATCGTGCCGCCGGGCGAAAATGCGGGCGTCGTTGATATTGGCGATGATTGGTGCGTCGCTTTCAAAGTCGAATCGCACAATCATCCGTCGTTTATCGAACCGTTTCAAGGCGCGGCAACCGGCGTCGGTGGAATTTTAAGAGACGTTTTTACGATGGGCGCGCGCCCGATTGCGGCGATGAACAGCTTAAGATTCGGAAAATTAACCGATGAGAAACACGGCAGACGCAACAAATCAATTTTGAAAGGCACAGTTTCCGGCATCGCGCATTACGGAAATTGCTTCGGTGTCCCGACGATTGGCGGCGAGGTCGTCTTCGACGACGCTTACAGCTTAAACCCGCTTGTCAATGCATTCGCATTGGGAATTGTCAAAAAAGACCAGATATTTTTCGGCAAAGCGTCGGGCGTCGGAAATCCGGTTTTGTATGTCGGCGCAAAAACCGGACGCGACGGAATTCACGGCGCGACGATGGCGAGCGCTGAATTTGACGAAGAAGCAATGGAAAAACGCCCGACGGTTCAGGTCGGCGACCCGTTTTTGGAAAAATTGCTGCTCGAAGCGTGTCTCGAAGCGATGCGTTCAGGCGCGATTGAAGGCATTCAAGATATGGGCGCGGCTGGACTTACATCGTCGTCGGTGGAAATGGCGGCGCGCGCCGGAACCGGTTTGGAACTCGATTTAACGCTCGTACCGCAGCGTGAAACCGGAATGACGGCGTATGAAATGCTTTTGAGTGAATCGCAGGAGCGAATGTTGATTGTCGCTCATCGCGGGCGCGAAAAACAGATTGTTGATATTTTTAACAAATGGGATTTGGACGCAGTTGTCGTCGGGCGCGTCGTCGAGGGAAATCGTTTGAAGATTTTTCACAACGGCGAATTGGTTGCGGATTTGCCGGTTGACAAATTAACTGACGAAGCGCCGCGATACGAGCGAGCGATGGACGGTTCAAAGTTCAAAGTTCAAAGTTCAAAGTCGAAGACCGATTACCGATTACCGATTACCGATTACGAACAGGCATTGAAAATGCTGCTTGCGTCTCACAATATTTGTTCTAAACGCTGGGTTTATCAGCAGTATGACCATATGGTTCGGACGAACACTGCTGTGCTGCCAGGCGCGGACGCGGCGGTTGTGCGCGTGAAAGAAACTCGTCGCGCAATTGCGATGTGTCTCGACGGAAACGCTCGTTTCGTCGCCGTCAATCCGCGGGAAGGCGCGAAATTAATTGTTGCCGAAAGCGCGCGAAACGTCGTTTGCGTCGGAGCAAAACCCATTGCCGTTACGAATTGTTTGAATTTCGCTTCACCCGAAAGACCGGAAGTAATGTGGAGTTTTTCCGAAGTCATTGACGGAATCAAAGAAGCCTGCGAGCGGTTTGAAACGCCGATTGTTTCGGGCAACGTTTCGTTTTACAACGAAACCGAAGGACGCGGGATTTTGCCGACGCCCGTTATCGGAATGGTTGGTCTAATTGAAGACGCGCGCAAAATTATCACGCAAGGTTTCAAAGCTGAAGGTGATTTAATCGCGCTGCTCAGTGAAACGAAAAACGATTTGTCGGTGAGTGAATATGCGCAAACCGTCTTAGGATTGACGACCGAAGAATTGATTGAATCGGGCGTAGTGCCGTTGATTGATTTGGATTTGGAACGGCGGGTCCAGCAAACCTGCTTAAATCTTGCCGACAGATTTTTGGTTCAATCGGCACACGATTGTTCAGACGGAGGTTTATCGGTTGCAATCGCGGAAAGTTGTTTTTCATCACTGAATCGAAAGGCAATTGGCGCGGAAATTGAATTAAAAGAGGAAAACCTGCTGCTCGAAACTTTACTTTTCGGCGAGTCGCCGTCGCGCATCGTGATAAGTTTTTCGGCTGAAAAGTTAAACGAAATCGAAGCAGTTGCAAGAGAAAACGGTTGTCCGTTGGCGGTTATCGGAAAAGTTGCGGGCGCAGATTTGAAGATAAAGGTAAATGATTTGGAAGTCGTTTCCGCTCCGATTGCAGAACTCGAAAACGCCTGGCAGACTTCGTTTGAAAAACAACTGGAAAATTAGCGAAAAACGGAAAATGCTAACCGGAAAATATGTAATCCGATGTTTCCCGTTTTGCATTTTCCAGTTGTTTTTCTCTGCCGTGTAATTTTAATTGATTAACCGCATTCGTTCCCTGTCATTTATATCAAATTTACCTTTTTTATCCAGGCAAAATTGACTGACGACTTCGACGAAATTTTCAGATGCTTCTTCCTGCGGTACGTGTCCGCAATTTTTGAAAACGACAAAACGCGAATTTAAGATTGATTCGTGCAGTTTCTCGCCGTTTGAAATCGGGATTACCGTATCATTTTCGCCCCAAACGATAAGCGTCGGTTGATTGATAAATTGCGCGTCGGCTTCGATGCGGTTTGCGTCCCAACTTCGCGCCGTCGCCAAAACCGAGCGATGTGCGTCGGCAGCATGAAGCGGTCGCCATATGGCTTCGATTCTGTCTTGCGTAATCAAGTGATGATTCGCAGGCGCGAGCGTTCCCTGCATACGTCTTTTCAAAAAGAGTTTGGAATCGAGTAGGAAAGACGAGAAAGCTTCGCCGACGACCGGAATTGCCGCGAACTTCAAAATCAAATTATTTTTCATATCGTCATTGGAAACCGCGTCAACCAGAACGAGTTTTTCAACTCTTTCGGCATAATCGAGCGCAATCGTCGCTGCAACCGCGCCGCCGTATGAACTGCCGACGAGCGTTGCGCGCCCGATGCCCAAACGGTTCATAAATCTCACAAGCACTCGCGCCTGCGAGGAAATCGCGTAATCGAACGACGCCGGTTTCTCCGAGTAGCCGAAGCCGAGAAGGTCAACCGCTACGACGTGAAAACCCTTTTCGGCAAACATTGGCGCAACCGTGTGCCAGATATATGTTGAAGCCGTGTAGCCGTGAAGCAAAATCAACGTTGGATTGATCACATCGCCGAATTCCTGGTAATGAGTTGTCGCGCCGTCAACTTCCGTAAACTGTGAATTCGCCGCGTGCAAAACTTTGTCCGAAACCTCTTCCCAAAAGACTTCCCGCGCCCGCGACAACATTTTCCACGCAATCAGACCGCCGATTGCGCCGCCGATTCCCAAAGCAAGATTTTTCTTTTTCATAAATTTTGATTTTATACCAAAACAACTTTCGGTTGAACTGTTTTTTCGCGCGCGTCGTAAACGCCGACGGCAATTAAGTTTTCCGTTTCATCCGTCATTCTGACGAATTGCTTATCTGTAATTTCCCGTAATTCAACATTTAATTTTACACCGTTTATTATTTTATTTATTTCCCGGTTTGAAAGTTTGACTTCCGGCAGGTGCGAAACGGCTTCATTGGTTGAAGTTAAAACTCCGTCGAGTTTATTTGCGGTAGCGATTTCTTCCAGTTTTCCAAGCGTTAAGGCTCGTTCGATATTAAATTTGCCCGCGCGCGTTCTTCTTAATTCAACAAGATGCGCGCCGGTTTCCAATTTTTTTCCGATATCTTCGGCTAAAGTTCTGATGTAAGTTCCGGCGGAACATAAGACTTTTAGTCCGAAGTCTGAGATTGGAAGTTCGAAGTCCATTGTCGGATGTAAAATTTCAAGCTCGTAAATCGTTACTCTTATTGGTTTTCGCTCAACTTCGATGCCTTTGCGCGCCAGTTCGTAAAGTTTTTTGCCGGCAATTTTTTTTGCCGAATACATCGGGGGTGTTTGCCGTATTTCACCGCGAAAATCTCGCAAAACATTTTCGATTTCGCCGTCGGAAATATCTCGTAATTTATAATTTGTAATTCGTAATTCGCCGGTTCTGTCGCCCGTGTCCGTCTCAAAACCGAGACGCACAATTGCTTCGTATTCTTTGATGTCTCGGTCGAGAAACTGCGCTAGGCGCGTTGCCTTTTCAACTAAAATCACCGTCACGCCGGTTGCGAAAGGGTCGAGCGTTCCGGTGTGTCCGATGCGTTTTGTCCGCAAAATTCGCCGACAGCGTGCGACGACATCGTGTGAAGTAATTCCTGCGGGTTTGTCTATGATTAAAATTCCGTCCATCCAATTTTAGATTTTGGATTTTGGATTTTGGATTTGCAAATTGTTGAAGACTATTTTTATTTTTGTCTTTTTACTTTTGCCTTTGTTCTATTTTTACGGGAAAATTCTAAAATGTTTAAGAAAAGAAATTGGCGCGCCGCAAAACCGCGTGAGGATTCAGACGAAGACGGAACGCCGCGCGAGATAAATCCAGAAAGAGCGCGACGGAAAACTTTCGACCGCGCCGTCAATCTGCTAACGTATAAGCCGCGCTCAGTCAAGGAATTGCGCGAACGTCTGCTTGAAAAAACCTGGACGAATGAAGAAATTGTTGACGCAGTTTTGGAAAAACTCAAAGAATATAATTACCTAAATGACGAGCAATTTGCCAAAGAATTTGCCGCTTCAAAGCTCCGTCAAAAGCCAATCGGAAAGCGTGTTTTGAAGCAAAAACTGGCGCATCGGAAACTCGATAAGGAAACGGTTGACGAAGCGATTGAACGAGCGTTTGAAGAAACGCCCGAAGCGGAAATTATAAAACAAGCCGTCGCTAAAAGGCTGCGTCTCAAAGGCAAACCAGAAACGCGCCAAGACGCTAAAAAGTTTTATGATTATCTGTTGCGACAAGGTTTTTCCTACGATTTGGTAAGCCGGAAGATGCGCGAAATTGTATCAAAGGATTTTGACGAAAACGAATAGTTTTTATGTTTTAGGTTGTAGATTCAAGTTGAATTTTCTAACACCTAAAACCTATTTCACAACGCCGCGTTTGGAAGTTTCAATAAAATTAACCAGCAAATCAACTTCTTTACAGTTTTTTATCTCGTCTTTTATTTTTTCGACGGCTTGTTCGGTGTTGAGTTTTGAGGTAAGCAAAAGGTGAAAGGCGTGATTGAGATTTTTGATAACGTCGCTCGAATAACCGCGTCTTTTCATTCCGAGGCGATTCAGACCGTAGCATTTGGCGTGGTTTCCCTGAATTACGGCAAACGGCATCGCATCTTTGACGACGACCGAATAGCCGCCGACGAACGCTTCAAATCCGATGCGGCAAAATTGGTGAACGCCCGAATATGCGCCGATATTTGCGCGGTCGGCAATCTCTACGTGACCGGCGAGAGTTGCGGCGTTTGCCATAATCACGTGGTTTCCGATTTGGCAATCGTGTGCGACGTGCGCCTGCGCCATCAGCAAATTGTCGTCGCCGATCCGCGTCAAGCCGCCGCCGCCTGAAGTTCCGCGATGAACCGTTACGAATTCTCTGATTTGGTTTCGTGCGCCGATTTCGGTTGCGGTTGGCTCGCCGCTATATTTCAAATCCTGCGGAGCTAAACCAATTGAAACAAAAGGAAAAACATGTGTCTCCGCGCCGATTCGAGTTTTGCCGTCAACAACGACGTGCGATTCGATACGAACTCGGTCGGCTAAAACCGTTTCAGCGCCAACGATTGAATACGCTCCGATATGGCAATCTTTCCCGATTTCAGCTTTTAGGCTGACAATTGCGCTCTCGTGAATAAAGGACATAGCAAAAGCTAATAATTTTAAGAAATCCTGGAATCTTCAATTACGGTAGAAGTTTGCGAATCGGAAACTGCCTCAGGAGTTCTCTGCTTCAATATCAGATACGTGCAAATAGCGACGATCGGAATTGACAAAAGAAGTCCTAAAAGCGCATTCCCTACGATTGAACTTATAAAACCGAGGATACCTATTTTTGCTTTCTTTCTGCGAATTCCTAAAATTAAAGGGATTAAACCGAGTAAAGCACCTAAAACCGCGCCCAACAAAGCTCCGGCTTGGAAATGACTAATTTCAATATTTAATAGTAACAGCATATTATTTTTCACCTTTTGTTTCGCGTTCACCGATTATACACATAATTTCGGCTTCGGCGACGAGATGTCCGTCAACTTTTGCCAGCCCGCGCATCTTTTGAACTTTGCTTCCGATTCTCATTGCCGTAACTTCCAGAAAGAGCGTGTCGCCCGGCACGACCGGACGGCGGAAACGCGCTCGCTCAATGCCGCTGAAAAAGGGAATTTTATTTTTTCGGTCTTCAAGTTCACGCAAAGCAAGAATCGCTCCGACTTGGGCTAACGCTTCGATAATCAAAACGCCCGGCATAACAGGCGCTTCGGGAAAATGTCCGGCGAAAAAGTATTCGTTGATTGTTACTTGTTTGACGCCGACGATTTTTTCGCGCGGCACGAGTTCGACGATTTTATCAACCAGCAAAAACGGATAACGATGCGGCAGGATTTCCTGAATGGCGCGCGAATCGAGAATGGTCATAAAGAACGGAGTGTCAAAATGCGGAAAAGCCTGAAAGCCGGAAGAATCGCTTCCGCCGGCTTTTCTAGCTGTTGATTGTTAATTGATTTATTTGGGCGTCGCGGCTGATGCCGTAGTTGCCGGACGATTGTTGTAGAACGTAATAAAATCCTTTGTTACGTCAACTTTGCTCGGAATGTAAGCAAGAATCATCTGCTGTGCATCCAACTTACCCGCATCAAGAATAAGGTCATAACCTTTTTGCGTGGCAAAATCCTGCATAGCTTTAAAAATATCCTGCATAACCGGACCCATTAGCTGCTCTTGCCGACGTTCAAACTTAGCCTTTGCATCTTCCTGCTTGCGTTTAAAGTCGGTTTGCAGGTTTTGGTATGAGTCAACTTTTGCCTGAGCTGATTTTTGATCGACCGGAACTTTTCCGCCCGCGGCTTGATCTTGCAGAGTTTGAATTTCTTTCGCTAGTGTCTGAATTCTAGTTGCCGAATTTTGCAAATCGGTTTGAATCGGTGTAAATTCGGTATCGAGCGACTTCATCGCACTAATATATTTGGTAATGCCTCCTTTATCACTGCCGAAAGCACCCGTGTCGATAACGACGATTTTGGCAGAGCCAATCGGTTGCGCCGCACCTGTCTGAGCAAATGCCGAAACTGTAAAGACGGCAGCGAAAAAGAAACTGGCGGCTATTAAACGAAATGTTTTCATTTTTTTTTTAATACTCCTTAAACTTTAGAAAAGGATTGGTCATCCTTAAATTTTGACTTTACCTTTTGAAACTAAATTCTTTAAAAATGTTGCTTATTGTTTTGTAAACGATAAAAGAAAATTACGATTTTTCTGCTCGTTCGATTTGATTAAATACCGGAGTAAAAAGGAAAAGCATTAATCACGCGATTTTGCATTTTACCTTTTTACCTAAAATGTTCTACCTACCGTAAAGCGGAAACCGCTCTTCTTGCCGGGTAAAAACAGTCCGGGCAACTCTTGGGTAAATCCTACTCTAGCATTCGGATTATAGTAATAAATCAAGCGAAACGGCACGTTGACAATCGGAACCTGCACGCGCAACTCGACACCTACGCTCGAACGAAAATCACCGAAGCGATTAAACGCGCTTTCGTCAACTTTTAAAAGTCTGTTTTGCTGAACATCGCCGCGTATGAAAACTTGTTGAAGATTCGGCGGCGCGGGCGACGGGCAAATAGGAGTATTACAAATGAGCTGTGCAAAACGCTCTCTTGTAAGCAACTCGTTATTAAAAACTAATAAAGTTCCGAATCTACCTTCAAGATCGGGATTGTTTCGTAAAGCAAGCGTCGTCAGCGTTCCCGCGCCGATAAACCTGTCGTCCGGCAAAAACGTGCTGTTAATAACCTGCGTTCCGGTTTTACGAAGATTGAAAACCGAACCGACGTCGGCAAACGCGGCAAAAGTTACCGGACCGAAAATCGGAATGCGATACTCGAAATTGCCCAGCAGTTTCGTATCGCCGCCGATAAATTGATAATTTCTGGCAATCAAAGCATTACTGTTGCCGGTCGTACCGTCTAAGAGTCCGAGCTGATTTAAGGCATCGCCGCTTAACGCGGAAGTAGCCGATACCGCCGTCCCGCTGGCATTGGTTGCAACTACCAGGTTTCGGCTCGATACGAAAGTGTCGAATGCGGCTATCGGTCCGATTGAGCGAGTAGCATATCCGCGAATGTCGTTTTCGCTTCCGAGGAAAAATCTCTCGTAGAGCGGAACGCCGCCGACAAATGACAACGAATTGGCATTTCTGATTTTGTCGGTAGTGCCGAAACTGCCGATTGTTCCTGCTTCCAGACGGAAACCGAATACTTCGGCATTCGGCGATCTTTTGTGCCTCACCGGTATAAAATGCGTGTAGGACACGCTCGGCGAATAAGCTCTTACGTCGCCGCCCAAACCGGCAAAACCAATCGAAGCGGAAAGTTGCCTTCCCTTTAAAGTATCAATTCCATTTGCCGCAGGCTGACGCGAATCATAAACAAAACTTCCGGTAACGCGGCTTGTAATAATATTCGGCTGCGCGAAAATAGTCGGAATCGTCAAATTCGGATCATTCAGTTGATTGACTTTCGGCTCATTAATCGTCGTCGCCGAAAGCTGGTAGCTCAAACCAACACGCGACAATCTGGAAAAACGGCGTTTCGGCAAAAACTCGGAAAGCGGCGAGGTGGCAAATAATGAAGCACCGTAAGTGCTTTGCGTAAACAGGTTGCCGGAATTCGTCGTCAAACTTCCCTGCGGATTCGCAAAAGCGTCAAACAGCAGCTGCTGATTTTGCGAAAAGCCTGTTCCTTCACCGAAAAACTGGTATTTACTGGCAAACAGCGTAAAGCCTACTGAGATCGGGCGGTCGCGGAAATATGGTTCTTGAAAAGAGAATTGAAGATTTCGCTGGCGGTTTCCGAAACCGGCTTGTAAGGAGACAACTTCGCCGCGTCCCAAAAGGTTGTTGGTCGAGTATTCCAAACCGAAGAAAGTACCGCCGATGCCGGAAACGCCGCCGTTCAGAGATATTTGCTGTCTGCCTTTTTCGCGGACTTTAACAACCAAATCCACTTCGCCCTGTTCCTCATCAGTGCGAATTTCAACGTCTTTATCTTTGTCAATCGGGTCGAAATACTGCGTTTGATTTAGTCTCAAGACCGAGTATTCAACCCCACCCTGATTATAAATATCGCCTTCGTTTATAAGAACCTCACGGCGCAGAATTTTGTCGCGCGTAAAAGTGTTGCCGGTAAACTCAAGGCGTCGCAGGCGAAATTGTCTGCCTTCGTTAATATTGATTTTTATATCAACGATTCCTTCTTTCGGATTATTTGGATTGTCCTTAAAATCCGGCTCGAACTCGGCATCGTAAAGCACAAAACCCTGATTGCCGTATTCTTTTTTCAAATCTTCATTTACCGCGTCTATCAATCTTTTTCCATTAGCGACATCGCCTGTTTTCAAACCCAGACCAGCTAAAATCTGCTGTTCGGAAAATATAGAACTTCCTTCGACCTTCAAACTGCCGACGCGATAAAGTTTTCCTTCGGTTACTGGAACGATGATTTTCAGCGTGTCATCTTTTGAACTCAAAAGCGGAAGCGGCAAGGTTATGAGCGGCAGGAAATCCGTGCGTTTGACGCCCAAGCCGACAACTTGCGGTTCGCCGATACGCGCCTGAAAATAACCTTTCGAGAACATATAACTGCGCACGTTTCTTTGCAAATCGGCTTCCAGCTTATTCAAATCCAATATGTCTTGACCTTTGAAACGTGAGATAAGTCCGGTTTCTTGAACATATTGCATCGCGCCGCGCAACTCGCTGTCTTTGAAAACCTGATTGCCTTCAAATTCAATATCAATAATGCGCGAACGATTGCCTTCCTCGACAACAAAAACTACAGCAACCGAAGTCGCCGAAACTTCTTCATCTCTGACCGTAACTTTCGCGTTTGGAAAACCTTTTGAGGCGAGTTGCTCACGGATAACGCGAACGCCTTTTTGCGCGTTGACCGGGTTGTAAACGGCTTCTTTCGAGATATTTACGCGCCCTTCGCGGAAAGCCTTCAAGACATCCGATTCGGGAACGGCTTTTAAGCCCTCAAATTGTAAATCACGAATAATCGGTAATTCCTTGACTTCAAAAATAACGTTGACGCCGCCGCGCGCGCCCGGCGAAGTCGAAACTCTGGATTCGACTTTATCAAAAAAATTCAGCGATAACAGTTCTTTCAAGTCGCGTTCAAGCTGCGCCTGGTCGTAAACATCGCCAGGACGAGTTTTGATATAATAAAGCAAATCTTCATCACGCAGACGGCGATTGCCTTGAATATCAACTTCTTCAACAAGCTGCTGTTGTTTAACCGTTTCAATTTTCAGAGAATTTTTCGCTTTCTCGTCAGTGCCTGCGACTCCCATAGAAGCCGAAAACACGATACTTAATAAAACAAGCGCGAAAGCGCGAATAATTTGCATAAAACCGATTTCCTTTATAATGCAAGTTTTTTGACTTATCCCGAAGCCGTAAAAATTGCCTTAAAAATTCAAACTAATAAAATAAAAACTAAAAAATATATCTCAAAAAAAGAGGGTTTTTCTCACTGGATTGATACGCGAACTTTGATTCTATGAATCAAATCAAGGTTGCCCCGACAGGCAAACTTGCCAACAAACTTCCCGATTATACAGATAAAACGGCAAAAAGGAAAAAGAGATTAAAATAAAAAGTAAAATGTAGAAAGGCAAAACTTTAGACTTACTTTCTAAAGTTTTGCCTTTCTCGCCGTTGTTTGTACAACTAAGCTCTTTCAAAAAGCGCGTCTTCCAGCGCTTCGAGCCGAACGGGACGAAACGTTAGTTTATCGTTTTGACAAAAAACTTCGACGACGCTTTCTTCGCTTAATTTCCCCTGAATCAAGGCTTCGGAAAGCTCGTCTTCGACGTTTCGCTGCAAAGCACGCTTTAAGGGGCGCGCGCCGTAACTTCTGTCGCGGCAGGTTTTTTCAATCAGCCAGTGTTTTGCTTCAACGGTCAGGCGAACTTGCAAAGCGTGTTTTGTCAAAATCTCGTTGAGCCGCGCCATTTGCAAATCTATAATCTGCATCAAATCTTCGTCGGTGAGTTCGTCGAAAATGATTATTTCGTCAAGGCGATTGATAAATTCGGGCGCGAAAGTCCGTTTCACTTCGCTTGTAACCTGCTCTTCCATCTTAGAGCGCGAAGCGTCCGCGCCACTTTGAAAACCCAGGCTCGCGCGTTTTTGAATAAATCTCGCACCGATGTTTGAAGTCATTATAAAAATTACGTTTTTGCAGTCAACCGTATTTCCCTGCGCATCGGTCAAAACGCCGTCTTCAAAAACCTGCAATAAAACATTAAAAAGGTCTGGATGCGCTTTTTCGATTTCGTCGAACAAGACAATCGAATACGGCGCGCGGCGGAGTTTTTCGGTCAATTGCCCGCCTTCTTCGTGTCCGACATATCCGGGCGGCGAGCCGATAAATTTGGCAACCGCGTGTTTTTCCATAAATTCCGACATATCAAAGCGAACAAGAGCTCGCTCCGAGCCGAACAGAAACTCCGCCAGACTGCGCGCGACTTCCGTTTTACCGACGCCGGTCGGACCTAAAAAAAGAAACGAACCGATCGGTCTGTCCGGACTTTTCAAACCGGCGCGCGAACGGCGAATCGCACGCGCCAGCGCGGAAATTGCCGGACGCTGCGAAATTATACGGCGATGCAGTTCGGTTTCAATTCCCAAAAGTTTCTTCGCTTCTTCCTGTTTGATTGCCGACACGGGAATGCCTGTCCAGCGCGCGATAACTTCTTCAACGTCGTCTTTGCTGACTTCGACGGCGAAAAATGAATCTTCCAAAGTTTCCAATTCAAACGCCAAAAGTTGGTCTTCATTGCCGGCTGTGCGCTTCCAATTCTCCACGGTTTCCTTCCACGACGGCTCGGAAACGGCGGCTTCCGCTTGATGGCGAAGTTTGGCGCGCGCGCCCGCTTCGTCCAAAACGTCAATCGCTTTGTCGGGCAGAAATCGGTCGGGAATATAACGATTCGATTGGCGAACCGCCGCCTCCAGCGCTTCTTTTGAATAACGAATCTGGTGAAACGCTTCGTATCTTTCGGCGAGTCCTTCCACGATTTTCAGCGCGTCTTCTTCGTTCGGCGGAGCAACTTTTACCGATTGAAAACGACGCTCCAAAGCCTTGTCTCGTTCGATTGATTTGCGAAACTCATTCGGCGTTGTCGCGCCTATACACTGAATCTCGCCGCGCGAAAGCGCAGGTTTCAAAATATTCGCCGCATCCAGCGTGCCTTCGGGCGAACCGGCGCCGACGAGAGTGTGCAGTTCATCAATAAAGACAACGAATTCTTTGTTTTCTTTGAGTTCGCCCATAATTTTTTTGAGGCGTTCTTCAAACTGCCCGCGATATTTCGTACCGGCGACGACCAGAGACAAATCGAGCGACAAAATCCGTTTGTTTTCCAGAAAAGACGGCACGTTTTTGTCAACGATGCGCTGCGCCAAGCCTTCGACGATAGCGGTTTTTCCGACGCCCGCTTCGCCGATTAAGACCGGATTGTTTTTCGTCCGGCGACACAAAATTTCAATGATTCTTTCAACTTCCTGTTCACGCCCGATGAGCGGGTCGAGTTTTCCTTCCGCCGCCTCGCTCGTCAAATCGCGCGTAAACTCCTGCAAATGCGGCGTTTCGGATTTATCTTTATTAACCGTATAAACGCCGGGAAAACCATTTTGGCGGGCGATTTGCTCGCGCACGTATTTCAAGCGCACGCCGTATTGATAAAGAATTTCCGCCGCCATCGAACGTTCCTCGCGGACGACGCCCAAAAGCAGATGTTCGGGTCCGATGTGCCGGTTTTGCAGGCGCAGACTTTCCTCGCTGGCAAACGCCAGTATGCGTCTGGTCTCCGGCGCCAGATGAAGCTCGACCGATTGCGGAATGCGTTCGCGCAGAACGATTCTGTCTTCGACTTCGCGCCGGACGGCTTCGACCGTCAAATTATTGCGAAACGGGAAAAATTTTGCCGAAATCGTTTTGTCTTCGCGCATCAAACCGAGCAGGATGTGTTCGGGCGAGATAACCTCAGAGCCGTATTGCAAGGCTTCGTAGCGGGCAAAAAAAATGACTCGACGCGCTTTTTGCGTGTAGCGTTCAAACATAAAATTTAGAAACCAAAGTTTTTCTAAAATTGAATTTGACCAAAAACAAAGTGTGAACCGTTAAGCTGAATTTTTCAAGAGTGAAAACTTCGGACTCGGATAAATATAGTTATAAATCGCCGGAAAGTCCAAATATTTATTGACCCGCGAATTAACTTTCCAGCGTTTGGTTTTCGATTCGATTTTTTCAGGATTCGTTTGATTTTATATTTTCCCGAAAGCGATTGATTTGCTTTTTGGCGTTTGGAGTTTTACATTCAATACTTTGTTTTAATTAGCAACTTTTGCAAAAGTTTTCTCAAATGAACCCGATACAAATGGTTGACCTCAAAGGTCAATACGAAAAAATAAAAAACGAGATTGACGAGGCGGTGATAAATTGCGTCGCCTCGACCGCTTACATCAACGGCGCGCAGGTCAAATCGTTTCAGGAAAACCTGGAAAACTACCTGCAAGTCAAAAACGTAATTCCGTGCGCTAACGGAACGGACGCGCTGCAAATCGCGATGATGGCTTTAGGCTTAGAAAAAGGCAACGAAGTTATCGTGCCGTCTTTTACCTTTATTGCAACGGCTGAAGTCGTTGCTCTTCTTGGACTTACGCCCATAATGGTCGAGGTTGACGCGAATACTTTTAACATCACGGCGGAAATTATCGAGCAAGCCATTACGCCGCGCACGCGGGCAATCGTTCCGGTTCATCTGTTCGGGCAAAGCTGCAATATGGAAGCTATTGTGCAAGTCGCCGAGCGGCACAATCTGTTTGTCATCGAAGACAACGCGCAGGCAATCGGCGCGGATTACACTTTTCAAAATGGCACGACAAAAAAAGCCGGGACAATCGGACACATCGGCACGACTTCGTTTTTTCCGTCGAAAAATCTCGGATGTTATGGCGACGGCGGCGCGATTTTCACAAATGATGACGAATTAGCCGAAAAAATGCGAATGATTGCCAACCACGGACAATCAAAAAGATATTATCATTCCGTAATCGGCGTAAACTCGCGCCTCGACACAATCCAAGCCGCGATTTTAGACATAAAACTAAAACATCTGGACGAATATGCCGCCGCCCGTCAAAAAGCCGCCGCCTTCTACGACGACGCTTTTCAAAACATCGAACAACTGCAAACGCCCGCCCGCGAGCCGAATTTGACACACGTTTTCCATCAATACACCTTGCAGATTACAGGCGGCAAACGCGCCGATTTGCAAAAGCATTTAGAAGAAAATGGCGTGCCTTCGATGATTTATTACCCGATTCCGCTTTATCGTCAGGAAGCCTTCAAAGAATACGTCGAGCCGGATTTTCACCTTCCAATAACGGAAAAACTTTGCGATTCGGTTCTCTCGCTCCCGATTCACACGGAAATGACGGAAGATTTGCTCGGCTATATTTCAAATAAAGTGAAAGCCTTCTTTAATCACCAATAAAAAAACAAAAAGTTTTGGGCGTAGATGTAAGCAGATGCGAACTAAACAAGCATTACAAAGCTGTCAATGCGGAAAATGGGCATATCGGAAAACTTAAAAAATAGTGTAATAACTTTTTAACCCGAATAATTGGTTTTTTCAAACAATATCAGCAAAGCTACGCTCCATTTGACGAAAAGTATAAGCTGAGTAAATCAATACAACAAAGATAATGAAAATTGAAATGCCAAGACCCATTAAATCAAAGGGTTTTCCGAAAATTGCCGAACGATATCCTTCAATCAGTCCGGTTAAAGGATTAATCCAGAATAACCAACGCCACTTGTCTGGTATCAGGCTGGAAGGATAGATAACCGGCGTTGCAAACAGCCAGAGTTGAATTAAAAAAGGTAGGGCATAACGAATATCACGATATTTTACATTAAGCGCGGACATCCACATTCCTACGCCGATTGCTAACAATGCTGTTAAAAGAGCGAGAATGGGCAACATTAGAATGTTCGGTGAAAAACCGATTCTGTAGTAAAGCATTAAGAGAACAAGCAGCCCAAAGGCAATGACAAAATCAATCAAGCCCGAACCGACAGCTGCTATCGGAATTATCATCCGCGGAAAATAGACTTTGGTAATCAGGCTTGAATTTCCTACCAAACTATTTCCACTGCTATTCAAAGCATTAGAGAAAAAAGTCCACGGTAATAAACCCGTGTATGCAAAAAGCGGATATGGGATTCCGTCTGACGGGATTTTGGCTAATCTGCCGAAAAAAAGCGTAAAAACAATCATCATCAACAGCGGTTGGATGATTACCCATAAAATGCCCAGAACAGTTTGTTTGTACCTGACTTTAATATCACGTAAAGTTAAAACATAAAGCAGTTCACGATATTGCCAAAAATCATGCAAATTTATAGCTAACGAACCACGGCATGGTTCAATGACAACAATAGGTTTGTCCGGTAAGTCACTTCCCGAATTAGGTGATTCTATATTAGAGTTAATATCCGATTGGTTAATTATCGGAGAACTCTTACCTGTTACATTCATCTTGGATTCAAATCAAAACAGTTTTTGCCCAATAAAAAAATTTATATGTGCGCCACAAAGGATAAAGTCGAGCTTAGTAATCCAGATGCGGATTTCTGCTGAACTCAAGGTCTGCATCAATCATTATTTTAACCAGACGGTCGAATTTGGTTTTCGCCTTCCACCCTAATTTCTTTTCCGCTTTTGATGAATCGCCAATCAACAAATCAACTTCCGTAGGACGGAAATAGGACGGGCTTACTCGAACAACTGTTTCGTTCTCTTTAACAAATTGTTCGCCTGTTTGTGTCTTCTCGCTCAGAGTGTCTTTGTTGATTGAAACTATCACGCCGCTTTCATTCTCGCCTGTCCCGTGCCAGCCGATTTCGATTCCTAAATGCTCGAATGTTTTTTCGACAAACTCTCTGACCGAATATGTTTCGCCCGTTGCCAGCACAAAATCATCAGCCTTTTCGTGCTGCATCATCATCCACATTCCTTCGCAGTATTCGGGTGCATATCCCCAATCGCGCTTGGCATCCAAATTTCCCAAGACGAGTTGTTCGGATTTACCCAAAACAATCGAAGCGACTTGTCTTGTAATTTTTTTGGTGACGAAAGTTTTTCCGCGTCTGGGCGATTCATGATTAAACATAATCCCGTTGGAGGCGAAAATGTTATACGCCTCACGATAATTGATTATCGTCCAGTAAGCAAAAAGTTTCGCTACGCCGTAAGGAGAACGAGGATGAAAGGGTGTTGCTTCGGATTGCGGAATCTCCCGCACTTTTCCATAAAGTTCGGAAGTCGAGGCTTGAAAGAATCTGACCTGGCGAAGCCCCGTTTCTCTAATCGCGTCTAAAAATCTCAAAGTGCCGAGAGCGTCAACCTGCGCCGTGTAATCGGGTATATCGAAAGAAACTTTGACGTGGCTTTGCGCCGCCAGATTATAAATCTCGTCCGGCTCGATTTTTTCCAGCAGACGATTCAAGCTGCTCGCGTCAATCAAATCGCCGTAATGCAGAAACAGCTTTTTATTCAAGATTTCCGGGTCGTCGTAGAGATGATTGATTCTGCCCGTGTTAAATGAACTCGACCTTCTGATAATGCCGTGAACTTCGTAGCCCTTTTCGAGAAGAATCTCGGTCAAATAGCTTCCGTCTTGCCCGGTGATACCTGTGATAAGCGCTTTTTTCATAAACTGTTTTTAACTCGAATTGCTCCCAGCCTTTGAACGCGCCCTCAAAAACCATGCGTAAGTTTTTCGCAAACCTTCTTCAAGCGTTGTCTTATGTTTCCAGCCTAATTGATGCAGTCTCGAAACGTCTAATAGTTTTCGCAGCGTTCCATCGGGCTTTGTCGTATCGTATTCGATTTCTCCTTCAAAGCCGACAAGCTGTTTTATCAGTTCAGCGAGTTTTTTTATCTCTATGTCCTCGCCCGTGCCGATGTTGATTTGCGAGACGCCCCGCCCGTAAAAATCTTCCGCGTTAACATTTTCCATCAAGAAGACAACAGCTTCAGCCAAATCGTCAACATACAAAAATTCTCTGCGCGGCGAGCCTGTTCCCCACAAAATTACTCGTGGAGAATTGCTCGTTTTTGCTTGGTGGAGTTTTTGTATTAGGGCGGGAATGACATGAGAACTTTGCAAATCAAAATGGTCATTAATGCCGTAAAGATTTGTCGGCATCAGGGAAAAAAAATTGCAACCATATTGCCGATAATAGTTTTCGCAAAGTTTTATGCCAGCGATTTTGGCAATCGCGTAAGGCTCGTTAGTTGGTTCAAGACAGCCCGCCAGCAGTTCTTCTTCTTTAATCGGCTGCGCCGCGAATTTCGGATAAATGCAGGAGCTGCCCAAGAAAATAAGTTTTCTGATGGCGTGTTCGTGCGAAGCCTGAATAACATTCGCTCCAATCATCAGATTGTCGTAGATGAATTCCGCCCGGTAAGTATCGTTGGCAAGAATGCCTCCGACTTTTCCGGCTGAAAGGATGACGATTTCGGGTTTTTCCTGAGAAAAGAATTTTTTGACTTGGGTTTGATTGATAAGATTTAATTCCTTTGATGTTCTGCAAATCAAATTTGTATAACCCAAATATTCCAGATGTCTCTTGACGGCGCTGCCAGCCATTCCGGTTGAGCCTGCAATATAAATTTTTATATTTTTCTCATTCATAGTTTCAGATTTTCTAATAGAGCCGGTAATTTTTGCAAACGAATTGACAAGTTACGCAGTTAGAATGAGCAAATATTGCGGAACTGCTGAATAAACGCGCCTGTCGGGAGAATTGTGTAAGCTGGTTTCCGTTTAGCTCTACTGCGAGCGGCGGGTGAGATTGCGGGATAGAAGTAGCCAAAGACCGCATCAAAAAAGGAGCGAGTCGCGCGACTCGCTCCTTTTTTTGTTTTTCTTAAGGAGTTTGCTTTGCTTTTGCCGGGCGCGAGACAGTCGTTACGGTTTTCGGCAACTGGCTAACGTGATGCGACACTGCCTGCCACTGCTTTTTGCGTTTGACCCAAACATCCGTCGCTATAAAATCAACTTCCGAAGGCACACCGGCGACGACTGTTTGTTGTTTGTAATAAGTTGTAACTACCGCCAATGACGACGGATATACACGCACCTTGGTTTTTTCTACGGCGTATGATTTAAGTTCTGAATTCTTCAGCGTCCATTCAATGAAACGAGTTTTGTCAGATTGTGATTCGGTTATATTCGCTCCGGCTGGCATAAAGTCGTCTGCAAGAAGTTGTTTGAGCGCAACCGAATCGCGTTGTTTGAAGGCTTCCATCAATCTTCGTTCGAGGTCGAGGATTCTTGTTTCAATTTGCGCCGCCGTTTCTCTGGCTTCTACATTATCTCTTGATTCTTCCATAACGACCGGCGCCGGAGTATCATAAGTTTGTTCGTTCGCCGGCAGCGCCTGACGCCAGGCATCAACTGTTGTAGTTTCTTTTTTTTCAGTTTCTTTTTTATCCGTGTTTTGAGCGTAAGCACTAGTATTTGCCGCTGTTATTAATAAGACCGTAGTGATAACTAAAATCATTTTTTGCATTAATTTGTTTCTCCTTGCTTTACTGCGCTTTTATAATTACAAAAACCGTTTCACCTACGATGAAACACGCAGGTTGTTTTTAACGCTTTTAATTCCATTAACACTTTGAATGAGTTGTCCGGCTTTTGTTTTCTGGGCTTCGCTTGAGACGTTACCGGTCAAGGTTGCGTTGCCTTCTTTGATTTCAACGATGACGGCATTAAGCAGCTCCGTATCCGAACTTAATGCGCCCCGCACCTGAGTGAACAAAAACAAATCGCCGCCGCCGCTGCCAATTTGCGGCACAGGTTCTTTTACGGGCGGCGTAGATTTCTTATCCTTATTGACAATCGGCGCAGAAGTGTTATTGACAATTGTTGTCGGAGTATTCGGCGGATTGGCGGGAACATTGCTGTTAGCAACAACATTATTGTTATTTGAAGCCGTTATTAATTGATTTGTGTTGGCGGTTTTCGCAACATCAGGCTCAGGATTTTTGGAACAGCCGGACAAAATAATTGAAATCAAAATCAAAATCACCGCAGGCATTATCTCAGATTTTTTTTTAACCATCGTTTTAATTCTTAAATATACAAATTCTCTTAAAGGCAGTGCGAATTTATCTGAAATCCGGCTGCCGTGAAATTCTGTTGACGAAACTCAAGCCAGATATATAGCTTTGCACCTGTTTTGAACGCTTGTCAACTCTTAGCAAAAATTCACATTACGAATCGCCCATCCAGTCCCGATTTAACAAATGCCTGTCCTCATCGCTTAAAACAGCGCCGGCAGCCCTTCGATAAACTGCTCTGTATGCCTTCGCCGTACGCTCGATGTCGAAATTTTGCAGCCGTCTGCAACCGCGTGAGCGAAACTGCGCGCGCAGGGTTTCGTCGGATGTCATTCTCTTGACGGCATTCGCAATTTCTTCGATTGAAAAAGGGTTGAAGAATAAAGCCGCGTCCGCCGCTTGTTCGGGCAGCGAAGTTACTGACGAACAAGCGATGGGCGTGCCATGCTGCCAGGCTTCAAACAGCGGTGCGCTCGCCGCTTCAAACAGCGTCGGGACGATGACGAATTGCGCCTGACGATAAAGCACGCTTAGTTCTTCGTTTGTGACAATGCCGATGAATTTGACCTGGCTTTCAAGTTTTAACTCGCGCAGCCGTTGTTCAATCGGCGAATAAAAAGAGTTTTTGTGACCCGTGCAGACCACATTGATTTTTAATTTTTCGCGCTCGCGCAGCAAGTGGACGGCTTCGAGAAGGCGAAGGTGATTTTTATGTTCCCATGTCATCGCCGGATAAAGAACAAACGGGCGCGGCGGGCATTCATATTTTTCGAGCAGCGCGCCGACATCTTTCTCCGTGTATTCGTTTGACGCTATCTCCGGCGGCGACCATGGAATAACCTGAATTTTATCGGCTTCCGTTCCGTATCGTTGAATCACGTCCTGCTTGACGAATTGAGAAGCGACGACGACGGTGTGCGCCGCGCAACACGCCGCAGGGTAAACGATTTCGCGTCTCTGAATCTCTTCGGGAGCGAAGAATTCGGGAAAATGCAGATGCTGCAAATCGTGCGGGTTATAAACGGTCGGCACGCGGCAGTAAACGTAATCTTGATAAGGAAAGTGAACGACATCGCAGTTCAAACTTTCATAAAAACCATCGGACGAAGGAATGCTCGTTTGCGTTTTAGGCGGCGGCGACGCAAACAGGTGCTTGGCGCCGCGAGCGAGCGGGCGCAGCGGTCCGAGAACTTGTTTGAAATTCTCAATCCGATTCGGTTTAGATTGTTCGGGACGCGGAGCGCGAACGATTGTTTGCCGCTCGTTCAAAAACGGCTTTAACCGATCAGGCTCAGACCAATGCCCGATAAACACATATTCTTCATCTCCGTCGAGCCGACCGAGCGCGGTCAAAACTCGCAGCACGGTTTCGATTCCGCCCGCTCCGCTGCCGGACGGAATCTGCGCGTTAATGGCGATGCGTAATTTTTTCCTCAATATGAAATATAAACGATTTTTTATTTTATTCTGACTGCGATACCGACACCCGGAGCGTCCGAAAGATATTCAAAGAAGCGAAATCCAAGAAACTTTTTCTGAATGGCGTGCCATACTCCGAGCAAATTGTTCCAACCGTGCGGATCAGCTTCGCCTTCGGTTTTTTCCAGAGAACCGGGCGTAATATCATCGAAGATAACCGCGCCGCCGACGGCGCAGTGCGGCATCGTGTCCATTAAATCCTGATAAGCTCCGAGCAGCGAATGATCTCCGTCAATCACAATCAAATTAAATTCGGCTGGGCGATTTTTCATCGTCAAGACGAATTTCAAACGATGGCGGACGCTCGATCTTCGACTGCCGAAAAAAGCCGGTAAAGTTTGGTGGCTGTCACCATCGATAAGTTGTATTTTCTTTTTGTAGCCGACTTTTTTTATTTCAGCCCGCACAAATTCCGCGCCCGGATTCGGCACGCCCGCGTAATCACGCATCCACATATCAAATCCAAAAATTTCCGTTTCCGGTGACTGTGCAACCGCCACCGCCATTGAGAATCCGCGCCGCACGCCGACTTCCAGATAAGCCTTCGGCTGTAGTTCGCGGGCGAACCACGAAACAAAACAACGAGTTTCGATTCGCCCGGATTCAACCGCTTCGGTAATGAGATTCGTCCAGACGGGGTCGGGAGTCAGCGTTCTCATAACTTTAAGCACAGCCCGACGGTTTTCATCAGCCGCAACCCACCGGTATAACTCATCCGAATTTATATTATTCCAAAAAGACAAATTCATATTTGTTTCGCGTGTCATTTTCCTTTTCTCATTTCATTATATGTTCAACATTTGACGACACCATTGTTCAAGCACCAACGCCTTGAATGAAAGCGGGCTGACTGCTTCCGGCGGAAACTCGCCTTTCGCTAAACGCAATCCGCTTTCGCCGCTCAAAACATCGGATTGAACCAGATAACCATCGCGCAGAGAATCGCCGTGCGCGGCAAAAATAGCGTCGTGCCACTCGTGCACCGGCGGAGCGAATCCGCGCTTCGGACGATTCAAAACCCAATCCGGCAAGACATCTTCGGCAGCCGTTTTGAGCCAGTGTTTCGGCGGCAGCTTCGCGTCCGATTGTGTTTTTCGCAAGCCGAGAACCGTTTCGACCAATTTATAATCAACGAGAGGAAGCCGCATTTCAACAGACGAAGCCATTCCTAAACGGTCGCCCTGCGCGATTCCGTTTTCGCGCAGGTATGTGGCGCAGACTAAAGCGGTCAAAGTCGTTTCAACGGATTCCCATTCGCCGGAAAAAGTAAAAAGCGAATAAGTCTCGTCAGCGTCAATTTCTTCTCTGAATCTTCGGCTGTAAAGCGATTGGACTTGAGCGGACGCCCCGATAAAATCTGGCGAAGCGTCGTAGAAAATCATTCGGTCGGGATTTTCACGCTGCTGCTTGACGCTTCGCCAGCCGGAACGAATTCCGCCGAAATCACGCGCCCAAGCCGACACGCCGTTTAACGAACGATTTTTCGGAAAATCGAGCGTTAAGGATTGGAGTAATGATTGCGAAAACGGTTTACGCAGCAGCGCGGCTTTTTTCAAGGTTCGCGTTGCTGCTTCGCGCAATTGCGGATAACCCCAAAATAATTCATCGCCGCCCTGACCTTGCAGCAAAACCGGAACGCCGTGTTCGCGGGCGAGTTTCATCACGGCGTAATAACCGAAGCCGGAGATGTCGGCAATCGGGTCGTCGCGCCAGTAATTAAGCTCCGGGAAAAAATTTACTATCGTTTGCGTGTCGAGTTCGACATCAAAGAACGGCACATTGAGGTAGCGCGCGAAAGTTTCCGCTTCGGCGCGTTCATCCGATTCGGGTCTTCCGGCGTAACCGACGCTGAAGGCGCACAAATCAGGCTGCCGACGCGCGGCAAAAGCCGCGACGACGCTTGAATCCAAACCGCCGCTTAGAGCGACGCCGACCGGCACGTCCGAACGAACTATCAACTCGCTGACTTCTTCGAGTTTTTGGCGAATTAACTTTTCTGGTTCGCCTTCGAGCGGCGGCGCGTCTTCCATTTTCCAGTAAGTTTTTTCTTCAATTCGCCATTTTGCCTGGTCAACGACGAGCATTCGCGCCGCGTCCAATTTACGCACGCCTTTTATCGGCGTTAAAGGTTCAGGCACATATTGGTAATGAAAAAAAAGATTGACGGCGCGCGCATCCAGTTCAAACGGAACCAGCCGCGAATGCAGCAGGCTTTTTAATTCCGAAGCGAACAGCAGTTGACCGTCTTGCTCGTAAAGATACAAAGGTTTTTCGCCCATCCGGTCGCGCGCCAGAATCAAACGCTGGCAGTTACTGTCCCACAGAGCGAAGGCAAACATTCCGCGTAAATAATTGATAAAATCCAACTCATTCTCTTCGTAAAGATGCAGAATGACTTCGCCATCCGCGTCGGTGCGAAATTTATGACCGGACGCTATCAAACGGTTTCGCAGTTCGATATAATTGTAAATCTCTCCGTTGATAATCAAGACGAGTGATTCGTCTTCATTGTAAAGCGGCTGCCATCCGCCTTGCGGGTCAATGATGCTGAGACGACGCGAGGCGAGCGCGACCGTTTCAGTGTAAAACTCGCCCGCGCCGTCAGGTCCGCGATGAATTTGAGACCGGCTCATACGCGAAACTGCCGCTTTTAATTCGGGCGACAATTTCTCTCTCGTAATAATCCCGCTAATACCGCACATAAATCGCTTTCAACGCTTCTGCGAGACAGCCGTTGCTGAAACACGCACGAAGTAAGTGTTTCTTCCTCTAGGCTGCGCCCTTACCGCGTGCGGGCTTCCGCATCAGCCATTGTTCAAAATCGTATTTTTCCCGATGCCTGCAAAACTCTGGACTCATCAAGCGCCGAAAGTCTTCGTATCGCAGCATCGTCGAAGCTAAATTCGCCAAATCTTCCGGCGCGGTCGAATGCGGAACAAAGCGGTAACGGAAAAACATTTCGCGCGCATCCGAACGGCGAAACAAAATATCCTGCAAATAATTGCCCTGACGGTCTTCGCTAATCAACTCTATCACGCCGCCCGCGTGGGCTGACGGCAGCAGCATATTCGAGCCGTGAACGCCGACGACGATATGACTTTCGGCGTAACGCTCGCACCAGCGGCGTTCCGCTTCGGCACCCATTTTTGTCAATCTCAAATCCGAAATCCAATCGGGCAAGCCGCCCGTTTTGCCGAGTCCGGCAACGGCAAAATCAAGAAGCGGAAATTCCCCGCGCAGACATTCGGCGAATTTGACGACTTTGCTCGTTTGTTCTCCGGTGCGTTCTTCTTGAGAAATATTGAAATGCCGTTTTATTTTCCCGAAACGCCCGGAAGTCGAACGATTTGCCGTTTCCCACAATCGGTCTTCGCGCCAGATGAACGTAATGACCGGACGGTTTTGATGCTCGCCTAAATTTTCGAGCGGGAAAGGCGAGACGCGCGTAAAGCGTTCGATGTCGAAATCTTCGCCGTGCGGGTGCGAAAAGGCAACGCTCAAATAAACTTCCCGAAAAGATTCGAGCCGTTCGCGAATCTCGCTTGCCAGCCAATCGTTCCATTCGGTTCCGCGCCGCAGCGGTAAATCAACAACCCAAGTCTCCGCCACGCCGTCCGGCAGCATCCATTCGAGAAATGGTTGTATAACAACTATTAAACTAACATCCGTTTGATGTTTTATATAATGCTGTGCGTTCAGTAGTTTGAGCAGAGAATGACCGTATAACGTATCAAGACAATTAAGCAGGACTACTTTGTTTTTAACTTTTGACAGTTTCCGCACTTCAAAGCGAAGCGGTTCGCTCGTTCGCTGTTTGTAAGAATCAATCAGCCAATCTGAAAACCAGGCGGCATTGTAATCGTCATAAACCGCGCCCGATTTTTTATTCAACAAAATTGGCGTGTATAAAGCCTGTCCCGCAGGCAAGTCGCCGTAAAATTCGTCGCCGCACTGCTGGCATCGAAAGTCGGCGAGATTACGCATTCCGGTTATTAAAAAATCGGAAGCCGCGAGAGTCAAACGACAGTTCGGACATTGGCGCGGCGGTATTACTAAAACGGGTTTCAGGCGAATCATCTATGTTGATTTTTAGTTGGGCGTCGCAATGTGCATTGAGTATTTAGCCGTTTCGACGCTCTCGCGTCCGGGAAAAATCGGGTCGCCTTCGACTATGTTGCGAATTTTATAATTCATTTCTTTTAAGAAAACTTCAATCTGTTCGGGATTGTTGCCCATATCAAAAGTCGTTTGACCGAATTCAAATGTCACGCAGGCGATTCGTTTTGACTGCAACATCCGACGCGCGCCCTGCAAAACTTGAAGCTCCGCGCCTTCTACATCTATCTTCAATAAATCAATGCGTTCAAACTTTTTACCTTCGCAGTAATCGTCCAGAGTCGTCGCGGGCGTTTCCTCAACTCCGATTGGCTCAAAGTTGAGTCCGTAATTTTTAAGCGGACGCGCCGCCTGAGAGTTAAAGCTCGAAAGAGCGTCGTTGTAAACGTGCAGTCGAATCAAGCCGTTTTTATCCGACATCGCGAGATGATTCAGCACAACATTGCGTCTTCCGGTCGCCTCGCAGACCGTCTCAAGCCGTCTGAACGCCGCGCTGCTCGCTTCAAAAGCGTGAACGTTGCCGCCGTCGGCGACGAAGCGCGAAAACAGTAGCGTCAATTCGCCGACATTCGCGCCGACATCGAAGACCGTCATTCCTTCGCGCAAATAATTTAAATAAAAGATTCGCTCGGCACGCTCGATTTCCGCAAAACCGGCTGGCTCAGGCGGCGCGGAAGAACGCCGTTTTTGTCGTCGGAGGGCATTTAGAATTTTTCTCATCCGCAAAATTAACCAAAGTAATCGGAATCCAAAAGCCGCCATTCCGCGTCAACCAGACAACAGCCGTGCGAAATCGGCGGAACTTCGCCCGCGCCGTAAAAATCTCCTTCGATGACAGTCAACTCGCTCGCGTCGTCAATTCTATCAAGATACTCATCGTCGCGCATAACGCTGTAACCGAAACGATAATCGGCGGGCGGCAGAGGAAGTTTGCGTATGCGGCAGACAAAAGCGCCTTTCGACGGCAAAGAATCCCATCTGTCGCCGGTCAGTCTGTTGTGCTGCAAAAAAACGGGAACATCCAGATAAGTTCGCACCATAAAGCCGACGACGACGTTAGATGTTTGAAGGTTCGGCTGCGTTTCAAAGTGAAAATGGATGTCAATGTCTTGACCCGACATAGCATTGTAAAGAGAATTGCCGTTTAAATCTTTAATTTCAATCGCCGTTACGCGCACTTCGCCCGAACCGGTTCGGTCGGCACGCTCCATAAAATTTGAATCAATATTTTTATTGACGCTTTCGAGGTAATGCGAAATGGCGCCAGTTTGTTCGCCGTCGAATGTAACTTTGCCGTTTCTCAAAACGACGCCCCGCACGCATAAATTTTCGACGGCAGCCATATTATGACTGACGAAAAGAACCGTCCGCCCGGCTTTTGCCACGTCCCGCACTTTGCCGAGACATTTTTTTTGAAACTGCGCGTCGCCGACCGATAAAACTTCGTCAATAATTAAAATATCGGGATTCAGATGCGCGGCGACCGAAAAGGCGAGGCGCATATACATTCCGCTCGAATAGTGTTTCACGGCAGTGTCGAGGAATTTTTCGATTTCCGCGAATGCGACAATCTCGTCAAACAATCGTTTGATTTCAAAATTTTTCATTCCGAGAATCGCGCCGTTGACAAAGATGTTTTCGCGCCCCGTTAATTCGGGGTGAAAGCCGGTGCCGACTTCCAAAAGACTGTTCGCGTTGCCGTATAATTCGATTCGACCCTCGGTCGGTTCGGTAACACGAGCGAGGATTTTCAAAAGAGTTGATTTGCCCGCTCCGTTGCGACCGATGATTCCGACAATCTCGCCCGGCTCGACTTCAAAGCCGACGTCGCGTAAAGCCCAGAACGAATTTTTTTCATTAAGATCGTTTCGGGAAATCATTTTAAGCGGCGAACGCGCGATATTTGAAACCGCTTCGCGCAAAGTCGTGTAAGAAGCGCCGCGAGTTCCGAGTTTGTATCGCTTGCTTAAATTTTCTATTTTTATAATAGGCTTCATCAGCTTGCGGGCGTCTTTTGGATAAGTCGTTCGAGTCGCGTTTATAGTTTGGAAGTTAAAACGCGGCGGATGATTTTGTCAATTTCAGCCGCCCGATTGTCGAAGGTGTGTTCACGCAACGCGCGGCGCTGACCGGCGGCGGCGATTTTGCGCCGTTCGTTTTCGTGTTCAAGAATATATTTGACTTTTTCGACGCATTCTTCCGCCGAACGATATGTCAAAACTTCTTTGTCCGGTTCAAACAATTTGGACAGATTTTCTTTCCAATCGGTCAACAAACACGCCCCGACCCCCGTCGTTTCAAACAGACGCATATTCGACGCGCTGACCGGCGAGATGTCTATGTGATTGTTGAAAACAACGCGAGTGTTACGAAGCTGCCGGAACATTTCAAGCCCGAATACAGGCGAATGCGTTCGACGCGCGATTTGTTCATCAACATATTGCTCTAAAATCGGCGGCGACTTTCGCCCCGCGATTTTTCGCACTACGGGCAGCGCGTCGAGTAATTGATTCGGCACGCCCGCGTTTTGCGCGGCGGCGACAATATCCTGCGCTTTGCGGCGAATGAATTTATCGCGCCGTTCTTTGAATGTAGGGCGCTTTATATCCGACCAGATTTGCAGGTTTGTAGTTTTGACAAGTTGAAGCAGCAACTGCTCGCGCTCAATATGAAATCGGTTCAGTTTCACAATCGAGCCGACGAACGCAAAGTCAACACCCGGCTGAGCGTGCAGGTCGAGCCCGTTCAAAATACGCGGCGCGAAGGCGTGATTGACGTGATAACTGCAAATGCCTTCGGCGCGAAAATCCGCGACCATTTCGGGAACGCACGAAAGCGCGATGTCCCATTCGCGGAAGACGGACGAATCGTTGTAAGGCGCTCCGCACCAGCCCAAAACGAGACGAATGGAAGGACATTCGCGTTTTATATTTTTAAGAAAATCGGCGGTAAAAGTTGAATAATCCGCAACCAGCAAAACATCGGGGCGAAATTTTTTTATCTGCGCTGCGGCGATTTCAAACAGCCAATCATTTTTATTAAATTTAACGCCGTTCTCGCTCGCCCAACTCGTCTGCAAAAACTCAGCGTTGGCGATGATGTCGGTCGTTTCGTAATTTAGACGGGTTAAAGCTTCAGTCCAAAAATTGGAAGAGCCGAAGCAGTCATCTATTAGTGCGCGGTGCTGAACGGAATAAGGCTGCGTTTTGAGTTCGGGTCGCTTGGCATAAAAGTTCCGCAAATAAGTGTCGTGATAAATACCTAATTTAAGTAAGCGCATAATAACCCGACGGTTTCAGAGTTCCAGATGATAGACGATATTCCCGGTTAATTCTTCAACGCTTGTTTGATAGAAGCCGAGCCGCCGCGCGCCTCTCGGCGAAACGTTTTCCGGGTGAATCTTTGCCAGTAACCGTTTTGTCCCTGAAAGGCGGCAAATTAACTTGGCGGCATCTAAAGTCAAACGCATAAAAGCGCCGCCGCGATATTCTTGCGCAATCAAAACTCCAAAAGACGGAATTTCGTAACCTGCATCCCAACCGCGCAGCATAAATATGCCGACAAGTTTATCCTGCCAAAAGACTCCTGAATAAATATCCTTCTCAAGCGCGGACAATATTTCGGCAATTGCGGATTCATCCGAACCGAATGCGTAGAAGAAACGCAAATACTCGGGCGATTGCGAACGCATAAAGGCAGAAATCGCGGCGACATCGGTCGATTCAAGCGGACGAATGGCGAGAGATTTATTCAAAGACATTGTGATTCAAACTCTAGGATTGACTGCAAAATATAATTAGCTTTCAAAATTGAAAGCTCCGAGTGTTCGTTACCATACAGACTTTCACACCAATATTATATAATCTCAACTAAATTTCTTTTCGGCAATCAAAATTTTTTTCAACAGGCGAATCCAAATTTTGTTAACAGACGAATTAGGTTATCGAAGACAAAGTCTGTGGCTTAAAATCTAGAATTAAAAAAAATTGCCTTATCATTCTTTTTATACCAGAATGAAAAATTGCCTTATCATTCTTTTTATACTAGAATGCTAGAAAAGTTTTATTTACATGGCTTTGTCTCAAAAGTCAGAAGTTACTGAATAATATTCAGAATAAGTTAAATGGAATGAATAATATTTGTCATTATACTTAAAAACTGAGTTGAAACCAAATATCATTCATCCCTCAAACACTTTTGAGACAAAGCCTATTTACATTGGATTGAAATCCAAAATTTGTTGCTCGAAACTTGAGCGTTAAAACCCAAGTTTAGAGTTGTCAAAGTGTTATCTAATTCGGCTGGATTCAAGCTTTAGTAGAATCAAGCTTTGAGCAAACACTTAAAAAAATTCGAGGAGTATAACTTAATGCGAAAAACAACACAAACTCTTTTAACAATGGCAGTTGCCGTTGTTACAGCTATGTCTCTGCTAATCAGCGGATTCCCCGGAACACAGGTGACACAAGCATCCAGTCACCGTGAAGCTCCATTAATCAGTCTCGACCCGACGGCGGACAACACGGACGTTTATGCGTTCGTCAGCCCCGACAGACCAAATTCGGTTACGGTATTAGCCAACTTTATCCCGGATCAAAACCCGGCAAGCGGACCGAACTTCTTCAAGTTCGACGACAGCGTGCTCTACCAGATTCGGTTTGACAACAACGGCGACGGTCGGCTTGACCTCGCTATTCAATATCGCTTCAGAACAGTTGTCGGAAACGGCGACTCGTTTCTTTACAACGGCGACTTCGACAATAATGGAGAAGGAACCATCAACAGTCTGTCCGACCCAGACTTTAACGTCAAACAATTCATGGACGTGACGGCTCTGATTCGGCAGGGTGACCCAGCTAATCCAACCTTCACGACCTTCGTTCTCGGCACCAATTTGCCGACACCGCCCGTCAATGTCGGCGTACGCTCGACACCGAACTACGAGACAAACCTCGCCGAGCCTTCGATCGCCACAGTTCAGACCGGCGCAGGCGCCGTCAGAATGTTCGCCGGGCAGCGCGAGGAAGCTTTCTACGTTGACCTTGGCTCGATTTTTGACCTCGTTGGTCTGCGTCCGTTCAACAACGCCCACATCGCGCCGTTACCGGTTTCCAGGGGCGTAGATGCTCTTGCCGGTGCCAACGTCCATACGATTGGAATTCAAATTCCGACCCAACTGCTGACGCGCACCGGCGCGCTGCCGACGGGACTGACCGATCCGAATGCGATTATCGGCATTTACTCGACGGCAAGCCGCCCGGGAACCACGGTGTTGAACAACAACGGCACGAGAACAGCGGATTTGAACGCCGCGTGCGGCACGGCAGCAGCGCCGGGAGCGGGCAGCATAACGCCGAACGCAAACTGCGTTCAGGTTTCGCGGCAGGGCAACCCGCTCTTCAATGAATTGTTTATTCCGATGGGCACTTCGCCGGCTGTTTCGGAAAATGATAAAGACCGATTTAACGCTGAACTTCCGGCGAGCGACGTGAACCGCATTGACTTTGTGCGCGGCACGACGGCGCGTCCGGTCGAGCCGGTGAATCTGATTAACATCCTCTACAACCCGCCGGTTCTCGACGCGCCAACATCAGGACGCATCGATCTCGTGCGCGTCTATCTGACGGGCGTCCCCGCCGGAACCGCCACCGCAGGCGGACCCAGTCCTGCGGGAACGCGCTTCCCGTTCCAGGCTGACCCGAACGATGCGGCTGCGGGACCCGGTTCAGCTCCGGCAGAATACCTCCGTCTGAACACTGCTGTTCCGGCGACGGCGCCAGGGTCGGAAAACCGTATCGGATTTGCCGCAGGCGACTTTGCCGGTTACCCGAACGGTCGTCGTCTCGGCGACGATGTGGTTGACATCACTTTGCGCGCGGCAGCAGGCATCTTGCTTCCGGGCAATGCATGTAATAATGGCACCGCCAATTGCAACCAAGCGCCGAATAACCAGCTCGGCGACGGCGTGAACCAGAACGAAAGAGTGTTTCGCACGTCGTTCCCGTATTTGGCATCGCCTTATGACGGATATCAGTTCCCGAGAGGCATAGGCGGTCGCGAGTGTGCTGCAGACACGACTACGCCATGCCCATCGCCGAGTCCTTCGCCGAGACCGTAATGACTCAGCGAATAAGACGGTCATAACCACGACCGTAGACATAAAACTAAAGAGGGCTGATGTATTTCTTTCAGCCTTCTTCAGTTTCGATAATTTGAGTAAGAAATAAAATTCGTGGGCGTTGTTTGAATTAAAACACCGCCCACGAATTTATGTCTTCGGTATCTAAACAATATGCGTAAACAACTTTTATTAATAATTATTACGGGGGTTGGCATCGGAATTATTGTAGCTTTGGTAATTATGACGGCAACCAAGAGCGCGCCTTCACCTGAAGCTGAACTTTTACAACCCGTAAAAACCAATACCAAGCAAGCGACGCTGGCTGACCGGAATATCAGCGCGGCTCAAGGAGTTATTGAAAAATACCCTGCCGACCCGAAAGGATACAATATGTTATCCGCCGCGTTTATGCAGAAATCCCGCGAGACCGGAGATTTCAGTTTTAACGCGCGTGCCGAAGAATCGCTTAAACATTCTTTCAGAGTCGCTCCCGACAATTACGATGGAATGAAACTTCAAGCGGCGCTGTTGCTTAATTACCATCGCTTCTCCGAAGCATTACAAGTCGCACAACGCGCCCAGGCGATTAATCCGCGAAACCATGATGTTTATGGCGCAATGGTAGACGCGTTCGTTGAGCTGGGCGATTATAAAGGCGCTGTTGACGCCGCTCAGAAGATGGTTGATCTGAGACCCGATACGGCTTCTTATTCAAGAATTTCGTATTTGCGCGCACTTCACGGCGACTCGAAAGGGGCGATTGAGGCAATGAAAATGGCTGCCGAATCCGCTAATCCCGGAAATCCCGAAAGCGGTGCGTGGTGTCGTGTTCATCTGGGCGATGAATTGATGAACACAGGTAAATTGAAAGAAGCCGAACGCGAATACGATTACGCTCTATATTTGTTTCCCGATTACCATCTGGCGCTTGCGGCAAAGGCTCGCGCAAGATATGCCGCCGGCGACACCGACAACGCAATAGTATTTTATAAACGGGCAGTCGAGCGCGTTCCTCTGCCCGATTACATTGCCGCTCTCGGAGACTTATACGCGAAACTCGGTCGCGCGGATGAAGCGAAACAACAATACGAACAGGTTGAGTTTATCGAAAAAATGGGGGCTAACAGCGGAACTTATTCTCGTCAGCTGGCACTATTCTGGGCTGACCACGAAGTGCGTTTAGATGAAGCCTTAGCCGTCGCGGAACGTGAACGCGCGGCGCGTAACGACATTTATACTTCTGACGTTCTAGCCTGGTGTCTCTATAAGAAAGGCAGATTTGAAGAGGCGAAGACTGCGATTGACCAGGCATTGCGCTTAGGCACACGCGACCCTCGATTACTCTACCACGCAGGAATGATTGCGTTATCAACTGGCGACAATCAAAAAGGCGCGGACTATCTGAAGCAGGCTTTAGCCATTAACCCGTCATTTGATATTCTTCAAGCAGAAGTGGCTAAGGAAAAATTGAACTCCCTCAAAGGCAAATAATTATTTTGAATTCGTGATAGTTTTTTTCAGACTTCGATAACTGCGGACGAATGGTCTGGCGATTGGAATCAAATACCCGAGCAGTTCATAAAATAAACCATAACCTAGTCCGTGGGTGAAATAAAGCGCATCGGGATTTGTCATTTTAGCCTTACAGATAATAAACGCCTTGATGCCCAACTCCTTTTTAACGAACCGCGGAAAGTCCTTTTTAAATGCCGGGTCGGTGTTAATGTCGCAGCTTAAGCCGTCTTCTTGGTAATCAGCGATATAAAGCGGAATATACACATCATTTATTCCGCGATGAAGAAAACATTTGAAATTCAGCATCCAATCGGCAAATATTTTATATCTTAAATCATACTTTCCGATAATATCGAAGATTGACCGGTGATAAAATTCACCTTGATGACAGATATTGGTCCAGGTAAAGTCAGAACTACTGAATTTTCTACCGTCGAAACCCTTCCTTTTGACAAAATAACAATTCCCGTAAACCAGAGTCGGAGTCTCCAGCGGCAAAAACTCTTTGACTCGGTCTAAAACGCCCGGTTGAAGGCAGTCGCCTGCACCGATAAAATAAATGTATTTTCCTGTCGCTAAATCTATTCCTTTATTAAAAGCATAATAAATTCCGTCATCTTTTTCGGACACTAGAGTTAAATCGCTTTCATATTTCTTTATACAATCAAGAGTGTTATCTGTAGAAGCGCTGTCAATAACAATTAGCTCGAATAATTCTTTATTTTGTGAAAAAATTGACTGCAGAGTATTTTCAACCTTCTGACCGCAATTATAAGTTGCCATTATGATTGAAAACATTTTTTGATTTACTGTTTCGGACAATGCCATAAGATGATGAACAAATTAACTTCTTGCGGTATCACTTAAAAGCTTCCGGATACAATCGGATACAAGACCTATTGTATCCGATTGTTAAATTTTTTTTCTACATTGTTGTAGGGCGCGGCACACATAATCTATGTCATTCTCAGTTAAGCCAGCCCAGGTAGGTAAGCTGATGCCGTTACCCGACAGATTTTCGGCAACCGGAAACCTGTCGCCGCCCACGGAATTTATATAGGGCGGTAAGGAATGCGCTGGATAAAAGATGGGTCTGGTCTCGACCCCTTGTTCACGTAACATATCGATGACAACGTCTCGGTTCTGCCAGAACTCTTGTTCAAGAACGATGCTGAACATCCAATAAACGTGACGCGCCCAACTCTGCTCAGCCTGCCATGTAAGTCCGGTCACTTTCTGCAAACGCTCACGATAAAGCCCTGCGATGCCGGAGCGTAACTCAAGCTGTTGGTCTATCTTTTCGAGTTGTGCAAGTCCAATCGCTGCCGGCAAATTCATCATGCGGTAGTTGTATCCCACAACCGGGTGCCAGTAACGACGGTTTGGGTCCATGCCCTGACCACGCAATAACCGCGCACGTTCTGCCAGCGCGTCATCGTTGGTCACTACCATACCGCCTTCGCCGGTAGTTATAATTTTATTGGCGTAAAAACTAAAAGTAGCCGCATCACCGAGCGAACCCACAATGCTCCCGTCATACATTGCTCCGTGAGCCTCTGCCGCATCTTCCAACAAGAATAAATTATGACGGCGTGCAATTTCCTTTAACTCATACATTTTGGCGGGATGTCCATATAAGTGAACGGCAATTATACCTTTTGTGCGCGGCGTAATTTTGGCTTCAACTTGGTTCGGATCAAGATTCCATGTTTCCATTTCCGAATCAACGAAAACAGGTTTTGCGCCGCAATAAGTAACTGCGTTTGGGGTTGCAACAAAAGTTAAGGTCGGCACAATCACCTCAGCGCCCGGCTGCACGCCGAGCGCGAGCAGTGCCAGATGCAGAGCCACCGTGCCGTTACAACATGCAATAGCGTGTTTGACGCCGCAGTATTCGGCAAAGCCGGTCTCGAACAGCTCGACATATTTACCTGCCGATGAAATCCATCCCGATTCCATGCAGTCATCTACATATTTTTTTTCATTGCCGATAAACGAAGGGCTGGCGACGGGAATATCGTATAACATTAGTAATTAAATTTTCTTATCAAATTTCTTGGAGTTGTTTTTATTTATTTCGAGCAATGCGGATACGATTTTTCAAATGGTCGAAAGATAATTGCATGATATAAAAAGCGCTGCCCGCAGGCGCGAGTGTAAAAGCAGTTGCGATAGATTGTAAAGCTTCTAAAGAAAAACCGTCGTGCCGCCAATTCAAACGCCCGAAGTCAAAATAATGAGTCGCTAACCTTCTCTGCAACCTGGCTTTTTCTACAAAAGTTAATTGTTCTTGAAAACGCCGGGCAAACAGCGGCTCATCATGAAATCCTAAATCTCTGATTATCTCCAGCTTTTCTCTGCCATCATAAATGTTGCTGTCGTGTATATGTTTTGTCCAATACGGAGATAAAGTAAAAGCCGCGCGGCAAGATTTGGTTAATACCATCTCTAAAATCAGATACCAGTCATCGGCGATTTTCATCTCTTCATTCCAAGATGAAACGAACGAGGAACGTCGAATCAATAATGCTGAAGAAGGCGCCGGGCACATTTTGAGGAACAGTTCTCGAACTTCTTCTGCATTTAACACTGACCATTGCCCGTCTCGATTATTGAAATACTTTCGCCACGTTTTGCTTCGTTCCCAACCACTCAGAGATTGTTTGGTTTCAGAGATTTCAGTCCAATTGAGAAAAACAAAATCCGCTTGATACCGCTCCAGAGCAGCGACAGCGATTTTGAGAAAGTCCTTGTGCCAACGGTCATCGGAATCGAGCGAAGCGATGTATTCACCTTTAGCGTATCTTAATCCTAAATTGCGTGCTGCTGCCTGCCCTTTGTTTTCCTGATAGTAGTATTCGACGTTTTCAAACTTTGCAACGCTCTGCGCCGTGTTGTCCTCGGAACCATCATCGGCAACAATTATCTGAATTGCCGGATAGCTTTGGGCTTTGGCGCTCTCGATGGCTTCGACCACCAGGTGAGCGCGATTATAGGTCGGTATAATTATGGAAACTAATTTCTGATGCGTCATTGATAAAGAAAAATTTGAAGATAGTTTATTTGCTCACAATTTGCAAAAAATGCTTTTGCAAATTGCGCCACCGGATTAAACGGAACGATTTTATCTAAGACCTATACAATCAAACGGCGAGTTTCGGACCCGGTTCGTGGTGTTCACGGTTGAAATTGACTTTGAAAGCAAAGAAATCGAAATTCATTACTAAAAGCCTCTAAATGTTAGTACCATACAATAGTCCGTATTTTCGTTAGTTTGTATTTTGAAAATTACTTGGCTATCTAAATCAAGTATATCTTTCAATGATGAAATTTGAATTATGTTTTAATATAATTTTCGTCGATAAAATTTGAATTCACTATTTTTTATGAGCCAAACAATTTTAATTACAGGCGGCACGGGCTTTCTAGGCAGAAATCTTGCTCTTGGATTGAAAAATGATTATAAAGTTATTTTAACTGGCAGAAATAACAGGCAAAATATGTATGCACACCAGATTACGGGTTGTCGAGTACTGCCGATGGATGTTGTTAATATCGAAGCCGTGCGCGATACATTCACAGAAACACGCCCCGATAAAGTGATTCACGCGGCGGCGACAAAATTTGTTGACCTTGCCGAGAAGCAACCGATGGAATGTGTGGATGTAAATGTGACTGGTTCGCAAAATGTAGCCCGCATAGCAGTAGAGAAGGGCGTTGAGTGTGTGTTGGGTATTTCTACTGATAAAGCTGCTCCGCCGGTGCGAAATACGTACGGCTTATCAAAAGCGATGATGGAGCGCGTTTTCTGCTCGATGAATGGTAAAACCAATACTAAATTTGCTTGTGTTCGATATGGTAATGTCGCTTGGTCAACCGGCTCGGTCCTGCCGATTTGGAAAAAAATGCACGAGGAAACAAATGTCATCAAAACTACGGGACCGGAAATGCGCCGCTTCTTTTTTACGGTTGATGATGCCGTCAAACTCGTGCTGACCGCGCTTGAGAACATCGACCAGCTACAAGGCAGAGTTTTGTCGAGATATATGAAAGCTGCACAGATAAAGGATTTGCTGGAAACCTGGACGCGGGCTAAAGGCGGTTCTTGGGAGCCGATGAAGGGTCGTCCCGGCGAGCGCGACGACGAATTTCTCATCGGCGAAATCGAATTGCCCTATACCCGCGAAGAAGTTTACGACGGCATAAAACATTATATTGTTTCCTTTAACGAAAAATCCTTCTCGCCTGTCCGGGAAGTCCTCTCGTCGGCTAATACGGAAAGACTAAGCGAAGAAGAAATGTTAAACTTAATAAATTCACCGAAAGAATAGCACCGAAAGAATAGCAATGATAAAAACAGTTTTAATTATGGCGGCGGGGCGCGGAGCGCGAATGGCGCCGCTAACCGATGATATTCCGAAACCGATGGCGCCTTATGGCGATTCGACGCTGATTGCTAAAGGTATTCACCGTTTGACGGACAGAGTTGAAAATATTTACGTTACGGTTGGATATAAAAAAGCGATGCTGGCGCAGCACGTTATTGAACACGGCGCAAACGCCGTTTTTAACACCGAAGACAAAGGTAATTCGTGGTGGATTTATAATACTCTAATGCGGCATTTCGATGAGCCAATTTGCGTTTTGACCGCTGACAATGTTGTCGATTTAGACTTTGATTTAATCGAAGAGGATTACAAATTATTAAAAGAGCCGCATTGTATGCTCGTTCCGGTTAAACCCGTCAAAGGTCTTGAAGGAGATTATATCTTTCACGAAAGCAGCGTGGTGACAAAACTTTCGCGCCATGAACCGAGGGAGATGTATTGTTCGGGCATCCAAATTTTGAATCCGAAAAAGATAAATGAAACAACCGAAGCCTCCGAAGATTTTTATGCGGTTTGGCAGCAACTTATTGCAAAACACCAGTTGATGATGTGTTCCGCTTATCCGAAAAAGTGGTTCACGGTCGATACGATTGAACAGCTTGCGTTTTTGAATAACTCAACATTTTGATGTGCAAAAGTAATGAGCCAAAACCTGTTTTTCTCAATTATAATCCCAACTTATAATCGCGCGAATCTTATCAAAAATACGCTGAAAGGCGTTTTCGAGCAAACTTATCCTCATTATGAAATAATTGTCGTCGATAACTGCTCGACCGACAACACACGGGAAGTTCTTCAGCCTTTGATTGACCAGGGGAAAATCCGGTTTATAAAACACGAACGAAATTACGAACGCGCTCGTTCACGAAATACGGGAATGGAAAATGCACGCGGCGATTTTCTAACGCTTCTCGATTCCGACGATTTTATGTACCCGAATAATCTCGAAGAGGCGGCGAAATTTGCGCAGGAAAATCCTGAAATAAAATGTTTTCATAATTTTTATGAATTGGTTGATGGCAACCGTAAAACAGTTTATAAAAACAAATTTCCGTCTTTGAAAAATCAACTCAAAGCTATCACAAACGGCAATTTTATGTCTTGTATCGGCAATTTTATTCACCGCGATATTTACACAAATTATAAGTTCGATACATTTCAGGATTTAATCGGCAGTGAAGATTGGGAGTTTTGGCTCAGAGTATTGGCTGACCACAAACTGGGAAGAATCGGGAAATACAATAACGGCATTCATCAGCATAGAGATCGAACCATGAACAATCAAAGTATCGAAACCATGGAAAAGGGAATGAAATATCTGGTCGAAAAGTTTCATAACGACGAGCATTTGTCGAAAATTTATGGTAAATACCTCAATCGAATCGAAGCAAGTTCGTTTTTGTATCTGAATTTTCTGGCGAATGACAGGCATTTGGGCAAAAGGGCATTCAGTTACCTGCAGGCGGCGGTAAATAAAGATAAAAGTGTGTTTTTTACAAATCGTTTTTTACGCAGTTTGCGCCGGACGATGATGAATTACTCCAGGCAATAGATTCAGGTTCTTGAATACAAATTTGACGCTATATGTAGCCAAAGCTATGAGCGGCGGCGGTGGTGGCTAGTCGCCGACTAAAGTTAATGAACCCGAAGGCCAGAGAAGTTTGGTCACGCGCCGGTGTCAAAGACATTCAAAGACTTCCAAATCCGGGACTAAATCTAAAAAGCAGGCACCGAGTCGCTGAATTTGTTAATGAATCAGAACCATAAAACTAGCTGCCACACACTTTATCTCTGCTATTCCTGGCTTAACGAGCCGCTCGTGCAAACGCAGGTTTTGCCGTATCTTAGAGAACTTCAAAAAGACGGTATTAAAGTCAGCTTGATGACGTTTGAGCGCGAAATGAGCAGGAATTGGACGGGCGAGCAAATAGAAGAACAAAGATTAAAACTTGCTCAGGAAGGAATTGATTGGTACGCGCTGCCGTATCACAAAAGTCCGTCGGTCCCGGTAACGCTGTACGATATATATAACGGAATGCGATTGGCTCACAAGTTAATTCGGGAAAGGAAAGTTGACGTTCTGCACGCGCGCGTTCACGTTCCGGCTTTAATGGCGGCCATTGCCCGAAAATTCTCACGCCGCAAACCAAAAATGATTTTTGACATTCGCGGCTTTATGGCGGAAGAATACACCGATGCGGGAACCTGGAAACCAAACGGCATTTTGTTCCGCACGCTAAAGCGCGTCGAACGCTGGCTGATGCATGAAGCCGATGCTTTTGTAGTTTTGACCGAGGCGGCGCGGAAAGTTTTGTTCCCTGAAAGCCGCGAAACCAGCAGAGATAGACTAGGCAGACCCGTCGAAGTGATTCCCTGCTGTATTGACCGGCAGCGATTTCAAGCGGCCGATAACTTGTCGCCTGACGTGATTCGGCGCGAGCTAAATTTGGACGGTCGCAATGTAATTGTTCACACCGGCTCGCTCAGCGGGCTTTACCTGACCGATAAAATCGTTGATTTGCTCGCGGTTTATCGTCAAAAAGACGCTTCCGTTTTCGCACTGATTTTAACCCAAAGCGATCCGGATTTGATTATTTCCCTGCTGCGCAAAAGTGGTTTCACGGACGCGGATTTTCTTGTCACGAGCGTGTCTCCAGATGAAGTTCCGCGTTATTTGAAAGCTGCCAATATAGCGGTTTCCTTCGTTAAATCTGGCTACGCGACGGTTTCACGCTCTCCGACTAAAATTCCCGAGTACCTTGCCTGTGGTTTGCCGGTAATTTCAAACACAGGGGTAGGTGATGTTGACGAGCAAATTCAAACTGACAGAACCGGTGCGCTAGTCGAAGATTTAACGCCGGAAGGTTATCTGAAGGCCTTGCAAAAAATCGAAGATTTGCAAAAAACCGAAGATTTGGCGGCGTCCTGCCGCAGCTCTGCCTGGAACCGGTTTGATTTGAAAACGATTGGCAGAGAGAAATATCGTCGTTTGTACGATAGATTGATGGCAAAAGAATAATCGCTCGTTTTGTTTGATTTCTTCTTGTTTGATTTCTTCGCTAAATTTGTGGTGTAATCATTTGGTAAAACAGTTTATGAAAATGTCTTTTTCATAAACTGTTTTACCAGCATTTAAGTTCCAGTCTGCCCGGCTTCTTTGTGGACGTTGAAGCGTTTTATCCTTATAACCTTACGTACAAATCATCTTTACCAGTGCAGCGGGCGAGGTATAAATATCGAACCGGTTCTGAACTTAAAATAAAGTAAGGAAAAAGTTCCTCCACTTGGATGCAAAGGAATGCAAAGATATGCAAACTTTTGACGAATTAACAAATAAGCATGTCGGGTCCTTTTCGCCCGCGTGAATTTTGCCCAGATACTGCAATCCTTGAACGTCGAGAAAAGGATCCAACTTATCGACTTTTTAATGTCGGGGTTGATCATCGTCACGTCCAGCCATGGAGAAAGCAGAACAAGATCGGACGGCTGTTCGATGCTTTTGTCACGAGCCTGCATCGTCAGTGCAAGACCCATTCCGCCACCGGCAGAGTCGCCCATAACGATTAAGTTTGAAGAGTCCGCCGCGATGAGCAGTTCCTCGTAAAGCGGGAATACCATGTCGAAAGTGTCTTGCACTTGATGTTCGGGCGTAAGTGGATAGTCCGGGGCAACGACGGTACAACCAAGTGCGGTAACAAGATTGGACATAAACTGCCAATGCAGCCCGGAAAAGCCGTTCACGTAACCGCCGCCGTGCAGATAGAGAATGTACTTTTCACTCGCATGCTTTTTCGGAGATATAGTCCAAACCATGCGCTCTTTGAACGCGCGCGTCGAAATACAGTGTTTTTCGTAAACTCTGCTCGACGGCTTATCGTTGAGTCTCTTTCTTTTCCCGATTTCGATTAACTCCTGGGCGCGATTGACTCGCCTTTTCATTCCGCGCTGGCGCAGTATGATTTTAATAATTCAGCTATTCAAACCCAGCATAACTGATTTTTTCCTAGCTCTTTTCGCTCATCTCCCGACCAAATTGTTTGAGAGAAAATTCGTTCATAAAAGCGGCAGTTTCGCGCTTTCCTGCATCACTCAGATAAGGATTGAAAAGCCAAATGAGCTGCGCGAATCCTTCTTTGACATGGCTTTCCGTAATCTCCCGGATGGTTTCCCGTATTTGCAAAAAACGGAGCCAGTTTGATTGGACAATCCAGGTGTTGATTGCCAAAGCACGTGCTTCCTCGGGCGATAAAACGAGCATTTCGCGGCGGTGCATATTGTCGAGAATGCGTTCGACGTTTTGTTGTCCGCGCACCGTTAATTCTCGAATGCGCTTGACCGCATTTTCGTCCTTTCCCCGGTCGTAACGGTCACGGAATAAAAAGCGGTATTCCCACAAATACTCGAAAGCGCGTGCCGCATAGCGAATAAAATCTCTAAAATTGAGGTTTTCCTCTGGCAGGCGGGATAGATTCTTATCGACTTCCGTTTCGAGTCGGCAGAAAAGCTCAAACACGATGTCGCGCTTTGTTCGGAAGTGATACCACAGATTACCTTCGCTGATCTTGAGGTACTCGGCGATTTGCGCCGTCGTCACCGAACCCTCTCCGTTTTCGTTAAATAACTTTAACGCGCCGTCCAAAATTCTCTCTTTCGTTGGCACCAAGCCTTTCGATTTTTTCTCTTTTGCTTTCATAATCACTTGACTTTTTACTCTAGGGTAAATACACTAAATCATTCTAGGGTATTTACCCTAATTTTGCAAGTATGGAACATTTCGATGTATTAATCGTGGGGGCGGGGCTTTCAGGTATCGGTGCGGCGGCACATCTAAAGATGGAATGCCCGCAGAAGAACTTCGCGATTCTAGAAGGACGCGCGGCGATGGGTGGCACATGGGACTTATTTCGTTATCCAGGCATCCGCTCGGACTCTGATATGTACACGCTTGGTTACAGATTCCGCCCGTGGAGCGACCTCAACGCAATAGCCGATGGGTCTTCCATCCTTAATTACATCCGCGAAACGGCGCAAGAATTCAAAATTGACGAAAAGGTTCGCTACAACCATCGCGTAAATAAAGCCTCCTGGTCGTCGGAAAACGCGCTCTGGACGGTCGAGGCCCAAACAGGTGAGGATAATTCCAATATTCGTCTGACCTGTAACTTTCTCTACCTTTGCACCGGATATTACGACTACGAAAACGGTTACACGCCTGAATGGTCGGGGATGAATCGTTTCGGGGGGCGAATCGTGCATCCGCAAAAATGGACTGAAGATATTGATTATGCGGGTAAGCGTGTCGTCGTAATCGGCAGCGGCGCGACCGCCATTACGCTCGTCCCGGCAATGGCGGAACGCGCCGTGCAGGTGACGATGCTTCAGCGTTCGCCGACTTACATCGTTTCGCGCCCTGCCAAGGACAAGATAGCGAACCGGCTTCGCGCAATTCTTCCCGCTCGCGCCGCTTATGCGATTACGCGATGGAAAAATGTGCTGTTGGGAACATTTTTCTATAACTTAGCGCGCAAGCGACCGTCGGTAATGAAGAGACTTATTGCGAAAGGCGTGAAGAAAGAATTGGGCGAGGAGTTCGACCTCAAGCATTTTACGCCGAGTTACAACCCATGGGATCAGCGGCTTTGCTTAATCCCGGATTCCGATCTTTTCCGGGCAATCCGAGAAGGCAGAGCTTCGGTCGTTACCGATCATATAGAAACCTTCACGGAAACCGGTCTTCAGTTAAAATCCGGCGAGCATCTAGATGCGGACATCATCGTGACCGCGACCGGGCTTGTTCTCAAATTGATGGTTGGACTGCAATTATTAGTGGACGACACGCCCGTCGATATGTCGAAGACATTTGCCTACAAAGGAATGATGTATAGCGACGTGCCGAATCTTGCTTCCGCTTTCGGTTACACGAATGCTTCGTGGACGCTAAAATGCGACCTGACGGCAGAATACGTCTGCCGACTGCTGAAATATATGGAAAGGCACGATTACGATATTTGCACGCCGCGCGTGAACGATCCGTCCATCGAAGCTGAGCCTGTCCTGGATTTCACGTCCGGCTATGTCCAGAGGTCGCTCGACACCTTGCCGCGACAGGGATCGAAACCGCCTTGGCGGTTGCATCAAAACTACGTTAAAGACCTCGGAATGCTTCGATACGGGCGCGTTGACGACGATACGATGGAGTTCAAAGCGTCTTCGGCTGCACGCCGTTCTTGCGGAAAGGCAGCGGAGTCAAATTCGTTATAAATTTATGAGCCTAACCAAAGAAAGCGTTGTTGTAATAACCGGCGCGGCTTCGGGAATCGGTCGTGCGCTGGCAATTCGTTTGGCGCAGGAACCAATTGCGGGAATCGCCATTTCCGATGTCAATGCGGAAGCACTAACTGAAACACAAAAACTGATTAACAAACCGAATCTGAAAGTAACGATGCACCGCGTCAACGCCGCCGACGAATCAGAAATGCGCGACTTTGCCGGAGAAGTCGTGAAGAACCACGGGCGCGTGACACATGTCGTCAATAATGCTGGCGTCGCGCTCGGCGGATCAGTTAAGGAAATTTCGCTTGACGATATGCGCTGGTTGATGAACATTAACTTTTGGGGTGTGGTTTACGGGACGAAACTTTTTCTGCCCTTTCTCGAAAAGGAAAAATCGGCGCACATCGTCAATTTTTCGAGCCTGTTCGGACTTATCGCGCCGCCCGGTCAGGCAGCTTACGCGGCGAGCAAGTTCGCCGTGCGCGGGTTTACCGAAGTGCTTCGTCACGAACTCGAAGGCACGAACATCAGTGTTTCAGTCGTCCATCCGGGCGGTGTCAAAACCAACATCGCCAACAATGCCAAGATCGGCAAAGGTGTTATATTAACCGAACAAGAGCTTCAGGAAAGAAAAGAAAAAATCAATCGCAATCTAAACCGCACGACGCCCGAACAAGCCGCTGAAATTATCGTGGGCGGCATCAAAACGCGAAATCCCCGAATAATTATTGGAACCGACGCTCGCCTGTTGAGTCTGCTCGGACGATTTTTCCCGCGTCGTTATTTTTCGATCATTAATTTTATCAGCGGCGGCAGACTGAAAAACGTTTAGGTTAAATAGGCGTTGTTGGAATAGTCCACCACTGATGTCAGGAACAATTCAGAAAAAGGTAATGTCTAAAAGGTAAATTTTTCCCATACTCTTAAAAAATGAAGGGTGCGCGAAAGCTACCCCTTTTTGGACACTAAGCAATTTAACTATTTAACATTAGAATTGAACAAGCGACCAAAATCTCCGAAGGGTGGTTTTTCCGGTATCCTATTAACATTGCGAAAGTGGAAGATCAAGAAATCTTTCAGTCGCTAGAAATTTGGCGGACTACCCGCTTTCAATTTTTGTAATTATAATTTGCAAAAAATTAGAAAAATCAAATATAACTTGCGAGCAGACAATAGTGCCGTTGAGCAGTTATTAAAAATATTATGAAAAATGGAAAACAGAATCGGCGCGAGTTTTTGAAAGTAAGTGCAGCGGGTGCTGCCGTGATGAGTCTGGTGAAAAAGACAGAGGCTGGTAAAACCGTTTTCGTCGAAACTCAAATTGAACTGAGTGAGATTAGTGCTTTAGAACTCCAGACTGGAATGAAGTCAGGCAAATTTTCCTCCCGGATGCTCGTCGAAAATTACCTGGAAAGAATCAAGGAAATTGATCCGAAAATAAATTCCGTAGTCGAAATCAATCCCGACGTGCTCCTTATCGCCGACCAAATGGACAAAGAGCGTAAGCGCGGCAAAGTACGTTCGCCGCTGCACGGCATTCCGATTTTGATTAAAGATAATATCGATACGACGGACCGTATGAAAACGACCGCCGGAAGCCTCGCGCTGGTCGATGCGCCGCCGCCCGAACGCGACGCGTTTATTGTCACTCGACTGCGGAAAGCGGGCGCGGTGATTATCGGCAAAACGAATTTATCCGAATGGGCGAATTTTCGCTCGACCAAATCAATCAGCGGCTGGTCAGGACGCGGCGGGCAGACGAATAATCCGTACGTTTTAGATAAAAATCCGTGCGGCTCCTCTGCCGGGACGGGCGCGGCAATTTCCGCTAATCTGGCGGCAATCGGCATCGGTACGGAAACCAACGGTTCGATCATTTGCCCGGCGACGCGCAGCGGTATCGTCGGCATCAAACCGACGCTCGGATTAATTTCGCGTAGCGGCATTATTCCCATCGCGCATACGCAGGATACCGCCGGACCGATGGCGCGCACCGTGAGCGACGCGGCGATTCTGCTTGGTGTTTTAGTCAAGCGCGACAAGCGCGACGCGACGACTGCCAACAGCAAAAAAGGCGATAAAGATTATGCGAAATTTCTTGACGCAAACGGTTTGCGCGGCGCGCGAATCGGCGTGGCACGGCAGTTTGTCGGCACCAATGCCAAACAAAAAGAGTTGTTTGAATCGAACCTCGAAAATTTGAGAAGCGGCGGGGCGACTTTGATTGATGTCAATTTTACAGAAGATTACGGCAAACTTGCCGACGACCGGCTGCTCGTTCTGCTTTACGAATTTAAAACTGATGTGAATAAATATCTTGCCGAAAGAGGCGGCGCCTATCGGACGCTCGCCGATTTGATTAAATTCAACGAAGAAAACAAAACGCGCGAGATGCCGCTTTTCGGGCAGGAGTTATTCGAGCAGTCGCAGAGCAAGGGCAATTTGACGGATAAAATTTACATTGACACGCTCAATCGGATAAAGCAGGCGACGCGGGAAAAAGGAATTGACGCGGTGGTCGCCAAAGACAAATTGGATGCCGTCGTCGCGCCCGCCACCGGCGCAACCTGGTCAATCGCGGCGGTAGCTGGTTATCCTTACATTACAGTTCCCGCCGGTTTTATTGACGCATTGCCCGTCGGCATCGGCTTTTTCGGTCGCGCCTTCACCGAACCGCAACTAATTAAAATTGCCTACGCCTTTGAACAAAAAACCAGAGCGCGCCGCGCGCCGCAATTTATGCCGAAATCGCCGACATAAATTTACTTAAAATAATTAACTACTCACCTTCTTTCGCGAATGAATCCGTTTTTCTCATCTTAATCGAATGTATTAAAAGCCAGCCAAAGTTTCACTGATAACAGATGCGGTGTAAGTATTTAAAATGAAGGTTAGGTCGCCTCCTTATGAAACCGCTCGCACTGTTTCTGATGCAGTTTTAGACGACCTCGAGCGTTTAGCCATTCGCGTCTGCGATATTCCGATTGCTTTCATAAATTCGGTTGATGCGGAGCGTCAAGAGAGCGAATCAAGCGCGAGCGGGTCATTCCAATGGTGCAGCATACTAACCGAATGAAAAAGATGTTACTCCGCCTTTATTGACTATTGCTAGATGTAACGGCATAAATCGTTGAGCGAAAGATTTCCTCCGCAAAGAATTAAAACTACATTGTTATCCTGATCGAATTGATTTTTTAATCGAGAAGCTGCCGCCAATGTGCAGGAAGCCGCTGGTTCTGTCAACACTTTCAATCGTTCGAGAATAAATTGCACGGCTCGTACTGCCTCCTCGTCCGAAACAACCGTTACGCTTTCTAATTGTTCCTGCGCTACAGCCAAAGTCTGATGGGAAACCGACGGCGCGCCCAGAGTCTTGGCAATCGAAGTAATCGCCGGAAGCTCTACCGGATGTCCGGCGGCGAGAGCCTGCGACATACTATCGGCGCCAACTGTTTCTACGCCCCAAATTCTTACTTCGGGTTTGATTGCTTTAACGGCTGTCGCTACGCCGGCTGCCAAACCGCCTCCGCCGATACTAACAAAGATGTCTGTGGTTTCAGGTAAATCGTCGAGAATTTCCAAACCGACGGTTCCTTGTCCCGCCATTACTAACGGGTCGTCAAACGGGTGAATGAAAATTCGTCCTTCCGACTCAAAGCGTTTGATTCGAGCGAAAGCCGCCGCGATTGTCGGCTGCAAATCAATTTTCGCGCCGTAACCCAAGGTTGCTTCGACATAATTTCGCGGAGTCGATTCAGGCATCAATATAACTGCGTCAACGTCTAAAACACTCGAAGCATAAGCGACGGCTTGAGCGTGATTGCCGCCGCTGACAGCAACCACTCCGCGTTTTCTTTCTGCCGCAGACAAACTCAGCAATTTGTTAAATGCGCCGCGAACCTTAAATGAACCTGTTTTTTGAAAAAGTTCAAGTTTGACGAAAACATTCGTCCCTAGTTGCTGGCTTAGTGTCTGGCTATATTCTAGTGCGGTACGTTTGATATAAAGCCTAATCCGCTCGCGTGCTTGTTCGATTGCAGTAATGTCCATAAAATATGTGAATCAATAGTAGAAATTTAGTAAAAACAAGGCAAATGTTAGTTTGCCCAAACAATGAATTATCAAGCCTTCGGTTGAACGCACCTGACCAGCTCTTTGAATATCGGTTTTATCAA
>JAABUN010001416.1_pt1 | contig 52936 bp, 47 predicted proteins | sample 5559311 | NCBI WGS metagenome assembly JAABUN01 (sample SAMN10711877, study PRJNA513370) | rock metagenome | isolation source: Antarctica rocks | place: Antarctica: Victoria Land, Siegfried Peak sud
CCGAGGTCGTCCGCGACCACTCTCTGACGAGCGCGAGCGCAGGGGCAAGAAACCCGGCGATTCTCAGGCGAAGCTGCAGGTATGCGGAAGTATTCGCGGACACGCGATTTAGATGCGATTGCCGTGGTGGGGTCTCCCGTCGGGTTGACGCCGCACCATCCGTGTGGTACATCCTACCCTCATAAGCGAGTACGCCCGCGTTGAGGGGGAAACAGTACCCGCCATTGTGCCGAGACGGGACGGTTCTGCGACAACGCAGCCGCCCGCAGCGAACCGGGGGCGGTGCAAGCCCGGTGATCGGCAGCGAGTGGCGGCGACCGCGCCCCGGAGCGGCCCACCGAAGAAAGCAGCCCTGCTGGCAAGAGCACAGCTGCAAGTAGGTGGCGATGGGTGGCACCCATGCACGGAACAGCCGACGAGTGACCGCACGCGCCGCGTGACACGCGCTATGTGACACGCGACAAGTGCGGTAACGAGGGGTGGTACCACGGGAACGCATCGCGCTCTCGTCCCTCCGGGCCATGCTGTGGCCTGTTGAGGGCTTTTTCGTTTGTATATCGCACGGGCGCGGGCGGGCGGAGGGTCTGGCAATGAGCGGCACGACGATAGACACGACGCGCTACTTGCCGTCCGCACGGGCGAAGCTGGCGGCCTATGCCGCGCCGCCCGTGCAGAAAGCCGCGCTCTGCTTCTCCGGCGGGCTGGACTCGAATGTGTGCGCCATCTTCCTGCGCGAACAGTACCCGGACACCCCCGTGATCGCCTACACCGTGGACGTGGGGCAGGGCGAGGACGAACTGGCGCGGGCGCGGGCGCGGGCCGAGCATTTCGGGCTGGACGTGCGCGTGCTCGATGCACGGGCGGAACTGGCGGACTGGCTCGCCTTCGCCATCCGCGCCAATGTGGACTACGGCGGCTACCCGTGCGCCACGAGCATCGCCCGCCAGTTGATCGGTTCGCTCGTCGCCGTGAACGCGCTCGACGCGGGCTGCGACGCGGTGATAGACGGGTCGAGCGGCAAGGGCAACGATCAGTTCCGCATCCACAACACCGTGAAAGCCTTCGCCCCGGACATGCAGGTCATCCTCCCCGTGCGCGACGTGAACCTGACGCGGCTCGAAGAGATGGCCTTGTGCGAGGACGCGGGCATCCCGATTGACGAGGTGATCGTGGGCGGCGAGGATCGCACGCTCTGGGCGCGGAGCATCGCGTCGGGCGGTATCACGCTCGAAACCGAGCTGCCGGACGACATCTGGGTCTGGTACGTGCCGCCGCACGCCGCCCCGGACGAGGCCACCGTGCTCTCGCTCACCTACGAGGCGGGCGTACCCGTGGCGATGAACGGGCAGCGGTTGCCGCTCGGCGAACTGATCGAACTGCTGAACGAGACGGGCGGCGTGCATGGCATCGGGCGCATAGACGTGATCGAGGACGGCATCATGGACCTCAAGAGCCGCGAGGTCTACGAGGCTCCCGCCGCCGCGATCCTGCTCGCCCTGCACCGCGATCTGGAGCAATTGACGCTCACGAAGGACGAACTTGCCTTCAAGCGCACGGTGGATGCGCGGTGGGCGGAACTCGTCTTCGGCGGCGACTGGTTCACGCCCCTGAAGCGCGATCTCGACGCCTTCATCGCCGCGTCGCAAGCGGTCGTCAACGGCACGTACGAGATCGCGCTGTACAAGGGGAATCTGACGATCCTGCGCCGCGTGTCGCCGAGCAGCCTGTACTTCCCGGATGTGCGGGCGATCACATCGGGCAGCTTCGACCAGCGATGGGCGGGCGCGGCGGTGCGGGTGCGCGGCCTGCCCGCCGAACTGCTGGCGCGGCGCGATGTGCGTTGGGCCGAGACGAAGCAGCACCGCGCCGATGCGTTGCTGGAAGGAGCGGACGCATGACGGCACCGACGCCGAACCCGCCGAGCACGAAACTCTGGCAGAAGGACTACACGCTCGACACCCTCGCGGCCCGCTACACCGCCGGGGAGGAGGTGGGCCTCGACAACCGCCTCGTGGAGGCGGACGTGTGGGGTTCGATGGCCCATGCGCGGATGCTGCACAAGATCGGCATCCTTACTGCCGCCGAGACGGAAGAACTGCTCGCGGGCCTCGCGCAGATTCTCGACCTGTACCACGCGGGCGGGTTCGTGGTGACGCCCGACGACGAGGACGTACACACGAAGGTGGAGAATTACCTCACGGCAACGACGGGCGACGCGGGCAAGAAGATTCACACCGCCCGTTCGCGCAACGATCAGGTGCTGGTGGATTTGCGCCTCTGGGCGAAGGGCGCGACCCTCGAAACGATGGACGCCGTACTCGATTGCGCGGCGGCATTCGCGCAGTTCGCGGCACGGGAGCAGTGGACGCCGATGCCCGGATACACGCACATGCAGCGGGCGATGCCGAGTTCGGCGGGCCTCTGGGCGGCGGCGTTCGCGGAAAGCCTCGTGGACGACCTCGAACTGTTCAAAGCCGCGTACCGCCTGAACGACCAGAACCCGCTCGGTTCGGCGGCGAGTTACGGCGTTAACTTGCCCATTGACCGGCAGATGACGACGGACTTGCTCGGCTTCGCCCGTGTGCAGAACAATGTGCTGTACGCGCAGAACACGCGGGGCAAGTTCGAGGCGGTCTGCGTGCAGGCTCTCGCGCAGGTGATGCTCGATCTGAGCAAGTTCGCGCAGGACATGATGCTTTTCCTGACGAGCGAATTCAACTTTTTCCGCATCTCCGAGACGCTGGCGACGGGTTCTTCGATCATGCCGCAGAAGCGCAACCCGGACGTGATGGAACTCGTGCGCGGGCGGGCGGGGTCGGTGTTCGGGGCGCAGGCGCAGTTGTTCGCGGTGCTCGGCGGCTTGCCGAGCGGCTACAACATGGATTTCGGGGAGACGAAGGGGCCGACGATGCGGGCCTTCGACACCACGAACGACGCCCTCGCTATCTGCGCCCTCACGCTTGGGCAGACCACCGTGAACGCGGCGGCGACGCGGGCCGCGAGCACGCCCGAACTCTACGCCACCGACCGGGCGTACGCCCTCGTGGCGAACGGGGTGCCGTTCCGCGATGCGTACCGTACAATTGCCAAGGTCGCGCACGACCTGCCGAGCGTGGACATTGACGCCGCGTTGAAGGAGCGCACGCACCTCGGCACGGTGGGTAACCTCGGCCTCGACCGCCTCGACGCCCGCATCTCGGCGGAGCGCGAGTCCGTACAGGAATGGCGACAGACCTTCACGGGGGCAATCGGTGCTCTCGTGGCGCACGCACGCAGGGGCAATGGGTAAGTAGCCCCGGAAAGGATGCACGAACGATGAGCGCAACGGCAACGCAGGTGATGGTGACGTGTCCCGAATGCGGCGCGGAGTGGATGGTGGACAGCCTGACGAAGGGCGAGATCATCCAGTGTCCGGAGTGCGGCGTGGAACTCGAAGTGGTCTCCGTGGCCCCCGTGGAAGTCCAACTCGCGCCCGAAGAGGAAGAAGACTGGGGCGAATAATCGGGACGTGCTGCGTGCTGCGTACTGCATGAAATGCGGTACTGATTCGCGCAGTACGCAGCACGCAGGACGTTTAAGAGGAGCGAAGCGACGACATGGCGCAGCGGATAGCGATGCTCGTGACACGGGTACGCACGGACGAGAAGCGATTGATGGCGGCCCTCGGCGCACGCGGGGCCGAGGTGGAGTTGTTGCAGGACGCCCGCCTCGTCTTCGACCCGCACAGCGACGCGCACGGGCGGTTCGACGCGCTGCTCGACCGCTCGCTGCTGATGTCGCGGTCGCGCTACGTCACGGCCCTCTTTCAGGCGGCGGGCGTGCCGACGGTGAATTCCCCCGGCGTCATCAACCTCTGCTCGAACAAGTTGCGCCTCAGCACCGTGCTGAACGAGGCGAACGTGCCGGTACCCGCCGCCCGCATCGCCTTCTCGCCCTCCGCCGCGATTGAGGCGATTGAGCAGTTGGGCTACCCGGCGGTGCTCAAGCCGCTGATCGGCAACAACGGGCAACTCGTGGCCCTGATCGAGGACCGCGATGCCGCCGAGGCGGTGCTGGAACACAAGGCGACATTGGGTTCCGCGCACCACGAGGTCTTTTTCGTGGAGGAGTACGTGCCGAAGCCCGACCGCGACCTGCGGGCCACGGTCGTTGCGGGGCAGGTGATTGCGATGGAGGCCCGCACGGCGGGGCAGTCGTGGCGTATCTCCGCCTCGCCGCAACTGAAGGTGTCGGCGGTGACGGACGTGAGCGACGTGGTGTACGAGGTGGCGATGCGGGCGAGCCGCGCCGTCGCGGGCTACACGGGCGGCGTCCTCGCGGTGGACATTCTGGAGCACCCGGAGCGCGGCCCGCTCGTCTCCGACATCAACTACGACGTGGAGTTCCGCCACACCGAGGCCGCGACGGGGGCTGATGTGGCGGGGGCCATCGCGGATTTCGTGCTGTCGGCGGCGCGGCGCGGGGCGCACCTCGCGGGGGTGGCGGCGGAGTGAGCGACGCGGCGGGCGGGAGTGACCATAACGGTCAGGGCGCACACGTCGAACTGCTGCGCGGCCTCGTTGCCGTGGCGAGCGTCCACCCCGACGAGGGGGCGGCGGTCGCGTATCTGTGCGAACAGATGGCGCGGCGCGGCTTCCGAGTGCGCACCGACGACGCGGGCAACGCGATAGGCGAGATCGGCGACGGCCCGCTGCACGTCGTGATGCTCGGTCACATAGACACCGTGCCGGGGGCGATCCCCGTGCGCATCGAGGGCGACGACCTCTACGGGCGCGGCAGCGTGGACGCGAAGGGGCCGCTCGCCACCTTCGTCGCCGCCACGAGCGACGCGGCAAGTAGCGGGCGACTTGCGGGGTTGAAGGTGACGGTGATCGGCGCGACGGGCGAAGAAGCGCACTCGCCGGGGGCGAACTACCTCGCGCAGACGATGCCCGCGCCCGACGCCTGCATTATCGGTGAACCGGGCGGGTGGGAGAGCGTCGTACTCGGCTACAAGGGCAGTATGCAACTGCGCTACGTGCGCTGGCAGCCGAATGCCCACGGGGCCGGACAGGAGAAGCCTGCCCCGCACCATGCGGTCGCGGACTGGAACGCGATTGAGGCGTACTGCGAAAGTCTGAACGACGGGCAGGTGCGCGAGTTCGACCGCGTGACGCCCGTGCTGCGCGGCTTTGAGTCGCACACCGACGGGCTGGTGCAGAAAGCCGCGCTCACGCTCACCGTGCGCCTGCCGCCGCGTGTCTCGCCGCAGGACGTGCTGCAAGGCATCAAGAAGCGGCAGGCATTGCTCCTCAATGATGAGGTCGGCAACGTCATGTCGTATCAGGTCATGAGGGGCGTACTGCGCGAGACGTGGCGCGAGACGGACGGTGAACACTTCGTCTGGGACGAGGAAGCCGAACGGTGGTGGGACGAATCTATGCGGCAGGAGCCGACCACGCGAGTGTTTCTCAACTCCGTGGAGCCGCCCATCCCCGCGTATCGCTGCGACAAGAACACGCCGCTCGTGCGGTCGCTGTTGGCGGGGGTGCGGGCGACGGGCGGCACCGCGAAGTTCAAGACGAAGACCGGCACGGCGGACATGAACGTCGTCGGCCCCGCGTGGAAGTGCCAGATGGCGGCGTACGGCCCCGGCGATTCCGCGCAGGACCACACGCCGCACGAGCATATCGGCATCGCGGAGTATCTGCGGGCCGTGGACGCACTCGCGGCGGCACTGGGAGAGTTGGGAAAGGCGACGTGAACCGCCAAGACGCCAAGAACGCTGAAAGGATTTACCACAGAGACACAGAGGTCACAGAGAAATAAAAAAGATTTCTCGTTCTTTGCTCTGTGTTCTCTGTGTCTCTGTGGTTCAATCTTTCTTTCCCCTTGGCGTTCTTGGCGTCTTGGCGGTTCGATTAAAGGCTTCAAGGTTTCGGGGGAAGGCACGCATGAAACTGGGCATCCTGCTGTCGCAGGTACGGGTCGAAGAGAAGAATATCCTCGCGGCGGCGGCGAAGCGCGGCATCGAGGTCGTGCCGGTCTACGACCGCGAGGTGCATTTCGACCTCACGCGGCGCACGTTCCCGGACGTGGACATCGTGCTCGACCGCTCGCTCGTGCATTCGCGGGCAGAGTACTCGCTGCGGCTGCTCGATTCGTGGGGCATCCCCACGGTGAACACCTATCAGGCGAGTCAGGTCTGCGACAACAAGTTCCAGACCACGCTCGCGTTGGTCGAGGCGAACGTGCCGACGCTGCGCACGATGATCGCCTACACCCCGGAATCTGCCCTCGCCGCCATCGAGGAGATGGGCTATCCGGCAGTGCTGAAGCCGAATATGGGCAGTTGGGGGCGATTGCTGGCGAAAGTGAACACGCGGGCCTCGGCGCAGGCGGTGCTGGAACACAAGGCGACGCTCGGCAGTTTTCACCACTCGATCTTCTACATTCAGGAGTACATCAACAAGCCGGGGCGCGACATCCGGGCCTTCGTGGTGGGCGACAAGGTGATCGCGGCAATGTTCCGCAACGCCGAACACTGGGTGACGAACACCGCCCGTGGTGCCACGAGCACGCACGCCGACCTCACCCCGGAGATGGAGGAGATGAGCCTCGCGGCGTCGGCGGCGGTCGGCGGCGAGATCATGGGCGTGGACCTGATCGAGACGAACGAGGGGCTGAAGGTGCTGGAGATCAACGTCGGTGCCGAGTTCCACGGCCTGATGGAGACCACCGATGTGGACATCGCGGGCGAAATCCTCAGTTACGTGGAGCAGAAGGCGAACAAGGCGTCAGGCGTTCGGCGTTAGGCGTTCGGAAACACGGGGCATACTGCGGTAGTGCGAAGGAGTTTTTGCGAACGCCGAACGCCGAACGCCTACTCCGAGCGAAGCGAGGTCATCAGCATGGACAACATCACGGCGAGCATCGTGGGCGGGAGCGGCTACGCGGGGGGCGAACTGCTGCGCCTGCTGCTCGATCACCCGAATGTGACGATCAGGCAGGTGACGAGCGAGCGGCAGGCGGGCAAGTTCGTGCGCGGGGCGCACCCGAACCTGCGCGGGCGCACCGACATGCAGTTCTCGCCCGCCGCGAAGCTCGAAGCGACCGACGTGCTGTTCCTCTGCACGCCGCACGGCGTCTCGATGGAGAGCATAGACCGCTATCTGAGCCTCGCCAATGTCATCATTGATCTCTCGTCGGACTTCCGCCTGCGCGACCCGCAAGACTACGTGACGTGGTACCACCACCCGCACCCGAAGCCGGAATTGCTGGCGGAGTTCGTCTACGGGATGCCGGAGTTGCACCGCGAGCAGATGCGCGAGGCGCGGTACATCGCCTCCCCCGGTTGCAACGCCACGGCGAGCATTCTCGGTCTCTACCCGCTGGCGCGGGCGGGCGTCCTCGACCCCGCGATGCCGCTCGTGATCGAGTCGAAGACAGGTTCGTCGGGCGCGGGCGGCGAGAGCGGGGCGGCCTCGCATCACCCGGAGCGCAGCGGCGTCATTCGCTCCTTCAAGCCCACGGGCCACCGCCACACGGGCGAGGTGCTGCAGGAACTGACCTTCGAGGGACGCACGCCGCAGGTCGCGCTTTCCGTGACGAGCGTGGAGGCGGTGCGCGGCATCCTCACGACGGCGCACGCCTACCTCAAGGAGCCGCTGGAAGATAAAGACCTCTGGAAAATCTTCCGCGCCGCCTACAAGGGCGAGCCGTTCATCCGCATCGTCAAGGAAGCGACGGGCCTCCATCGCGTGCCGGAGCCGAAGATTCTCACCGGCTCGAACTACTGCGATGTCGGCTTCGAGCGCGACCCGCACTCCAAGCGCGTGGTCGTCCTCGCCGCGATAGACAACCTGATGAAGGGCGCGAGCGGGCAAGCGGTGCAGGCGATGAACATCCGTTGCGGCTTCCCCGAAACGACGGCCCTCACCTTTCCCGGCCTGCACCCGGTTTAAGGAGGGGATGATTGAACCGCCAATACTGTCCAGAGGGCGCCCGCAAGAACGCCAAGAGATCAGGGAAACTGACGAAGCAATATCCTGTTTTTTCTTTGCCCCGCTTGGCGTCTTGGCGTCTTGGCGGTTCGATCATCCCCCGTTTTGGAGGGTAGGAATGCTGGTGATAAAGCTCGGCGGGAGCCGGGGGCTGGATGTGGAGGCGTTTCTCGATGACCTCGCGGCGGTGGCGAGCGGGGGCGAACAGGTCGTCTTCGTGCATGGCGGCAACAAGGAGCTGGACGACCTGTGCGAACGCCTCGGCATCCCTGTGCGGCAGGTGACGAGCAGCACCGGGCAGATCAGCCGCTACACCGACGCCGAGACGATGGATGCCTTCCTGATGGCCTATGCAGGGCGCATCAACAAGCGACTCGTGGAGGGGTTGCAGCGGCGCGGGGCCAATGCCGTCGGCCTCACCGCGATGGACGGGCGTATCGCGTCCGGGCGGCGCAAGGCCCGTATCCGCGTGATCGAGGACGGCAAGCCGAAGATGCTCGACGGCGATTACGCGGGCAGCATCGAGACGGTTGACCCCACCCTGCCGCGCCTGCTGATGGCGAACGGCTACCTGCCCGTGCTCACGCCCCCCGCGATCAGCACCGAGGGCGACGCGATCAATGTGGACGGCGATAAGCTCTCGATGGAACTCGCCATCGCCCTCAAAGCGGACGCCCTGCTGATCTTCTCGAACACGCCGGGGCTGCTTGCGGACGTGAACGACGAGGCGAGCCTTGTGCGGCATATCCCGTTCAGCGGCGAGACCGACGCCGAGGCATTGGAGATGGCACAGGGGCGCATGAAGAAGAAAGTCCTCTCCGCCTTCGACGCGCTGCGTGGCGGCGTCGGGCGCGTCGTTTTCGCGGATGCCCGTATCAAGGGGCCAATCGGGGCCGCGATGGGCGGTACCGGAACGGTGATCGAGGGCGTAGGTGAGCGTCGGTAGCCAGCGGTTCGAACGGCTGACCGCTGGCGTTTCCTCACCAACAACTGGCAACTATCAACGGATAACTCGCCGGAGGCGACTATGACAATCACCTATGACACCGCCGAACTGCTCGATATTGCGGCGATCCGCGAGATCGAGAACGCCGACCTCGTGCCGCTGTACGCGAAGCGCGACGTGGCCCTCGTGCGCGGCGAAGGCACGCGGCTGTGGGACTCGGACGGCAAGGAATACCTCGACTGCATGAGTGCCTACGGGACGGCGATCCTTGGTCACGCGCACCCCGCCGTCACCGAGGCGATCACGCGGCAGGCCGCCACGCTCACGACCTGCCACCAGAGTTTCTACAACGACCAGCGGGCGCGGTATCTGCAACTGCTGATGGCGAACACCCCCGCAGGCATCACGCGGGCGTTCTTCTGCAACAGCGGCACCGAGGCGGTGGAGGCGAGTTTGAAATTCGCCCGCGCCGTCACGGGGCGACAGCACCTCGTCTCCACGCGCAAGGCGTACCACGGTCGCACGATGGGCAGCCTCGCCGTCACCGGGGACAACAAGTACAAGGAGCCGTACGCCCCGATGTACGGGGCCGTCACGCACGTCGCCTTCGGCGAACCGGACGCCCTCGCCGCCGTCACGGACGAGACCGCCGCCCTGATCCTCGAACCCGTGCAGGGCGAGGGCGGCATCAACCCCGCCCCCGCAGGGTACCTAGAGGAAGCCCGTCGGGTCTGCGACCAGCACGGTGCCTTGCTCATCTTCGACGAGGTGCAGACCGCCTTCCGCACCGGCAGCCTGTTCGCGGGGCCGGCCTCCGGCACGACGCCCGACCTCATCGCCGTGTCGAAGGCGATTGCCAACGGCCTGCCGATGGGCATGACGCTGATGACCGAGGCGGTCGCCACCGCCGTCCCCCCCGGCACGCACGGCAACACCTTCGGCGGCAACCCGATGGTCTGCGCCGCCGCGCACGCCACGCTCTCGACCATCCTCGACGGCGATTTGTTCGCGCACTCGGCGCGGGTGGGGGCGCACTTCCTCGACGCCCTGCGGTCGCTCGACCACCCGCAAATCCGCGACGTGCGCGGGCGCGGCCTGATGATCGGCGTGGAACTGAAGACGCGGGTGACGCCCGTGCTGCGCAAATTGCAGGAGGGTGGCCTGCTCGCCCTGCCAGCCGGGAACCTCATTATCCGCTTCCTTCCCCCCCTCGTCATCACCGAAGCCGAGGCCGACCGCGCCGTCGCCGCCCTCGCTCAAGCCCTCGGTTAACCCGACCGGCCCACGAAGCGCGTTCTCCCCGGACGGTTTCGTGGGCTACAGTATTCATTTCCTATTCATCCAAACCCGCATCCTCAACATCCCATCGTTTCCCGGTCACGATGCGATCACACACGTGGCGCACACTACGGGCGGCGCGGTGGGGACGCATGGTGTCCGTGCGGTGGGCGAATGGGGAGTGGAGTTGGCATGATCGAGGTACGCAACGTTCGTATGGTCTATCCGAACGGGCATGAAGCCCTGAAGGACATCACGTTCACGGTGCCGGACGGGCAGATGGTGGGGATCATCGGGCGCAGCGGGGCCGGCAAGTCCACCCTGCTGCGGTGCCTCAACGGCATCACCCCCGTGACGAGCGGGCAGATCGCCATCAACGACGTGGGCATCACCGAGGCCAGCCCACGCCGATTGCGGGAGTTGCGCCGCCGCATCGGCTTCGTCTATCAGGAGTTCTCCGGCGTGACGCGCAGTTCCGCCTTCCGCAACGTGATCTCCGGGCGGTTAGGGCAGATGAACCCGTGGGCCTCCGCCTTCGGCATCTTCCCCGCGCACGACCGCGAGATCGCTCTCGCCTGCCTCGACCGTGTGCAACTGTTCGACAAGGCGGCGCAACGCTCCGACCGGCTTTCGGGCGGCGAGAAGCAGCGCGTCAGCATCGCCCGCGCCCTTGCGCAGGAGCCGTGGGTGATCCTCGCGGACGAACCCGTCGCCTCGCTCGATCCCGAATTGGGCCACGAGGTGATGACCTTCCTGCGCAAGGCGGCGAGGGACGAGGGCATCCCCGTGCTCGTGAATATCCACGATGTGGTGATGGCGAAAGAGTTCGTGGATCGCCTGATCGGCGTTGCGGAGGGCGTGATCGTGTTCGACGGTACCCCCGCCGAACTCACCGTGGAGGCACAAGCCCGCGTCTACCGCCGCGATCCGCGTACCATCGCCGCGACGATGCCCGCCGACACCCCGCGAGAAGGCGACACGCTCGTCACGATTCCCGGCGCGAAGGAGGGTTCCGTTGGCGACGCAATCCATTGACATCCCCAAGCACATCCACAATCACCCGCTGGCGAACGGCACCCCGCGTCTCGGCGCGAGCGGGATTCTCACCACCGTTATCCTCGTGATCGCCGCCGGGTGGTCGTTCCGGGGTACCGAGTTCAACCCCGTCTCGCTCGTGCAGGACGCGCCGAATATGTGGGCGTTCCTCGTCCGCACCTTTCCGCCGGACTGGGGCTTCTTCCTGAACACGGAACGGGTCATCGTCCCCACGATCCAGACGATCCAGTTGTCCATCGCCAGCTCCATCGTGGCACTGATCCTCGCGTTCCCGCTCTCGCTCCTCGCGGCCCGCAACCTCTCGCACCCTGCCGTGTATCAGGTCGTGCGCGGCGTCCTGAACATCTTCCGCTCCATCCCCGACATCATCTGGGCACTGATCTTCGTGTCGGCGGTCGGTCTGGGGGTGTTCGCGGGGACGCTCGCCCTCATCGCGGGGTCCATCGGCAGCATGTCGAAGGTGTTCGCGGAGCAGATCGAGTCCATTGATCCGCGCCCCGTCGAGGCGATGGATGCGGTCGGCGCGAACAAGGTGCAGACGATTGCGTTCGGGGTGATCCCGCAGGCACTGCCGAACATGGCGTCGTACGCCCTCATCTTCTGGGAGCACAACATCCGGGCCTCGTTCATCGTCGGGGCGGTCGGCGGCGGTGGCCTCGGCTTCGAGATCATCACCGAGTTGAACCTGTTCAAGTACCACCAGTTCCTCACGCACATCCTCATCATCATCGCGCTGGTCTTCGTCGCGGATCGCATCAGCGCGTGGGTGCGGGCGAAGTTGACGTAGTTGATGTAGTTGACGTAGTAGGGGTCGGGGCATCGGCGCACGGGTGTCCATGTGTGCCACGAGTGGCGACATTATTAAGGGGGCAGACAGTATGACGGCGATGAAACGACGGGCGTTCCTTCTCGGCACGGCGGGTACGGCGATGACGGCGATCCTCGCGGCCTGCGGCGGCGAGGAAACTGCGGCGACGGCGACGCGCCTCGTTCCCACGGCAGCGAGCGCGGCGACCACGGTGAGCGGTGCGGCAACGGCGGTGGCCCCGGCGACGGTAGCGGCAACCACGGCCCCCACGGTAGCGGTGTCCACCGCAGCGGCGACTACCGCCCCGACGGCAGCGGCTACGGCGGCTACGATGGCGACAACTGCCCCGACCGCTGCCCCGATGGTGGCGGGTACGGTGGTGGCCCCCGCCACGTCGGGTTCCCCGGTGGCTGGCACCGCCGCCACGGGCGCGATCAACACCACGGGCTTTGCGGAGGCCACCGCCGCCCCGGCGGTCACGGGCATGATGGTGCGCCCGCCGATGCTCGCGGGTCGCCTCTCGCTCAAGACGCTCACCATCGCCCTCGTCCCCGGCGACGACCCCGGCAAGTTCTTCGCGCAGTACAAGGAACTCCTCGCCTACCTGAAGCAGTCGCTCGGTGTCGAGGTCAAGGGGTCGGTCGGCACCTCGTACTCCGCCGTGATCGAGGCGCAGCGCAACCGCAAGATTGACCTCGGTTTCTACGGGCCGTTCTCCTACATCCTCGCCCGCGCCGAGACGGGCGCGGACTGCTTCCTGCAAGGCGAGGACAAGGACGGCAAGCTGGCGATATACAACACGCTGTTCATCGTCCCCGCGAGCAGCTCGATCATGTCGCTTGCGGACATCCGGGGCAAGAATTTCGCCTTCGTTGACCCCGCTTCCACGTCCGGCTTCCTCGTTCCCGCGTCCACCATCCGCCAGCGCACGATGCTGGTCGAGGGCAAGGACTACAAGTTCACCTACGCGGGCAACCACGTCGCCGCGGTGCAGGCCGTGGTGAACGACAAGGCGGACATGGCCTCCGTCGCCAGCGACATCTACCAGCAGGCACTCGACGAGAAGGCGTTCGACCCCGCGAAGGTGCGCGTGGTGGAGAAGTCCTCCGACATCCCCGGTAGCCCCATCGGTATCACGAAGGAAGTCTCGATGGCGGACCGCGAGGTGCTCCTGCAAGCCTTCCTCTCGATCAACGACCAGCCGAAGGACAGCGACCTGTTCAAGAACTTCGTCCTCAAGGGCGGGTTCGGTTCCACCACCGCGAAGCTGCGCAAGGGCGACGACGCCTCGTACAACGAACTACGCAAGATTCCGGCGTCGCTCGGTATCGAGGTCAAGGGTCTCGTCAAGTAACGTCGCCCGTGAAGAAACGCCGCCTCACATCATGTGGGGCGGCGTTCTCGTTCTCGTGGCGGGTTCGGAGCGAACCGCGACGACCGCATCGCGGCACGGGGACTTCCTCCCGTTTTTCGCGTCGTCCCCCCCATGCGTGACGGGCAGCAGGAGTGCCGATTCTTCATCTTGCGCCACGGCATTCGCACCGTTCATGTGGGATTTGTTGCTTTCCCTCTATATTTATTCTCAAACATGTGTCATTATGTCATAGTACGGATGCCCGCACGCGACAAGCACGCGGTGTGCGTATAATTGCCGTGCGACGACAGGTATGACCCCCATATGCGGCGGGTTGCCCTCGCGGATATGAGATGGAGGAACGCTTTGGTGGACGAGACGACACCGGCCCGGTACTCGCGCCGTGGTCTACTTGCCGGGGCTGCGGGGGTGGCACTTTCGGCGATCCTTTCCGCCTGCACGGTGAACACCGCCACGGAGACGCCCACGCGCACCACGCCCACGCCCCTCGGTGCCGCCCCTAGCCCCACACGGGCGGGGACACCCACAGGTGCCGGGGCGACCGGGGCAACCGGGGCCGCGCCAACGGTCGCCGCGCCCACTGCCAGTGCCGGTGCGACACGGGCCGCATCCCCCGCCGGGATCGCCGGGATTCCGCCAACGGGTGTGGCGAATGTGACGAGCGTTCCCGGCACGCCGCGCCCCGCCGCGACGGGTGCCGGGGGGATGGGTACCGCCCCCGCCCCCGCCGCCGCGCCCGTGTCCACCCCCGCCCCCGCCCTGCCTCCGGTTGCCGCGACGGCTCGGCCCGCCGGGATGCCTGCCCCGCCGATGGGCGGCGACATCCCCGACCCGGAGGATTTCAACCTCGTCTCGGCCCGTGCGATGGGGACGCCCACGGGCGCGAATGCCCCCGCCGACCTCAACGGACGCCTCAGTTTGCCGCGCCTCGTGGTTTCCCTCCCGATCAGCGACGACCCGCAGCGGATGCTCGCCGATCACCGCGAACTCCTCGCGTATCTCCGCACCGCCTTTGCCATTGACGTGATCGGCGTCGCGGGGCGCGACTACACCTCGATAGTGGACGCGATGGCGCAACGGGCGGTGGATGTCGCCTTCCTCACCCCCGTGGCCTACGCCCTCGCCTACCGCGACGCCGGGGCGAACCCGATCCTGCACGGCGAGACCCCGAACGGGGGGAATATCGTGCAGCAGACGCTTATCCTCGTGCCTGCGGAGAGCACCGCACGGACGCTGGCGGACTTGCGCGGGCGCACTATCGCCGTGGTGGACGGCGACCCGTTGCTCGGTCACTGGGTCGCGCAGGCCGCGTTGCTCGACAAGGGGCGGCTCACGGAAGGCACCGACTACACGGACAATCCTTTCGGCACGCACATAGACTCCTACGGGGCGGTGGTGGACATGCGAGCCGATGCGGGCGTGATGCTCGCCGAGGTCTATCAGGTCGCCGCGATGGTCGGCACGGTGGAACCGGCGCGGGTGCGCATCCTCGACACCTCGCCGAATATCCCCAACAACCTGCTCGCGGTGCGCAGCGACATCACGCCCGCCGACCGCGAGTTGCTGACCCTCGCCTTCCTGACGCTGAATGACCAGCCGCGCATGGCCCCCGCGTTGCGCACCTTCCTGCTCTCGCCGCCCGACGGCACGGGGCAGTTCGGCCCCGGCACCGTGAAATTGCGCCGCACCGACGACGGTGCCTACGCCGAGTTGCGCGGTGCGCTCGACCGCATCGGCCTCGACCTGCGCGACTCCACCTACAAGGGGATGCAGGAAAACGCCCGCAGTGCCAACCCGTACAACACCCCCGTGACGATGCCCATGCCGAGCGCGGCGATGCCTGCGGCGGCGATGGGAACCGCCCGCCCCGCCGGTGCCGCCGCCGCGACGGCGCGGCCCGCTGCAACGGCGTCCGGCACCGCAACCGCGACGGCCCGCCCCGCGAACACGCCCGCTGGAACCGCTCGCCCCGCGACGGGCGCAACCGCGAGCGCGACCGCCCGCCCCGCGAACACCGCCGCCCCGCCGAATAACACGGCGACCGCCACGGCGCGGCCCGCAGGCACGGTCACGGTCACGGCGCGGCCTGCGAACGTCGTGGCAGTTGCGCCCACCACGCCCCCGACGGTGCAACCCACCGCCCGCCCCGCCGCTGCCCCCACGATGATGGCGGCGGCGGCGACCGCGACGGCGATACCGGCGGCACCGGCGGCACCGACCGCGACGGCCCGCCCCGCGAACACGCCCACGGCACCTGCGCCGACCGCGACCGCGCCGCCGTCCGTGCTTGCGCCCGTATCCATGTCCATGCCCGCGCCGCTCGCCCTGCCGGGGAGTTTCGTCACCGCGACCGCCTCCACCATGATTTCCGGCGTCAACCCCCCCACGGATTTGATGGGCAAGCTCGGCCTGCGGCGGCTCGTGGTCGCCCTCATGCCCTCGGAGGACCCGAACCGCACGCTGGCGGACAACGCCGATCTGCTCGCCTACCTGCGGGTCGCCTTCGGTGTGGAGGTGATCGGGGCGGCGAACCGCTCCGGCACGGCGATCCTCGACGCCTTCCGCAACCGGCAGGTGGACATCGCCCTGATGAGCAATTACGCCTACGTGCTCGCTCGCGCCAACGCGAACGGCGTCCCGCTCATTCAGGGGGAAGGGCCGGACGGGCGCGTCGCCACGCACAACAGCCTGCTCATCTCGCGGGCGGACAGCACCTTCGGTGGCCCGCGTGACCTCGCCCGCACCGTGCTCGGCTTCATGGAGACCGATCCCGTGGTCGGGCGCATCGTGCCGACGTATCAGTTGATGGAGCGCGGTGGCCTGATGGACGGGCGCGACTACCGCGTCACGAGCATCGGCACCCACGCCGACGCCTATCAGGCGGTGATTGACGGCGTGGTAGATGCGGCGGCGATTGCGAGCGATGTCTACGCCGCCGGGGTGGACGCCCGCACCTTCGACGGGGCCGCGATCAAGATTCTCGACACCTCGCCGCCCATCGCGCAGGGCGCGGTCGTTATCCGCAACGACATCGCGGTGGGGGACGCCGATCTGCTCGCCCTCGCCTTCCTGACGATCAACGATCAGCAGCGGTCGTCGCGGCTGTTTACCTCGGTCGTGCAACCCGGCCCGCGTGGCAAGGGGGCGTTCGGCCTGACCACCGTGAAGTTGCGGCGCGGTGACGACGCCTCGTACAACGAGTTGCGCAACGCCGTGATGCGCACGAACTTCAACCTGCAAGGCCTGCTGCGGTAGGGGAACCTCACTCCTCTCCACTCGTGGAGAGGGGGAGAACTGCGGCAAGCACCGAAACGTTCCCGATACACCCCGACGCTGCAATGGTTCTCCCCCTCTCCCGGAACGGGAGAGGGGGAGGGGGGTGAGGGGCATTCGACCAATCACGGAGCACGGAGGAATACCCCGCATGACCCACGCCCCGCACCTGTTCACGCGGCGCACGCTCTTGCGCGGCGCAGCGGGGAGTGCCGCCGCCGCCCTCCTCGCCGCGTGTACCCCCGGCGAGACGCCGACGCCCGCCCCGACGCCATTGCCCACGCGGGGCGGCGTGGTCAATGTGTCGCCCGCCGCGACGGTTGCGGCACCGCCTACGGCAATGGCAATGGCGATGGCAACCGTGGCCCCGACGACGGCACCGACCGCCCCCGCGATGCCCCCGACAATGGGTGCGATGGGTGCAATAGGCGCGACGGGCGCGGCGAGTGCCGCCCCCGGTAGCGTCGCGGCGACGCTCGCCGCGACCACGGCGTCGCGCTCGTCGGCGGTCGTGGTGATGACGCCCCCGCCGCCCCTCGCGCTGCCGATGGGCTTCGCGGCGGCGACCCCTGCGGCGATGGCGACGGCGATGATGACGCCATCAATGGTGATGCCGGGGGCAACGGCGGCTCCGGACGCCAAACCGCCCGCCGATCTCATGGGTCGGCTCGGCGGGCGGCGGCTCGTCTTCGCGCTGCCCCCCGGCGACGCGAACAGCCTCGGCGCATACGCCGATCTGCTCGCGTACATGACGGGGGCGTTCGGGAGCGAGGTCGTCGGCGTGGTGGGGCCAACGGCGGCGGCGACCGTGGAGGCGATGCGGGCGCGGGTGGTGGATGTGGCGATCCTTGCGCCCTTCGCCTACACGTTCGCCAGACGGGAAGCCGCTGCCGTGCCGCTCGTGGCGGGCGAGGCGGGCAACGGGATGCCCGCCGTCAACAGCAGCGTGCTGTTCTGCCTGCGCGAGGGTGGCCCCGCTTCCCCCGCCGACCTGAAGGGGAAAACGGTCGCGTTCGTGGCGGCGGACGTGACCATCGGGCAGGTTCTGCCCGCGTACCTGCTCGCCACGAACCCGCGCCTCGTGGAGGGGCGCGACTATACGGTGCTGACGGTGCCAACCTACGCCGACGCCTACGCCGCCGTGACCGAGCGACGGGCCGACGCGGGCGTGCTCTCCACCGCCTTCTTCGAGGCGGGCTTGCAGACACGCGGCGTGGACAACGACCGCGTGCGCGTGCTCGACAAGTCGCCGGAGGTGCCGGGGAACCTCGTGGCGGCGCGGGGCGATCTGCCGATGCCCGATCAGGAGGCCGTCGCGGCCCTGCTACTGACGATCAACGAGCAACCCGCGACCTCGCGCCTCGTGCAGGGTACCATCGCCCTCCCCCCACGCGGGCGCGGCCTGTTCGGGGAGACGGCGGTGAAGTTGCGCCGCGCCGCCGACGCCCCGTACGACCGCGTGCGCGAGATCGGCATGAGCTTCGGTGTGGACCCGCGAGCATTGGCCCGGTAAGTAACCGCGCTACGCATAGTCTCAGGTACAACGTCGGCATGGGTGCTATAATCGCGCCGACGGACGCGAAAGGGTCGGGCAGTGGCGAGAAAGGCGGCGACGGGCATGTCAGGGCAGGATTCCACTCCCCTCACGCGGCGGGCGGTATTGCGCGGCGTCGCTGGGTCGGCCCTCGCGTCGGTGCTTGCCGCGTGCGGTGGCCCGGATGTGCCGCCGTCCACGCCGCTCCCGAACGCCGCCTTCCGGGGTACCGAGGCGGCGAGCAACGCGGGTTTCGCCGCCGCCACCGCTGTCGGGACGCCCATATCCGCCACCCCGCCCGTGGATTTAGTCGGGCAACTGAAGGAGTCCGGGTTGCGTTTCGCCCTGCTGCCGGGACAGAACCCGATGCAGGAGATCGCGGACAACGGCGAAATCCTCGCCTTCCTGCGGGCATCGCTCGGCAAGCCCATCGCGGGGAAGGTGAGTGCCGAGTACGCCACCGTGGTCAACGCGCTGAACGCGAAAACGGTGGATATCGCCTACTTCAGCCCGCTCGCGTACATCTGGGCGAAACCGAAGGCGTCGCTCACGCCGATGATTCAGGGCGAATCGCCGGACGGCAAATTCGCCACGAACCGCACCTTCGTGATCGTGCCGGGGGGTAGCCCCGTGCAGACCAACCCGATGGAGTTGCGCGGCAAGACCGTGGCCTTCACCGACCAGAACTCTCTGAGCGGCTACCTCGTCCCGGCGTACTCGCTGGCGAAAAACCTCGGCATGAAGCCGAACGCCGACTACCGCCCGGACTTTCGCGGTACCGCCGCCGCCGTATACGCGGCGGTGATGAGCGGGCAGGCGGCGGCGGGGGCGATCCCGTATAACGACTTCGAGGACGGCGTGGCGAAGGGGCAGATCAACAAGGACGCCCTCCACGTCCTCGACACCTCGTTCGACTACCCCGGCAGCATCATCGCCGCCCGCATCTCGCTCGATCCCGGCGATTTCGACCTCATCCAGCGGGCATTCCTCGCCCTGAGCAACCAGCCGCAGCAGGCGAAGGTACTGACGCAGTTCGTGCTCGGCCCGCCCCGTGGCACGGGCAGCTTCGGCGGCAACACCGTGAAGGTGCGCATCGCGGACGACTCGATCTACGACACACTGCGCGACATCCCGCCCACCCTCGGTATCGCCCTCGAACAGATCGTCAGGTAGCCCGGGTTTATGCGCTTGCTTCCCGCCCCATTATTGCGTACCATGCACGGTGCCGATACTCAGGGTGTGAGGGGGGAAGGATGCGCGGGGCCGGGTTTGTGCTGGGGCTGAATCCGGTGATCCAACCGGCGGGCGACACCGATTGGACGGCGCGGGCAGCACCGCTCGTGGCGTACCTCGCGCACGCCCTCGGCACGCCCGTCCATGTCCTCGTGGAGCCGGACTACGACGCGCAAATCGCCGCAATGCGGGCGGGGGAACTGGACGCGGCCCTCTTCGGGGAATATGCGTTCCACCTCGCCCGCACTGAGGCCGGGGCGGAAGCCCTCGCGGTGGCGGTGGAAGCGGGCAGCGACACCGCCGCCACCTACCAGAGCGTCGTGATTGCGGCGGCGGAGACCCCGGTGCGCACGCTGGCCGACCTCGCGGGGCGGCGCGTGGGCTTCGTGGATCGCGGCTCGACGGCGGGCTACCTCATCCCGCGCCGGATGCTACGCGAGGCGGGTCTCGACCCCGACGCCGACCTCGATCCGGTCTTCCTGCACGGACACCCCGCCGTGCTCGACGCCGTGCTCACGGGGGCGGTGGTCGCGGGGGCGATGCACCGCACCATCCTGACGCGGGCGACCGAGGCGAACCCGGAGATCGCGGCGCGGCTGCGCGTCGTGGCGACCTCGCCGCCCGTGCCGAAGGGGCCATTCGCGGTGCGGCGCGGCCTCGACCGCGATACGCGCCAGCGGCTCCTGCAAGCTCTGCTGCGCATCCACGAGGAAGCCCCGGACGCCGCCCGCCTGATCTCTGCCCCCGGCACGCGCTGGCGGCCCGCCTCGCACAGTAGCGTCACCCTGAAGACGGTAGCGGCCCTCTCCGGTGTCTCGTACGGTACCGTCTCCCGCGTGGTCAACGGGCGGGCGCACGTCGCGCCGGAGACGCAGGCCCGCGTGATGAGCATCGTGCAGGATCTCGGTTTCCGCCCGAACGCCGCCGCCGTGGGGCTGATCGCGGGGCGGTCGAATCTCGTCGGCTTCGTGGTGCCGCAGGCGGATGCAGCGACCGCCCCGCTCGTCGCGGCGGTGGGCCGCGCCCTCGCGGCGGCGGGCCTGCACCTGATGCTCTGCCCCACGGGCGGCGACCGCGACGAGGAGATGCACGCCCTCGGCCTCGTGGACGACGGGCGGCTCGGCGGGATGCTGCTCACGGATTGGAGCCTCGACACGCCGCTCGTCGCCACGCTCGCCGCCACGGGTCGCCCGCTCGCGCTGATCGGCGCGGCGGCGGGCGACGCCCCCGTGCCGAGTGTAGCCGTTGACGCGCACGCGCTCGTCGCCGCCGCCGCCGCGCATCTCCGCGCCCTCGGTCATCGGCGTGTGGGGGTGATAATCCCGGCGGTGTGGGAGGGGGTTGCCCTTCGCGCCCTCGCCGGGGCGTCGCTGCCGGCCATCGTGCGCTCCGCCACTGCGGAGACCGTCGCGGTTGTCGTGCGCTCGTTGCTCGCCGCCGATCCGCCGCCGACCGCGCTCATCTGCGCCGACGAGATGACCGCGCTCGCCGCGCTCGTCGCCGCCCGCGAACGCGGCATCGCCGTGCCGGACGACCTGAGCGTGATCGCCCTCGCGGAATCGCCCCTCGCCGCGCTCGTCGCCCCGTCGCTTACGACGGTAGCCCCGCCGCTGGACGCCCTCGCGGCCCGAGCCGTGGCCTTGCTCGTTGCGCAGATGGGGGCCGATGGCCTGCCGCCGGAACCCGCCCCGCCGCTGCCCGCGCCGGTATTGACGGTACGAAGTTCCACGGCGCAAACATATCCATCATTCGACTTCTTCGCAGATAGGCATCTGTGATGACGGCACGCGAGGGATTGGAGACACGCAACATAGAAGTGACTGATATGATCCTAGATATTGGGCAGCTTGACACCGGTTGCACGTTACCAGCAGTTACCTTGCGTCTGCAAACACCCGAGACGAAAGCAGGAATCCTCCGCTTCGTCGCAACTGAACATGCCCGGTTCTCGCGCTATTACGAGTCGCCCCGTGTGAGAACAGATGTGTGCGCAGCCATGTGCAAGGGCCAGATGGTGGGCAGTGTGCTCATCGAGAAAGAGCCGAAGGCCGCTGTCACCTCGACTGACGGTGCCATTGCCTGCCTCATCACGGCTGAAGCCCTGCGCGGGCAAGGAATCGGTTCGGCAATCATCGTCGCCTGCTGCATCGAGCTTCGAGGGCAGGGATTCCGGCGTGTTATTGCGGAATGGGTTGCCAGCATCGAACTCTACCGCCGTCTCGGCTTTCGTGTATGGAAGACCAGGGAAATGAGCCTCGAATAAACGTCAGATGCAAAGCGCGATGAATTGCCCCAGCCGTCGAAAAAACAATGGATTTCTTGCCCGTGTTCCGGTATGCTGCGCGTAGGTCAGGCGATGACCGGCGCGGTGGTGACTGGCGAGCGCGTGGAGTACCACGGGGGAGCCGCTGCGGGAGAGAAGGCCGCTCGTCTGGGCCGCGCCGGGGTGGGGTGCGGCTTTCTTACTGCCTACCGCTCCGGCGTCGCACGACGAAGGGCGATGCGCGATGCGGGCAATTCTCAGTGTGTACGACAAGACGGGCCTCGCGGAGTTCGCACGGGGGCTGGCGGCTCTCGGCTACGAACTCGTCTCCACGGGCGGCACGCAGCGGGCAATCGCGGCGGCGGGCATCCCGGTCGCGGGCATCACCGACGTGACGGGCTTCCCGGAAATCCTCGACGGGCGGGTGAAGACGCTGCATCCGGCGGTGCATGGTGGCCTGCTCGCCCGCCGCGACGTGGCGGCGGACATGGAGACGCTCGCGGCGCACGGCATCGCGCCCGTGGACATCGTGGTCTCGAACCTCTACCCCTTCGCGGAAACGGTCGCGGCACCGGACGTGGTTCTCGCGGAGGCGTTGGAGCAGATAGACATCGGCGGGCCGACGCTCGTTCGCGCCGCCGCGAAGAACTTCCCGCATGTGCTCGTGGTGACGGAGCCGGGGGACTACGCCCGCGTGCTCGACCTGCTGCAAGCCGGCCCCATACCTGCGAACGAGCGGCGACGGCTGGCGGCGACGGCGTTCGCGCACGTCGCGGCGTACGACGCGCAAGTCGCCGCCTACTTGCGCGGGGACGATGGCGCGGCGGACGCCCCGTTCCCGGCGGAATATGCGCTCGCGGGAACGCTGGCGCAGGCGATGCGCTACGGCGAGAACCCGCATCAGGCGGCGGCGTTGTACCGCGTCGCGCAGCCGGGACAGTCGGTGCGCGGGCTGCTCGGAGCGACGCAACTGGCGGGCAAGGAACTCTCGTACAACAACATCCTCGACGCCGACGCGGCGTGGGCAACGGCGTGCGACTTCGCGGATTTCGGTGGTAGGGAGCGTGCCGCGTGCGCCATCGTCAAGCACAACCTGCCGTGCGGCGTCGCGCTCGGCGGCGACGCGGCGGAGGCGTTTCGCAGTGCTTTCGCCAGCGATCCGCTCTCGGCCTTTGGCGGCGTGATCGCGCTCACGGTACCCGCGACGGCGGCGGTCGCGGAGGCCATCGCGGAGAATTTCGTGGAGGTCGTGCTTGCGCCGTCGTTCGACGACGCGGCCCGCGCCGCCTTCGCCCGCCGCAAGAATGTGCGCCTTCTGGCGATGGGTGAACCGCCCCCGCCTGTGCAAGGGTGGGAGGTGCGCGGCGTGGCGGGCGGCTTCCTGCTGCAAACCCCCGACGCGGTGAACGACGACCCGGCGACATGGACGGTCGTGTCGCGGCGGCACCCGACCGCCGACGAGATGCAGCAGTTGCGCTTCGCGTGGCGGGCGGCGCGGCACGTCAAGAGCAACGCGATTGTGCTGGCGCGAGGGTTCGCCACGGTGGGCATCGGCGGCGGGCAACCGAGCCGCATAGACGCCGCGCAGATCGCCGTCGAGAAGGCGGGCGAACGGGCGCGGGGTAGCGTGCTGGCGTCGGACGCCTTCTTCCCGTTCGGGGATACGGTGCAACTCGCGGTCGCGGCGGGCGTCACCGCAATCGCGCATCCCGGCGGCAGCGTGCGCGACAATGAGAGCATCGCCGCCGCCGACGTAGGGAACGCCGCCCTCATCACCACGGGGATGCGGCACTTCCGCCACTGAACGCGGGAAGGACTCACCACAGAGGCACAGAGAGCACAGAGGAAAAAGGCAAGAGAATCAATTCAACTTCTGGTTTCCTTGTCTTGCTCCGTGTTCTCTGTGGTACATCCTTCGTCATCCCCGTCGGTAGACCTTGACGATGCCGTCTTCCCAGACGATGGGGACACCGGCGAAACCGGCGACGGCGGGGTCTTCGTCCGCGAACAGGACGGCGGCGTCGTAGCGCGTGGTCAGGGGGTCGGCGGGGCCGCGATAATCGGTGCCGAACTCGACGCGCAGATTCGCGTACAAGGGGTTGTCGCGCAGCACGTAGCCGATCATCGCGGCGTAGCTGCCGAGTTGTAGCGGGTCGGCGCGGGAGAGCATCACGGTCGCGGTGGGCGGGATCGCCGCCCGCAATTGCGCGAACTTCGGGTGCGGGGCGACGCGATAGACCGACGTTTCACCGAATTGTGCCGCGAGGGTCACGTCCGGGGGCAGGGTACGGAGGCGGGTGCGCATCGCGGCGCGGTCGCGCTCGGTGGAGTCGCTCAGGCCGACGGTAACGTAGGAGATGCCCAAGCCCTGCACGAGCGACACGGTGCGCGGCGAGGGGAATGCGGGCATCTCCAACGCGAGGGCTTTGTAGCCCTTCGGCACGACATTCGCGTTGCCGTTCACAATCGGGTGGTCGTGGTAGAGGGCGAAATACTGCTGGCGCGTGGCGATGCGCTGTTCGCGGTCGTGGTCGGGGACGACGAGCGGCAGTTCCAGTACGGCACCGGGGGGTTGCGCCGCCAGCCAGCGATAGACGGGCGGCACTTGCGTTTCGTTCTCGATGGGCGTGAGCGGCACCGGATGATTGGCGTACTCCCCGGTCAGGCCGACCGCAAGCACCGCGAGGGCGAGTGCCGGGGCGACAGACGCGAGGCGCGGGCGGCGCGACGCAAGGGGCGCGAACTGCGACAGCGTGCGTAAGCTCGCCTCGATACCGACCGCCGCGAGGCCCGCGACGCCGAGCAGATACAAGGCACCGAAGCGGGCGGGGACGCGCATACTGTCCCACCCCGGCAGGTGCCAATAGAGCACGTCGTACGGGAGAAAGCGCGGATGCAGCCCGTCGCTCCCCGGCGAGAGGCGAATCTCCGGGCCGATGGCGAAGGCCGCACCGACGACGGCGAGGGCGATAAGGAACTGCACGAGCGTGCGCCGTCGCCCCGCCCACGCGCCGACGCCCGCGAAGACGAGGGCCAGCAGGCCGGGGAACATATTCCGCTCCCATGTGTAGGTACCGCTCGCCCGCAGGGGGGCGGTGAGCGTTCCCCAGAGGCGGTTCGTGCCGTCCGCCGTGACGAAACTGGTCAGGCTGGCAGCGTAGTAGGTGATCTGCCCGTAGGTGCGCTCGATGCCGTACTCCCGCGCCACCGCCGCGAAAGGCACCGCCACGGGCAGCACGATGGCCAATGCCAGCACGCCCGCCGCCGCGAGGTGGAGCAGCACGGGCCACCGCCGCGCCTCCGGCTTACGCACCGCCGCAATTACGAGGTACAGCGGCACGAGCACGAGCAGGTAGAGCGCGTAGTACTGCGACGCGAAGGCTTGCAGGGCGAGGCAGGCGGCGAGGGCGAGGACATCGCGCTTGGTGGGGCGCGTCGTCAGGCGGTCGAGCAGCAGCACGACGAGGGGAAACCACATGATCGAGGCGATGCCGACGTGTCCGACGCGGGCCATGTGCAGCGGCGCGAAGGCGTAGATCGCCCCCGCGAGGAAGCTTGCCCCGCGCCCTGCGCCGAGGTGCCGCGCCAGCGGGTACATGCAGACGCCGCAGAGCGCAAACGCGAGCAGCACGGCGCAGTTGTACATCGCCACGGGCGGCACGCCAACGATTGCGAGCGGCAGCGCCACGAGCACGACGCCGAGGATGAGGCCGTCGAACAGGTACGTGTTCGCGTACGGGTAGAAGACGCCGCCGTCGAACAGGCGGGCCGGGTCGCGCAGCAATTGCTGCTGCCCGCGCACGATGCGCCAGATGTTGTCCACGGGGTCAACAGCGGAAGTTACCGCATCGTTCAGGTGCGCCGCAAGGGGCCATGTAAAGAAGGCCGCGAGCGCCGTGTACGCCGCTAGCAGCGCGACACCCCACGCGAACCGCGACGCCCACACGCGCCCTGCATCGCGCTCACGAGCGATGGGAGCGGTCGTACTAGCGGCGGCAACGGGCGCGGCAGTCGTTTCCATGCAGCGCAGTGTAGCACGGCGAACGTACGGCGGGGAACGAGTTACCGCCGTTGGACAACGGCGATAATATGCGTTCCCCCGTCGAGCGCACCCGGTTGTCGGCAGGCTTCTACCTCTGCGTCGAGGAAATGCGCCCACAGTTCGGGATCGTCCATCACCTGCATGAGTGATTCCGCGTGGTTGGGGGAGAGGAAGTTCGCAGCGGACGCCACGACGATCTGGCAACCGTGCCGCTCCAGCAGCGTGCGCAGTTCGTCCCACTGATAGAGGTGCAGCGCATGTCCGTTGTTCGTCTCGCCGCTGAGGTTGCCGGACTTAATCACCTGCTGTAGGGCAACGTCGGCCCCTTGCTCCCTTGCGAGGTCGAGGATCGCGGGCATGAATCGGCGCAGCGTCCCAAAGAGCGACGCAACGCTGACAAGCAGGTGACCGCCCGGTTTCGTCGTTCGAACGAGACCGGCAACCGCATCGTCTGCCCGGTCAAAGGTATAGTTGAGGGGCGCACCGTAGCATACCGTCGCGTCGAAGTGCGCCACAGGGAGGCGGAAAAGGTCGGTGATGTCCATAATCTCGCGGGAAGTAATGGCGTGTTCGTATCCCGCCTCGCGCACCTTCTCGCGGTTCAGGGCCAGTTGTACTGGCGAGAGGTCGCCCACGGTGACGGTGGCACCGAGGCGGGCAAGTTCGATGGTGAAGCGTCCCGGCCCCGCGCCTACGTCCAACACCACATCGCCCGCCTTCACGAATTGCCGGAGGTAGTGGCAATGAACGTGAAAGTTCACGCGCCCCGGCGCGTCGCGCTCGAACCGCACCCACTCGCCTGCGGCAAGAGCGTCGTAGTACCGGCGAGTGTGTTCAGCGTCATACTGCGTCCCCATTGCGCTCCCTCGCTGCTACCGTCGAGGGGCGACGTACGCTTTGAGGGCGTCGAGTTCGCTCTCGGCACTGGCGGTGCGGGAGGGGCGGGCGGAGAGGTCGCGGTAGCGGTCGGCGATGGCGGCGCGGAGGTCGTCGAGCGCATCTTCGGGGGACTGGCCCATTGCACGCAAACCGACCGTAGGGGCGGTGACGGTAATGTACTCGTCGCGCCACTCGGCGGTGATCGGCAAGGGCTGCGACAGGGCGTAGTCGTCGTCCAGCGTGCCGGTGAGGGTCAGGGCGTGATTCGCGCTCATGCGAACTCCTCCGTGTCATTCATGAGCGGCACGACGCGGGGGCCGACGTACTGCCGCCCCGCTTCCGCCGCCGCCGCGTAAACCTCGCGGAACGGCACCTCCGCCGCCCGTGCGAGGGCCGCGACCTGCTCGTACTCCGGCACCGCATCGAGAGCAACGCCGCCGTGCGTCTTCACCTTGACGCGCACCGGCCCCCACTGCGTCTGCACCGTTTCCCAGTGCCGCGCCGCCTTTGTGCGCGTGATCGGGAGTGTGCGCACGCCGAAAGTGCTGGTCTCGCGGATCATCGTGTCGGTGACGGCCTCGGCGTCCGCCGCCGCGCAAATGGCGGAGAGGGTGACGGCGGGGCGGCTTTTCTTCATCGTCACGGGCGTGAACCACGCATCCAGCGCACCCGCCGCGAAGACCCGCTCCAAGGCGTAGGCGAGGGCTTCGGGCGTCATGTCGTCGAGGTTCGCCGCGAGCAGCACCTCATCGTCGGTCGCGTCGGTTGCCACGGGCGCGGCGGTTTCGGCAGGGGCCACGAACGGTATTCTCGCGCCCGTCGTCGCCGGGATGCTCTCGCCGAGCCAGACGCGCAGGCAGTTGGGCCACGGCATCTGTCGCGTCCCGAAGCCGTAGCCGACCGCCTCCACGCGCATCGGCGGGCGTTCGTACGACCGTGCGAGGGCGACCACGATGGCGGCACCCGTGGGCGTCACGGTCTCTTTGTCGGTGTCGAGGGGGAGCATCGGGGCGCGGGCGCGGGCGATCAGCGCGAGGGTGGCGGGGGCGGGAATGGGGATGCGCCCGTGCTGGCTGCGCGTCCAGCCGTGGCCCTGCGCGAAGGGCGAGGCATACACCGCCTCTACGTGCAACAGGTCGAGCGCGACCGCCGCGCCGACGATATCTACGATGCTGTCCACCGCACCAACCTCGTGGAAATGCACGTCCGCCACGGCAACGCCGTGTACCTGCGCCTCGGCCTCCGCGAGGGCGGCGAAGATGCGCGTCGCGGTCTCCTTCGCGGTGTCGGTGAGGCCGGAAGCGGCGATGAGGGCGCGGATCGTGCGCCAGTCGCGTTGCTGCTGCCCCGGCTCCACGTCCACCGCGAGATGCAGCCCCGTGAGGCCGTGCTGCTCTGCGGCTTCGGCCCGCAGCGACCACCCCGGCAGGCCGAGCGGCGCGAGGGCTTCCTGTAGCGTGTCAACGGAGAGCAGGCCCGTGTGCAGCAACGCCGCGAGCATCATGTCGCCGCTGATGCCGGCCTGCGCGTCGAGATACAAGAGTCTCGTCATGCAACCGGCACCGGGGTCGGCATCGGCGGTGCTTCCGCCACGTCCGCGACCATCACGATGGGATGCGTCACCTCGGCGCGGAGTTGCCCGCACCCCGCCGCGATCTCCACGCCGCGTGAGTAGCGCACGGTCGCGGGGATGCCCCACCCTTCGAGCCGCTCCGCGAACGCCATCGCCGCATTGCGCGACGGGCGGGCGAGGGGCGTGCCGTCCGGCCCCATCGCCTCCGCCACGGGGTTGAGCGGGATGAGGTTGACGTGACAGAGCAGGCCGCGCAGCAGGGCGGCGAGTTCGTCCGCCGTCTGCGCGGTGTCGTTCACGCCCGCCATCAGGGCGTACTCGAACGACACGCGGCGGTGCGTCGTCGCGGTGTAGTCGCGCACGGCGTCGAGCAATTCCGCGATGGGGTAATGGCGGTTCACGGGCATCAGGGCGGAGCGGGCCGCGTCGGTCGTCTGGTGCAGCGACACCGCGAGGTTGACCTGAAACGGTTCTTCCGCGAGGCGGCGAATGCGCGGCACGAGGCCCACGGTGCTGATCGTGATGCGCCGCGCCCCGAAGTTCATGCACGTAGGGTCGTTGAGGATCGCCACGGAGCGGAGCGTCGCGTCGTAGTTCGCCAGCGGCTCGCCCATGCCCATGTAGACGATATTCGTGAGCGGCTGCCCCTGCCGTGCCGCCAGTCGCGCCATCGCCACCGCCTGGGCGACGATCTCCCCGGCACTGAGGTTGCGCTCCAGCCCCATCTTGCCCGTGGCGCAGAAGACGCAGCCGTACGCGCAGCCCGCCTGAGACGAGATGCAGGCGGTGGCGCGGTCGGGGCGTCCGTCCGCGTCGGTATAGCGCATCAGCACGGCCTCGATCAGGCAGCCGTCGGGGGTGCGGAACAGCACTTTCGTGGTGAGGCCGTCGGGACTCGTGCGGCTCGCCTCCTCGGTGAGGACACCGAGCGGTAGCTCCGCGTCGAGCATCTCCCCGAAGGCTCTCGGCACGCCGGGGAGGGCCGTCATCCGCTCCGGGAACTTGCCGTAGACCCCGGTGAGAATCTGCTTCGACCGGAAAGCGGGATGCCCGTGCGCCACGAGCCACGCCGCAAGGTCTTCCGGCAGCAGGTCGTATACGGAGAGTGTCGCGCCGCTCGGTAGCGCGGGCAGCGCGGGCAGGGCAGACAGGACGGGTGCATCGAGTTGTGGCGTCGTTGTCGCGGGGATCGTCGCAGGGGTTGTCATTGTGGCCCTCGTCGGTTGACGCGACGCGACCGGCTCCGGGAAGGGAGCCGGTCGCGTCCGTGCGAATCCGGGTTAGTCGTCGCGGTTGTTGACGCCCGCGAGCAGCATCACGTAGTAGAGCAGTTGCAGGATGGCACCCGCCGCCGCCGCGAGGTAGGTGAGGGCCGCCGCGTCGAGTACCGACTTCGCCGCGCCGTACTCGCTGCGCGTCACGAGGTTGTTGCTGGCGAGCAGCTTCATCGCCCGGTTGCTGGCGTCGAACTCCACGGGCAGGGTAATGAGCGCGAACACGGTGCCGAGCGAGAACAGGGCCACGCCGAGCCACGCCAACCCTGTGAGGTTGAGGAAGATGCCCGCGAGGAGCAGTATCCAGCCGAAGTTCGAGCCGATGTTTACCGCCGGGACAATGGCCCCGCGCAGCTTCAGGTAGGCGTAGTTCTCCTTGTCCTGAATCGCGTGGCCCGTCTCGTGGGCGACGATGCCCTGCGCCGCGACCGAGGTCTGCCCGTACACCGAGTCCGACAGGCGAATAACCTTCTCCTGCGGGTCGTAGTGGTCGGTCAGTTCGCCGGGGACGCGCTCGACGCGCACGTCGTACAGCCCTTGTGCGTCGAGCAGGCGACGGGCAATTTGCGCCCCCGTGAGGTGGTTCTCGCTCGGCACCTGCGACATCTTCGCGTACGTATTGCGCACGCGAGTCTGCGCATAGAGGGCGAGCACGAACGCGGGAATCATGAAGAGCAGGTAACGAAAATCGAAAAAGAGCGGGACGGGCATCGCCGGTTCCTCCCTGTGGTACCGAGATTCTGCGCGACGCCGGTGTGTGGGGTGCCGGGACGCAAGGCACATGCCGCGCCTCGTCGCTACGCGGACAGGTGCATTGATTCACCATTCCGCAACCCCCATCTACGAGCGAACACCCGTGCGGTTGCGCCGCCTGCCGGTCGTTTCGTGGATGGGTTCATTGATGAGAACGTACGGGCGGGGGCGGTATTCCCGGAACCCCTCCCCGCAAGGGAGGGGCCGGGGAGGGTGCATCTACGATGTTCGTACGCAGCCGCACGAGTTTGGGGAGCAGGACACGGGCGTCGGCGGCGGCGAGTGGCGCGGTCTTTAAGAGACCTCACCCCCTTGCCCCCTCTCCGTCAAGCGGAGAGGGGGAGCAAATACGGGAAGACATCGGCATTCGCGGTACGCCTCGATGCTGCCGTGCGTCACCCCCCTCCGCTTGACGGAGAGGGGGCCGGGGGGTGAGGTCTCTCACGAGCCGAGCGCGTCCTTGAAGCGGTCGAACAGGCCGCGACCCTGTTCGCGGGGCTTGAGGTCGTAGGTGTCGGCGAACTCGCGCAGCAGGCGGCGCTGCTCGTCGGTGAGGTGCGTGGGCGTCTCCACATGCACCGTGACGACCTGATCGCCGCGCCGCCCGGTGCGCACGTCGGGCGCACCGCGCCCCCGGAGGCGGAAGTTCTCGCCCGTTTGCGTGCCGGCGGGGACGTTGATCTCCTCGCTCGGCCCGTCAATCGTCGGTACCTCGATCTCGTCCCCCAACGCCAATTGCGCGATGTTCATGGGGAGCGTGAGATGCAGGGTAGTGCCGTCGCGCTTGAACAGCGGGTGCGGCCTGACGCGGGCGACGACGTAGAGGTTGCCGGGGGGGCCACCGCGCATCCCGCTGTCGCCCTGCCCCGCGATGCGAATCTGCATCCCGTCGTCCACACCCGGCGGCACCGTCACGGTGAGCGACTTCGTGGTGCGCACGCGACCCTCGCCGCCGCAGGTGTGGCACGGGTCGGTGACGAGGGCGCCCTCGCCGCCGCAACGGTCGCAGGCGGTGGTCGTCATAAACTGACCGAGGATGGTGTTCTGCATCCGGCGCAACTGGCCCGTGCCGCCGCATTTGGGGCAGGTTTCGGGTTGCTTGCCGCCCTCCATACGTGCGCCGTGGCAGTTCGCGCAGGTCTCCTGCCGCGTGACCTGCACCTCTTTCTCCACGCCGAAGATCGCCTCCGCGAATTCTATCGTGGCGGTAGTGCGCAAGTCCGACCCCCGGAGCGGCGCAGCGGCGGGATTACCGCCCCGCGCCCCGCCGAAGAAGCTGTCGAAGATGTCGGAGAAGTCGAAGCCCCCGAAGGGGTTGGCTCCGCCCCCCGCCCCCGACAACCCGGCGTGACCGAAACGGTCGTACGCCTGCCGCTTCTCGTCGTCCGCGAGGACTTCGTACGCCTCGCTGACCTCCTTGAACCGCTCCTCGGCCCCCGGCTCCTTGTTCACGTCCGGGTGGTATTGGCGGGCGAGGCGGCGATACGCCTTCTTCACCTCGTCCGCGTTCGCGGAGCGTTCCACGCCCAACACGTCGTAAAAGTCGCGTCGCGTTTGCGCCATCGTATGCTTATCCTCGTGGTATGTGTCGTGATGCCTCTGTGGTGCGCCGCACATGCGCCCGCAAACGGAGGCGCGTCATGGGTAGTATACGCGCCGCGCTCCCGTTGCGTAACGGGGCCGTGAGGTCGAACATTCCCCGTGTGCGTCGCGTTGCGCCGGGGCAACGAAAGGAGGCACCCATGATTCATGGCGAGCGCGTCACCTTGCGCCCGGTAATGAAATCGGACATGGAAGCACTGCGCCGCTGAAGCGACGACGGCGAGGTGATGCGCAACTTCGGCGGGTCAATGCCGCTCGTCACTGAGGGGCAGTTCGAGGACGGTTTCGGCCCCGACGGGCGATTCGTGAAGTTCGAGCGCGAGGGCAACTTCATCATCTGCGACGAGACGACGCGGCCCATCGGGCGCATCGGTTTCCACGACTACAATCCCGAAGACCGCCACGCCGGACTCGCCATCTTTATCGGCGAGAAGGACGTGTGGAGCAAGGGCTACGGCTCGGAGGCCATCGTCGCTTTCGGGAACTGGTACTTCAACATCAAGGGGGCGCACCGCCTCTGGCTCGTGGTCTTCGCGGACAACCTGCGGGCGCAACGGGCGTACGAGAAAGTCGGCTTTGTGCGCGAAGGGACGTGGCGCGAGAACGTCTATCTCGACGGCAAATGGGCAGACGAACACCTCTACGGGTTGCTGCGCCGGGAGTACAACGCCCGCTACCGGCCCGATCTGGGGGAGACGGCGTTGTGAAACGCGGGGAGACCTCACCCGCCCTGCCCCCTCTCCGCTCGACGGAGAGGGGGCAGGGCGGGTGAGGTCTCCCCCGAATTGCGGTACACTGCTCCCCACAACACGACGAATACACGCGGAGCGAACCCGGAAGGAGCGCACCCCGATGGCGACCAGTGTCACCCTCCCCGAACGGCTCAAGGTGCAGGACATGATCGTGGTGGACGCGGACGTGCATGTCAACGACACGCCCGCCGAACTCGCTCCTTTCTGCGAGATGCCGTGGCGCAGGTCGCTGGAATTGATCGCGGAGGGACCGACGAAGTACCTCGATATCGCCGGGTTCGCGCCGAAACTGGGCCTCGATCCGCCGATTCCGGGGCAGCACGCCGCCCGCTCGGTGCATACCCCGGCGCAGATGCGGGCCGACCTCTCCGGCCTCGGTGTGGACATCGGCGTGCTGTTCCCGGACAGCCTGTTGCAGTTCGCGGTGCTACCCCACCCGGAGTACGCGACCGCCCTCTCGCGGGCCTATAACCGCTGGCTCACCGACAAGTGGCTCGACGAGCCGGGGCTGTACGGTGCGCTGATCTCCTGCCCGCAGAACCCCGCCGATACCGTGCGCGAGATCGCCAAGTACGCCGGGAACGAGCGGATCGTCGCGCTCTACCTGCCGACGGCGGGCGTCCATCCCCTGTGGGGCGACCGCAAGTACGACGCGATCATGGCGGCGGCGCAGGAAGCGAACCTGCCCGTGCTGCTACACAGCGTCACGGTGATTACGCCGCAGTTCCCCTATCAACTCGATCAGTTCGAGAATCACTGGGCGCGGCAGAACATCTCGCACGCCTTTGCGATGATGGGGAACCTCGTCAGCCTGATGCACACGGGCGTCCCGGCGCGGTACCCGAACCTGCGCATCGGCTTCACCGAGGCCGGCGTGGCGTGGGTGCCGTACTGGATGTGGCGCATGGACAAATACTGGAACGAGTACCGGCGGCAGGTGCCGTTTCTGGAGATGCGACCGAGCGAGTACATGAAGCGGCAGATGTGGTTCGCCACGCAGCCCGTGGAGGAGCCGGACAACCCCGCCGACCTCGTGACGGTTATCAGGCTGTACGACGGCGAGAACCGCACGCTGTTCGCCTCCGACTGGCCGCACCACGACTTCGACCACCCGAATAGCGTGATGAAACTGCCCATGCCGCCGGAGATGAAGCGCAAGATCATGGGCGCGAACGCGCTGGAATTGTTCGGCATCCCCGTTCCGGCGGGCAAAATCGCGTAGTCGGTAGTCGGTAGTCGGCGGTACGATGCGGGGAGAATCGTATGTGCATCTCACTGCCAATTGCCGACTGCCGACTGAGGAGCACAGCGACGAAATGGCATCGCACATCATCGGCCCCGCCGCCGAGTTCCCGGTGGGTACACATCGCGTCGTGAAAGTGCGCGGCGTGGAGGTCGGCGTGTTCAACGTCAACGGGACGTACCACGCCCTGCCGAGCGTCTGCCCACACCAGTTCGGCCCCCTGTGCGAGGGGCGCACGAACGGCACGATGGCCTGCAACGCCGACACCGACTGGAAGATGACGTGGGTGCGCGACGGCGAGATCGTCACCTGCCCGTGGCACGGGTGGGAGTACGACATCACCACGGGCCGCAACCTCGCCTACCCGAAGATTCGCGTGCGCACGTACCCCGTGACGGTGGAGGATGGGCAGGTCGTGCTCACGCTCTGAGGGCAGTCGTCAGTCGTCAGTCGCCAGTCGCCAGCAAAACGCGGAGATGCCGACACGATTGCTCCCCGCATTTTACCGACGGCTCGCGGCTGACGACTGACAAGGCTTATGTGTTTTCACGAAATGCACCTAACCCCCCTCCCCCCTTCCCCATAGGGAAGGGGGAGCAAGAGGGACCGGTGCCGCGAATCCCCCTCTACGCCTCGATCTCGCCGTGCGTCATCCCCTTCCCTATGGGGAAGGGGGCCGGGGGGTTAGGTGCATTTTGCCCTGCAACGACCGCCGACAGGAAAACGCATACGCCCTGAGCGACTGACGACTGCCGTTGACACGGCGGCGAATCGCGGGTAGGATAGACGCTCGCGGGGCCGTTCCCCGCTCCTTGCGTGCCGTGTTGCCCGACGAACGGGCGTGACCGATACGAGCGAGACGAGAGGGAACCGCCGCGTGCTGAAGTTGCGTTTGACCCGCATGGGATCGAAGGATAAGGCCCACTACCGCGTCGTGGTGCAGGAGGCCCGCTCGAAGCGGGACGGTCGCTACGTGGAGAACGTGGGCTACTACAACCCGCGCACCGAGCCGAGCACGATTGTGCTCAAGATGGATCGCGTGGACTACTGGATCGGCGTGGGGGCGCAGCCGTCGGACTCCGTGGCGAGCCTATTGCGTCGCGCCCGCATCACCGCCGGTGGTGAGGGTACCGTCGTTGCTGCCGCGCCCGCGCCCGTTGTCACCGCCGTTGCCGCACCTGCGGTCGCTGCGACGATGCCCGCGCCGACACCCGATCCCGCCCCGGTTCTCGTTCCCGACGCGCCGACCCCGGCGGTGGAAGTGGGCGAGACCACGACTGCGGCACCGTCCGCATGAGCGAAACGCCCGACACCGCCAGTCAGGTACTGGAAGACCTGACCCGCTACATCGCGGGGTCGCTCGTGAGCAGCCCCGACCTCATCGGCGTGCGCACGAACCGCTTCGGCAACAATGTCGAGGTGCGGCTCACGGTGGACCCGGAGGAGATGGGCAAGGTGATCGGGCGGCAGGGGCGCATCGCCAAGGCGATGCGGGCCGTGCTTGCCGCCGCCGCTGCGCGGCAGGGCGTGCGCGTCTCGCTCGATATAGACGATTGATGCCCACAATGAGCGACACACAGCAGACCCCCGCGCCTGATAGCGAAGCCGCAGCCGCGACCCCCGTTGCCGAGGGCGAAACGACACTTGCCGCCGCCGCCGACACGCCGCAGCGGTTGCAGGTGGGCATCATCGGTGCGCCGCACGGCATACGCGGCGGGATGCGTGTGCGCCTCGTGACCGATTTCCCCGAACGGCTCCCCGCTATCACGCAGGTCTACCTCGGCGAGGAGGAGAAGCCCCGGCGGTTGCGCTCCCTGAGCATCGGCGGCGAGAACAGTGCAGTCATCAACGTCGCGGGCCTCGCGTCACGCGATGAGGCGGGCGAGTACCGGGGCCAGCCCTTGTACATAGATATCCGCGACGCCAAGCCGCTGGATGAGGACGAATACTACTGGCACCAACTGATTGACATGACCGTGGTGACGCCCGAAGGCGAGACCCTCGGTGTGTTGCGCAGTATCATGCAGACGGGCGCGAACGATGTGTACATCGTGACGCAACCGGACGGCAAAGACTTGCTGCTGCCCGCGATCCGCGACGTGGTGCTGGAAATAGACGTGCCGAACAAGCGCATGGTCGCCAAGCCGCTCGAATTCGCCTAGCTCCTCGCGCCCTTCCGCGTCACGGCGCAATGTCAGGCGCATACATTGCACCGCACCGATCCGCCGCAGGATTAGCCGCATCGGTAGGGGTACCCATCGCTTCTCGGCATCGGTGACGATGCGCGGGCGCACGAGGCGGACGCGCCGCCGCCGTTGTTCGACTATGCAGCTGCCCGCCGCGAGGACGTTCTTCACCCAGTCGGTGTTCGCGCCGTACGTCAGCACGATGACGTATTCGGCCCCGTCGCGGAAGACCATATTCGGGATGCGATAGAGCTTCCCGGATGTGCGCCCCCGGTGTTCGAGCATGGCGAGCGGCGGCACGCGATCCGCGAAGCGACCGATGAGCGGGTTCGTGATGGAGCGGTTCGCACGCGCAAGCCATTGCGGCAGGGCCACGTCGCACCTCGCTTCGTATTCGCTGTCCGACACTCGGACAGCATCAGACGATCATGGATACCATGCGCACCATCGTGTTCGCAAGGGCCGCGTTGCCCTCGCGCCGAATCTGCGGCATCGCCTCGTTTTCTGACAGCCCGCCCGTGAACAGCCGCCACGCCGTTTCGTCGGGGATCGTCACGGCGGCGACGGGCGGCGTGTCGGCGGAAGCGTACAACGTCCATACGTCGGCCCCACGCACCGCGAACCACTCGCCGCCACCGTCGCCCGTGATCGTCAGGCGTACGTTCGTGCCGTGCGGCGCAGGCATATCCCGCAAGGTGTGCGGCAGGGCGCGGGCAAAGGCGTCGAGCACGGGGGCAAAGACGCGCCGCTCCTTGAAGCCGGGGCGGCTTGTCGCGTCGCGGATGTGCTGCTGATGCGTCCACCGCTCGGTGTACTCGCGGGCGGTGTCGAGCCAGACCGGGGCGGGTTCCGGCCCCGCCCAACGGACGACCGCGCCCGTTGCGTATGGGTCGAGGGCCGCGAAGTGCGCCGCGATGCCTACCCCTGTAAGGCGCAGGAACTCCACGAGCAGGGGCGGGCTGATGCGTCGCGTCCCCGTCACCCACCCGTCGTTGCGACGGTTGATGAAGGCGACGAGGGCGTCCCACTGCGACAAGTCGCCCGCATCGCCCATCGGTTCGCGCCACCCGTCGCGGCGGGCAGACAAAATGCCGAGATCGCCGCCGAGGAGATGCAGGGCCACGTCATGCACCGACCACCCCGGCAGCGCGGGTGCCGCCCATTCCGCCGCCGTGAGCGACGCGAGCAGGTTCAGCAACGCTGCTCGCTCATCGGGGAACAGGTGCGCGGTCAGCACGGGCGGTAGGGGCTGCATCTCGATGTTCTCCGTCGCTACCGGGGCTTCGGGGCATTCGGGGCGGCGTCCACGCCCTTCGCGCTGCCGCGACGGTGCGCGAGGGCGTCCCACACTTGTTCGAGCGGCACATCGGTCGCTTCAAGCAGCACAAGGGCGTGGTAGAACAGGTCGGCAACCTCGCCCGCCAGCAGGGTTTTCGCGTGCGGGTCGTCGCCGCGCTCGGCGTTCTTCGCGCCGATGATCGTCTCCGCCGCCTCCTCGCCCACCTTCTTGGCGATCTTGTCCACGCCCTCGCGGAACAGGTACGTGGTGTACGACCCCTCCGGCATCTCGCGCCGCCGCGCCGCGATGGTCGTCGCCACTTCCCCAAGCACCTCCGGCCCTATCGCCGCGCTGTCGTGCGCCTTCTCCGCATGACCCGTATGGCCCGCGTGGCCAGCGACGTATCCCGGCACGGTCAAGGGACGGAAGAAGCAACTCGGTTCGCCTGTGTGGCATGTCGGGCCGTCGGGCAGGGCGCGGACGAGCACGGCGTCGCCGTCGCAGTCTACCGTCACGGCGACCATGTTCAGATAGTTGCCGCTCGTCGCGCCCTTTTCCCACAATTCGTTCCGACTCCGACTCCAGAAGACGACGTGCGGCCCCGCGAGCGTGCGCCGCAGCGACTCGGCGTTCATGTGACCGAGCATCAACACATCGCCCGTGTCGGCGTGCTGCACGATGGCGGCAATGAGGCCGCGCTCGTCCCACTTCAGGTCGTCGAGGGTGACAGAGGTGACGTTAACGTTAACTCCGTCAGTTGTGGTGGTGTCGGTCTGCGCGGTTTTCATCGGGCTTCGCTCGCTCGTTTCGCTAGGGGCGGAAGGGAACGCGGCGTCACATCGTCCGTACGTGCGGTGTGGAATACGGGGGCGACGCGCCCGCTTGTCATAACGGGGCAACAACGGGACGATCACGGTGGAATTCCGACGGCAATTACGGCAGCAATCACGACAGATAGGGACGGGAAGCGAGAATGCAAGACACGGTTGCCCCGGTCGCATATACTACCACCGATGCGCTGCACGGATTGGGCGATGCGCCACGCCCGCCGATGCACGCGGGGCGAAAGCGCACGAAGCGCGTGCGCGGGGTCGTCCTTGCGCTGTTCGCCCTGCTGATCGCGGGCGTGCTGACGCCCATCGCGCTCTACGCGGAGGTGCGGCGCGGCGAGCGCGGCAGCGTGACGGGGACGGCGGACGCCATCGTCGTGCTTGGCGCGGCGATACTGCCGAACGGCACGCCGACGCAGGCTGTGCGCGGGCGGGTGCGCAAGGCGGTCGAACTGTATCGCGCCGGGTACGCGCCCGTGATCGTGATGACGGGCGGCGTCGGGGCGTCGGGCTACTCCGAGGCGGCGACGATGCAGGCACTCGCGGTGGCACAGGGGGTGCCGGAATCTGCCGTGGTCATCGAGGGGGCGGCGACGCGCACGCTGGAGAGCGCAGAGTACGTCGCGGCCCTCTCACGAGAGGTGCGGCAGGCGGGGCAAGGCGGCAACTGGCGGCGCGTGATCGTGGTGAGCGATCCGTTCCACCTCGCCCGGTCGGGGCGGCTGTTCGCGGCGGCGGGCTTCGATGTGCAGACCGCCCCGGCGGACGACTGGTACTACTCGTCGCAGAGCCGCCGCTACTACCGCGTGCGCGAGGTCGTGGCACTCGCGGTGCATGGGCTGTCGGGCGAGATACCGTTGGTGGGGTAGGCGGTGGCCTGCCGAGGGAGGGAGACGCAGCATGACGGTGGAAGAGGCATACGCCGCGCCCGTCGCCCGGAAGCGGGGGCGCAACCGGGCCTTCGTGATCGGGCTGGCGGTGGGCATTCTGGCGGGCGCGGTGGCGGTGCTGCTCCTGAACCGGGCGGCGGAGGACGACGACGACACCTTCGAGGAGCCGGTGGTGGAGCTGCAACCCGCCCTCGCGGGCGATGGCGGCGCGACGACGCGCTTCCCCGTGACGCCGCTCAGGAGCGCGGGCAGCATGAGTGCCACGAGCACCACGAGCACCACGAGCGTCAGCACCGCCCGGTCGAGCGGCGATCTGCCGCCCGTGGTCGCGGCGGTACCGCCGGTGCCGCCAAGTGGGGAAACGGAGCGACCCACATGAGCACAAAACCCCCGGCATCCGCCGCAGACCGAAGCACCGCGTTGAAATACCTCACGCTCGGCCTGCTGCTTGGGCTGTTCCTCGCGCCGCGTGCCGGAGCGGAGACGTGGCAGCGCGTACTCGGTGGCCTGAGCGACCTGCTCGGCGGCGTCGGCACCGATGAATTCGTGGAGCCGTAAGGCTTCACCCCCATCTGCCCAGAGCGCAACTTTCCCGGTAAGCTCGATGCTTCCCGCATTTGCTCCCCCTCTCTGCTTGACGGAGGGGGGCTAAGGGGGGGTGAGGTTCCCCTCCCTACACCAGAAAGAAGCCCTACCCTTGCAACCGCTTCCCCCGCCCCCCGTTCGCCGCCGCTCCGGGTTCGCCGACGAGGGGCGACGGTTCCCCGCAACGTTCGCGTTGCTCGCCCTGAATGTCCTCGTGTTCGTCTACGAGCAACTGCTGTCCCCGCCCGCGCAGCAGGATTTCCTGCTCACATGGGCCTTGATCCCGGCGCGGCTCACGGGTTCGAGCGACTTCCGGGCGGCGGGCATCACGAACGCCGATTTCGCCAGCCCCGCCCCGCTGACGCTGCTCTCCACGCTCTTTCTCCACGGCAGCATCCTGCACCTCGCCTTCAATATGTTCACGCTCTATGGCATCGGACGCATCGTGGAGGGGGCTATCCGCACGGGTCGTTTCCTGCTGCTCTACTTCGCGGCGGGCATCGGCAGCAGCCTCGCCTGCCTCGTAGGCTACTACGGGCAGGCGATCCCCGTGGTGGGTGCCTCCGGGGCGGTGTATGGCCTGCTGGCGGGCTACTTGCTACTCCTGCCACCGGGGCCGGATCGCACGCGCTCCATCACCTGGATACTCGCCCTCACCTTCGTGCCTGCCCTGCCGTTCTTCGATGGCGGGGGCGGTTTCGGCGGTCTGGGGCAGATCGCGGTCTGGGGTCACGTCGGCGGCTTCGCGGTCGGCTTCGTCGTGATGTGGCTCTTTCTCTTGGCGCGTCGTCGTTCCCGAACAATCTACCGGGAGTAGCACGCGACACGTCACGGGTGCAACGCGCCGTATTGTGCCTGCGACGTGTCGCGTGCTACTCCCCGTGAGGGGTGATCCATGTTTCCCATCGGGGACGACAACCGTGACCGCCGCCACACGCCCGTGGTGACGTACCTGCTCCTCACGGTCAATGTGCTGATCTTCTTCTACACGCTCGCGCAGGGGGCGAACCGCGACTTCTTCTACGCGAACTGGGGCATGATCCCCGACCGCATCCTGACCGTGGCACCCCTGCCGCCGGAGTACCGCGCCCTCACCTCGGCCCCGCTCGTCACGCTGTTCACGAGCATGTTCCTGCACGGCGGCTGGCTGCACATCATCGGCAACATGCTCTTCCTGTTCGTCTTCGGGGACAATGTGGAGGACCGCATGGGGCCGGTGCGCTTCCTGATCTTCTACCTGCTCACGGGGCTGGCGGGGAATGCCGCGCATATCGCTTTCAATCTGGGGTCGCTCATCCCCTCCGTGGGGGCGAGCGGGGCCATCGCGGGCGTTCTCGGCGGCTACATCGTCCTCAAGCCCACGGGCAGCGTGCGCAATATCATCTGGTTGTTCATCATCCCCATCCCGCTGGTGCTTCCCGCGTGGTTGGTCATCGGCTACTGGTTCTTCACGCAAGCCCTGAACGGCGTCGGTTCGCTCACGAGCAACTTCCGCAGCGGCGGTTCGGGCGACGGCGTGGCCTACTGGGCGCACATCGGCGGTTTCGTCGCGGGGGCAATTCTGGTCAAGCTCTTCACCGTGGCACGGGACGACCGCCCCGGCTACGGCGCACGCCTCGACGTGCCGACCTACGACTACCGCCGGTAGTCATTTCGCGGGGCTTGTATCACATCGCCGTATCATGCACACTATCGTCGGTTCCTCGATGTGTGTTGGTGGCTTCTTTCTTATTGCGAAAGGAAACGGCGATGCGACGAACGCGGCTGGTGGCCTTGTTGTGCGGCTTGGGCATACTCCTGATGCTCCCGGTAGACGTGGCGGCGCAGAGTAGCCGCACGTTTCCCCAGACGAATCGCACGGTCGAGAATGCCTTTCTGGAGTTCTGGGAAGGCCGAGGCGGGCTGGACATCTTCGGCTTGCCGCTCTCGCCCGTGTACCGGAACCGGGCGCAGCGTGTGCGGCAAATCTTCGAGCGGGCCATCTTCGAGTGGCACCCGGAGAACGACCAGCCGAACCGCGTGCAACTGTTTCGTCTGGGCGACGAGACCCTGAACGACTTGGCGTACCGCGACGATCAGGGGATGCGGCAGCAATCTTCCCCGCTCCTGCGCCCGGTGATGCCGCGTGTGTGCGGCTCCACGGCCCCGTGCGAGACCTTCGCGGCGACGCGCCATACGGTGCAGGGGCCGTTCCTCACCTTCTGGCGCGAGCGCGGTGGGCTGGAAATCTTCGGCTACCCGCTCACGGAGGAGTTCTCGCTCACGAACGCGGACGGCGGGCGATCCACGGTGCAGTGCTTCGAGAAGATGATTCTGGAGTACCACACCGAGATCGGCGGCGGCACGATCCTGCTCACGCGCCTCGGTGCGCCAGTCTGGAACGACGTGCGGGGCGACTTCACCGAGGAAGACAACGGCCTGTTCCGTGTGCCGCCCTCCACGAGCACCGAGCCGTACCTGACGCGGTAGCCTCCACCCATAGCAATCGCGCCCCGCCTTCGCCCATGGGGAACCGGGGCGAACCGGGCTTTCACGCCTCCCGCACCGCCATCGCCGCGACGAGATCGGCGAGAGCGTCGCGGGCGGGGCCGGAAGCCCCCGCCGCGTCGAGCAGGGCGGCGGCGTCCGCGTGGTAACGATCCACCGTCGCCTGACACTCGTCGTGGACACCCGCGTCGTTGAGGAGCGCGACCACGCGGCGCACATCGCCCGGTGCCACCTCGTCGCGGGCATAGAGCGATTCGAGGTAATTGCGCTCCGCTTCTTCGGCCCGCTCGTGCAGCAGGATCACGGGTAGGCTCTTCTTGCGGCGGCGAATGTCGTCGGCTTCCGGCTTGCCCGTCTGCGCCTGCGATCCCCAGATGCCGAGCAGGTCGTCGCGCACCTGAAAACCGAGGCCGAAGACCCGCCCGAATGCCCCGAACGCGGCGGCGCGGCGGTCGTCCGCCCCCGCAAGCATCGCCCCGGCATGGGCGGCGTAGGCGAAGATTGCCGCCGACTTGCCGCCGATCATCTGCACGTAGTCGGCCCCCGAAATGTCCCACCGCGCCTCGAAGCCGATGTCCTGAAACTGCCCCTCGCAGATGCGCAGCACGGTGGCGTCGAACTCCCGCGCCAGCGACACCACCGTTCGCGCCGGGACGCCCGCCTCCACGAGGCCGAATAACGCTTCATGTGCCACGGCGTACATGCCGTCGCCCGCGTTGATCGCCTGCGGCATCCCCCAGACGCTCCACACGGTGCGGCGGTTGTGGCGGTAGAGGCTGTCGTCCTGAATGTCGTCGTGGATGAGGGTGAAGTTGTGCAGGAACTCAATCGCGGCGGCGACCGGCACGGCGCGGGCCGGATCGCCGCCCGCCGCCGCGCACGCGAGGAGGCACATGCGCGGGCGCAATCGCTTGCCCGTTTTCGCGTCGTCGGGGGCGAAGTCGGCGGTGTTCCAGCCGAGGTGGTAGCGCATCATCCCATAGAGCGGGGCGAGGGCGGGGTCGTCGCACGCGAGGGCGCGGCGCATCGCCGCCTCCACCGCCGCAAACCCCGTATCCGTATTGGTCGTCGCTGTCACACATGCCCCTTCCCGCTCGCCGTTTTGCCGCGTTTGGCGGGGAATTGTAGCATATTCGGCCCCATCCCTTGGGCCTGCAAGCTATCCGTACAGGGCTTATTCATTGTCGTGGGTGCATTTCGGGGCAATGAATAAGCTTTGGCTTCCGCCCGCTGCATTGATTAGTCTGGTCGGAGAAATCAATGCAGCGGGCGGAAGCCCACCCTCCACCGGAACACGTTAGCGCGTTTCGACCTCCACAGGCCGCAACAGGTGCCGCAACCGCGCCACGCCGAGTGTGAACGCGAATGCGAGGCCACCGCCCGCCATCGCCGCGCCTACGAGGGCGATCACGAGGCGCGGCGGGGCGTACGCCGCGAGTTGTGACGGGGTAAACGGCACGCGGCTATCCATCGGGAAGACCACCGCGCCCCAGAGCAACAGGCTACCGACGAAGAAGAGCGCGGAGAAACCGAGACGGGCGAGGCCACCCGTCCATGTAGTAGCGCGGTCGGGGCGAGTGCCGTCGAAGCGTGCGCCGATGGCGGCGGTCGCCACGGCGTTCGCGGTGCTGCCGAGGGCGTACCAGAGCGTGAACAGGGCGAGCAGGGCAGTGTTCACGACCCCGCCGCCGAGGAAGACACCGACGCCCACCGCGAGCACGAGCGCGACCGGGGCGACCAGTACCGCCCCCGCCAGCCACTTAGCGAGCAGCAGCGAGCGGGCCGTCACGGGGGCGAGGCGGTAGAGGGCGAATTGCGCCCCTTCCGCGCCGAAGGTGTAGGCACTGACGCCGCTCGCCACGCCGCCGATCACGAAGGCCACGAACACCGCACGGCCCCAGAACAGCGCGTCTCCGGCTCCCGCGCCGCCCGCGCCGAATGTCCGGCCCGTCGCCGCACCGTTGCCGCCGCCGAACACGAACAGCACGAGGTAGACGACCGCGAACCCCGCCGAGCGCACCACGGTGCTGAGGCGTTGCGTGTCGCGCAGCAGCGTGCGTATCTCCTTCGTGGCGATGGCCCGCACGGGCGGCGACGCCGGATCGAGCAGGCGGTCGAGTACCGCGCCGCGCCCCGGTGTCTCGGCCCGCCCCGGCGCGACGCCTCGCACCGCCGACCACCCGACGAGGTAGGCCCGACGGAAGACCCGTGCCGCGAGTTCCACGACCAGCACCGCCGCGAGCGTCGCGGCGGCGAGCCACCCGACGGCGGCGAGGGTGTCCCCTGTCTGCGCGGCGGCGACGGCTCGCCCCGCCCAACCGGGCGGCAGCAGGCGCGAGGCCGGTTCGAGGCGGTCTATCCCCTCCCGGAGCGCGGCAACGTCGCCGCCCCGCGTGGGGCGCGAGCCGAAGCGCGAAAGATAGTACGCCCCGTATGCGACCACGCTCAGCACCGCCCCGACGAGCGTGAGCAACTCCCGCGCCCGCCGCGCCGGGACGACGCGGGCCGTCGCCGTCACGAGCAGTTGCGTGAAGGCGGCCACGGTCGCGGCGGTGAGCAGCAGGGCCGTCGCCGCCACGAGGTAGTACCCCGGCCCCGCGCCCGTGCCGATGCCGCACGCCGCGAGCAGGAACGCGCCGAGCAGCAGCACGAACGGCGCGGCGACGGCCCCCTCCGCGAGCGTGACGACGAACACGGCGCGGAGCGGCACGGGGGCCACCAGAAGCAGCGGCAGCGTGGGCGAGAAGTAGAGCGCGTGCAGCGTGGCGGCGAAGTTCGAGAACAGCAGCAGCAGGGCCACGACCAGCAGGATCGCCGGGGGGTAGCGGGCCGCTTCCGATGGATTGATGCGGGCGTCGTAGCGCACGAGCGCGACGAGCAGGGCCGTCGCGGGGACGACGACGAACGCGGTCACGAGCGCGACCACGAGCAGCCGCACCGCCACGCGCCGCCCGCCGCTGCGCCGCAAGGTGTTCCACATCGCCCGGAGGCGGGCGCGGAAGATGGCGAACACGACCAGCAGCGTCGCGGGGGCGGGCGGCGGCGGCGGCGGGAGCGCGTCGTGGGAAGGATACAACGCAGGTGGGGACGTGGTTGGGGAAGTAGGCGCGGTCACGGTTGCGCCTCCCCCGCCCCGCCCACGGCGAGGGCGAAATCGCGGTAGTCCGCGCCGCCCGTAAGCGTCAGGAACAATTCCTCAAGGCTCGCGTCGGTGGCGCGGGCGTGCGCCCGCAACTCCGCGAGCGTGCCGACCGCCACGAGCGATCCTCGGTTGATGATGCCGATGCGATCCACCATATGCTCCGCCACTTCGAGAATGTGCGTGCTCATCAGCACGGTCTTGCCGCGCCGCACCTCGTCGCGCAGCAATTCCTTGACGGTGCGGGCGGAGCGCGGATCGAGGCCGCTCGTCGGTTCGTCGAGGATCAGCACATCGGGGTCATGCACGAGCACCGCCGCAAGGGCGATCTTCTGCCGCATCCCGCGTGAATACGACTCCACGAGGTCGTTCGCCTTCTCGGTCAGGTCGAACCAGCCGAGCAACTGCGCGATGCGTTCCTCGCGCAGGCGGCGCGGCACGCGGTAGAGGTCGCCGATGAAGCGCAGATACTCGCGCCCCGTCAGTTTCTCGTACAGCGTCGCGTCCTCCGCCATGTAGCCGAGGCGGGCCTTCGCGCCGAGCGGGTCGCGGGCGATGTCGTACCCCGCGATGCGCACGCCGCCGCTCGTCGGCAGCAGCAGACCCGCCATCATTTTCATCGCCGTGCTCTTGCCCGCCCCATTCGGGCCGAGGAAGCCGAACAGCTCGCCGGGGCCGGCGGTCAGGGTGAGGCGGTCTACGGCGCGGTAATCGCCGTATTGCTTGGTGAGGTCGAACGCTTCGATCATGCCCGGTCGTCTCCTGCGTGTGGTTGTCGTGAATGGTGAAACAGGCCCGAAACTCTGCCGTGAGGGCGCATGGCGATACGCCCTCACGCCGCGCCTCAATGCCTGCGGATACGGCTCGGTGCCTTCCGGGCAGGGCGCACCGCCGTACGCCCTGCGTATGACGTATGGTTGCATACTGCTCAGCCGCGCCAATTGTCCCACCGATGGGAGATACGAGTCGGGAACCCCGACGGGTGCGCGGCGGAATCGTATAAGGTCACGGGGCGTGCTTCGTGCGCGGGTGGGCGTGCTATACTCGTGCCACAACACCGAGGAGGGAACCGCGTGGCCGGTCTGGATCAGTTCGAGCGGTTCATGGAACGGATGGTGGAAGGGTCGGTGAGCCGCGTGTTTCGCAGTCAGGTGCAGGAGGCGGAGATCGGGCGGCGGCTCGAACAGGCGATGGAGGCCCGCCCGATGGTCGGCGTGGGCGGAACCATCGTGCCGAACGACTATCAGGTCCACCTGCACCCCGAAGACGCCGCGCCGTTCCAGTCGTATGAGCAGATTTTCTGCGAGACCCTTGCAGGGTGGCTCGCCACCATCGGCGAGGAGCGCGGCTACCGCTTCGTCGGCCCCGTGCGCGTCGCCCTCGTGAGCGACGGCGGCGTACGGCGGCGCGACATACAGGTGCAGGCCGCGACGCAAACCGAAGGCGAGACCGTGCCACCGCCGCAAGTGCCGCCGCCGCAGTACGCGCCGCCCGTCGCCCCGCCGGGTCTGCCGCCGGGTCTGCCGCCGCCGCCCATACAGCAGCAGCAGCAGCAGCAACCCCTGCCCCCGCGTGTCGAACCCCGCGAGGCGTTCATGGTGCGGCAGGAGCGACACGACCGACCGACGCCGCACCCGGAGGCCGAAACCGCCCTCGCCCCCGAACGCCCCCGCATGGTCGCGCCCATGGCGGGCGTTCCCGCGTTGCCGTCGCAGGGGCCGCCGCCCGGTTTGCAGGGGACCGTGGCCCACTTCACGCTGCGCACAACGTCGGGGGAGCGGTCGTTCCCCCTGCGTTTCGCGGAAGCCTCGCTCGGTCGCGCCCTCGACAACGAGGTGGTATTGGAAAGCAACGACGTGTCGCGCCGCCATGCCCGCCTCGAACCGGCGGGAAGCGTGCTGCGCCTCGTGGATTTGGGTAGCACGAACGGCACCCGCGTGAACGGGAAGCGCGTGGCGGAACACCTGCTGCGCGAGGGCGACCTCGTGGAACTCGGTAGCCTCCAGCTGACCTTCCACGTCGGCGATCCGAACCGCCGATGAGGCGCGGAGAACCCACCCATGCCCGTTGAACTCGTGCTGTTCGTGCTGCGGCTCGCTTTTGTGTTCGCGCTGTACTTCTTCATCCTGCTCGTGACACGGGTGATGAGCCGCGAACTCACCGTGCGTGCGGGCGGGGGAGATCTCACGCCCGCGCCCACGTCCGCGAGTACCGGCTTCGGCCCCGCCGCCGCCACACCGGGAGAGGCGTACCTGCTTACCGTGGACGGGGCGGAATCGGGCCTGCTCGTCGGCACGACCTTCGCGCTCGCCCCCGGCGTCGGGGTGGGGCGCAATGCCGCGAACCTCGTGCATTTGCCCGATCTCTACACGAGCGGCGATCACGCCCGCTTCCGCTACGAACGCGGGCGGTGGTTGCTCGAAGACCTCGGCAGCATGAATGGCTCCTATGTGAACGGGCAGCGCGTGAGCGGTACCGCCTCTCTCGGCGACGGCGACACCGTGCAACTGGGCCGCGTGGTGACGCAATTCCTGCTGCGCACGCCGCAGTAGGGTTCGCTGTCCCGGTGACGGTAGGGGAAACGTCTCCCCCATATTCCTCGCACGAAAAAGTGATCTCATTCGGTGGCAGTTGCGGTATACTGTGGTCGTACGGACACTTGCGTTCGTATGGGGATATTTCGCGCCGTGAGGGGATCATGGTACCGCCCGACCGCCAACCGCCGCCGACCCCCCGCGCCGCGAAAATGCCGCAATCCGCGCAGCCCACGCAACCCGCGCCCGACCGCGCCTCCCCGCCCGGTGGGTTCGATGTCGTGCTCGACCGGGGACGAGCGCGGGCGGGCGCGTCGCCGTCCTCGGTCGCCACACGCCTGTTACCCACGCAACCGGCGTTGCCGACGCTGTTGCCGGAGCAGCCGTCCCGACCGTCCGAGGGGCAACCGGAAAACGCGCCCGCGCCGCGCCGCCCTCGTAGGGGCGGCGGCGGGCGTGGCGGTGAAAAGGGCGTGCCGCCACCCGCGCTGTTCGTGGGGGCGGCGGTTGTGGGTCTGCTGCTGCTGCTCGCGGTGATCGGTGCGCTCGTGATGCGGGCCACGGTCGGCGACCGCGTGCTTGCGAATGTCACCGTGAACGGGCAGAACCTCGGTGGCCTGACGCGGGCGGAAGCGCGGGAGCGGCTCGTCGCCGCCCTCCGCCCCACGACTACCGACGAGCCGCTTGCCCTCACGCACGAGGCGCGTCGGTGGACGCCGAAGCGGGCCGACCTCGGCATTGTCGTGGATTTCGACGCCACCGTGGCGGAGGCGTACGCGGTCGGACGTACCGCCGGCCCCTTCGCGGGCCTTGTGCAGGGCTGGCAGGCGCGGAATGGCGCGGTCACGAATATTCCCCTCACTGTGAGCGTGGACGACCCGACGCTCGACGTGTACCTCGACCGCCTGCAAGCCGAACTCGGCACGCCACCCACAGACGCCACCGTCGTCATCAGGGGCGGGATGATCGTCGTCACCCCCGGCGTGGACGGTATGCGCCTCGACCGCGAACTCGTCCACCGGCGCGTGTACGACGAGATCGCCCCGCTGCGCACCGCCGCCCTCGCCCTGCCCGTCACCTTCGCGTCGCCCGCCGTCACGACGGACGCGGCGAACGCGGCGCGGTCGCGCATCGAGGCATGGAGCGCGGCACCGCTCACGCTCGCGTTCGGCGAACGGCAATGGGAGATCGGGCGCGACGTGCTGCTCGCCGCGACGCGGATCGGGTCGGGGCCGGAGTTCGCGCTCAGACTCGACCCCGCCGCCCTCCGCCCTCGCGTGAACGCCGTCGCGGGCGAGATCAGGCAGGAGCCGCAGAACGCCGTGATCGGATGGGATAATGCCCTCGTGGTGCGCAGGTCCGCGAAGAACGGGCAACGGCTGAGCACCGACGACGCCCTCGTGCGCCTCGGTGCGTGGGGGGGCGGAGATCGCGCCTTCGCGCTGGTCGTCGAGGTGACGGAGCCGCGCATCCCCGACGATGTGGGCAAACTCGGCATCACGAAGCGCGTGGCGGTGGGCCGGTCGAACTTCGCGGGGTCGGACGCGGCGCGGGTGGCGAATGTGGCGTTGGCGGCGCGGTATCTAGACGACACCGTGGTCGCGCCGGGGGAGACTTTCTCGTTTCTGGACGCAATCGGCGAGATCAGCGAGCAGCGCGGCTACAAGAAGGGCTACGTGATCCTCGCGGAGGAGACGGTGAGCGGCATCGGCGGCGGTGTCTGTCAGGTCTCGACCACGATGTTCCGGGCGGCGGTCTACAGCGGCCTGCCCATCGTGGAGCGCAACCCGCACGCCTATGTCGTGCGCTACTACGAGCAGGGCGGCTTCCCCATCGGGCTGGACGCGGCGGTCTTCTCGCCCGGTGTGGATTTCAAGTTCCAGAACGAGTCGAGTGCCTATCTGCTCATCAAGACGGCGGTGGACAGTGCCGCGAATCTCAATGTCTCGATCTACGGCCCCGACCTCGGCTACGATGTGGACCTGAGCGATCCCGTGGTCTCCAACAAGAAGGAAGCCCCGGAGGACGAGTACGAGATTGACCCGACGCTTCCCCCCGGCAGCAAGAAGCAGGTGGAGTACGCGAAGGGGGGCGAGGACGTAACTATTGCACGCACGGTGCGCAAGGGCGGCGCGGTCGTGCGCGAGGCGCGGTTCTTCTCGCGCTATCAGGCATGGTCGAACAAATTTCTCGTGAGCAAGGACATGGCCCCGAACGCCCGTGGCACCGAGGCGACCCGCTCCCCGAATAACCCGAACAACCCGACCGCGACGGGCGGCACGCGCACGCCGTCCGCCACGGTTGCGCCCGCGAACACCCCGGTACCCGCTCGCGCCACCGCCGTCGCCACTGCCGCGCCCGTCGCCGTCGCGCCCACGGCGCGGCCCACCGCCGTCGCACCCACCGCCCTGCCGGTCACGGTTGCGCCCACGGCCCTGCCCGCCACCCCCGGCCCGACGAGGCCACCCGCCGCGACGCCCGCACCCACACGTCCCCCCGCCACCGTCGTCGCAACGCCTGTCGCAACGCCTGTCGCAATGCCCGCCGCGACCGCACGGGCGGTGAACGGTGCGCGGGCCTGAGCGAGAGGTGCCTGTCGCGTGGCTTTTCCTCGTGCGACGACTCCCCATATTGAAGCGGTTTGCAAGGAGGTTGGCGGGGTCGCGTTCATGCGGCGCGGGCTTCAGCCCGTGATTCTCTCGCACTGGCAAGAATCACGGGCTGAAGCCCGCGCCGCATGAACGCGACCGATGCCGCCAATATCTCTGAAGACTGCTCTATACGAAAGACTGCTTAAACAGCCGAAGAACGACGTAGCGGCGCATGGCGGTGCGCCTTCTCCCCGCACCTCCTCTCTGCACGCGGCGAATCCGCCGGGGAGGGCGCACCGTCGTGCGCCCCTACGCCGTTCTTCTCCCATCCACGCGGGTTCCGTATCGCACCCGCATCTCACAGATGACGTGGAACCTTTTCCGGCCCCGCACCGTTCCCCGTACCGGACGATTATCGCGTCCACTGGCGAACCACCCGGTGTCCCCGTGCGCGTCGCCGTTCGACCTTCCTGTTCGTGTGGGGAGCCTGCTTCGGGGTGCAGGGCGAGCCGTGCGGGGTGGTAGGCAAGCGAACGGCGGGTATGCTACAGTGCGGGTGCATCAGGCGGGTGTACGAACAGCACCATGCCGCACTATGCGGCGGCACATGGTGCGTTGACGGAGAGGGAGGGACAACCTTGCGACGAGCATGGCGACTGACGAGCGTAGGCACCCTACTGGCGATGATCGCGGCGATGTTCGCCGGCCCGGTCACGCAGGTACGGGCCGCGCAGGACTACTACCCCGCGACGGGCCACTACCTATTCGGGCAATTCCTCGACTACTGGAACGGCAACGGCGGCATCTTGCGCTTCGGGCAGCCCGTGACGAAGGTGCTCAATGCGCAGTCGGAGAACGGGCAGACCTACCCGACGCAGTACCTCGAACGGGCCGTGCTGGAGTACCACCCGGAGAACGCCGGGACGCTGTTCGAAGTGCTTGGGCGGCGGCTCGCGGCGACGCAGACCATCGAGCGGGCGAAGACCGATCCGAGCTTCCAGAAGGTGACGAACCCGAACGCCGCGAGCCGGACGTTCTTCGGCGAGACGGGCCACACAACCGGCGGCGACACCGCGAACGACGCTATCCGCAAGTACTGGGAAGACGGCGGCAACGGCGACCGCCAGCGGAGCATCCTCGTCTTCGGGTTCCCGATCTCGGAGCCGTTCGACGAGCGGAACCCCGCCCCGCCTGCCGGCGACGGCATGAACTACCGCGTGCAGTATTTCGAGCGGTACCGATTGGAGTATCACCCGGAGCAGAGCGACCCGAAGTTTCGCGTGCTGCTCGGCCTCCTCGGTACCTCGCAGGTGGACCTCGACGGCATCCGCGCCACCGACCCCAACCGCGTGACCGAAGCCGCGAACCAGACGCAGCCCGCCTGTGTGCAGGCGGCGGTCGGCGGTGTGTGTACAGGTGGGCGGTTGCCGCGCAACTCGAACGCCATCCACGTCGGCGAGGGGCGCGACGGCTACGGCTTCAACGTGGACGGCATCGGCCTCGACGGGACGAGCAAGGATGCCGTGTTTGGCAAGGTACAAGAGGCCCAGTTCGGCTGGGTGCGTCAGCAGGTGCGCTGGTCGTCGGTGGAGCCGCAGAAGGGTGCCTTCGCCAATCCCTATGTTGACCAGCTCGACCGCTTCGTAGATTCCGCGAAGAGCAAGGGTTTGCGCATCCTGTTCTCGCCCGTGGATGCCCCGGACTGGACGGGTACGGTGCGACTGAACGGCATTGGTGGCATCCCACCGAACTCGGAGGACTTCGCCCGCTTCATGGACTTCCTCGCCACGCGCTACGCGGGCAAGATCGAAGCCTACGAGATGTGGAACGAGCAGAACTACGCCTTCGAGACGGGCGGCACGGTGGATGTGTCGAAGTACCTGCCGCTCCTGCGGGCCGGGTACAACGCCCTGAAGGCGAAGGATCGCAACATCACCGTAGTCTTCGGCGGCATGACCCCCACGGGCGTGAACGATACGAAGATCGCCATCAACGAGGTGGACTACCTCAAGCAGTTCTACGCCCTGAACGGCGGCGAGGGCAAGCGGTACTACGACGCCCTCGGTGCGCATCCCGGCTCGAACTGCAACCCGCCCGACAATGAGTTCCCCGCGAACCCCGCCACCAACCCCTGCGGTAATGACCCGGATGGCGGGCGCAAGTTCACGAAGGACAACTCGTTCTACTTCAAGCGCATTCTGGAGATGCGCAAGGTGATGGAGGACAACGGCGAGGGCCGCAAGCAGATGTGGCTCACCGAGTTCGGCTGGGACAGCACGATGAACCCGCCGATGGGCTACGAGTACGCCTCGTTCATCTCCGAGGACCAGCAGGCGCAGTACCTGACGCGGGCGTTCGAACTGGGCAAGTCGTACCCGTGGATGGGCGTGATGTTCGTCTGGAACCTCAACTTCCAGCAGACGCTCGCCGACCGCACGGGCGACGAGAAGTGGGGCTGGGGCATCCTGCGGAGCGACCTCTCGCCGCGCCCCGCCTTCACTTCCCTGAAGAACCTGCCCAAGTAGCAACGACGACCGACACGGCAACGC
>JAABUN010001417.1_pt1 | contig 52923 bp, 56 predicted proteins | sample 5559311 | NCBI WGS metagenome assembly JAABUN01 (sample SAMN10711877, study PRJNA513370) | rock metagenome | isolation source: Antarctica rocks | place: Antarctica: Victoria Land, Siegfried Peak sud
GCTTGCTAAACGCCGCAGCATTCGTACCCGCTGGTCTAAGCAAACCGCCAACTGGTTGGCTCTCGTTCAATTCGCTTGTGCCCACATTCTCTTCAACATGGCGGTTTTCGGATAGGGTCTAAGATATAGAAGATCGATATCCCATTTGTATTAACTATCGTATATACTAAATGATGACGTTCGTGTGGGATGATGCCAACCTGGAGCACATCGCCAAACGAGGTTGGGAAGTTGAAGATATCGAAGATGCTTTCGCCGACCCCGACCGCATCCGCACCGACGCCTACAACACGCCTACTGAAAAGCGCCGTGCGCTTACAGGTCAAACGAGCTACGGTGACATCATCACCATTATCTATACGGTGAGAGAGGGAGCTATTCGCCCCTTCTCCGAAACGAAACTGAAAGAAGTCGCCCGGTACAAATGGATGAGAAAGGAGTAGCCGTGAAAGTCATTAATGATTTGGGTGAAGTCCCGACGGGGATGAGTTCGGAGGAAGAAGCGCAGTTTTGGGAAGAGCACGAGCTTAGTGACAACATTGTTTTTCGGAGGCCGAATGCGGATGACTCCGAATTGCCGCCCGTGCGTGAGCGGAGCGTTGCCGTATTACCCGAAGACGTTTTGGAAAGGCTTAGAGAAGTCTCCCAAGAGCAGGGGGTAACGGTACGCCGCTTGCTCCAAACGCTCGACAAGCCCAAGCGTTCAGGACCCATAGCAGTGCGCTTCGAAGATGATACGGTGGGGCGTCTCAAGTCTTTAGCCGAACGTAAAGGCATGGGTTATCAAACGCTGCTGAAGACCTTTGTCCAAGAAAGACTTTACGAAGAGGAGAAGCGCGAAGGTGTGCTGGGTTAGGAGCAGCAAGAGAGGCAGGAAAACCTATTCCTGAGCCGCGTTATCGTCCGGCAATCTATCAGCTTGCTTCATAGAAGGGCAATACTATGACGCTTGAGGAAGCCGTTGTTCAAATGCGTAAGTTGCCGCCGGAACGTCAGTGGGAAGTGCTGGATTTGGGCGAGTTTTTAGAAGGTAGAACACAGCGGGTAACGGCGCTGGCGCGGATGCTTTCGGCAAGTGAAGGCGCAGTGGTTGAGGACTATATCGCTGAACTAGGACGTATGCGCCTCGCCGACCAGAAGCGCATGTAATTTTAGGTCGTGCCCCTGAGTTTGTTGGATTTACCGCCTGACACGCTGTCGTCTGCGCTCAACTGACCGCAGCGGCGCTTTCGTAAACCTCCTGGACACGGGGGTAAACTGTAAAGATGAAAATCCTCCACACCGCCGACTGGCACGCCGGGCGGGTACTGCACGGTCAACCCCGAACGCCTGAAATCCGTGACGCGCTGCGTGAAATTGCCGAGCTTGCCTGTACTGAAGCGGTTGACCTGGTGCTCGTCGCCGGAGACCTCTACGACACCCGCAACCCCGGCGCGGAAGCCGAAGCCGCTGTTTACGAGTTTTTTAAGGTTTTAGGCGACGCGCGTATTCCGAGCGTGGTGATTGCAGGCAACCACGACGCACCGGGGAGGCTCGAGGCCGCTGCTGGCCTTTTGGGTCTGGCGGGTGTGTACGTCGTCGGTGAACCCAAAGTGGCGAATCAAGGGGGTGTGCTCACCCTCCAACTCGGCGGCGAAACGGCCCGGATTGCGGCGCTGCCGTTCGTCTCGGAGCGGCGGATCGTCAAGGTGCATGAGCTTTTGGGCAGCGACCCCGGCGCGTGGCGCGAAGGCTACCGTGAGGGGATGCGCAAACTCATCAATAACCTCACCGCCCCCTTCAAAAACGACGCCGTGAACCTGCTGATGATGCATACGACGACCGAAGGAGCTAAACTCGCGCACTCCGAATACGAGTTTCACTGTACCGATTCGTATACGCTGGCACCCGATTTGTTCCCGGAGGCGTGCAACTACGTGGCGCTCGGGCACATCCATATGCCGCAAAAGGTACAGGGGTTGCCGGAGAACGCAGGGCGTTACGCGGGTTCGGTGGTGCAGCTCGACTTTGGTGAACAGGGCGATACCAAATACGTTTACATCTTGGAGGCCAAAGCCGGTAAACCGACTCAGGTGCTAAAAGAGCACGCGGTGAGGGCGGGCAAACGCCTGAAACGTATCAGCGCGTCGCGTGATGAGCTGGACCGCAAGCTGAGCGACCTCGAGTGGGACGGCTGGCTCAAGCTGTCGCTTAAGCTGGAGCGCCCCGACCCCGGCCTAAAAGACCGTTTGAAACGCGATTATCCAAATATTTTGGTGGTCGAGCAACAGCTGCCCGAACGTGAACGTCCCCTGGAGCGCGGCACCGACCAGCGCAGCCTGACGCTTATCGACGCCTACGCGCAGTTTTACGACGACGAACGCGCGACAGTTTTACCGGATGATCTGCGGCGTGCTTTCGGTGAGCTGTACGAACAGGCGCAACCGCTCGCGGATGAACCGCCCGTCGGTGAGGCAGGGTGAGGCCGCTTAAACTCTCACTCAGCGGCTTTACCTGTTTTCGTGAGCCGACCGAGGTCAGTTTTGAAGATTTGGAGCTGTTTGCGATTTCCGGGATGACCGGCTCAGGCAAGTCCACCTTGCTCGACGCCATCACCTACGCGCTCTACGGGCAGACGGCGCGGCTCGGTACACGGCTCGGTGACACGCTCTTCAGCCCGAACCTGGACAAACTGAGCGTGCAGCTGACCTTCCGCAGCGGGAGCGAAACCTACCGGGTGGCGCGGGTTTCGGAGCGCAAAGGGGTGCGCGGCCCGAAGAACGAGACGCGCGTCGAGCGCCTCGGCTCGGACGCGAACTGGAAACAGCTTTCCGAAAGTGAAAAGCTCAAAGACGCCGACCGCAAGTTAGAGGAGATCGTCGGCCTGACCTACGAAAACTTTACCCGGGCGGTCTTGCTGCCGCAGGGCGCGTTCGACCGCTTTTTGCACGCCAAACCCGGCGAACGCACCAACTTGTTGCGCGACCTGTTGGGCTTGGCGGTCACAGCAGAGATGGCTAAGAGCGCAGGGGAGCGCTCGCGCGACGCCGGGACGCGGGCGAAAAGTCTCGCGGAACGCCTCGAGCACGACTACGCCGACGTGACCCCTGAAAAGCGGCGCACGCTAAACACCGAACTTGCAGAGCTGAGCGAAGCGCAGACGACCCTGCTGGGGGCGCGGGAGAAGCTTGCAGCGCGGGTGCAGGCGCTTAAAGCGTTGCAGGAATTGCTTAACGAACAGGCTGAAGTCGCGCGGAAACTGGGAGCGTTACGGACGCGAGAAGACGAGATCGTCCGCGACCGGGAGTGGTTGGCGCAGGCCGCAGACGCTGACAAACTCTTACCGTACCTGAGCGACCTCGAGGCCCGCCGGAACAAAGTCGGCGACCTAAACGCGCAGCAAGACCAGCTCAAAACGAGTCTGGCAGGCGCGGAAAAAACGCTCGTCAAGGCGCAAGTTGCGTTGGAGACAGCTGAACGGGACGCGCAGACGTTGCCCCAACTCGCGGCGCGGACCGAAGGGCTCGCCGAAGCGCGGCTTCTTTTGACGCAGCTTAAAAACCGGGGCGGTACGCTCGAGCTTGCTAAAAGTGAGGGTGAACCCTACACCGACGCGGCGTGGGAGGCGGTGCAAGAGAGACTACGCGAGCTGCCCGCGCTCGAGCGCGCCCGTGGCGACGTGACCGACGCGCAAATGCGGCGCAATCAGGCGCACGAGGAAAAGACTAAAATCGACGCGCAGCTTAAAGAAGCGCAGGCCGCGCTTACCAGACTGACCACCGAAGGCAAAGCCGCAAAAATGCGCCGTGTGGAGGCCGAAGCTGCCTTCGAGGAGGCCGCCCGCGTCGCTCCGGCTGCCGCACTGAGGCCGCACCTGCACGTCGGCGAGGCGTGTCCGGTCTGTGAGCAGACCGTCGCGGTGTTGCCGCCGCCCATTACCGGTGAGCTGGACAAACTCAAGGCGGCTAGAGACAAAGCCGTAGTGTTTCACGAACAGCTGCAAGAGGTCTATACGGAGCAGCGGACGACTCTGAAGACGCTCGAGGTCCGTCTTGAAGGCGCGGCCGAACATGCGTCTCGAGCCGAGGCCGACCTCAAACACCGTACGAACCAACTCGACGCGCTTGCCGAACGGCTGGGTGAGCGCGAACCGTCGCCGCTGCGCGCCAAACTTACCGCCGCGCAGCGGGGGCTTCTCGGGGGGCTTGCCGGAACGATTCTGGAAAAAACACAAGGGTTCGACCCCGAAGCGGCGCACGCAGCGCTGACCCAGGAACGCAACCGGATCGACGCCGCCTTAAAGGGCGCGCAGAACGCCTTTCACACCGTGCAGCGCACCGCCGACCGCCTTACGACCGACGCCTTTAACCTCGGCGAAAGGCTCGGGGAGGCGGTAGATAATCAGGCACAAGCTGACAAGGTTTTCGCCGAACTCTTGTCGCGTACGAGCTTTTCCGGCCCGGACGCCCTGCGCGCCGCCGCGCTGCCGACAGCGCAGCAGCAGGCGCTGGCAGAAAAGACCGAGCGTTACGCGCACGACGTAGAGCAGTTCACCCGGCAAGATGTTGCTTTGGGAGCGCGGTTAGCAGGTAAAACCCTGGAGCACGGTGCGCTCGAGACGGCCTTGACTGAACAAGCGCAGACCGAAACGCGTTTGGGCGAGGTGCAAACCCGGTTGGGGGCACTTAAAGGTGAATTGACACGGTTAGACGAGCAGTTGGGGACCGCCAAACGCCTCCGCCAAAAGCGGGGCGAGTTTGAAAACACCGCCGCGCTCTACGGCACCCTCGCCCGCGACCTGATGGTCACGCAGTTTCCGTCGTACATGTTGGAGCGCGTCCAGGCTGAACTCGCGCAGCGGGCCTCGGACATCTTAAAAACCGTCACCGAAGGGCGGTACGACCTCTTTTTTCGCGGGGACGAATACGTTGTGCTGGACGCCTGGACGGGTTCGGAGCGGAGTGCCCGGACGCTTTCGGGCGGCGAATCGTTTATCACCTCGCTAGCGCTGGCGCTCGCGTTGTCCGACACGCTCGCCGGAAATACGTCTTTGGGGGCGCTCTTTTTAGATGAAGGCTTCGGCACGCTCGACGCGGAGACGCTCGAGGGCGTCGCCAAAGTTTTAGAGTCGTTGACCGCGCACGGGCGGATGGTCGGGGTGATTACGCACGTTGCCGCCCTGACGGAACGCCTGCCTGATAGACTTCTAGTGCGTAAAGGGCCGGAAGGGTCGGTGGTGACGTGGGAGATGTAGGGGCGGCTTTAGATAAGCTGGTTAAGTTGTTTTCTGAATTGCCGCAGGTTGAGGCGGTGGCACTCGGCGGCTCGAGGTCGGGCGCGCACGCCGACGCTGCCTCGGATTTCGATCTTTACGTCTGCACGAACGAGGTCATTTTGCCGGAGACTCGGCGGGACCTTGTTCAGCAACTCGGCGGCGCTTCGGTTGACAATTTGGGTCACGACTATTTCGGTGGCGGGGACGAGTGGCTTGACGCTGAGACGGGCGGACACTTTGACGCGATGTATTTTGGGCTCGAGTTCTTCCGTGAACAAGTGGAGCGTCCGCTCAAACACCATCAGCCGAGTTTGGGGTACACCACAGCGTTCGCCTATACCGTAAACCGTTCGCGCGTTCTCTACGACCCACAGGGTAAGTTCGCGGCGCTTCAAGAGATGACCTCAGCGCCCTATCCCGAGGCGCTCCGTGAGGCGATTGTCCGTTACAATCACCCCCTCCTGCGCACGACTATCTCGTCGTACTTGGCGCAGCTCTCAAAGGCCGTCACCCGTCACGACCTCGTGAGCGCCAATCACCGTCTGGGGGCGCTGTTAGCAAGCTACTTCGATATTCTTTTTGCCGTCAACCGGGCGCTGCATCCGGGCGAAAAACAGCTGGTGCGGCTTGCTGGTGAGCTGCCGAGCTTGCCCGGAGCCTTTGAGCAGAGCGTAACCGAAGCGCTTTCTGCAACAGGGGATGAGCTTCTGAGCGCGGTAACCCGTCAGTTGGACGCGCTAGATGCATGGTTGGTGGGTGAAGGGTTTTCGCTCGACGGTTCCTTGCCCTAACGTTCTAGCATCGCCTCTGCTTCGCTCAGGGTCAAGTCTTTGGCGTAGACGCTCGAGCCCGGTTCTTGCACCGCACTCTCTTTGAGCTTACCGGTATCTAAAACGGCAAAGCCCAACGCTTCGATAAGGCCCGTGACGACGCGTTTGGCCTCCGCGTCGTCGCCTGCGACGAAGATGGCGCGGCGTTCGCTGAGCGGTAAACCGGTATCGCCTTGTTCGTGCAGATGTTTCCAAAAAATGGTGTTAAACGCCTTGACAACCCTTGCGCCTCCCAGATGCTCGGCGACGAGTCCTGTCTGAGTCAGGCCGTGAAAGTCGATCTCGCCGTCGCGTTCGGGGTAGTAGTTCGACGCGCTGATTAAAACCTTGCCCGCCAGACTATCCGCCGGTAGCTCCCGGTAGTTGCCGAAAGGGACGGCCTCGAGCACCACCTCGCCAAAAGCAGCGGCGTCTCTTGCGGTCATCGCCGTGACGTTCGGGCCGAGTTCTGCAGCGGTACCCTGCAGCGTTTCAGGCCCCCTCGAGTTACTCAGCGCAACCTGGTGCCCCGCGCGGGCGAAGAGGTCTGCGGCTGTTTTGCCGATGTTGCCTGCCCCGATAATCCCGATATTCATCCGTTCTCCTCCTGCTATATTAAGCGCCTGAAAAGACCTGCTGACCGTAAGGTCGGACGAACTTGATTTAGGGTAAGCTGCGCGTATGTTGGATAAAACCCTGCTGGCGCGTTTTGGCCGCGACCCGGAAACCGTGAGAGCGGCGTTGGAGGGTGAATTCAGCGCGTTCGAAAGCCTTCCTGGGACGCTCACCGAGGTCTGGCTCGAGCCCACCGCGCCGGGCAAGTGGTCGCCCGCGCAGGTCACTGAACACGTGCTGAAAGTCAACACCGGGATGAGCAAGACGCTTTATCTCCTCCGCCGTGACGCGCCGCTGCCCGAACAGACGCGGACGCCCGGCGTCCTTACGGAGGGCAAAGCGCAAGCACCTGAGTTCTCCCGTCCGGGTGAGGGGCTCCCCTGGGCGGCCCTGCAACCGGGGTGGCTCGAGCTAAAGACCCGCTTTTTAGCCGAGGCCGAGCAAATCGGCGCTCAGGCTGACGTGCCCCCGCGCACCTGGTTTCATCCTTACTTCGGTGATCTGGACGCGCTCGGCTGGGCCCGGGCTGCAGCTTTTCATATGGCGCACCACCGTAAACAGCTGGGTGCGTTGCAACGGTGAACCGGCGCGGTAAGGCCAAAACGGGCTTAAGTTTGCGGTCTCGTGTCCCTGCTTGACAAGTTCAGGTATCATAAGCCCAGCTGGTATAAAGCTGGACGTAATATGTTCGGGTTGTGTCAATCTTAAGTCTTAGCAAGCCTTTGCGAAGGACTGTACGCCGGGGGGCAGCACATCTAAAAAGGCCGGGAGGTGTGTATCAACTCTTTAACGGAGTCCGATGAGCAGCTGATCTTGCAGATGGCTGCGCGCGACGAAGCTGCTCTCGCCGAACTCTACCGGCGTTACGGTCCCTATTTGGCGGCGCTCTCGCGGCGCATGTTAGGGGACGCGGGCGACGTACAAGGCTGTGTGCAAGACGCTTTTTTTAGGGCGTGGGAGGCGGCCGAGCGGTTCGACCCGGCGCGGGCGAGTGCGAAAACGTGGCTCGTGACTATCGGGCACCGCGTCGCGATCAACAAGCTGCGCGGACGGCGGCCCAACCCGCTGCCGCTCGAAGATTGGGACGCGCCGACGCCGGCCCAAGACCCGGTCGAACGTATCGGGCTCGAGGGCGCGGTCGCGACCCTCGCCGGTGACGAACGCGAGCTGATCGAGTTGGCTTTTTATCAGGGTCACTCGCATCAAGAGCTTTCTGAGCTGACCGGCAGGCCGCTCGGCAGCGTAAAGAGCAAACTGCGCGCAGCGCTCCAAAAGTTGCGCGCTCAGCTGAGCGACGGCGTAGAAGACGCTCAAACAGACCGGGGAGACGAGGAGGGAGGTGAGGTATGAGTGTTGATCAAGACCTGCTAGTCGGCTACGCGCTCGGCCACCTCGCCCCCCGAGAAGAGGCGGAAGTCGCGGGCTACTTAGCGGCTCATCCCGGAGACGCCGCGTTGGTTTCGGGCTACCTGGAGAGCCTCGCGGACTTTGCCCTAGAACTCACCCCCGAACCGCTACCTGAAACCGGCGAGGCCGACCTGCTAGCCAGAGTTCGCGGTGAAACTGCCGCGACGACCCCACCGACGCCGGTAACCCCTGACGTGCAGACCGATACGGCTACCGACCCTGCGCCACCGCCTGTGATCGTCGTCCCGACCCCGCCGCGCCCCACGCTCTGGTGGCTCGCCGGTCTCGGTGCCGCCGCCGTCGCCGCCCTACTCTACTTCGGTATCCTCTCGCTCATCGGCCCGGACGTCACTTACACCCGCGAACTCGAGCAGTACCAGGCCGAAGCGGGTGCGGTCTCCTATACGCTGACTCAAGAAGACCGGGCTGAACCGCTCGGTACGCTCGTCCGGCTGCAAAACGGACGCGTGTTCGTTTCGCTCAAGTCGCCGCCCGCCGAGAACCGGGTCTACCAGGCTTGGAACATCGGTGACGCGGCCGTCTCTTTAGGAACGTTTGCAGACCGCAGCTTTTTAAGTCAAGCGGAAGTTCCGGTCGGAAACACCTTCGGCTTGTCGCTCGAGCCCCCCGGCGGCAGCGACCAACCCACGACTACGCCGCTGACGCTTACCGAGCTTTAGGAGGTTTCGTCAAACACAACCTTTTTATACGGTCTGTTTTATACAGTCTGTAATCTGCCCCGCATCCAAACAGGACAGAAACGGGTATACAAGAGTGAAGGACAGCGGAATTTTTTCAAGGTTTGAAAGGAGTTTTATATGAAACGCAGCTTTTTACTCGTAGGTGTACTAGCTTTAGGCGTCGCCGCAGCGCAAGAATCCGGTGGCATGATGTCCGGTGGCAGCATGATGTCCGGTGGTGAGATGATGTCGGGCGGGATGATGTCGGGTGGCGGCATGATGTCCGGTGGCAGCATGATGGGTCAGCCTTTTGAAGTCACACTTTCAGGGGACAACGAAGTCCCCCCGGTTACGACCGACGCGACAGGCAGTGCAACCGTTTCGCTCGAGGGCGACTCGATGACGGTAAACGGCGACTTTTCCGGTTTGAGCAGCCCGGTTATCGAAGTTGCCGGTAGCCCCGGTCATGTTCACTCAGGCGCAGCCGGTGAAAACGGTGACGTCGTGTTCCCGCTTAATGTCAGCGTGGATGAAGATCAAATGAGCGGTATCTTCAGCCTTTCGACGACCCTTACGCCCGATCAGGTTGACGCTTTCAACGCCGGTGAGCTTTATCTCAATTTCCACACCGAAGAAAACCAAGGTGGCGAAATTCGCGGGCAGATCACGCCCGGAATGTAGTCTCGTTTGACCTCTAGCTGGGCGGCCTGCGGGTCGCCCTTTTTTGCTTTTATCAGCAGTAGGCCATAACGACTAAGCTTGTAAGCATCTTCGGGAAGGGTATATGCGGATCAACTTGATTCTAGCGTTATGTTGGCTGATGGCTTTAGCCCAAGCAGCGCAGGTGCCCGTAGCGTCGGTAGCTAACGCACGCGCTGAACTTGAACATATGCTCGAAACCAACCAGCAGTACCGAAGCGAACTCGCCGAGCTTTTACAAGAAAAGGGTGCAGCCGATCCCTAAAGTCAAAGAGCTTTGGAACAAGCAGCTCGAGCTTGACAAGCTTAACCTGCGCGTCCTCGAGAGGGTCGTTGTAATTCACGGTTGGCCGGACGCCAGGGTTTTCGGATGAGACACGGCTACAGCAGCCTTCTTAATCGTGCAACACGCCGATTTGCCACATCAGCTTAAGTATCTGCCGCTTTTACGTAGAGCTACCGAAGCAGGTGGAGCCTATAAAAGCCAGCTTGCTCTACTTGTTGACCGGGTTCGGATGGGGGGCAAACCGCAACTTTACGGTTCTCAAGTTCGGCAGGCGTCGGACGGCGCGCTGAGATGGGTTTAGAGGACTATCTGGTTTATTTTGGAATCACCTACGAGCGCCCTTGACGGTGCGGCATTTGGAACGGCTCGAGCTTGGCGGTGCAAAACAGTGGATTTTGATCCGGGGGCAGTGTGAGCGTCCGCTCCTACTCGTTTTACACGGTGGCCCCGGCAGCGCCGATATTGCTACGGCCGACCGCTACCAGCGCGACCTCGAGAAACACTTCTTAGTCGTCAACTGGGATCAGCGCGGAGCCGGAAAGTCTTACGGTGATGAGTTGAACGTCGAGCAACTCGTCTCCGACGCAACTGAACTTGTCCGATTGCTGCTGGCGCGGTTTGGCAAACTAAAGCTGTTTCTGCTCGGTCACTCGTGGGGCAGCGCACTCGGGCTGCTGATAACGCACCGTTTTCCTGAACTTGTTAAAGGCTACATTGGGCTCGGTCAGCTGGTAGATACAGCTGAAAACGAACGCTCGTCTTTTGATTATGTACGAAAACGTGCGCGTCAAAACGGTAATCGGCTGGCACTTTCACAACTACGCCGTAACGCACCACCTTATGGGGATGACGTTCAGGCACTCCTTACGCAGCGTGCCTGGCTCTACGTGTTCCGGGGCTTTTTTTACTCGAGGCGTAACGCACTACGTTACGCGCTGGCCTTCTTGCTCTCTAAGAATTACAGTTTGAAGGACAAATTACGCTACTCACAGCGTTTGCGGAACTCGCTCAGGCAGCTTTGGCCCGGTGTCGAGACCATCAATCTTTCCGCCGACGTTCCGAGCGTCGCGGTTCCGGTGCTCTTCTGTCTGGGTAGACACGATATGACGACCCTTTCAGCCTTGGCAGAACGATATTTTAGGACGCTTGTCGCGCCCAGCAAGCAGCTGACGTGGTTCGACGTTTCAGCTCACAGCCCGAACCTCGAGGAACCGCGCAAATTTGCCGAAACAGTGTCTGGTTGGTCTGAGCAAATTGGCGGCAACGGTGCGTGAATATGCTGGCTGGCAACTATGAAAATTTTGTCCCCTTACGGTAAAGACGTCACTGCCGAGCTAAACGACGTTTACAGCTTGGCGTCCCTTGAGAAACTCCTAAACCGCGTTCGTCACTTTTTAGAAGCCGCCTACGGATTGGGAACTGTCCAAATTGAAGAGGTTCACGTCGCTTTCGGCGGCGCTGTCAGGCTTTCTTACGCCGACGAGAGCTACTACCTAAAGTTTACGGGCCGCGCGAACCACCGAGACCCGGAAGGGTTGTTTCGTTTTCTTGAGCATCTCCGAACACACGGTATGCTCTTGCCTAAGATCGTCCAAACAGAGGACGGTACCCTGAAAATATCCTCGCGTCGGGCAGAGTCAGGCTAGGGAGACAGATATAGAGAAGCTGTGGCTGATCCTGGAGCACGTTGAAAGGTTATCCGACAATTTTAGGACTGTTTGGCCGGTAAGTCGCCCAACTGCTTGATCTCTTCGATAAACCTATCGACCGAATCGAAGTCGCGGTAAACGCTTAAAAAGCGGATATACGCCACGTCATCCAAACTTTTCAGAAACCTGAGCGCTTTGACGCCGATGTCTTCGGCTTGCACTTCAGGCGTCTGCACCGCGTCTTCAAAGGTGTAGGCGAACTCGCGGAGCTGTTTTTCGGTGATCGGGCGTTTGTTACACGCGATGCGGAGCTTTTGCAAGAGTTTGTCGGGGTTAAACGCCTCACGCCGCCCGGAGCGCTTGACGACCATCAGCGCCTCGAACTGGGCGCGTTCGTAGGTGGTGAAGCGGCGGCTACAAACCGCACACTCGCGCCGCCGCCGAATCGAGGTCCCTTCGTCGCTGGGGCGTGAGTTGACGACGCGGGTGTCATCCGAAGAGCAAAACGGGCAGTTCACGGCTAACGCGTTCCTACCACGTAGTGTCGATAACGTCGTCCACGTCTTCTTCGTCGTCACCGAACGCTTCAGCGCTGCTTTCGTCTAATTCTGCCAACTCGTCCTCGGTCAGTTCATCTTCTGCTAAATCGTCTTCGTCGTAGAGGCTGGCCTCGAGGTCGTCTTGGCGCACACTCGAGTCGAGTGCGGCCCTCACCTCGGGCAAGAGCGACTCGATGTCTTTGGGTGGCGGCGGCAAGGTGACGTAAAACCGCTGACCTGAAAGACCGGTTTCGCGCGCGCCCAGATACATCACGTTTTCTACAAGTGCCGCGTCGTGTTTAGGGTCCGAAGCGCTGCGTGAAGGCACCGCGACGTTGACGCTGAGGCTCTCCGCGCGCGACTCGAACCCGGTCGCCATCCGGGTAATCGCGCCGCGTACCGCGACCATGTGCGGTTCGGCGGCGGCCTTGGGCGGCGAGACGATCACGACCCAGGCGTCGTCTAAAAGGCGCGCCGCAGACTTGAGCACCAAAAAGGTGCTTTTGAGGTTTTCGTCTAACAGCTCACTGAATTCGCCCTCACCGAGTTCGTTAAACCGGGTATTCGATTCAAAAGCCGCGACGTGAACGACGCCCGAGAGGTCGCCGAAAATCTCGAAAACCTTGTCGAAAGTACCGCGCACCTCGCTCTGCACCGACATATCGGCCTGAATAGGGATCGCTTGACCCCCTAGTTCTTCGATTTCAGCGGCGGTCTTCGAAGCGAGAATCACGTCTTTGTCGGCGCACACGACGTCGTAGTCGGCCTGACCGTAAGCGAGCGCGATAGCTCGACCAAAACCTTGACCGACGTTGGTGATAAGTACGACGCTGACGCCCACAACACGCCAGCATACAGGTTTTTGGGTTTCCAGGTGAGCCTTTGGTGTCGGCACGCCCTGTTAGAATAAAATTATGACCGTTAGGAACACCTCATGGCGTTAGAGCGGTGGTTTCGCCGCAAACGTCCAACCCGCGCCGACGACGACCCCAGCCCCGCCGGGTTGTGGCTTAAATGCGAAGAGTGCAGCGCCCAAATCTACCGTAAAGACTTGGAGGCCAACCTCTACCTCTGTACCGAGTGTGGGCACCACTACCGGATGCCCGCCGACGCGCGCGTAGCGATGCTCGCCGACGAAGGGACGTTCGAACGCTGGTCGGGGAGTATCAAGGCCGCCGACCCGTTGTCGTTCGAAGATACCGAGACCTATCCGGAGCGGCTTAAAAGGGCTGCTGACAAGCAAAAACGCCCCGACGCCATTTTGACGGGCGCAGCGACGCTCCACGGGCAGCCGGTGGCGCTCTCCGTGATGGACTTTTTTTTCGCCGGAGGTTCGATGGGTTCGGTGGTCGGTGAAGAGATCGCCCGCGCCGCCGAACGCGCCGCCGACGAAGGGCGCGCGTTCGTCTCGGTTGCTGCTTCAGGTGGGGCGCGGATGCAAGAGGGCGCGTTGTCGCTGATGCAGATGGCGAAAACGACCGTCGCGTTAGAAACGCTTTCGCGGGCCAAACTCCCTTATCTCAGCGTCTTGAGCGACCCCACCACAGGCGGCGTAACCGCAAGTTTTGCGACCCTCGGCGACGTTATCATTTCTGAACCGCAGGCGCTGATCTGCTTTGCAGGACCGCGCGTAATTCAGCAGACTATTAAACAAGACCTGCCGCCGGGCTTTCAGCGCGCCGAATTTTTGCTGCAAAAAGGGATGCTCGACGACGTGGTCAAGCGGCCCGAGCTAAAGGCGCGACTGGCGCTCTATCTGGGACTTTTACGCGGTAATTTGTCCCCAGAAGGTTCAACTGCGGATTCGGCAGGGGGTGAACCGAGTGGCGTTGCCGTTTGAAAAACCCATCGACGACCTTGCCGCCCGGATTCAGGATATGCGCAGCTACGCCGCCGAGCAAAAAATCGACTTGTCCGAGGAGATTGCGCTCTTAGAGGGGCGGTTGGGGGGGTTGCAGCGCGACGTCTTTGAAAACCTGACGCGTTGGCAACGCGTGCAGGTGGCGCGCGCGCCGGGTCGCCCGACGGCGCTCGACTATATCGGCAGCGTATTTCAAAACTTTACCGAACTCCACGGCGACCGCGCCCTCGGTGACGACAGCGCCATCGTCACCGGGCTTGGACGTTTGGGTGAGCAGAGCGTCGTCGTGATCGGTCAGCAAAAAGGCCGCGACACGAAAGAAAATATCGGACGCAATTTCGGTATGGCGCATCCGTCGGGCTACCGCAAAGCGATGCGGATGTTTGATCTCGCCGACAAGTTCAGTCTGCCCGTTGTGACGCTGATCGACACGCCAGGTGCGTATCCGGGGGTCGCCGCTGAAGAGCAGGGTCAGGCGTGGGTGATCGCTGAAAGCATCCAGCGGATGAGCCAGCTTAAAGTTCCGGCGGTGGCTCTCGTCATCGGCGAAGGTGGGTCGGGGGGCGCGCTCGCAGTCGGCGTCGCCAACCGGGTATTGATCTTGGAAAACGCCATCTACTCGGTGATCAGCCCCGAATCGTGCGCGGCGATCTTATGGCGTGACGCGTCGCAAGCGCCTAAAGCTGCCGAAGCGCTTAAACTCACTGCGTACGATCTACTCGAGCTGAACATCGTCGATAGCGTAATCAAAGAACCCGTCGGCGGCGCACATCGTGACCCGGAGGCGACGATCCGGTGTGTGGCGGCGCACTTGGCAGAGGAGTTAAACGCGCTTTCGGGAATGTCCGAAACAGAACTTTTAGCCCAGCGGCACGCCCGCTTTCGTAATATGGGGCGGCTCGAGGCTGTCGGCTGAGGGGTCGCTGCTGAAATGGCCCGTGCGCTCGTCGTAGGGGCGAAAAATGCAGACACGAATATAGCTGGCTATGCGCATGCGCGCGCAGCTACGAAGAACCCTCCCGCTTGTGAAGCTCTTTAGGCTCTACTGGGCGCGACCACGGGTTCGTGTAGCGATCTGACTATGACATCTAACCATGACTTGGAGCCGAGCGGTTACGGCTGGACTGCTTGCCGATGGTGCGTTGGCTTCAGGTGGCAGGTATCATCTGGTCGGGAACGCTCTCAGTATGAGTTTTGCTGACTAGTACGCACGTTCCGAGATGATACTTGTGTGAGCCTCTCTTGGAAATGCTAAGGGCAGCTCGAGGCTGCTACTCAGCGCTCGTCACCGGACTCGAGCCACATACGCTCATCGTCACTGAGCCCTAGGTTTAGCGCCCCCAGATTGGCCTCGAACTCCGCGCCGCTGTTACACCCGACTAACGCGTAGATATCCAAAGGTTGACTCGTGACGTAAGCAAGCGCGAGTTGCGGCAACGATACGCCCTTGTCTCGGGCCAGCTTTTCAACACGTTCTAAGCGCGCAAAATTTTCTTCATAACAGTACGAGCTGACGCAGAGCTTGTCCAGATAAGACGTAAAAGTTTCCAGATTGTCACGGCGAAACCGGCCCGAAAAAAAGCCGCCCGCCAGACTCGACCAGGTTAAAAGCGGCGTACCCTGCGTTTGGTACCACGCCCGCGCCGCCCTGCCGGACGGCCCGCCGATGCTCACACACCCCGGCCACGGCTCCTGAACTTGCTCCGCCAAGCTGAAGTTAGGACTGCTGAGCGCAAAAGGCGTCAGGCCACGCTCGGCCGCGTACCGGTTCGCCTCGGCAAACCGCGTCTGCGACCAGTTCGACGCGCCGAAGGCCCGCAGCTTGCCGCTTCTTTGGTGTTCGTTTAAGACCTCGATAACCGGTCCCACTGGAACGTCCGGGTCGTCGCGGTGCAACACGTAGAGGTCAAGCTCGTCAAAGCCGAAACGGGAGAGCGAGTCGTGCAGGTCGGCGGTGATATCAAAAGTTGTGACCCGTTTGCGGTCGGCGTTGTGATGCGCGCCTTTAGCGACAATCACCACCTCATCGCGGAGTCCCCTCGAGCGCACCCAGCGCCCGACCGTACGTTCGTTGTCGCCGTCGCCGTAGACGTGCGCGGTGTCGAAGGTGGTGCAACCGAGCGCAAAAACCTCGTCGAGTAGTCTAAAAGACTGCTTCTCTTCAGCCGAGCTGACCATCACCGTGCCTTGCACGAGCCTCGAGACCGGTTTCTCCAAATCGGGTAGGGTGCCGTAACGCATTGCCATCAAATTCTCCCGAATCCAGGCGTAACGAGGAGCTTTTCTAGGTTTACGCCGCTGCCTAGTCTAAAGCCACCTAGTCTAAAGCTCACCTGTACTCGAGCCTATACCTTTGCCAAGCTTAAAAGCAACGTCGGTTAGTTCACCGACGACCGGGTGAACCGCCGTATATACTAGGTACGCGCGAGGCTGGGGTTTGTTTCGAGGCCGCCTAAACCGCTCCCAAAAGGTTAAGGCTGACTTAAGCTCCGCTGGGTAGAATTTTCACCGATGTCTTTTTTGCCGCCACGCGACTTTCGATCTGGAGTTCAATGCGACTGACCCCGTTTCTTACTGCTGTTTTTGGACTGCTCGCACTCGCTGTGCCCCTTTCAGCGTGTTCGCAAGGATACGAGGCGACCCCCCTGTCACCGGCAGAGGTCGATGCTGCCGCGTCACTTTCGCTGAGCACTTTAGGCGCGCCGCCCCCCGACCCGTCAAACGCGGTGGCCGACAATCAGAACGCCGCCAACTTAGGCCACGCGCTCTTTTTCGATACGCGGCTGAGCGCGAACGATCAGGTTTCGTGCGCATCTTGCCATCAGCCGGAGCGCGGTTTTACGGACGGTTTGGCGCACGCGCGCGGTATCGGGCAGCTCGACCGCAAAACGATGAGCGTCGTCGGCTCGGCGCACAGCACCTGGCAGTTTTGGGACGGGCGTAAAGACAGCCTCTGGTCGCAGGCACTGGGGCCGCTCGAGGCGAGTGACGAACACGGCCTGACCCGGAGCGAGGTCGCCGAGGTCGTCGCCCGCGCCTACCCCGGCGATTATGAAGCGGTTTTCGGCGCGTTGCCGAACTTGGGCGATAGGTCGCGGTTTCCAGCGCGCGTGAGTCCGCAGGGCGACGAGGCGGCGCGTTCGGCGTGGGCCGAGATGAAACCCGCCGACCGTGGAGCGGTGACAGAAATCTTCGTCAACGTCGGGAAGGCTTTAGCGGCGTATGAACGGGGGCTCGAGCCCACCCCGACTCGTTTCGACACCTACGCGGACGCGGTACAAAACGGTGCTACACAAGGTGCTATACAAAACAGTGCTATACAAAACGGTGCTGCGGCGGGGGAGAGCGCCCTGTCGCCCGACGAGGTTGCAGGTCTCAGGTTGTTTGTCGGTAAAGCCGGATGCGATACCTGCCACAGCGGGCCGCTCTTAACCGACGAGTCGTTTCACAATACCGGCGTACCCGCCGCTTCTGAACTGGCGCCCGACTTGGGGCGTCTACGTGGCGCGGCGCTTGTGCGCAGCGACGAGTTCAACTGTCTGAGCCGTTACAGCGACGCCGAGCCTGCACGGTGCACGGCGCTCAAGGAGCTTAAAACCGATACGTTCGGCCTCGAGCGCGCTTACAAAGTCCCGTCTTTAAGAGACGTGGCGGCGCACGCCCCCTACATGCACGCCGGACAGTTCGGTACGCTCCGCGAGGTGTTGGAGCACTACAACCGCGCCCCCGACGCGCCGAGTGGCTACAGCGAACTCCACCCGCTCGGTCTGTCAGAAACCGAGCTGATCCAGCTCGAGGCGTTTTTGAAGACGCTCAGCAGCGACCCTGCGCCGCGTTAATTAGACCTTTACCGAAAGGAATATCTATGCTAAGACCGCTGATCTTTGCCTCTCTCGTAACGCTGCTGGCCGCTTGCAGTTCGCCGTCAACCGATACCGCCACCGACACACCTGATACGCCTGAACTCGCCACCTGCCCGAGCACGATTGTTATCGACACCTTTAAGTACGAACCCGGTAACTGTCAAGTCGCTGCCGGAACGACCCTTACGTTCCGCAACGAAGATACAGTAGACCACACGGCAACCTCGCTACCCGGCACACCCGCAGCGTTTGATACCGGGAACATCGGCGTCAACAAGTCGGCGACAATTGCCTTTAGTGCGCCCGGTGTTTATCGCTACTACTGCACCATTCATACCGATATGAAAGCGTCGATTACCGTCAAATAGGCCGTAAGCTGACCTCAAGGCTCGAGGCTGAGATTGGTCTCGAGCCTTTGATGTACGCGGCCACGTAACTGCTCAGCTTGAAGTAGTTGAGCAAATATGTAAACATTATCCCTGAAGATGGAGGCTATCATGGCTGATTATGCACACCCCGAGGTTTTGGTGACGACCGATTGGGTCGCCGAGCATCAAAACGATCCCGAAATTCGCATTATGGACGTAAGCGAAGACGTACTTTTATACGAAACCGGGCACGTTCCCGGCGCGGTCAAGATCGACTGGTTGGGCGACCTCTGGGACGACACCATCCGCGAATTTATTCAGCCTGAAGACCTCGCTAAACTGTTCGAGCGTCTGGGCGTTTCGAACGACACGACAGTTGTTCTCTACGGCGACAAAAACAACTGGTGGGCGTCTTACGCGTTCTGGTTTTTTCGCTACAGCGGGCACGAAAACCTCAAACTGATGAACGGGGGCCGCGCCAAATGGACGGCGGAGAACCGTCCACTTACCACCGAAACGCCCGACGTCAAACCGGGGTCGTACACGCCGGGTCAGCGCGACCCCGAGCTGCGCGCGTTTAGAGACGACGTGTTAAAGCATCTCGAGAAGGTCAAAGCAGGCACCGGCGCAATGGTCGATGTGCGGAGCCCCGGTGAGTTCAAAGGCGACGTGACGCACATGCCCGACTACCCACAAGAGGGCGTGCTGCGCGGCGGGCATATCCCCGGCGCACAGAGCATCCCGTGGGCGCAAGCGGTCGCCGGTGACGGAACTTTCAAGAGCGCTGACGAACTCCGTGAGCTTTACGAACCCAAAGGCGTGACGGGCGACAAAGAGATCATCGCTTATTGCCGCATCGCCGAGCGCAGCTCGCACAGCTGGTTTGTGCTCAAATACCTGCTCGGCTATGACAACGTAAAAAATTACGACGGGTCGTGGACGGAGTGGGGTAACAGCGTCGGGGTGCCGATTGAAAAGGGTGAAGCGAAGCCGAGCTGAGCCATTTTTTAACTGTGAAGGCCGGGGGAGACTCCGGCTTTTGTTATGCTTTTCATATCTACCCGCCATTTCCTGTAGGCGGCTTCGGAGGTTCGTTTGCGTCGGCTTTTAAGTTTGGGTGCTCTGGTTCTTTTTGGATTGACTTCTTGCCGTACAAGCTCTGAAACTATCCCGACAAGCAAAGTCGGTCTGGACGTCGGTCTCTATGTGATGGAAGGGGACAGCTACAGGAACGTCCATACCGGTGAGACACTTACCGAGGCGGAAGAGATTGCCTGGATGTTGGAAGATGGTAATACAGCCGATGATGACTTCTTACCCATGGTGCAAAGCGTCGGTGGTTTTCGGGAGTACAGCGAGCTTCTCAATACCCTGAGTTTCGAGGAAAATAAAGCCTTGCACGCCAAATTCGGTGTTGGCTACGCTGTTGAAGCTTCCTCTCCCGACATTCCAAAAGATGAGCTTGTACCTTCGCAGGAGCTGGAATAACTCCTGCTTTTGTTATGCTCTCTATGTGACTATTCGCTATCAAGAATCGTGTGAAGGCGTTACCCCGACGCAATTGACCGGCTTTTTTACGCATTGGCGTAACCCGCGCCCGCCTGAAGATCACCTGGCTATCTTGCAGGGCAGCGACTATATTGTGCTGGCCTTAGACGAAGCTAACGGGCAAGTTGTGGGGTTTGTTACCGCTTTGACCGACAGTGTACAGGCGGCGTTTATTCCGCTGCTCGAGGTGCTCCCCGCTTATCAAGATCGCGGTATCGGGAGCGAGTTGATGCGGCGGGTGCTCGAGCGTTTAGCTCACCTACCGGCTGTTGACCTGACCTGTAACCTTGAAATGCAGACGTTCTACGCCCGTTTCGGGATGCAACCCTCAGTCGGCGCAGTTTTGCGAAACCCCTAGGAGGCCCTATGACCCTCGAGCACGTCGCTATAAACCTCTCCGACCCCCAAGCTGCCGCCGCCTGGTACGCCGAAAACTTAGGTCTAAAGATCGTCAAAGCTTCTGATACCGCGCCCTTCGTCCACTTTTTAGCTGACGATTCCGGGAGTATGCTCGAGTTCTATAACAATCCGGGCGGCGCGGTTCCCGATTACGGGGGCATGAGCCCTTTCACGCTGCACCTGGCGTTCTCTGCTGACGATATAGGGGCGACCTGGGAGCGGCTGCTCGGGGCCGGGGCAACCGCCGCCGGAGAGATCGAAACGACCCCGGTAGGCGACCGTATCGTCTTTTTGCGCGACCCGTGGGGCGTAAGTTTGCAGCTTGTCAGCCGCCACAAACCGCTTTGGTAGTACCCTTCTGGAGCGTTTAGGGGTGCGGGCGTAGTATCTGCTCAGCAACATACTTGTCTAAGTTTCGCTGACCCGCACGCACATACTGAAACGGAATTTGGTGTAGTTTAGCTGGCAGTGCCACCGAAAAATAGCTACCGCTTGGGGGAGCGGTAGGTAAGTAGTTAGCGCTTAATCATGATGTTTGGCCGGTCGCGCTTACGAGGTGAGCATAACGCGGACGTTCTAACGAGATTCTTACATTAAAAAAGCTGACGTAAAAAAAGCTGGCGTCTTACGCCGATCGGGTGACGACTTTGCAGCCGCCTGGAAGTGGGTAAAGTAGTCCTATGAGACCGCATATTCTAATCGTCGGTGGCGGCGCAGCCGGGTTTTTTGCAGCGATTGCCTGCGCCGAGACCTATCCTAAAGCGCGGGTCACGCTGCTGGAAAGGAGCGCGCACCCGCTCGCTAAAGTTCGTGTTTCCGGCGGTGGTCGTTGTAACGTGACGCACGACCAACCCGACCCGGCGCAGTTTGTAATGAACTATCCGAGAGGCTCGAGGGCGCTACGTGGCCCGCTGAGCCGTTTTGGAGCCGAGGAGACAGTGGCGTGGTTTGCAGCGCGAGGCGTCGCGCTTAAAACCGAAGCCGACGGGCGGATGTTTCCCGAGACGAACTCTTCAGAAACTGTGGTGAACTGTCTTTTGGGGGCGGCTCGAGCTGCCGGTGTCGTCCTCCGCACCGGTGCGGCGGTGCGTTCGTTAGCCGTTTCGCAAGCCAGTCCGCACCGTTTTACAGCGACGCTTAAAGGCGGGGAAACCATCGCTGCCGACCGTGTGCTGCTCGCTACCGGTAGTAATCCGCAGGTCTACACCTGGCTGACGGCGCTCGGTCACGAGGTCACGCCGCCGGTGCCGTCGCTTTTTACCTTTAAGGTGGACGACCCCCGGTTGGCGGGGCTCGCCGGGGTTTCGGTACCGGACGCTGAGGTGACCCTTACCGGGACGCCGCTTAAGCAGCGCGGCCCGCTGCTCGTCACGCACTGGGGGCTTTCCGGACCGGCGATACTTAAACTCTCCGCGTGGGGCGCTCGGGAGCTGCACGGTGACGATTACCGCCGACCCCTCCAGGTCAACTGGCTTCCCGACTTGCGTCCTGAAGCGGTGCAGGGAGGGTTGCGCGCGCACAAAGACACGCAGCCGCGTAAAACGGTTCAGGGCCATCCGCTCTTCGGCCTTCCCGGACGATTGTGGAGTGCACTCGTGAATGCGGCGGGCCTCGCCGAGCGCTGGGCGGACGTTTCCAAAGTTCAGCAGGGGCGGCTTGCCGAAGAGCTTCAGCGGGGACGTTTCGAGGTGACGGGCAAAGGCGTGTTCAAAGAGGAGTTTGTCACCTGCGGCGGAGTCAACCTCAAAGAGGTCAATTTTCGCACGATGGAGAGCCGCGTTTGTCCGGGCCTCTACGTTGCCGGTGAGCTGTTAGACGTAGACGGGGTGACGGGCGGTTTTAACTTTCAAAATGCCTGGGCGACGGGTTATCTGGCGGGGCGAGCGGTCGCTGAAGCGGTTGCAGAAGAGGCAGTTGACGCAGCGCCGACCTGAACGGGGAGGTGCAGCGTAACTTTCAACCCGGAGGGTCGGTTCAGCGCGAGGCTCAGCTTGCCGCCGTGGACGACGGCGACTTGAGCAGCGACGCTGAGACCCAAACCACTACCGGACGCGGACGTTCCGGGAGGCCGGTAAAAGGGTTGCGTGACCTCAGCGAACGCCGCTGGGGATACGCCCGGGCCGTGGTCGGCTACGCTCAGCGCGACTTGAGACTGGGTGAGGGGCTCGAGCCTCACCCTAACCGGCGTACCGGGCGCGTGTTTGTGGGCGTTATCGAGCAGGTTGAGGAGCGCTTGCCGGAGCAGTACAGGGTCGCCGGTAAAGCTCAGTCCGTCTGGGCCGCCGTAGCTTGCGGCGTGCTTACTGGCGGCGTCTTTCGCTAAAGCAGCGAGGTCGAAGGTGACGACTTGTGAGCGGTTCTCGCGGGCGAGGGTTAGGAGCGACGCGCTCAGGCGCACCATCCGTTCGGTCTCCTCGTCTAGTACGACGAGCGTCTCGTCGGCGTCCGCGTACCCCTCTTTGTACGCGCTCAGCTGGAGCCGCATCGCGGTCAGCGGGGTACGAAGTTCGTGCGACGCGTTCCGGGTAAACTGTGTTTCACGTTCTAAAAACCCTGATAGCCGCGCCATCATCCGGTTGAATGTTTCGCTTAGGTCGGCCAGCTCACCGTGACCGCCCCTCGGTACTCGCAGCGAGAGGTCGCCGGAGTCGGCAACTCGGCGCACCGTCACGAGGAGCTGCCGGAGCGGGCGGAGCACCGGCCCGCTGATGAGCAGCGCGGCGAGTGCGCCCAAAGCCGAGACGAGTAGCGTCGTCACGAGGACGGTCTCGCGGTAACGGCCCAAACTGTACGCCGGGGCAGGCGACGCGATGGCCCCTTGCAAAAAGAGGTCGGGGGTGAGCCGCCTGCTGGTCACGCGCCACGCGCCGAACGAACGCACCGCAGGCGTCAGGGGCGCGGTGGGCGGCACACCCTCCGGAAAGGTTCCGAACGTCTCCGTGACCTGACCTTCATGAATAACCCGGGCGCTTGTCAGGTAGTCGCCGAAGCGGGCGTCGAAATCGCTGAACGAAAGCGTTTTACCCTCCGGTTCGCCGGGCAGTGCCTGCACCTGCGCGGTGAGCTGTGAGAGGTAGTCGTTAAGGTCGTGGTCGAGGTCGGCGTAGAGGAGCCGCTGAAAGTTGAGGTAGCCAAGCACGCCCTGCACGAGCAGCGCCGCCGCGACCATCACAGTGCTAAAAACGACGAGTCTTCCCCGGAGCGTCATAGCCTTACAACGGCCCCAAGTGGTAGCCACCCGGTACGGTCTGCACGACCTCCGGCCCGAGTTTGCTGCGCAGGTGATGGACGTAGACCTTGACGACGCCCGTGCCTGCGCCCTCGCCCCAGAGCGCGTCGGTCAACGCTTCGGGGCTGTAGACTCGGCTCGGCGAGAGGACGAAGCGCTCTAACAGCGCGTATTCACGGCTCGAGAGGTCAACCGGCGCGCCCGCCCAGGTCACGGTGCGGCTTATCTGGTCAAGCTCGAGCAGCCCACGCTTGACCCGGCTCGTCTTGGCCTCGTGCACCCGCCGAAAAAGCGCCCGTACCCGCGCTAAGAGTTCCGGCAGATCAAAAGGTTTGACCACGTAATCGTCGCCGCCGTCGTCCAACCCGGTGACGCGGTCGGTCAGGGCGTCTCTGGCGGTCATAAAAAGAATCAGCCCTGCGTAACCCGAAGCCCGCACCTCACGCGCGAAAGTAAAACCGCCGTTGTCAGCTTCAGGAAGCCGCACGTCTAACAGCAAAAGCTCGGGTTCGGCCTCGAGATACGCCGCCCGTGCGCCCGTCAGGGTACTCACATGGATAACGTCGTGACCTTGCGCGGCGAGCGCCTGCAAGACGGGCCGGGCGATATGGGGTTCGTCTTCGAGAAGCAAAATACGCACACGGTTCTCCGGGGCGGGGCTGGGTGGCTGCGTTACGGAAGCCGGAGCTTTCGTAAGCAACGCTAGGGCGTAGCGGTTACGGCTCGGTTAAGGGTAACAGGTTTAGCCGCTGTTTAACCGGGGTCGTAAAAACTGAAAGAAGGCAAAACCTGTATGGTCCGCTGCAAATCAGCGTTGAATAGCTGAAAAGACCACCTTCTCAGGGCAATGGTGTTCTGCTGTGTCCTGAGAAGGTGGTCAAGAGTAAAGGGTGGTTTCGCACTCTAATACGACGAGTAGGGTAGACCCCGCCAATCAATCTGCCGGTTCAGCTTGCTATACTCGAGTTGGAGGCTCTCATGGCACATTGGTCGGAAAGGGTTGAAGCCGAGGCGAGACGTGTTTTTAAGCTGCTGAGCCGTCTGGCGAGCAGTGCGTTCGAATCCGGCAACCGTCGCCGGGTCGTCGGGCGTGACAAGTCGGGCAAAACATTATTTCGGGTGTCGCTCAGCTACGTCGTCATCGGCGCGCTGCTCATCTTTTTTCTGACGAGGAGCGTATTTTTGCTGGCGCTCTTGGCGCTCGTCGTAGCCTACGCGCTCGGCTACCGCGCAGAAGTCGTACGGTATCAGGGTCCCGGTTAGAAGTTTCGGCCTGCGCTCTGTACTGCACTCTGTACCGCGCTTAACATCTCGCTGAGGCTTGCGCGCGGGGCCGCGTGAGCTGATACAATCGCGCTAGAACTTATGCCTGCTCTTTTCGTCACTCCCTGTTACTCCGGCTCATGAGCGTCTCGTTTGGGCGTCCCGAACGCACCGCCGCCCCTACCGAGCCGCCCAAACAGCGGCGTTGGGGGAGTATTTTTTTTACGGTGATCGCCGTTGTCGGCAGCCTGCACGCGCTTCTGATGATCGGGCTCGAGGGGGGCCGCTACCTCTATACGCAGCGCGAAATAACGCGGCTCACCGCCGACATTGACGTACTCCAAGAAGAGACGCACACCCTGCAAGCGGTACTGCGGCACCAGAACGACCCGATTTTTCGGGAGCAACTCGTCCGCGAGCAAGGGTTTATCGGCCCGGACGAAACCCGCATCATGACCCGCACACCCTGATTTTCCGTCAGCTTCACGTTAAATTTAAGCTGTTCGTACCGCACCAAAGGTATGCTGAGCCTTATGAAACAGTTCCGTACGGTGTCGGCTGAGGTTGACGCGTGAGTAAAACCGGTAAACCCCCGAAAACGAGGCCCGACGATACGCTCGAGTGGATGAACGAACTGACCGCTGAGATGGAGGAGCGCCGCAAAGCCGTCTACCGGGGCGGCGGCGAAGCGAGGCAAAAAAAACAGCGTGACGCGGGTAAACTGACCGCAAGAGACCGCATCACCGCACTTTTGGACAAAGACAGTTTTGTCGAACTCGGGGTGTTTACCGAGCACGCCGGATTTGAAATGATGCGTCACGTGGACGCGCCCGGTGAGGGGGTCGTGACCGGTTACGGCACCGTCTCAGGCCGGACGGTCTTCGTGTTTAGTCAAGATTTTACCGTGCTCGGCGGAAGTCTCGGTAAGATGCACGCGCAAAAGATCGCCAAGGTGATGGACTTGGCGGTTAAAACGGGCGCACCAATCGTCGGACTGAACGACTCGGCGGGGGCGCGGATTCAAGAGGGCGTCGATTCGCTCTCAGGCTACGGCGAGGTCTTTTACCGTAACGCCGTCTATTCAGGCGTCGTGCCGCAGCTCAGCGCCATTTTAGGCCCTTGCGCCGGGGGCGCAGTCTACAGCCCTGCGCTCACCGACTTTGTGCTGATGAGCCGGGGCAGCTCGTACATGTTTATCACCGGCCCCGAGGTCATCAAATCGGTGACGAAGGAAAACGTCACGTTCGAGCAGCTTGGCGGCGCGGACGTTCACGCCCGTAAATCGGGGGTGGCGCATTTTGAGGCGGACGGCGACGAAGCTGTTTTAGCAACGGTCAGGGAGCTGCTCTCTTATCTGCCGCAATCGGCGAAAGAGCAGCCGCCCGTTAAGTCTACCGAAGACCCCGACACCCGTGAAACCCCGGAACTCCTCAGCATCGTGCACCCCGACCAGCGCCGCCCCTACCCGATGGTCGAGGTGATCCGTGCGGTTGTGGATGACGGGGCGTGGCTCGAGGTTCAACCCGGTTTCGCCAAAAACATTTTGTGCGGCTTTGCCCGTTTGGGTGGTCAATCCGTTGGCATCGTCGCGAATAACCCGCGCCACATGGCCGGAACCTTGAACATCGACGCTTCGGACAAGGCCGCAAGATTCATCCGCACCTGCGACTGCTATAACGTCCCGATCGTGACGTTCGTTGATGTAACCGGCTTTTTGCCGGGAGTGGCGCAGGAACACGCGGGTATCATCCGGCACGGCGCGAAGATGCTCTACGCTTACGCCGAGGCGACCGTTCCGAAAATCACGCTCATCGTCCGGAAGAGCTACGGCGGCGCGTACTTAGCGATGAACTCGCGTGATATGGGTGCGGACGTGGTGCTGGCGTGGCCGACCTCAGCGGTCGCCGTCATGGGCGCAGAGGGTGCGGCGAACATCATCTACCGCCGCGAGATTCAGGCCTCGCAAAATCCGGAGAGTACGCGGGCCACGAAAATTGCCGAGTACAAAGAGCGGTTCGACAACCCATACTGGGCGGCGGGGCGCGGGTACATCGACGATGTGATCGACCCCAAACACACGCGGCAGCACCTGATTCGACACCTGCGGATGCTCCGCGAGAAGGTCGAGGCGCGACCGTTTAAGAAGCACGGGAATATGCCGCTGTGAATGATGACTGGCTCGAGCGGTGGCTCGCTGCTGCTCCCAAAAACGAGGTTTTGGAACTAGGCTGCGGCTCCGGCAGAGACACCAAGTATCTGGTCAGTCAAGGCTTCTCTGTTACCGCAACAGATATAAGGGAAGAAGCGCTCGAGGCGTGTGCTCGAGTTCCAGCCGCAAGTTGTTTGCAGCTGGATATAAGACGACCGCTGCCTTTTGCCGATAAAAGCTACCCTGTCATCGTCGCAAGCCTGTGCCTCCACTATTTTTCGTGGAAGCAGACGATAAGTATTCTCGGTGAGCTAAAGCGGTGTCTCAAGCATGATGGACGACTCCTCGCACGCTTTAATTCAACCAACGACGTGCTTTTTGGAGCTGTAGGATTTAGAGAAATTGAACCTGACTTTTACTTCGTCAGGGGCAAAAGCAAGCGCTTCTTTGACTATGAGACGCTACGCAAGCTCTTCTCGAGCGGTTGGAAAGTCGAAAGTATCGAGGAGATGACGATCCTCAGATACGAGAAACCTAAAGTGGTATGGGAAGTTGTTGCCTATGGGCAAGCTGAGTCGTCTGGCGGTGTAGCTTGAATACCGTTAATTTCAAACGCAAAGGCGGTTAAAAAGTAGCGTAGCGCTTTGCAGACAAGCTGGCTCAGGAGGTCATGATGGCGCAATCACTCGAGAACAAGGTCGTTTTAATCACCGGCGCAAGTTCGGGCATCGGCGCGGCGACGGCTAGGGCGCTCGCCGAGCAAGGCTGTAAGCTGGCTCTGGCAGCTAGACGGGAGGATAAGTTGGAGACGCTTGCCTCGAGCCTCTCTACCGAAACCCTCTGCCTCAAAACGGACGTGACCGACGCCGAAGATGTGGCGCGGATGGTTGAACAAACAATAACGCACTTCGGGCGGATCGACGTGCTCTTCGCCAACGCCGGACTCTACATCCCCGGTGAAGCCGCCGAGGGCGACCCGGATGCGTGGGCGCAGCTCATAGACGTCAACGTCAACGGGGTGCTGCGAAGTGTCCGCGCCGTACTCCCTCAGATGATGACGCAAAAGTCCGGCGACATTCTTGTGACTAGCAGCATCTCGGGCTTTGTCGATATCCACTGGGAGCCCGTTTACAGCGCATCTAAACACGCCGTGCAGAGCTTTGTCCATACGCTGCGCCGTCAGGTTGCGCCGCACAATATCCGGGTAGGCGCAGTTGCGCCGGGGATGGTCGCCAACGAACTGTGGGGGTTTGAAGACCAAACCGAAATTGACGCGAAGATGAGTGAACACGCCAGCCTGACCTCGGAAGACGTAGCGGAGGCGGTGGTTTTTATGCTCAGCCGTCCGCCGCACGTGACAATTCGTGAACTTGTTTTGTTGCCGCAGCAGCAGGACATATGACAAGTGGCGGAGCTACGGAGCTATTTTCTAGTTACGCTGCTGGTTGTCTCCTGCGGTTCCTACTATCCCAGTCCTGCATTTCTCTTACGATTTCTCCCTTGTTTGGGCTTGTAAAAATTTTTTCCACTAAGTTAATAGCTTCTTCAGCTATCTCAACATGGGCTTTTACCGTCTCTATGTCTTCTACATCAGAATCCGCTAAATCATAGTCAGCGCACTTTCTCATGTCGTGCAGGTCTCTCATATCTTGATATAAAGTAAGCACATCATCAGTTACTACGTCACCGAAACGGTCTCTTACAAGCGAATGATTTTTGCCGCTTGTATTGCCTGTATGAAGGGGAAAACCTAAGGCCTGCTGGCATTCTACTGCCGAGTTAAATAGCGCGTAGTAGGCTCGTCCTAAAGCTGACCTAAGTTCAGCAGGCTTGTCTTCCTGCACTAACTGTTTAGCAAGTTCCAAAAAATTACGGGCAACCATAGGCGCTGCTTAGGAGACGATTCGGAAAGCAAGGTGAAAATACGCTGTTTGCTCGCGTGATGCTTCTGCGTTAAGCAATTTGTAAAATTGCCTGCGTGCTCGCAACGTAGCCGAAGCGTTCATACCTGTTTGTACATAGACCCGTATCCAAGGATGGTCGTCTTCTTCCTCATCTCCTGGATCAAGATCAAGTCGCGCTTCATGTACGTCGGTGAAACTCTCGACTACAAACTTGACTACAAGCAAAGTAGCTGGTTGCAAACTATGTGCGGCAATAAACGATTTTGCTGCCTCTGTTATCGTTACATCATGTGCCGCAGCCAAACTTTCGAGAGATTTTTCGGAAGCTGTTACTATAACGTTTTCAGCCACAGCTTCTAAGGCAGACTTGATGAATTGACGAAGCAGAATCGTGTCGTACTCAACATTTGTGATCTGCCATGTTTCAGTCAACACTGGAACATCTGCTACGTCTACGTGTGAATGACGCTCAAACCCAAAGTCTTGTAAAATCATTTTCCTCTGGGACTGAGGGGTTTTCGCAAGCAATGCTGTAGAGACACTAGGAGGAAAGGTCATTATCATTGATTCACTCATTCGTCGAAGCCTCCAACCTTGACGGTCGGTAAACCAAAATCGCTAAGCTTGTTCGCTAATGTTTGATGTTTTTCCATGGCCCGCTCAATAGTATCGTACAAGCTAACTAAATCTCCAAAATCCAAGTGAACAAAGAAATCTTTATGCTCGCTGCCCTTTCGATAGTGAACCCGTAAAGAGTGAATAATCACAGCAGCCGAAGGAGAGTCTATAGAATCATCATCGGGAAATACACTTCGGATATCAGACATAACGGAAGAGGCAATGTATGTTCGCTCGTTATCGTATATCAGGCGTGTAGCTTTCGCGCTGATGCCTAATGAATCCGACGAACTCAAAATACGGACAGCGAAAGTACGGAACTCCTCAAACTTTTGCGGGGACGCACTTTTGATCTCGTCGTCGTCAACAGTTTGTAATGCCTCAACAAAATCTAGTGCTGTCGCTTCGGGGTTTTCCCCTACCCCAACATTATAGAAGCTCAAAACAAACGTGACAAAATTTGTGATCCACTCGGAACTGTACTCGCTGAACTTTTCGTTCAAATAAGCTTCATAGTTAGCTCCTCCAACGTTAGGGTCTATCTCAAACATCGCATCCAGCAGAGCATCTCGTTCAGGAGTGGAGAGCCTAAAAAGTTGGAGGACTGTCTCAAGCAGTCGAGGCGGAATCTGTAGAGCCATAAGTGTACTATACATATAACAGACTTGATAGATTTGAGCGCGGGGTTATACCACACCTGAGAAACTTTGATAAAACACTTTTTATAATGAAACCAGAAAAGTCAATGCTTTCATCCGATTGCGTCAAGTAACGGACTTTTAGGTAAGACGATAAATAAGCGGCATCGCCTATTTGAATTGACAAGCGTAACAAGGATAAACAAAAGCAGGCTCGAGTCTCCTCAAGCCTGTCCCAAAAATCTGCTGAAATCTCTAAACTTTGACTTTTAAGTACCCGCGCGCCGCCAACTCCTCCATCACCTGCACCACGCTCTCTTCGATGCTGTTCTTGTCGGTGCGGAGCGTGATTTCGGGTTTGTCGGGCGCTTCGTAGGGGTCGTCGATGCCGGTAAAGTGTTTGATTTCGCCTGCGCGGGCTTTTTTGTACAACCCCTTGGGGTCGCGGTCTTCGCATACGTCTAAGGGCGTATCGACAAACACCTCAATAAACTCGCCGTCGTCTACCAACTCGCGCACCTGCTCGCGGTCGCGGCGGTACGGCGAGATAAACGCGGTCAGGACGATGGTGCCGCCGTCCACGAAGAGCTTGGCGACCTCCCCGATACGGCGGATGTTCTCTTCACGGTCGTCGGCGCTAAAACCCAAGTTTTTGTTGAGGCCGTGCCGGACGTTGTCGCCGTCGAGCAAATAGGTGTGGTAGCCACGAGCGTAGAGGGCTTGCTCGAGTGCGTTCGCCACCGTAGACTTGCCCGCGCCCGAAAGCCCGGTAAACCACAAGATGCAGGGGCGCTGGTGCTTGAGCGACCCACGCTCCCCTTTAGAGAGCGTTTGGCTGTGCCAAACGATATTTTCAGCTTTGAGGTCGGACTTTGCGTTGTTAGCGTTAACCTGTGACATTACGCCGTCTCCGCTTTTCGGTAAGACGCGATCAAGACTTCCGCCACTTCGGGGCGTGAGAATTCGGGGGGCGGCAGCTGGCCCTGCGAGAGCATCGCGCGGACTTTGGTGCCGGAGAGCTGGATGCGCTCTTCGGGGGTGGAGGAAGTCGTTTTCGGCGTCGCCATCTGCTGCGTGCGGGTGCAGTAAAAGGCGTGCTCGAACTTCATCGGTGTGATGAGCAGGTCGCCCTCGTTTAACTCGTCGAAAATCTCTTGCGCGTCGTAGGTGCCGTAATAGTCGCCGACGCCTGCGTGGTCGCGGCCCACAATCAGGTGCGTACACCCATAATTTTGCCGTGAAACCGCGTGCAAGATCGCCTCGCGGGGGCCGCCGTAACGCATCGCTGCGGGGTAGACGCCCAGGATGACCTTATCCTGGTTGTAATACTTTTCGATCAAGATGTTGTAGCACTGCATCCGTACGGACGCGGGCACATCGTCGGATTTGGTGGTGCCGACGAGCGGGTTGATAAAAAGCCCGTCTACGCCCTCGAGCGCGATCTTGGTGATGTATTCGTGCGCCCGGTGAATCGGGTTGCGCGTCTGAAACGCGACGATGGTGTGCCAACCTTTTTCCTCGAACTTGGCGCGGGTTTCTTTCGGGTAAAACTTGTAGGCGTCGAATTCGCCTTCAGGCAACTCTCCGACCAAAGAAATCGGCCCACCGAGGTAAACGCTACCTGCGCCCATCATCGCCGCGACGCCGGGGTGTTTGCTATCGTCCGTTCGGTAAACCTGTTCGGCCTCGTGGGTCTGGTCGGGCTGATAAACGTCGGTCACGTTCATGACAGCGAGCACGTTGCCACCGGTTGTCAGCGCGATCTCCTGACCGACCGGATACTGTGAAGCTGCGTCTTCGCTCACCTGAAGCGTAATCGGGATGCTCCAGACGGTACCGTTGGAAAGCCGCATGGTGTCAACGATGCTTTTATAGTCCGCTTCGCTGACGAAACCTTCTAACGGGCTGTAGATGCCGTAGGCGAGGCACTCGAGGTCGGCTAGGTTGCGTTCGGACAGCTCGAGTTGGGGCAAGTTTTGTGCGCGTTTGGCGGCGGCGTCACGTTCGCTGCCGCTGAGGACGCGGTCAACCAAGGTGCCGCCATGTGGAGAAATCAGAGGTTTGGACATTTTTGGAACTCCTTCTAGGGTGTGGCTGAGTAAACTGCTCCGGAACAAACGTTCAGGCTATCTATCCGGTTATACCCAGTACACGAGCTACTTGGTCGTATTTAGCCCGACGTCGGAGGCTTTTTTGAAAAGCGCTTCGCTTTTGGTCACGATAAAAAAGGGGTTTAACAAGTTTTCCTTGTTGTAACGGAGCGGTCCGCCCCCCGGTTCGCGTACCTGCGCGCCTGCTTGCTCGGCGACGCACTGCGCGGCGGCGGTGTCCCACTCCATCGTCGGGCCAAAACGCGGGTAAAGGTGCGCCTGACCGTCGGCGACCAAGCAGAGCTTTAAGGAAGACCCACTCGAGACCAGTTCGACCGGGGTGGTCTGCTCGAGTTCTCTAACCAGCGCGTCGGTCGCAGCCCCGGCGTGTGAGCGGCTTGCCACCAGATTGAGCGTACCGCTGTTCGCGGTGTAATCCTGCGCTTCGATACGGGTGCTGTTTGCAACGTCGTCGCCCTTAAACGCGCCCATTCCGGCGGCCGCCCAGTAGGTCAGCTTTAAGGCCGGGGCGTAAACGACGCCGAAAACCGGCACGCCGTCTTCAATAAGTGCGATATTGACGGTAAATTCACCGTTGCGTTTGATAAATTCCTTCGTCCCGTCGAGCGGATCGACGAGCCAGAACTGCGTCCAGTCTTTGCGTTCCTCAAAAGGCAGGTGCTTCGATTCCTCGGACAAAATCGGGATGTCGGGCGTCAGTTCGCGCAGGTGGTCTAAAATCACCCGGTTCGAGGCGAGGTCGGCTTTGGTTAGGGGCGAGTTGTCGGCTTTGGTTTCGACGCCGAAATCTTCGCTTTCGTAAACCTGCATAATGGCGTCACCGGCAGCTTTGGCTGTAGTGATAAGTTTGGGTGCGAGCGCCTCTAGGTTGGTAGACATACTGGACTCCTCGGTAGGACTAGCGGTGGGGCTGACCCCAAAACCTGTACATCATAGCGTGCTAGCGGCGGGCTTCTCTGTGCGTTTGCTCGAGTACGCCCAACAGCTCAGCCGCCAAACCGTCTCTGGAGAAGCGGTCTTCGGCTAACCTGCGGGCGTTGTGACCGGCGCGCTTAAGCCACGCTGTGTCGTTTAGGGCCTTGAGTAGCGCATCTTTGGCTTTGTCCAGATCGTGTGGGTCTAAAACGAGGCCCGCGTCCGTTTCGTGCAAAATATCAGCTTGCCAACCGCCGTAGTTGATCAAGACAGGCCGACCCGCCGCGAGGCCGTCGAAAAACTTGTTCGCCGAGTTGTCCCACATCTCTCTTAAGTCGATAAATAAAGACGAGGCGAAGGTCGCCGCCGAGAGCACGGCGGGAACCTGATTTTTAGGGATCGGCCCCGGCATAAAAAACGTTTCGTTGAGGACGCCTAATTCGCCTGCGCGCCGCCGCAGTTTGTCGGCGTCGAAACCGCCGCCGTACACCGCAAAGCGTACCTCGGGCACTTCGGCGCGAACTTTAGCGGCTAACTCGGCGAGGTACGCCACGCCGTTGATCTGACCGAGTGTACCGACGTAGACGATCAAAGGCCGGTCGCCGAGCCAGTCGTTTTCTGCCCTGAATCGCTCGCCCGCCGACTCAGGTACGCCAAACAGGGCGAGGTCGCAGCTGTTCGGAACGAGGTGAACGCGCGCCGCCGGATAACCGGTTTTAACCACACCGTCTTTCATCCCCGGCGACAAGGCGATGACCTGCGCGGCGTTGCGGTAGGCAAACTTCTCGAGCCGCCGCGCCGCTGCGATGGTCGGCGCACCTTTAAGCGCGCCCATCGCAATCGGCAGTTCGGGCCAGAGGTCGCGGACCTCAAAAACCATCGGCACCCGGTGTCGTTTCGAGGCCCAAACTGCCGGGAGCGCGATGGTGAGTGGCGTGCTGCTCGCAAAGATCAGGTCGGAAGGAATCTCTGAAGCCTTTTGCGCTGCGCCGCGCGCAAACTTGAAAAACGCGCCGATGCGTTCGCGGACGCTCATCTCGTTTGAATACGGTACGGGTAGCCAGTGAACCCGGATACCCGCCTCGTCCGAGACGCGCCAGCCGCTCCCCGGTTTCGCGTGCCGGTCGGCGGTAATCAGATTGACGTCGTGACCGCGTTCTACAAAACGGCGCGCCATTTCATACGAGCGGGTGCTGCCGGGGACGGCGGGGGTGTGGAAATACTGGTGGAGGTAGGTAATTTTCATAAGTGTAGCTTTCTAAGCTAGCGGCGGAACGCCTGAAAGCGGGCCTCGAGCGCGTCAACCACGCGTTCGATATCGTAGTCGCGCATCACCCGCGCGCGGCCCTTTTGTCCCTGCCTGAGCCGTTCGGGTTTGTTACGGATCAAAAGCGTCAGCGCCGCGACCAAACTGTCAACATCGGCGGCGGGAATCAGCTGCCCGCTGCCTTCGGTGAGCAGCTCGCGGGTACCGCCGACGTCGGTGGCGATAGCCGGGAGCCCCCGCGACATCGCTTCGATCAGCGCGATAGAAATCCCTTCATGCAGGCTCGGCAACACGAACGCGTCGTAACGACCTTCGCTATAGCTACTCAGGAGTTCAGCGTGGTCAACGTTGCCTAAAAAGACGATGCGGTCGGCGATACCCAGCTCGTGAGCTTGAGCTTCTAGAGCTTCACGCGTCTCCCCGTTTCCGGCCAGACTGACCTGAAGGTAAATCCCTTGGGTTTGCAGGCGGGCGGCGGCCACGAGCAAAAACCGCTGGCCTTTGCGCGGAATCAGGCTGCCGGTACAGATGACCCGTAACTGAACGCCGGGCGGGGGTTCGGTGTGTTCTAAAGGCCGGTCGCTTAACGGGACGCCCATACGAATCAGCGCCGCCTTCTCCTCTAACTGCGGTCCGGCGACGGGACGGGCCAGCTCGAGGCCGTCTTCGGCAATAAAACGGACGAAGCGGGCGCTCTCGAGTTTGGCCTGAAACGCATTAGGGGTTTTGATGTCCCAGCGGTGGGCGGTAAAACTCCACGGTACGCCGCTCGTTTCACCGGCGACCATCGCCATCGTCGCCGCGACCGAAGCCCAGTACGCGTGGATATGGTCGGCCCCCCAACGGCGCGCAAACTCGGCAAGCCACAACGATTTGGGAAACGCACCGAGATTTTTTTTCTTAGCGCCCCGACCTTGCCCTGACAGGGTACGCTGCAACGCTCCAACAGCCTGCGCGGGTGAGCGTACAAAACCGGCGGGCGCGCTTTTAAGCACCTTTTGCGACAACACCGTTTCGTACTCGGTCAACGCCAAAAAGGGTTCGGCGTCGCTATGAACCCCTTGCGCGTAACGCGTAACCGGGACGATTTTTAGCTCATGCCCGCGCCGGATCAGCTCGCTTATTTCAGGAACAGCAAAGACTTCAGTCACGCCGTACGGTAGCGAAGCGGTGACGTAGATAAGTTTCATCTGGGTTCGACCGCCAGGTTACTCATGCGTCGTAGTTTCCGGCAGAAGAACCTGCAGGTACTGCGGCAAGATATGCGCCTCGGTAAAGTCGCACGACCGGGTCTGCAACGCCGGGTTAGGCGGCGCGGCTAGGCTTTCCGCGATAGCCGCCCCAAGTGCCTCGGCGTCACCGACCGGCACGAGTGGCGCGAGTTGGCCTCCCCTAAGGATTTCGTACGGGCCGCTCGGACAGTCTGTACTTACGACTTTAGCGCCGCACGCCATCGCCTGAATAAGTGCGCCGGGTAGACCTTCGAACCTTGACGAGAGGACAAAGGTGTCGGCGTGCGCCATATAAGAAAAGGGGTTATCGACAAAACCGGGGAGCGTCACCGCGTCGCCGACGCCGAGCGCCTTAGCGAGCGCCTCGAGGTCGGTACGCTGGTTTCCTTCACCCAAAATCATCAGCCGCGCCGGACGTTTCTTCGCCGCCACTGCAAACGCCCGCACAAGCGTCTGAAAATCTTTTTGCTGAGCCAGCCGCCCGACGCCCAAGACGACAGGCGGTTCGCCGGGCGCGAACCAGGGGTGTGCGGGCCGCTGCCGCGCGCGGCTGAAAAGTTCAGGGGTAACGACCGGGTTATAGATCGTTTGAATCTTGTCAGGGTTTATTTTGGTGTAGCGCGCCAGATCGTCGGCTACGCCCTGCGATACTGCGACGTGAGCGTCGGCCCAGGGGTAAAAAAGGCGGACGGACCTTCTTAGCGACACGCTTCTAAAGCTCGAGGCGGGTTGCGGGAAAAGCATATTGGATTCGCGGATAACCACGCGCGTAGGTACCCGCGAGAGGGCGCGGGCCAGGAGCGCTACGACGCTGGCGTGGTTTAAGGTTGCCAAGAGCGCCGCGGGCCGGTTCCGGCTTAGATAACGAACCAGCTTGGGTAAACTGACGCTGACGCCGCTCGAGGCGAGGTCGATAATCTTTACGCCCGGTGCGACCAGCTCGAGGTAGGGACCGCGCGCCTCTGCCAGCACCAGGTCGGTCGGAAAACCGCGCTCGGCAAAACCGGCGGCCAGGTTGACCATCATGCGTTCAGCGCCGCCACCGTCTAGGTTAGGGAGGTAAAGAGCGAGGCGCGGACGGATCATCTGCCCCCCTTGCCCGGGCAAAATGACTGGGCCTCGTTCATGTTTTGACTAAAATTCATCACATGGGTCATCTTAACGATACTGAAGCTTATTCATCTGTACTTGTACGGATTTAGGCAGATAGTTACCTACAGTTTTTAAGATCCACAGGCCGTCGTCACCTAACAAAAATTTCGGCAAAATCCAGACCAGCGCGAGCAGCGTAACGCCCACCGCGCCTACCGACCCGAATAAAACAGCGAGATCGGGCCACCCGAGGCCGCGTAGCAGATCGGCGAGCAACCAGGTCTCGAGAGCCGTAACTCCGGTAAGGATAAGAGACGGAACATGGACGCCAAAAAATGTCCCCCACGTCATCCCGGTTAGTTTAAGGCTAAGCTGCGCCATCGAAAAAAAGTTAACGGTGATCGCTAAACTGACGCCAATCGTTACCCCGACGATACCTTGGTAATGACCTATCCAGGCCCCTAAAACGATCAGCACCGAAAAGATAAACTGCCTTAAAGCCCGCTGAAAGACCACCCCCGCCGAACGGCAGAGCGAATCGCCCATCTTGTAGCTCGTTCTAAAAAGCATCGTCAGCGCGAAAATCTTAAACGGCACGATGATGGGGTCCCAGTCCTGACGGCGACCTAAAAGCACGTGGATAAATTCAGGTGCCAAAAAGAACAAAAACGCACTTAGCGGCATAACGACGAGCGCAATCGCGACGACGCCGCAGCGGTACACAGCCCCGAGGGTTTCCGGTTCGTCTTGTTTTTTGGACATCGCAGTAAAAAGGACGTTGTCTAAAACCTGACCAAAGTACTGCGACGGTAACACCATAAGTTGATAGGCGCGTCCGTAAAGTCCAACAGCTCTACCGCCCAAGGTTGCGCCGACAATAAGATTGTCTGAAGCGTTGGCAATCCTATTGAAAATTTGCCCTAGTGTAAAACCCGAGCCGAACGAAAGAAGTTCCCCTAAAGCTTTGCGGTTGAGTTGAAATCCTTTGGGGTGTGGTGAAGCGCGTAGAAAGAGTGCACTATAAACGATAGATTGGCTTATCGAAGCCCATACCAGGGCCCACGCCCCGAACCCGAGTAGCGCTGAAGCGACGCCAATAACGCCGTACCCGACGAAGTAAGCCGTCACGCCAAAACGGGCTTTAATACGAAAGTTGAGGTTGCGGTAGTTTAGTGCTCGAGCTACAGCCCCGACGCCGTTGACGAGAAAAAGAAACGACATCCCTCTGACAATTTCCAAAAGACCTGGTATATCGGGATAGAAACTCGAGAAAAAGGGAGCGATCAGCCAGATAACTACGGTTAGTAAAATGCTCAAGATCATGGTAAACGTAAATCCGGAGCGGATATGATTGTCGTCAATAACCTTACGCTGAATCAGCGACGGTGCAATACCAAACTGATAAAAGAACCCAGCGAAGATCACGATGATGTTAGCGATGTTGACAACGCCAAAATCGGCCGGGGCGAGTAGACGCGACAAGATGCCCAGGACTAAAAACTGTAGAACAGCGTTGACCCCGGTGCTGGCAAACGACCAAAAAAAACCTACGAGTGTAAGGTGAGTCAGCCCTTTTTTCCCTGCTTTACGCGGTTTATCTTCTGCCACAAAAACTCCTACTTAAAAGCCGCAAAGAGACCATCCGGCTCTTTGGACGAAACAGCTCACCATAACAACTCAGGCAAGCCTGCAAACCAGACTATGTCACAGAAAAGCTAGTTGAGTTCGCGGTCAACTTGTAAGTTGAGCGGCGGTTCGTCCTCATCTTCTAGATAGAGGTAGTCGTCAATGGCCTCGAGCAGATCCCTAAGTCTCGGATCGTCGACGAGCGCGTCACACAGTTCTAACTGCTCCTCTTCTGAAAGTGCAGCAAGCGCTTCGATAAGGTCGCCTACTGAAAGTTTCGCCATAGCGTCTTGTTCCCTTCGCATCTTTTGTCAGCATACCTCGGCCCACCGGGTCAACGTCAGCCGGATTAGCTACAGTGACGCGCCTTACGCTTGATCGAGGCGCTTTGGAATCAGCGGGCAGAACTCCGTTCAACGAATCTGTACGTGTCCCTCATGGTCGTCAGCGCGTGTGAACGCAAGCAGAGGCGGGATAGCCTGACGCAGCTTGCTGAGGCGTAACACGCGTCTATTTCACGTCAGTAGGTAACTTGCTACCCCGAAGTGTGCAGTTGCAGCGACATTTTGTAGGTTCGCGCTCTATGATGGCTTATAAGTATGGTTGAAGTAAACCTTTCTAACGGGCATCCCCTCGGCAGTTACACATGAAGGACGGTTTCAGATGGCACGCTACAGGTCTCTAAGGTGGTTCGCCGACAAAGCGCAGGCCAAGTCGAACGAGCTATACTACCGGTCGCCGGTATCGAAGTGGGTAACGTCTCGGCAAGCGCAGGTTTACTGCGTCGGAACGGCAAAGTCCGGTACGCATTCGATTGCCAGCTTGTTTAGTGACGACCTGCGTACCTTCCATGAAGCCGATTGGCGAGAGGTGATCCCCCTTATCTTGGCGGCTGATGAGTGGGGGGGAGAGCGTAGTGCGTTGCGGCACCGCTTAGTCAAGCGTGACCGCCAGTTCGCCCTCGATATCGATTCTTCTCAGCTTAACTACTTTTACCTGCCTGAACTGCTCGAGCTTTTCCCGAACAGTAAGTTTGTCCTGACGATCCGTGAGCCTTACTCATGGCTCGATTCGCTGATCAACCACCAGCTCGCCCGGGGCACGCCGCCGCTCGAGTGGCGACGGTTTCGCGACTTCCGCTTTGCCCGGGACTGCGCGGAGCATCCGCCCGAAGAAGCTGCGCTCAAAGCCAGAGGGCTTTACACGCTCGACGGCTATTTGTCGTACTGGCGCAGGCACAACCAAGACGTTATCAGGTTGGTACCCCCGGAAAAATTGCTGGTCGTCCGAACAGATCAGATCAGCGGACGCGCGGACGATATCGCCCGCTTCGTCGGACTGCCGCAACAGAGCACGCAGCAGAGTAAAACGGCCGGTGACAAATCACACACCTTCAAAGCGCTCAAAAAGTTCGGCGTGCTCGGAGAACTCGAGCCGGAGTATCTAGCCCGGAAGGTTCGTTACCACTGCAGCGAGCTTATCGGCGAGTTCTTCCCGGACACCCTGCCGCTTCGCGCCTTAGCCGAAGCAAAAGTGTAGTCAAAACACTGGAGAACGAGGCAACTAGCAGCGTCGTGCCGGGGTGACGCTAAGGGTCGCGGCGAACGAGCACCCGAAACAGCACAAACAAACCGAGCGCCGCGACCGTCAGGACCCCGGCGAGCGCCAGCGCCGCGTCAAGGTCGCGCTCGAGCCCCGCGTAGATCGCCAGGGGCAGCGTCCGTGTTCGGCCCTGTAAACTTCCGGCAAAGACGATCGTCGCGCCGAACTCGCCCAAGGCGCGCGCCCAGGCTAAAACCAACCCTTCGGTAAAGGCGGGCCGCGCCAGCGGCCAGGTCACATACCTAAACGCGCCCCAACGCCCTGCGCCGTCGGTCAGGGCGGCGGCCTCGAGGTCGCGTGGCACACCTGCAAAGCCGACCTTGAGCGCCCGGATATAAAACGGGCTCGCGACAAAAAGCTGCGCCAGCACGACCGCCGAAGTGGTAAACGCCAGCGTTAAACCCAGCTCACCGAGCGGTTCGCCGATAAGCCCGCGCCGTCCGAATACGAGCAGGAGCCCGACCCCGGCAACGACCGGCGGCAGGACGACCGGCAGATCGATCAGGCCCTCGAGCAGCCGTCGCCCCCGGAAACGGTAACGCGCGAGCAGATAGGCGACGGGTGTGCCCAAAAGCACCGTCAGCGCCATGCTGACGCCGGTCGTAACGAGGCTGAGGCGCAGGGCTTCGGCGGCGGCAGGTGCTAAAAGCGTGGCGAGCGCGCTGGGCGCAGCGGCCCGGACGAGCAGCACTGCGACGGGCAGGCCGAGCAGGACGAACAAGATAAAGGCTGCTACTAAGGGCAGCAGCGGGGTCTTCAGCGAAGCTTCAGTGAGACCTCTGCGAGTATGGGTGCGGGTTGGGTCGGCAGGTGTCAAAGGTTTTGCAGCCTGTCCGGGTTTTGTTGACACTTCAGATTATCCAAAGCAGGTTTTGCCCTTCTGTGTTCAAGAAGTATGTTCAAGAAGCGAGAAGTAAGGAGTAAGAATCGGGAAGGTCTGGAGCTATCAGCCTTTATCCCGCCTGCTACAAAGTTAAAAGCGCTCCTCAAACCTTTTGTCGCCACGACCTAAAACCGAAGTTGCCAGGCTCGAGTGTTGTAACCGATTTAAGCCCAGTCATACAGGATCAAAAACGTTAGGTAAGCTCAAGGTCACCCGAATATTCTATCTGTACGGCGCTCGAGTTGCAGGCAGGCAGCTTTGTCATAACGTCTTAACCGTCAGCACCCATCAAAAGCTACCGGTGACTAAATCCGTTAAATGTTCTCTCTACCGCTCCCCCACCAATCGGACGGTGCACGGTGCGTGTGTCATACTTGACCCTCGGAGGTGCCATGCCGGGAGTTGCAATTATCGGGGCGCAGTGGGGGGACGAGGGTAAAGGCAAGGTCGTTGACGCTTTAGCCCACGACGCGGACGTCGTCGTTCGTTATTCGGGTGGCGCGAACGCCGGTCACACCGTCGTTGTCGGAGGCGAGATTTTCAAGCTCCATCACCTGCCCTGCGGCGTTCTGCACGACCAACCGGTCTCGGTTTTGGGCGGTGGCATGGTGGTCGATCCGTGGTCGTTCCGTATGGAATTTGAAGCCTTTGCCGAACGCCGCGACCCTGGTCAGGTGGTCGTCTCCGAAGAAGCGCACCTGGTTTTGCCGCACCATAAAAAGAACGATGAGGGCGGCGGGTTCGTCGGGACGACAGGGCGCGGTATCGGCCCCTGCTATTCGGACAAAGCGCGGCGTATCGGCCTGCGTTTCGGCGACCTCCACGACGAAACGGTTTTGCGCGAACGTTTGGCGCGGCTTTTGGAAGCCAAACCCAACTCGACGGCTCGGGTCGGTTGGACGGACGTTGATACAGCGTTTGACGCGCTCCGTGAAGTTCGTGAGTTTATCTTGCCGTTCGTGGGCGACGCCGGACATTTGGTGCGCGACGCACTCCGCAAAGAAAAGCGCGTGATGTTTGAAGGCGGGCAAGGGACGATGCTCGACCTCGCTTACGGGACCTATCCGTTTGTGACGAGCAGCCACCCAACAACGGGCGGTATCTTGGTCGGCGCAGGCGTCAGCCACAAAGCGCTGACGAGCGTCTACGGCGTCGTCAAGGCGTTTACCAGCCGTGTCGGGCACGGCCCTTTTATGACCGAACTAGACGGCGAGATGGCGGGGCGTCTGCGCGGCACCGGTTCAAACCAGTGGGACGAATTCGGGACGACGACCGGACGGGCGCGGCGCGTCGGTTGGCTCGATCTGGTACAGCTCAAATACGCCTGCGACGTCAACGGGTTTGACGGGTTGGTCGTGACCAAGCTCGATGTGCTGACAGGCTTAGACAGCGTTCAGGTCTGTACGTCTTATGAAGAGGGGCAGCCTGTCTACGAAATGCTCCCGGGTTGGGGTGACCTGCAGGGTTTAGGCAGCCGTGACGCACTTCCTAAAGAAGTTCTGGATTATCTGGGCTGCATCGAGCACTTTACCGGGGTGCCCGTGGCGATGTTCTCGACGAGCCCGAAGCGCGAAGATACCTACGGCGAAATCAGCTGGTAGCTCGTTCAGTCGTGTTGGACGCCCTTGGTGCTTCTAGCTGGGTTTAGCTTCAACCGACGGAGCGAACCCCAGCTTTTTATGACTACGGTGATGACGTCTGAAGACGTCGCAACTACTTTTTCCACCTTAAGTGGGCAAGTTGCACTCGAGGTTCAGCAGCTTTCGGGTGGCTCAGGCAACCGTTCTTGGCGCGTGACGACAGCGGACGGCGTGTACGCCACGCGGTTCTACAACACTCCGTACCCCGCTTATGGCCAAGCACAGTTACTGGTACGACGCCACGCGGAGTTTGAGCATTTTGTGTGCCGACCCGAGTGTGCGAGCTTTACCCCCACCGTTTCGGCAGGCCGTGCGCGTATTCCGTCGTAGTTATGTTGGAGGGTATCAGCAAGTTATGGGAGAAGCGTCGCTGACGGCGTTGGAACCTTCTTTCTGGTGGGCAGGGCGGTTTATGTTGAACGACCTTGGGGGACGCTGTAGTCCGGAAGAGGCGGCGAGAATCGAACGCTGGTCAGCGTGGTGGCAGCACCGTCTTTAGTGGTTCGGGGTAGGGCGACGTGTCTAACTTCTGTTCAAAATAGGCACGGTCTAACAGGTGACAGCTGGTCGCTGCTGAGCAGGTATTCGTTAAGGGTGCAAACTTTCCCAGCGGTCTGTTTCGGTCGTAGTTTCTGCCAAAAACTGCCTAAACGATCTCAAGAATGCAGCGCAACGACCCAACCTCCTCGAGAAAACCGGGTTTAGTTAGAGCTGAGGAGGTCAACATATGCACTACCGGCAACTGGGTAAAACAGGTATCGAGGTGTCCGAGGTTGGTTTTGGCGCGTGGGGTATCGGCGGTGGCTGGGGCGAACGCGACGATAAAGCGGCCCTCGCCGCTTTAGAACGCGCCCTCGAGCTAGGCGTCAACTTTATCGACACGGCGCTGGCTTACGGCGAAGGTCACTCTGAAAAACTGATCGGTGAGGCGGTGCGCGGAAGCGACAAAGGGGTGGTGGTCGCTACCAAAGTCCCCCCCAAAGACAGGGTCTGGCCCGCGCAAAAGGGCTCGAGGCTCAGCGACGTGTTTCCGAAAGATTACGTCTTGGAGTGTACCGACCGCTCGCTTGAAAATCTAGCTACGGACCGTCTAGACGTGTTGCAGTTTCACGTCTGGGACGACGCCTGGGCCGAGCAAGACGAGTGGCGCGAGACAGTACGCGAACTCAAAGACTCGGGGCGTATCCGGGCGTTCGGTTTGTCCGTCAACGATCATGAGGCGGACAATGTGCTCGCTGCCTTAGAGACCGGCCTGGTCGATTCGGTCCAGGTCATCTACAACATCTTTGAGCAGACGCCGCAGGAAAACCTGTTGCCCGCTTGCTTGCGTCACGGCGTCGGCGTCATCGTCCGGGTTGCGCTCGACGAGGGCGGTCTGACCGGGGCTATCACGCCCGATACGGAGTTTGAAGAGGGTGACTGGCGGCAGAGCTACTTTAAGGGAGACCGCAAACGCGAGGTCTTTGAGAGGACGGAGGCCTTAAAGTTTTTAACCGAGGACGGCTCGAGCCTAGCTGAAGCCGCGCTCCGGTTCGTGTTGTCGCATCCGGCTGTATCGTCGGTGATTCCGGGGATGCGTTCACCCGGACGCGTTGAGCAAAACGTCGAGGTCTCGGACGGACAGCCGTTTTCGGTCGAAATGTTAGCAAGGCTCAAAGAACACGCGTGGCCGCGTAACTTCTACCGCTGAGCGGTAGAGCGTGTCAGGTAGCCTCGAGCCCAGCGTAGGCGCGGTCTAACAGCTGAACGGTGTGCAAAACCGGCAAGGGCCGTCCCAAATTTTGAGTTGTAGCGCGATCTGCGTTGTACAACCGATATTCCCGCTGACGATAAGCTCCGCGCCGGTATCGAGCAGACTCTGCGCCTTGCGTAAACCTAGCTCACGTGCCATCTCGGGATGCTCCAAGCTATACGTTCCGGCAGAGCCGCAGCAGAGGTCGGCGTCAACGGGCTCGAGCAGCTCAACGCCCGGAATCTGTCTAAGCAGCGCCCTCGGTTCGCTTGTCACCTTTTGTGCGTGTGCCAGGTGGCAGGCGTCGTGATAGGCGACGTGGAGCGGTTCGGGTAACGCGGGTGGTTCGAAGATACCTAGCTCAGCTAAAAAGACGCTGATGTCTTTGACCTTGCTCGAGAACGCCCTCGCTACGTCTTCTTCCGGTTCACCCTTAAGCCACAGCGGATATTCGTGCAGGCCCGAGCCGCACCCGGCAGCGTTCGTGATGATGGCGTCTACGTCACCCGGAAACGCTCCCAAGTTGTTTCTAGCAAACGCCTGCGCCTGCGTTTTGACGCCCGTGTGCGCCGCGAGCGCCCCGCAGCACGACTGCGCTTTGGGAATGACGACCTCGACGCCGTTGTGGGCCAAAACCCGGAGCGTCGCCCAGTTGAGGTCGGGGTCTAAAACCTGCTGCGCGCAACCTGCGAGCAGGGCGACTCGAGCCCGTTTTCTGCCCACTGCGGGAAAAAACTCAGGGAGCGGCTGCGCTTTGGGGACATGCTCCGGCAGCATTCCCAGCATATTGCCCAGCGGTTTGGGCAAGAGCGGACGGAGCGGTTTGGCAACGCCCCCGGTTTGTGCAGCGGCGCGAAAGCGTGCCGGGTACGGCAATGTTTCGGTCACGAGGCGGCGGAGGGCTTTTTCGGCGAGTGGACGTTCGCGCGCGCTTTCGGTTTCCATCCGGAACGGGGTGATGAGTTCGCCGTACTCGACTCCCGAAGGGCAAGCCGTCACGCACGCCAGACAACCCAAACACGCGTCAATGTAAGGCGTCGCCTCGGCAAGCGAAAGGTCGCCCTCTAAAACTTCTTTCATCAGGATGATGCGTCCACGTGGGGAGTGCATCTCTTCACCGCTGACGACGTAGGTCGGGCAGGTCGGTAAGCAAAAACCGCAGTGGACGCAACTTTCTATCGCCTCCGCCATCGGTTCGGTAAGGGGCGGACTCTTGTCCACCGGGATTTTATGCTGCACCTGTAACCTCCGCTTCCGTAGACGCAAAAACGCCGCGCGGGTCGAAAACTTTTTCAATACGTTCTAAAAAGGCGTTGCCGGTTTGAATCCTCAAATGTGGATTCGCCCAGTGGCCGGTAAGGGCCAATCCTGACAAGTTCTGTTGCTGGAGAAGGGTCTCGAGCCCCGCCCGGTCAGCCCCCGGCCAAGCCAGATAACAGACGTTCCCACCGACGCCGTAGCGGTGTAGCACGCTAAAAGGGGAGAGCGCCGCTTCTAATAAACCGACTTGGCGCGGACTGTGAACGACCTTGACGAGTGCGTGACCCGCCGGAACCCAGAAAAAGGTGTTTGCTTCTCCCCAGAGCTTGATTTCGGTGTCACCTGTCAAAACTTCGCCTGTCCGTCCTAAAAATGTCTGAACACGCGCCAAACGCTCCGGCAACGCTTCGCCGCGCCCGCCAAAACGCACGCGTACCCGGTTTGGAGGGAGAAGCTCGAGCGCCACCGCTTCAAATCCGGACAAGGCCAGCCGCTGCATCAGCCCATCCGCCTGAGCAAAGTCTTGGGTCGTTAGCTCGAGCGTCGCGTAACTTTCCGGCTGCGGAAAGACCTTAAAGGTCAGTTCGGCAAGCACCCCGAAACGTCCCAAACTCCCGACCATCAGTTTAGGCAAGTCGAACCCAGCAGCATTCTTCACGACCTTGCCGCCGCCGGAAAGCAGTTCGCCCGAGCCGTCTACAAACGTCACGCCCAGCAAAAAATCGCGGACGCCGCCGTAACGAAAGCGTCCCGGCCCGGACAACCCGGCAGCGACTGTGCCGCCTAACGTCGCCCCGGCGTCGGCAAAGGGCGGGTCGAAGGGGAGGTGCTGGCCTTCAGCGGCTAGCAAGTCGTTGACCTCTGAAAGCGGTGTGCCGGAAAGTGCAGTAAAGGTGTACTCGTTCGGGTTGTACTCACTGACTCCGGATAGGTCTTTTAGCTCGAGCCCCGCCCCCTGCGACAACGCCGGTTTGCTACCGCCACCCCGCACCCGGAGCTGCTTTGCGCTTTTTACAGCTTCTTGAACTTGTACGACGTTCATACGCGGCTGATCACGCCCTGCTGCTCGAGTGGGTGCAGTTTGGCGCTGATCAGCGCGGGCGCTTCGCCGTGCGGGAGCATCTTGCCGCTGTTAGCGAGTTCTTTGGGATCAACTGCTTCACGCAGCCGCACCATCACCGCCATGTCACGTTCGCTGTACTGCTCGGACAAATACGCTTTTTTCTCGACGCCGACGCCGTGTTCGCCGGTAATCGAACCGCCCATCCGAATGCAGAGGCGCAGGATTTCTCCGGCAAGCTCTTCCGCGCGTTCCATTTCGCCTTTGGTGGAATCAAACAAGATTAAGGGGTGCAAATTACCATCCCCGGCGTGAAACACGTTGGCGACGCGGAGCCTGTAGCGTTCGCTTAAACCTTTGATCGCTGCTAGCGCTTCACCGAGGCGGCTACGCGGCACCACGCCGTCTTGCACGATGTATTCAGGACTCAGCCGCCCGACGGCGGAAAATGCGCCCTTGCGCCCCTTCCAAATCTTCTGCCGTTCGGTCTCGTTCTGCGCAATCTGGACGCGGTACGCGCCCGACGCCTCGACAAGTCCCAACAACAGGGGCGTTTCGGCAGCGACTTCCTCTTTCGGCCCCTCGAGTTCGACAATCAGCAGCCCCTGTGCGTCCGCCGGATAGCCTGCGTGAACGGCGGCTTCGGCGGCGTCCATCGCCAAACGGTCCATAATTTCCATTGCTCCTGGTAAAAGCCCTGACGCGACGATTTGGGTCACAGCATTTCCGGCATCCTCGAGGCTCTTATACGCCGCCATCACCGTCTTGTACTGCTCGACTTTAGGTAGCAGCCGCAGCGTGACCTCTAAAGCGATTCCAAAAAGACCTTCCGAGCCCACAAACAACCCGACCAGATCAGGGCCGAGAGGTTCCAAGCTCTCCCCGCCCAACTCGACCACCTCACCGTCCGGCAACGCGATCTTAAGGCCCAGCACATGATTCGCCGTCATCCCGTATTTAAGACAGTGCGCCCCGCCCGAATTAAACGCGACGTTCCCGCCAATCGTACAGACCGGCCCCGACGACGGGTCGGGGGCGTATAAAAGGCCGTGCGGCGCAGCGACCCGGCTCACCTGTGCGTTCAAAACGCCCGGTTCGACAGTACAGGTGCGGGCTTCAGCGTCCAATCTGAGAACTTTATTGAGTTTGTTGAGCGCAATCACGAGACCACCCTCGATAGGGAGCGAACCACCTGAAAGACTCGTACCGCTGCCTCTTGCGACAAACGGCACGCCGTACTCGTAGCAGAGTTTTAAGGTGTCCGTGACATCCCGTTGCGTTTGTGCAATCACGACGCCTGCGGGTTGCGCCTTAAACGCGACCAGGCCGTCGGACTCGAAGGTTTTAAGCGCCGCTTTGTCCGTATGTAAACGACCGGCCGGAAGCGTCCGGGCGAGCCTCGTAAGAAAGTCGGGTAGCATCACTACCTCCTGAGGAGAGCCAAATTCGTATAAAACGGTTCTAAGACGTTACGGCTTAGTATAGCCGCCTGGTCCGGAGCGGTTGTAGTATCGCAGCGGCCCTGCGGTCGGTTTTATTCAGGTACACCGGTCGATCAGACCGGCCCGGAGGCTATACTGGCAACGTCGAGCTAACGTTATAACCTCTGGAGCCCTCTTTGACGACCTTCCCCGAACCCTACAGCGCCCAAGAGCTGCGGCTCTTGCGGCTCCTGAGCGACCGCTTTCCGACGATTACCGCCGCACACATCGAGATGATGAACCTGAGCGCGATTCTGGCGCTGCCCAAAGGTACCGAACACTACCTCTCGGATATTCACGGCGCTTATGAACAGTTCGAGCACATCCTCCGGCACGCCTCGGGCGCGATTCGCCGCAAAATCCGGCAGACGTTCGGTGACGCCTTTTCCGCCGAGCAGCAGATCGACCTGGCGCTGCTGATCTACTACCCGGAAACAAAACTGCGTCAGGTAGCCTCTGAGAGCGGCTCGGAGGGTATTCCTGAGCTGTGGTTCGCTGAGACGATTTTGGAGCTTGTGCAGGTCGCGCGTAAAAGTGCGGCGCAGTATACAAGGAGCAAGGTGCGCAAACGCCTAGAGCCGCAGCTCGCGTATCTGCTCGAGGAACTCCTGAGCGAGCAGGGGGGCGGCGTCGCGCAAAAAGAGCACTACTACGCGAACATTATCCGTTCGATCATCGCGCTCGGCGAGGGGGAGCGGGTTATCGTCACGCTTTCGCGCCTGATTCAAAGCCTGGTGGTTGACCGCCTCAATATTATCGGTGACCTCTACGACCGGGGGGACGCGGCGGAGCGGGTGATAGACCGGCTTATGCACTACCACGAGGTGTCGATTCAGTGGGGCAACCATGACGTGACCTGGATGGGGGCGGCGGCGGGGTCGCCGGTGCTGGTCGCCAACGTCGTGCGGTTGGCGCTCCGTTACGCAACGCTTTCGACGCTAACCGGCGGTTATGGTATCAACCTGCACGCGCTCTTGAGGCTTGCCGAAACCGTTTACGAGGGCGACCCCTGCGAGGTGTTTTTGCCTAAAGTGGATACTCAGGCGGAATATACCCCCGACCTGCTCGCCCGGATGCACAAGGCGGTGACGGTGATTCAGCTGAAGCTCGAGGCCCAGACTATCCACCGCCACCCCGAGTACGAGATGGAAGACCGCCTCGTCTTAGATCACCTTGACCTAGAAGCCGGAACGTTGAACGTAGACGGTACCGCTTACCCGCTTTTGGATACGCGCTGGCCGACCCTTCAAGAAGACCGCGCCGCGCTGACTGAAGCTGAACGAGAAGCGGTTGACGACCTGGTGGCGCAGTTTACGCAGAGTAGCCGCCTACAAGAACACATCCGCTTTCTCTACTCGTACGGCAACATGTTCGAGGTTAGAAACGGCAACCTCAAATTTCACGGCTGCTTACCCGTTGACGAACGCGGCGACTTTACCCCCTTTAATCTAGCTGACGAAACCGTTTCCGGCCCCGCACTTTTGGCCCGCTTCGAGGCGCTCTCGCGCGACGCCTACTTCAGCCGCGACCCGGAGACCCGCCGCGCCGGACAAGACGCGATGTGGTACCTCTGGTGCGGCAAGTATTCGCCGCTCTTCGGTCGTTCGAAGATGACGACGTTTGAACGCTACGTTTTAGCAGAATCCGAAACGCACGACGAACCCAAAGGCCCCTACTACGAACTCCGCGCCGACGAGAACTTCTGCCGAAAGGTGCTGAGCGTCTTCGGGGCCGACCCCGAACGCGGGCACATCATCAACGGACACACGCCGGTCAAGGTCAGAAAGGGGGCGCGCCCGATTCTGGCCGGGGGCAAGCTGATTATCATCGACGGCGGCATGAGTGAGGCGTATCAGAGCGTAACCGGGATTGCGGGTTACACGCTCGTCGGCACCTCGCACGAACTCGTGCTGGCGGCGCACGAACCGTTTTCTACCGCCGACGAGATGATTCGCGCCCACCGCGACCCTGCGCCGCGTACCGAACAAGTCGAGGTGTTCCCAAAGCAAATCTTGATTGCTAAAACCGACGTGGGGCGGGCGTTACGTGAGCAGCTAGGCGATTTGGAGAAACTCGTGCACGCCTACCGTCAGGGCGTCTTGGCTGAGCGTCCGGTAGTTTGGTAGGTAGCGTATGCGTATGCGCGACTGGATGCTCGAGCTACCGCCTTATACGCTGAACTCGGATGAAGAACGGGCGTTTGAGATTGCACGAAACACAGGTGACGCTAAAAAACTGCCGGAGCCGGTGTCACGCTGGGTCTTCTTGCAACGGTTGACCAAACAGGGTTTTCTGCTGCACGGCTCTAACCACGCAGACATCGCCGCTTTTGAACCACGTACCCCTAAAGACTTTAGCCCTGATGAATTCAGCAAACGCACCGCTGTTTTCGCCTCATCTGATGGCGTGTGGGCTATGATGTACGCCCTTATCAGCCGCGCGCGAACCAAAAGAATACTCAATATGGCGCTTCAAGTTCATGAACACGGCAGCTGGTCTCCGATGCGTTATTTTCTCTCGCTCGCCCCACGGGGCCCAAACGTAACCGAAGGGCGCAAGCTGCTACAAAATGGCTATGTTTACGTCTTACCTAAAAACGGGTTTGAACAGATGCCCGCGTACCACTGGCCTGGGTTAGGAGATGTTCTCGAGCCGCATTGGGCTACTCCTCACTTTGTTCGTCCGCTGATGTACGTCTCTGTTTCACCAGCTGATTTTCCGCTCCCGGTACGTACTCATGACGCTGCCCACGTTGACGCCTTATCGCAAACCGACCCTTGGGGGTTTCCTTGGCTCGAGCCCTGAAACTATAACGAAGAGACGAGTCTATCTGAGCAACCTTTCGTATTTTGAGATGATACGAAAACGCTCGGGGAGGACAAGATGAACGACGACCAAAAAGTAACGCTTAAAGAGTTTAACGAAGCGGTCAACATGACCCCGAAAGAGCTGGAAGACTGGCTCGAGACTGACCACTCAAAAGAGGTCGGGCAAAAAGACGGCAGCGGCGAATCCACCGGTCACGAGATGGGCCGCGAAATCGTCAAACTGCTCGGCAAAAAACAAGCGGATTATACCGACGACGACGTGAAGCACATGCAAAAAGTCGTCTCCTACGTTCACCGGCACAGCGCCCAAAAACCCAAAGGCGACGTCGAAGACACCCGCTGGCGCTACTCGCTTATGAACTGGGGTCACGACCCGCTTAAGTAAACGGTCTGCGGTTTGTCCGGGCACAAAAAAAATGCTGAGGTTTGGGCCTCAGCGCTTTCGTTTTGCAAATCAGCTTTAGACGATTTCGACGAGTTCGATTTCAAACGTCAAGGCTTCGCCTGCCAGCGGATGATTCGCGTCGAGCGTAACGGTTTCGCCTTCAGCGCCCGTAATGGTCACGGGGACACGCTGACCGTCCTCTTGCTGAAGCTCGAGCTGCTGCCCCGCTTCGGGCGTGACGCCCTCCGGAAACTGCTCTTTGGGTAGCTCAACAACAAGGTCGGCGCGGTGTGTGCCGTAAGCGTCGCCCGGGTTGAGGCGGGCGGTGCGGGTCTCGCCGAGCTGCATTCCGTCTACGGTGCGCTCGAAACCGGAGATGACCTGCCCGGTACCGAGGCGAAACTCTAAGGGTTCACGCCCGGTGGAGCTGTCGAACTCGTTGCCGTCGTCGAGCGTGCCTTTGTAATGGACGCGAACGGTATCGCCTTGTTTTGCCATGCGCGTATCTGAAGTATCCGAGGTTTGTGTCATGGTAGTTAGGGTAACGCAGGCACTTGGGGGTTACTGTTGTCCCGTTGACCTCTAAAAGACTTCCTTGCCAAACAAATTACAAATTTTTTGCGAAGTTTAATCTTTATATCTTAAAACGCCTTTCTTAATACAGATTCCAGTAGCTTTACATTTTTCTAATAAAGGTCTATAGTGAGCGCTACAATTTACGGGTACGGAGGGTTCAAATGAAGTTACGACCACCATCCATACGTCCATACGTCCATACGTCCATACGTCCATACGTCCATACGTCCATACGTCCATTCTATTTTGCTTCCTTACCCTTTTGCTGGCGTCGTGCCTGAGCAGTGAGGTTCGCAATTTACCAACGTCATTTTCTGAAGCACAAACTATAGAAGAATACAAAACCCTAGACGAACAGTATTTAGAAATCGCTAAACGAGTTCCCGAATTCGCTGGTGTCTACGAAGGTGTAGATGGAACTCTAGTTGCAAAAATTGCTTCCGGTGCAAACTTAACAGCGCAGCAACTAACTTCGGACGAGGTGACAGTAGCAGAAGTTAAAGAAGCTATCCTCGAGGTCATGGGAACCGAGGTATTCACGGGTATCCCGAATGACCTTGCAGCTTCGGCAGGCTCACTTCAAACGCTCCAGGAAACAGCATCTTCTGTGCAGCTGAGGCTAGAGAATACGAAGTACACGTTTGAACAGTTAACTACCTGGCTTCTTCAGATTGCTGCTCTCAACCTCGATGGGGTAATGATTTATGACGCCAACGAAGGCAAAAATAATGTCTACCTTGGTATAGAGACACAAGCGCAAGCTGACGCGGCAAAGGCTCGTATCGCAAAACTTTCCCTCCCTAGCGACGCCGTTGAGATGCAAGTCGTCGGCCCTTATGACGATCTCGTTTTGAAAGGTGCAGAGCTTCAGGAATATATAGCGCAGCAAGAAGAGGACACCGAAATAACACTTGAGGCAACGGCAGCAGAACAGAACGTAGAACAGTACAACAATCCTCTAGTCGGGGGCATGAGGATGGACATCCTTAGTTTAGGACTGAGATGTACCTACGGTTTCAGCGCAAAACGTAATGGCGTCGTTGGTTTCGTTTCCAATAGCCATTGTACGAAATACAAAAACAGCGTTGATGGTGCCGAGGTTTTTCAGGGAGGAAGTAAGATCGGCTACGAAACTGCGGATGCCTCGGCTCGGCCCTGCGGACCTATCTGGACTGCGTGCCGTTATGCTGACGCCGCGTTCTTTAAGAACACCGGGACACGCATCGCTAAGCCGAGGATTGCAGGCACCGGGCCGAATCCTGGTGATAAGACGTATACCTATACATCTGTTCTGAAGGGAGTACTTTTCTCCACCAAACAAGATGAACATTAGACTCGTTCCCCAATAGCGTCAAGTGAGCCAGAAGTTCCATAAACCCGCTGCGGCGACGAGCACATCATCTTCAAAGCCGTCTCTGTGATTGCGGTAAGGGGCAACGAGAACACGGAAACGTT